>Ga0308172_1000034_pt1 | contig 316814 bp, 294 predicted proteins | sample PhyGR2_FD_202134 | JGI IMG/M metagenome (GOLD analysis project Ga0308172, IMG submission 202134) | Phyllosphere microbial communities from UC Gill Tract Community Farm, Albany, California, United States - DLSLSG.R2 | ecosystem: Host-associated > Plants > Phyllosphere > Unclassified | place... | reverse complement strand
GCGGCCGAAGCATCGGTCGAAAAGGCCAAATACTGGCTGGAGAAGGCCGATCTCATTGATCGTGCCGACGATCCGGCGGGCGATCTGTCCTACGGCGCGCAGCGCCGTCTGGAAATTGCGCGCGCCATGTGCACCGAGCCTGAGCTTCTGTGCCTAGACGAACCGGCCGCCGGTCTCAACCCGAAGGAGTCGCTTGCGCTCAACGCCCTCCTGCGCGGCATTCGCGACGAGGGAACCTCGCTGCTTCTGATCGAACATGACATGTCGGTCGTCATGGAAATCTCCGACCACGTCGTGGTCCTCGAATATGGGCAGAAGATTTCTGACGGTACGCCCGATCATGTGAAGAACGATCCCAAGGTCATTGCCGCCTATCTTGGTGTCGAGGACGATGAAGTGGAAGAAGTGATTGCAGAAGAACTTCACGGGGGAGCAGTCTGATGTCTGACGCTCTCCTGAAAATTCAAGGCGTTGAAACCTATTACGGCAATATCCGCGCTCTGGCTGGCGTGGATGTGGAAGTGAAAAAGGGTGAGATCGTCTCCTTGATCGGCGCCAACGGTGCCGGCAAATCGACCCTGATGATGACGATCTGCGGCGCGCCTCAGGCACGCAATGGCGAAGTCATTTTCGACGGCGAGGATATTACCCGCCTGCCGACGCATATGATTGCCCGCAAGCGCATCGCCCAGTCGCCTGAAGGCCGCCGAATTTTCCCACGCATGTCGGTGCTGGAAAATCTGCAGATGGGCGCCAATCTCGACAACCTCAAATACTTCAAGGAAGATGTCGAGAAGGTCTTCACCATGTTCCCGCGTTTGAAGGAGCGCCAGAGCCAGCGTGGCGGCACGCTTTCGGGCGGAGAGCAGCAGATGCTCTCCATCGGTCGCGCGCTGATGTCGCGTCCGAAACTTCTGCTCCTCGACGAGCCGTCTCTCGGCCTGGCTCCTTTGATCGTCAAAGGCATTTTCGAGGCGATCAAGAAGCTCAACCAGGAAGAGGGGCTGACTGTCTTCCTCGTGGAGCAGAACGCTTTCGCGGCCCTGAAGCTTTCCGACCGCGCCTATGTGATGGTCAATGGCAAGGTGACGATGAGCGGTTCTGGCAAGGAGCTTCTCGCCAATCCGGAAGTGCGTGCAGCCTATCTCGAAGGCGGCCGCCACTGACGATGAGAGGGTGCGGGGGTCGTCGATCCCCGTCCTTTGACAAGGCGCAAAAGTTTTTATGATTTTGTGCCGCTGCCCATGAAAAAATGCTTGCTTTCAAAGGCGTTGGGCGCAAATCTGCTGAGAGCCTGTCAGACTGCATAGCCGGTTTGGCGGATCAAAAACAAACAATAAAGCTTGCCGGAAAACGGTCAAGCGAAACAGAAAACAGGATCGTTTGCTTCTCGTGGCGGCGGTGCTGATTGGGGAAAAGATGCAGGGCCTTTTTTTCGAAACCGATAGTGGCGTTCGCTATATCTTGCGTGGCCTCGTCGTTCTTCTCGGCTTCTGGACTGCCTGGCGTACAGGCAAGTCCGTTGCCGATGGCTGGGGTCAATATCCGCAGGTTGTGATTTACGCTCTGCTTCTGGGCTGCGTCATGCGCTTTTTGCATTACGCGCTCTTTGCCGGTCCGTTGTTGAACGGCTTCTACTACCTGATCGATGTCGCGGTTCTCCTGGCCTTTGCAACGGCCGGCTTCCGCATCCGTCGGACCAGCCAGATGGTCGATAACTACTACTGGCTCTACGACCGGACATCGGCATTTTCCTATAAGAAGAAACATTGACAGACGGGTTTTTCTGAAATCAGAATTCCCTCCTGAGAGGAACAGCCTGGACAGTTAATTTGGGTGCTGGACAGGTCGAGAAAACCAACCCAATCAAAGGAACTGGGAGTAATATAATGAAGAAGTCTCTTCTTTCCGCAGTTGCGCTGACCGCAATGGTCGCGTTCAGCGGTTCGGCATGGGCCGATGTCCTGATCGGCGTCGGTGGTCCGTTGACTGGCCCTAACGCTGCTTTCGGCGCTCAGCTCCAGAAGGGTGCAGAGCAGGCCGCAGCGGACATCAATGCTGCTGGCGGTATCAACGGCGAGAAGATCAAGATCGTTCTCGGCGACGACGTGTCCGACCCCAAACAGGGCATCTCGGTTGCCAACAAGTTCGCAGCCGATGGCGTGAAGTTCGTCGTCGGCCACTTCAACTCCGGCGTTTCCATTCCGGCATCTGAGGTTTATGCTGAAAACGGCATTCTCGAGGTCACGCCTGCTGCGACCAACCCGGTCTTCACCGAGCGCGGCCTGTGGAACACCTTCCGTACCTGCGGCCGTGACGACCAGCAGGGCGGCATCGCCGGCAAGTACCTCGCGGACCACTTCAAGGATGCCAAGGTCGCCATCATTCATGACAAGACCCCTTATGGTCAGGGCCTTGCCGATGAGACCAAGAAGGCTGCCAACGCCGCTGGCGTGAAGGAAGTCATCTATGAAGGCGTCAATGTCGGCGACAAGGACTTCTCCGCCCTCATCGCCAAGATGAAGGAAGCTGGCGTTTCCGTTGTTTACTGGGGCGGCCTCCACACCGAAGCCGGCCTGATCATCCGTCAGGCAAAGGACCAGGGCCTCAAGGCCACGCTCGTTTCCGGTGACGGTATCGTTTCGAACGAACTGGCTTCGATTGCTGGCGACGCCGTTGAAGGCACGCTGAACACCTTCGGTCCTGATCCAACCCTGCGTCCGGACAACAAGGACCTGGTTGCGAAGTTCAAGGCTGCTGGCTTCAACCCTGAAGCTTACACGCTCTACTCCTACGCCGCCGTTCAGGTGATTGCCGAAGGTGCAAAGGCTGCCGGTTCTCTCGACGCTGAAGCCGTTGCTGCAGCGCTGAAGAAGGGCACCTTCAAGACCGTTCTCGGCGATATCTCCTTCGACGAAAAGGGCGACCCGAAGCTTCCTGGCTACGTCATGTACGAGTGGAAGAAGGGCCCGGACGGCAAGTACAGCTACTTCCAGCAGGGCATGTAATCTGCTTTCTGGATTTGAGATTGATGGAGCCCGGCAGCGATGCCGGGCTTTTTCCGTTCTTTGGCTCCCGGTAGTATCGGCATCCGGCGGCAAGCTCAGTCTTCTATCAAGCATCCTGCTGTCGTTCCCGGCGAAGAGAGGACTGAGTGAGACTCCCCTTCGAGCATGTTCGATCACAATAAATTAGATAAATGTGATGACGGGCGGAACCGGCTGCGACGCGCCACGTTTCCCGCAGCCTCAATTCAGGAGTTCATGAATGAAAAAGCTTGTTGTTTCCGCAGTGCTCGCCGCCGCGTCGTTCTTCTCGGTCACCGCACCATCCTTCGCTGAAACCGTCACCGTAACGACGTCGCAGCGCGTCATGCGGGAGCCGGTCCGTGAAGAATACCGCCCGCGCCACTACCGCCATGCCCCGCGCGATTGCTTCGTCAAGAAGGAACGCATCCGCCGCCACGGTGAGATCATCGTCCGCAAGACGCGCGTTTGCCGCTAATCTCAGCGCTTGGTCTCCCTTCCGATGGTGTCGGAGGGGAGGACAGGTGCGATGCTGTTCTTTGTTGGGTGGCTGTATGTGGCGGACGGAGTTCCGCCTTTTTTGCATTGTGGGGGATCTGAGTGGTGGCTACCCCCCGTGTCCTGCAGCACATCTCCCCCTCAAGGGGGGGATCGGTAAGGGGCGCCGACGCGGTTTAGCCTCGACGTTTGCGATTTTTGCTTCGTATCGGTTTAAGCGGGCCTGTCTTTTTCATTTGTCTTGAAGCAGGTTCAGCACAAATTCCACGCGGTCATCAACGCCTATCCTCGGCAGGATGACGACGTCATATCCCAGATCATCGTAATCGCGGCAGAGCCGCTGATACTCATCTACGGCGTCCTCGAAGCCGTGGCGGCGCTCGTTGTCCGTTGCGTAGATTTCGGGCCACGGGGGCGTGAGGAAGACCCGATTGTCATAACGAAATTCTCTACGCAGCCCTTCATACCAGCGGTCGTGTCCCAGATGGCGAAGCGCGGAGGCGGCGTCGATCAGGCTGCGGTCAAAGATCGAGATGCCTGATGCGTTGCGGGCGGCTGCGTAGTCCTGTTCCGCCATCGCAAGTGCTTGCTCAAGGAAGGCTTTGAGATCGAGCCAGGGGAGGGCCGTGCCTCCCGTTTTCAGCTGTTGTGCGACGACGCGTCGGCCCGGTTCTTCGACCGTGGCGAACCCGTGTTTTGAAAGGTTTGAGAGGAGCGTGGATTTGCCGCCGCCGGAGCAGCCGGAGAGGATGACGAGTTTGGCCATGGGTTTATCCTTACAGCATCAGCCCGAAAATCGACCTCGATTTTCGGAAATCAGGATGCATCAATTCAAAAAAGTAGAGCGTACTTTGCGCGCCCTATAGGACGCACGGCGCCTTAATGGATGAGATGGTGCAGCCCCGTCGTGATCAAGCGACAATGGCGCAATGGAGCGTGACACTGTGGAGCGCGCGAGGGCTCGCAGATCGGGTGTTACTTATCGGGCAGGCGGCGGAGACAGACGGCTCCTGGGATCTCAGCTATCGTGCAGCACATTTGCCGCTTTCACTGCGGCAGAGGCGCGGTTTTCGACGCCGAGTTTGACGTAGATCTGTTCCAGATGCTTGTTCACCGTGCGGGCCGAGAGGCCGAGAATCTCGCCGATGTCGCGGTTGGATTTGCCCTTGGCGATCCAGACCAGCACTTCCGATTCCCGCGTCGTCAGCGAGAAGCGGTCACGCAGTAAAGCGTCGCCGGATTTGTCGTTGGTGGTGGTAAGGCGGAAGAGATATTCGTCGGCGCCGACGGCACCCAGAAACGTAAATTGCAGCGAAGGCCGGTCCGACTGAGTGATCACCAGCGGCGTGTCACGGGAGGCCTGCTTCTCCATCCATTCGCCAATGGTGCGCGACACGATATCGAGGCCATCATTGCTGCCGGTTGCGGCGTTGATGAGGCGTGTTGCCTGTGGCGTGGACCAGAGGATCGTGCCATCGGCGCGCACGGCCAGAAGGTGGCGGCCGGCGGCATCCAGCGCGACGCGCGCGCTTTGGGCCGAGCGGGCATTGGAGAGGTGGACCCGAAGCCTGGCGCGCAGCTCGTCGATATTGATCGGCTTGCTCAGATAATCCACGCCGCCGCATTCCAGCGCGCGCACCACATGTTCGGTTTCGGTCAGCCCGGTCATGAAAATCACCGGCACCTGCGCCACGGCGGCGTTCGCCTTCAGGCGCAGGCAGGTTTCGAAGCCATCCAGGCCCGGCATGACGGCGTCGAGCAGCACGAGATCGGGTGTCACGCGCTCGACGATGTTGAGGGCTGCCTGTCCCGAGGTTGCGATCAGCACCGAGAAGCCGGACTGTTCCAGCGCCTCGGTCAAAAAGCCAAGCGCTTCCGGGCTGTCATCGACCAGAAGAACGATATCGCGGGGCTGCAACGATCGGTTCATCCGTGTCCGTCCTTTCTGTCGAAAGCCTGGAGATAATCGGCATAGCCGGCGAGGTCGAAAGCGCGCACGAAGCGGCGGGCTTCTTCGGTAAAGGCGAGGTTCTCAGGTTCAGCCGCAAGGCTATCAAGCTTGGCTTCGATGCCACGAATATAGCCTATTTCGCCAAGTGCAATCAGATCCTGCAGATGAGCCGGTGCCGGTGCCTGTATTGCGCCGGGCTTTGCATGACTTTGGGCTAATGAGACCGGGGGCAGATCGGTATCGTAAACCCATTGCAGGCCGAGATGAACGGCCAGCCGGTCGCAGAGCTTGCGGATATCCACGGGCTTTGCCAGCGTGTCATTATGGCCATCCTTACCAGCGCCGATGATCGCCGTATCGCCGATATTGGCCGAGAGCATGAGGATGGGCGCCGTTTGGCCTGCGTCGCGCAGCCTGTCCACCAATTGCCAGCCGCTCATGCCAGGCATGGAGATGTCGATCAGGAAGGCGTCCGGCTGCATCGCCTCGATCAGCGCCAGGCAGTCTGGCCCGCTTTGCGCCGTCAGCACGACGAAATCGAGCGGCGACAGCACCTCCATCATCAGGTCGCGGTGATCCTCATTGTCATCGACGACGACGATGGTGCGGCGTGGGCCGGCATAGGAAACGATCTTCTTTTCCGGTGCAAGTGCGGTGCTGGGCCGATCGACGGAGGAGAGCATCAGCCGTACCCGGAAGGTCGAGCCGACATCCTTCTCGCTTTCGACGGAAATCTCGCCGCCGAGCGTATTGGTCAGCAGTTGAGTGATGGTGAGGCCGAGGCCGAGCCCCGGCATGGGCTTGATGATTTCGGCTTCGCCACGCTGGAAAGGCTCGTAGATACGGGCAAGATCCTTTTGCGCAATACCGCGCCCGGTGTCGGTGACGGTGAAGGTGGCGACCTGGCTTCGATAGGTGACGTCGAAGCTGACAGTGCCTTCGTCGGTGAACTTGATGGCGTTGGAGAGCAGGTTGACGAGGATCTGGCGCAGGCGTTTCTCGTCGCTGCGCACATATTGCGGCAGACCTCGTGCCCGTTCATGACGGAAGGTTAGCCCCTTGGCCTGCGCCTGCGGGCGGAACATGTCGATGATCTGGTCGAGGAAATCCTGAATGTTGATTTCGTTGGATTGCACCTGCAGGCGTCCCGCCTCGATCTTGGAGATATCCAAGAGACCGTCGATCAGGCCGGAGAGGTGATCGGCGGAGCGGCGGATGACCTTGATGGCGGACTGGCGAGGCGCGGGGATGGTCTCGTCGCGCTCAAGGATCTGGGCGTAGCCAAGCACGGCGTTGAGCGGCGTGCGCAATTCGTGGCTGAGCCCCACCACATAGCGGCTCTTGGCGCGGTTGGCGGCTTCGGCGGTTTCCTTGGCGTTTTGCAAGGCGGCGTCGGTCTTCTGGTGGGCGGCGATTTCCTTCAAAAGCAGCGTGTTCTGACGCGAAGATTCCTCCTCCGCCACGACGCGGCTGTCATGGGCGAGCACCAGGAACCAGCAGACGATGCCGGCAATGACGGCAAAGACGAAGAAGACGATCAGGATCGTGCGATTGACGACATCCGCCGTCGCCGGCGTGCCGGTGCCGACCTGATGGGCGATCAGCCCCAGAATACCGCCAATGGCGGCAACGGCGAGTATCGAGAAGATGGCATAGCGGCCAAGCCGGGTCGACAGCTTGGCGACGAGTTGTTCCGGCAGGAAGGTCTTTGCCACCTGGGCCGTCTGATAATTCAACCGTGCCTTCGGCTTGCACATATCGTGGCAGCGGCTGTCCAGCGAGCAGCAGAGCGAACAGATCGGACCGGCATAGGCGGGGCACCAGGCCATGTCTTCCGGCTCGAAAGGATGCTCGCAGATGGAGCAGGTGATGCTGGAAAGCTCCTTCCACTTCTGGCGCGGCTTGCGCGCTAGATAGAATTTTCCCTTCGTGCCCCAGGCGATCAGCGGTGAGGCGATGAAGGCGACGATGAGGGTGATATAGGGCGCCAGCGATGCGGCAAGTGTGCCGAACAGACCGAAATGGGCGCTGAGTGCGATCGTTGCGGAGAGCGCCATGGCACCGACGCCGACGGGATTGATATCGTAAAGATGGGCGCGCTTGAACTCGATGCCGGGTGGGGCAAGGCCGAGCGGCTTGTTGATGAAGAGATCGGCGGAGATGGTGCAAAGCCACGCCATGGCGACGATGGAGAAGATGCCCAGCGTTTCTTCCAGCAGCCGATAGATACCAAGCTCCATCAGAAGGAGTGCAATCGCAACGTTGAAGACCAGCCAGACGACGCGGCCCGGGTGGCTGTGGGTGAGCCGCGAGAAGAAGTTCGACCAGGCGAGCGAGCCCGCATAGGCATTCATCACGTTGATCTTCAACTGCGACACGACGACGAAGGCCACCATCAGGATCAGCGCGGCATTGTGGTTCGGGATCATGTAGCCGAAGGCGGTCAGATACATTTGCGACGGGTCGGCGGCACGATCCACCGGCACGCCGGAGGATAGCGTCAGCACCACCAGGAAGGAGCCCGCCAGAAGCTTGGGAACGCCCACCAGAACCCAACCGGCACCGGCGAGGAAAACGCCGAACTTGTGGCGCCACTTGCTCTGACCTTCGGCCGGCAGGAAGCGCAGAAAGTCCACCTGTTCGCCGATCTGCGACATCAGCGCCAGGATGACGGCGGAGGCCGCACCGAATTCGATGAGGTTGAAGGAGGCGATTTCACCGGGGGAGGCAGAGGCATGGTGAATGCCAGAAAAGGCGAGCCAGAGATCGAACTTCTGCCAATCCATCAGGGCGATGAAGATGAAGGGCAGGACGTTGAGAACGATCCAGAAGGGCTGCGTCAGGATCTGGAACTTGCTGATGAGCCGCACGCCATGGGTGACGAGCGGAATGACCATGACCGCCGAGATGATATAGCCGATCCACAGCGGAATGCCGAGCGCCAGTTCCAGCGCGCCGGACATGATCGACGCCTCGATGGCAAAGAGCATGAAGGTGAAGGCGGCGTAGATCAGCGATGTGATGGTGGAGCCGATATAGCCGAAGCTTGCACCGCGCGTCAGAAGGTCGATATCGACGCCGTGGCGGATGGCGTAGCGGCTGATCGGCAAGCCGACGAGCAGCATGGCGATCGCGGCAGCAATGATGGCGAAAAAGGCGTTGGTCGTGCCGTAGGAGAGGGTGATGGCGCCGCCGATGGCTTCCAGCGCCAGAAAGGAGATCGCGCCGATGGCGGTGTGAGAAATGCGGCTTGAGGAGAATTGTCGGGCGCTCTTGGCGGTAAATCGCAGCGCGTAATCTTCCAGCGTCTGGTTCGCGACCCAGCGGTTATATTCGCGTCTGACGGGGATGATGCGTTGCCGTGCGGCCATGCCAGTGTTTCACAGCCTCCACTAAAGCTTGGTGTCCGTATCTCTCTCCGGCGTCATGGTCGGGCTTGACCCGACCATCCACCAGCGGATGGAAACCTGGATCCTCGGCTCAAGCCCGAGGATGACGAGCGCGCCGCGGTCGTTGAGTCCACGTTGCCCGCTACCGGCGGACAGAAAAATGGCGTCGCCCGGATCGAGCGACGCCATTCATTTTACCTTAGGCAGCAGCCGACTTTGCGGTCGGGACTTCTGCGATCGTCTTCAGCACGACGGAAGCGATCTGGTAAGGGCAGCCCTGGGAGTTCGGACGACGGTCTTCGAGGTAACCACGATAGCCGTTGTTGACGAAGGAGTGCGGAACGCGGATCGATGCGCCACGGTCTGCAACGCCGTAGGAGAACTTGTTCCACGGAGCGGTTTCGTGCTTGCCGGTCAGGCGCAGGTGGTTGTCCGGACCGTAAACGTCGATGTGCTCTTTCCAGTTCTTTTCGAAGGCAGCCATGAGGGCTTCGAAATACTCCTTGCCGCCAACTTCACGCATGAACTTGGTGGAGAAGTTGCAGTGCATGCCAGAGCCGTTCCAGTCGGTGTCGCCGAGCGGCTTGCAATGGAATTCGACGTCGATGCCGTACTTTTCGCAAAGGCGAAGAAGCAGGTAGCGAGCGATCCAGATCTGGTCGGCGGCACTCTTGGAGCCCTTGCCGAAAACCTGGAATTCCCACTGACCCTTGGCCACTTCGGCGTTGATGCCTTCGTGGTTGATGCCAGCTTCGAGGCAGAGGTCGAGATGCTCTTCGACGATTTCGCGAGCGATCGAACCGACGTTCTTGTAGCCGACGCCGGTGTAATATGGGCCCTGCGGAGCTGGGTAGCCCTGCTCTGGGAAGCCGAGCGGGCGGCCATCTTCGTAGAAGAAGTATTCCTGCTCAAAGCCGAACCAGGCGCCTTCATCGTCAAGGATGGTTGCGCGGCTGTTGGACGGATGCGGCGTTACGCCATCCGGCATCATGACTTCGCACATGACCAGCGCGCCGTTGGTGCGGGCAGGGTCAGGGTAGATTGCGACTGGTTTCAGAACGCAGTCAGAGCTGTGGCCTTCGGCCTGCATGGTGGAGGAGCCGTCAAAGCCCCAAAGCGGAAGCTGCTCGAGTGTCGGGAATTCGTCGAATTCCTTGATCTGCGTCTTGCCGCGCAGGTTTGCTACCGGCTTGTAACCATCCAGCCAGATGTACTCGAGTTTGAACTTAGTCATTACGAACCTCTCATGGGTTAAGATGCGAAGCCTTGATTGTTTTCGTCCGGTTACCGGTGGAAAACGCTCTCGCTTTCAAGGGCTGCCGATAGATATGCATGCCGCGTGCCAATTCGCGTGTGTCTCGAATCGGCGCCTCATTTTTTTCTGCCAACCTTGCTGCCGAACCGGTTGGTACGGCAAAATTCCGTCCTGACATGCGATGAGGGTTTTTCTCAAATTTTTAGAATTATGAAGGCTTTATGAAGCGAAATCGGCCGATTTTCTGCTGAAACTGTAAGCGAAGGGGTCGTTCTGAATGTTTTTTGACCTGAAAGTGCGAAATTTGAGTGATTAGCTGCATAAAGACTATTCGATTAACCGACGCGCAATCGATGTGATTAAAAATTAGGCATTGTGATATTTTTTTAAGCGAATGGGGTGAATTTCGGCTTTCAATCAGCTATAGTCCGGAACGAAGCATGGTGCTGAGGTGTTTGACTGGAAGAAAAGAGGCCGTCATGAGAACCGAACCCAATTTTGAAAGTGCCAAGATCTATCAGTTCCCCGTCGGAGGCCGTGCAGGCTACCGAGGCTTTCGCAAGGATGCGTCGGTTCAGTCCATCCAGGCAGAGGCTCCGCGCGTGGACTTCGACAGCTGGTACCATCAGGACGCCATTGCCGAGGACGAGAAGCCCCATAACTGAGGTATCTCGCATCCTCGCTTACTCCGTCGGCTGACCTTGCGTCGGCCCTCACACTTCCATGTGCTGATTTCGCCACCCCACCTACGTCAAACGACGTATACGGTTTCGCGGCACCGAGCCCGATAGTCCCCTCCAGCAGCGGTTCAACATGCCGCTGAGGCCTTCACGGCCCAACACGAAGAGGGGTTCTTCCGATGACTTTCAGCAAGATGCTCACTGGCGCGCTGCTCGGCGCCATCATGTCCACCACTGCATTCCACGGCGCATTTGCCGCTGACGACACGATCAAGATCGGTGTGCTGCACTCGCTCTCCGGCACGATGGCGATTTCGGAAACGACGCTGAAGGACGCCATGCTGATGCTCATCGATGAGCAGAACAAGAAGGGCGGCGTTCTTGGCAAGAAGCTGGAAGCCGTCGTCGTTGATCCGGCCTCCGATTGGCCGCTCTTTGCCGAAAAGGCGCGTCAGCTGATCAGCCAGGACAAGGTTGCCGCCGTCTTCGGTTGCTGGACCTCGTCTTCGCGCAAATCCGTTCTGCCGGTTTTCGAAGAGTTGAACTCTATCCTCTTCTACCCCGTGCAGTATGAGGGAGAAGAGTCCTCGCGCAACATCTTCTACACTGGTGCTGCGCCGAACCAGCAGGCGATCCCCGCCGTCGATTACCTTGCCAACACTGAAGGCGTCGAGCGCTGGGTTCTGGCCGGTACGGACTATGTCTACCCGCAGACCACCAACAAGATCCTGAAGGCCTACCTGATGTCGAAGGGCGTCAAGGAAGAGGACATCATGATCAACTACACGCCATTCGGTCACTCCGACTGGCAGACGATCGTCTCCGACATCAAGAAGTTCGGCTCTGCCGGCAAGAAGACTGCGGTTGTCTCCACCATCAATGGTGACGCGAACGTTCCCTTCTACAAGGAACTGGCGAACCAGGGCGTGAAGGCTGAAGACATTCCGGTCGTTGCCTTCTCCGTCGGTGAAGAAGAGCTTGCCGGTCTCGATACCACGCCTCTCGTCGGCCATCTTGCCGCCTGGAACTACTTCCAGTCCGTCGATACGCCGGTCAATGCCGAGTTCATCAAGGAATGGCACGCCTTCACCAAGAACGACAAGCGCGTGACCAACGACCCCATGGAAGCCGCCTATATCGGCTTCAACGCCTGGGTGAAGGCCGTCGAGGCTGCCGGCACCACGGATACCGACAAGGTTCTGGACAGCATCATCGGCGTTTCGGTGCCGAACCTGTCTGGCGGTTACGCCACCGTCATGCCGAACCACCACATCACCAAGCCGGTGCTGATCGGTGAAATCCAGTCCGACGGCCAGTTCCAGATCGTCCAGCAGACCGCGCAGGTCGTGGGCGACGAGTGGTCCGACTACCTGCCGGACTCCAAGGACCTGATCTCCGATTGGCGTAAGCCAATGTCCTGCGGCAACTTCAACGTTGCGTCCGGCAAGTGCGGCGGCAAGGGCATGTGATTGGGTGATCCCTCTCGAGGCGCTGATGCGCCTCGACTGGACTCCGGCTCAACTCCGGGGTGAGGGAGACCAGGCAATCGCCCCACATACCGCCGTCATCCTCGGCCCTCGGATCAAAGTCCGAGGGTGACCCGAGGATCCACTGTTTACACTCACTCTCTCTAGCGTCGCTGGTTTCTGGCAGACGTGATGGATCCTCGGGTCAAGCCCGAGGATGACGTCGAGAGGGAGAGAGGCTCCAAGGGGGACTTGGGACCATGTTTTTCCGACTGTTGGCCGTGATCGGCCTGTTGTTCAGCCTGACGGCTTCGGCGCTTGCCCAGCAGGGCGATGCCAAGCCGTTGATCGATGCGCTGGGCAAGGCTGACTTCAAGCAGGCTGAAGCGCTGATCGGGCAGATTGCTGCGACGGGCGATGCGCGCGTCGTGCCTGCACTCGAAGCGCTTGCTGCCGGTGAACTCTATGTTCGCAAGGCCGACAGCCTGGTGTTTCTCGTGAAGCCCGCCGGCGATAATCTCACGCTAATCGATCCGGTGACGGGTGAGGCGATCGGGGAAGCGCCGAAGGCGACGGTGACGAAGATCAAGGTCAACAACACGCTGCGCCGTGTCACGCGTGCAGCACTCGGCGGTCTGACGCTGCTGAGCCCCGATCGTGGTGTTCGGCTTGCCGCGGCGGATGCCGTGTTGAAAGCGCCGAGCGCCGAGAACCTCGGGCTTCTGGAAGCAGCTCTCGCCAAGGAAACCGATGCACAGGTTCGCGCACGCATGGAAGAGGCGCGTGCCGTTTCCCTCCTGAGTTCCGACCGTTCCGTCGAAGACAAGCGCGGTGCCATCGACACGATCAAGACGATCGGCGGGCGCGATGCGATCAGCATCCTGATGGCTGCATCATCCTCCGTCGATGCCAGCCTGAAGCCGGACATCGACGCGGCGATCTCGCATATCCAATCCTCGCTGGCGCTATGGGATGCCGCGCAGAACATCTGGTACGGCCTGTCACTCGGCTCCGTGCTGCTGCTTGCCGCTATCGGCCTTGCCATCACCTTCGGCGTGATGGGCATCATCAATATGGCCCATGGCGAGATGGTGATGATCGGCGCCTATTCCACCTTCATCGTGCAGGACATCATTCGTAGCCACTTCCCTGGACTGTTCGACTGGTCGCTCACCATCGCGCTGCCGGTCGCCTTTATCGTCACCGGATTTGTCGGTCTCGTCATCGAGCGCGGCGTGATCCGCTTCCTCTATGGACGGCCGCTGGAGACGCTGCTGGCCACCTGGGGCATTTCGCTGATCCTTCAACAGGGCGTGCGCTCCATCTTCGGGCCGACCAACCGCGAGGTCGGCAGCCCAAGCTGGATGTCTGGCTCCTTCAGCGTCGGTTATCTGAATTTCACCTGGAACCGCGTCTGGATCGTCTGCTTCTCGCTGTCGGTGTTCTTTGCCCTGCTTCTGCTTCTGAAGCGTTCGTCCTTCGGCCTGCAGATGCGCGCCGTGACCCAGAACCGGCGCATGGCCTCTTCCATGGGGATCCGCACACCCTGGGTCGATGCCTTCACCTTTGCGCTCGGCTCGGGCGTTGCGGGCCTTGCGGGCGTCGCGCTCAGCCAGATCGACAATGTGTCGCCCAATCTTGGCCAAAGCTACATTATCGACAGCTTCATGGTCGTGGTCTTTGGTGGTGTCGGCAATCTCTGGGGAACGCTGGTCGGCGCGCTGTCGCTTGGTGTTCTCAACAAGTTCCTGGAGCCGACCGTCGGTGCCGTTCTCGGCAAGATCCTTGTCCTCGTCCTCATCATCCTGTTCATCCAGAAGCGGCCACGCGGTCTCTTCGCACTTAAAGGAAGGGCGATCGAAGCATGATTACCGGCTTTCTCCTTCGCGCGCTCGACCGCCGCATCTCGATTGCCATCGGCATCATTCTGGCCGTGGCGCTCATCATCCCGGCGCTGAACCTGCTCTTGCCACCCAGCAACCCGCTGCATGTACCGACCTATATGATGTCGATGCTCGGCAAGTATCTGGCTTATGCGCTACTGGCGCTGGCGCTCGATCTCGTCTGGGGCTATTGCGGCATTCTCTCGCTTGGCCACGGGGCGTTCTTTGCCCTCGGCGGTTATGCCATGGGCATGTATTTGATGCGCCAGATCGGCTCTCGCGGCGTCTATGGCGATCCGGTGCTGCCGGATTTCATGGTGTTCCTCAACTGGAAGGAGCTGCCCTGGTTCTGGCACGGCTTCGACATGTTCTGGTTCGCCATGCTGATGGTGCTGGTGGTTCCCGGTCTGCTTGCCTTCATCTTCGGCTGGTTCGCCTTCCGCTCGCGCGTCAATGGCGTCTACCTTTCGATCATCACCCAGGCCATGACCTACGCACTGCTGCTCGCCTTCTTCCGCAACGACATGGGCTTTGGCGGCAATAACGGCCTGACAGACTTCAAGGATATTCTCGGCTTTTCCGTTCAGGCGGATGGCACACGTGCGGTACTCTTCGCCATGACCGCACTGATGCTGGCGCTGTCCCTGATGATTGCCTCCGGTATCGTCAACTCCAAGTTCGGCAAGGTGCTGGTGGGTGTGCGCGATGCCGAAAGCCGAGTTCGCTTCCTTGGCTTTCGCGTCGAAAACATCAAGCTCTTCACCTTCGTCGTCTCGGCGATGATGGCGGGCATTGCCGGTGCGCTTTTCGTGCCGCAGGTGGGCATCATCAATCCGGGCGAGTTCGCGCCGGCCAACTCGATCGAAGTGGTTGTGTGGACGGCCGTTGGCGGCCGCGGCACGCTGATCGGGCCAATCATCGGCGCGCTGCTGGTAAATGGCGGCAAGAGCTATTTTACCGGCGCCTTTCCCGAGTTCTGGCTCTTTGCGCTGGGCGGCCTCTTCATCGCCGTGACGCTGTTCTTCCCCAAGGGCATTGTCGGCACCATCCAGCACTACATGACGGGTCGCCGTGGCAAGGGTGCGAAACCGAAGGACAATCCGGCAAAGCCCGGCAATGACGATGCGGTGGCGCATCAGGCAGCGGAGTGAGGCGGATATGAACACAGTTTCCGATACGAGAGCAAAAAGCCTGCTCTATCTCGACGGCGTTTCCGTTTCCTTCGATGGCTTCCGGGCGCTGAACTCTCTCTCCTTTGTGGTGGAGCCCGGCGAGTTGCGCGCCATTATCGGGCCGAATGGAGCGGGCAAGACGACGATGATGGACATCATCACCGGCAAGACGCGGCCCGACAGCGGCACAGTGCTGTTCGAAGATCAGATCGATTTGACGAAGAAAGACGAGGCCGACATCGCCCAACTTGGCATCGGCCGGAAATTCCAGAAGCCGACCGTGTTCGAAAGTCATACGGTCTGGGACAATCTGGAACTGGCGCTGAACCGCAAGCGCGGCGTGTTCGCCACGCTGTTCTATCGCCTTACTGCAGAGGACAAGGCGCGCATCGAGGAAATCCTCGCAACTGTGCGCCTCGGCCACCGCCGAGATGATCTTGCGGCCAATCTCTCCCACGGCCAGAAACAGTGGCTGGAAATCGGCATGCTGCTTGCGCAGGAGCCGAAGCTTCTGCTGGTGGATGAACCGGTGGCGGGCATGACGGACGCCGAGACGGCGGAAACGGCGGTGCTGTTGAAGGAAATCGCCAAGACGCGTTCCGTGGTGGTGGTGGAACACGACATGGGCTTCATCCGCGAGCTCGGCGTCAAGGTGACATGCCTTGCCGAAGGCTCCGTGCTGGCCGAGGGATCGATCGATTTCGTTTCGAACGATCCGAAGGTCATTGAGAATTATCTGGGGCGGTGAACATGCTAAGCGTCGAAAACATCAATCTTCATTACGGCGCGGCGCAGGCTTTGCGTGGCATTTCGCTGAATGCCGAGATGGGCAAGATCACCTGTGTGCTGGGGCGCAACGGGGTGGGCAAGAGTTCGCTGTTGCGTGCGGTTACCGGGCAGCATGCCATTAGCGGCGGCTCGATCACCTTTGGTGGAGAGAGCCTGAATGGACTTGCACCCTATCAGCGGGCAAAGCGCGGGGTCGGTTATGTGCCGCAGGGTCGCGAAATCTTTCCGTTGCTGACGGTGCAGGAAAATCTGGAGAGCGGTTATGCGCCGCTGCCGCGCAAGGAGCGGTTTATTCCTGACGACATCTTCAGCCTGTTTCCGGTGCTGCAAAGCATGTTGTCACGCCGCGGCGGCGATCTTTCCGGCGGGCAGCAGCAGCAGCTGGCGATCGGTCGGGCGCTGATGACGCGTCCGAAGATCCTGGTTCTGGATGAGCCGACCGAAGGCATTCAGCCGTCGATCATCAAGGATATCGGACGGGCCATCAAGTATCTGCGGGATTCAACCGGCATGGCGATCCTGCTTGTCGAGCAATATCTGGATTTCTGCCGCGAGCTTGCCGACTATGTCTACATCATGGATCGCGGCGAGGTCGTGCATCAAGGTGCGGCGGAAACGCTCGACACGCCGGAAGCGCGACGTCATTTGACAGTATAGTTGCTGCGGATTTGCTCACGCCGTAATAAAAACCCCGTGATAAAGTGAACAGCCATGCGCTCAGGCATGGCTTTCATGCAGGTTTTTACGTTTCATTCACCAAAGTCCTGTGTTATTGGCAACATGAATGCTGCATGCAAGACACACCCGAGAGGTTATCTGCACGCCGCGACCGTCGATCCCTTACATTCCGCGAATTTTCCGGCATCTTGTCGGAGAACTGTGCCAATAAAGGCGTGCCGATGAATTTGACTGTTGCTGGCCGGACGTTCCGGCTTCAATTTCCTGCCAAGACATTGTTCGCAGGGTTTGCCATTCTCACAAGCATGAGCGCCGCAGCATCGGCGTCGATGTGCGGTCAGGCTGCAAAGCCCGGTCGGCATGAGTTTTCGCTCATGTCACAGGGAGCAGAACGCGACGGCGTCTATTTCGTTCCATCCTCATATGATGGATCGAAGCCGGTGCCGGTGGTTTTCGATTTTCATGGCAGCAACAGCAACCCGAACGGCCAGTTGGATCGCAGTGGCTGGGACAAGGTCGCCGAACGCACGGGCGTCATGGTCGTGGCACTGCAGGGCAGTCTCGACGGCGATCTGCCCGGTACCCATGCCTGGAACGTGCCGGGCGTAACCACCCGCAAGGGCGGGCTGGATGAGGTCTCGTTCATCCGCGATGCGGTTTCCATGGTGAAGTCGAAGTTCTGCGTCGATGAAGAGCGCTTCTATGGCTCCGGCTATTCCGGCGGCGGGCGCATGCTTTCCCAATATCTGTGCAGCGGCAGCAATGATTTTGCCGCGGCTGGCTTCGTCGCCTCGCTTCGTGCGGGCGTTCCGGTGGAAGCCGAAGGCCGCTGGCGGCCGGATATGGCAAGCTGCACGCCAGCCAAGCCGATGTCGATCATCGCCTTTGCCGGCACGAAGGATCCAGCCAATCCCTATCAGGGCGGCGGCAAGCCTTACTGGCAGTATGGCGGCGAGACGGCGCTGAAACGTTGGGCAGAGCTCGACGGCTGCAAGGGTGCCGTCAAAAGCAAGTCTCTCGGCAACTTCACCTTCAATTCCTACGATGTCTGCAAGAGCGGATCGCGCATCCATTCCTATGTGATCGACGCCTGGGATCATGCATGGCCGCGCGCCACGATGAAGTCCGACGTCATTGCCGCTTCTGCCGTTCTGACCCGCAAGCCCGGCAGCGATGTAACGCCGAAGGCGCAGCCCGCGGTCGACCGCAGGACATCGGGCGATGAGAGCGCAAGACAGGTTGATGCAGCTGAAAGAATGTGGGATTTCTTCCAGAATACGGAAGGGCAGATGGTTGTCGACGCAACGTCGAAGACGGATTGCTCTGTGAAAGCGGTTTCCGCATCCGCGAAGCCCTCGGAGACGACGTGCAGCCAGTCCTTGAAAGCATCAGCCAACCCCGTCCGCAGCGCGCCCGTGGCCGAGGACGCATTGTAACCAAAACGCTTGATGGGCGCAGCCGTCTGGATGAATTGTTCCAGGAAGGCTGCGCCAAGATCAGGCTGCCCGATACATTTTCCAATGAAATGGAAGCCATTCTCATCAATTCCTCCGGCGGTTTGACCGGGGGAGACGAGGTGGAATGGCAGGCGCATGCCAAGGCGGGCACCAGCCTTGTCGTCACCACGCAGGCCTGCGAAAAGGTCTACAAGGCTGCTGCCGGGACTGCGAATGTCTCCGTTCGTGTCACGGCGGAAGAAAACACCCGGTTGCACTGGCTCCCCCAGGAAACCATCCTCTTTGATCGCGCCTCGCTGACACGCAGGCTGGAGGCCGATCTGCATGCCTCGTCCGAGTTTCTCGCTGTGGAAGCGGTGTTGCTTGGGCGTAAGGCCATGGGCGAAGCAATGGAAGAGGGACTGTTTCGCGACCGCTGGCGCATTCGTCACGGCGGCAAGCTTGTTCATGCGGAGGAGCTTTTTCTTGACGGTCGCATTGTCGATCTGACGCAGCACTCTTCCGTTCTTGCGGGCCGGGTCGCCTTCGCCACCATCCTTTATATCGGGCCGCTGGCCGAGGCGCTCTTGCCTAAAATCAGAGCGTTTGCCGGAGAAAGCGGCGGCGCCAGCGAATGGCAGGGGAAGCTCGTTGTGCGACTGTCTGCGCAGGACGGTTTCTCCTTGAGAAAAATGCTTTTTTCAATCATTTCGCTCTTGCGCAACGGCGCGCCAGTGCCGAAAGTCTGGAATCTGTGAAGCGGGTGCAGTGCCCCTAAAGCCGGACGACCGTCTGGCCTAAGTGACTGCATCGGCGGGATGATTTTGAGCGTACCTTCCAAGCCCTGAAGGACGCTCGGCTGGAATGGGACGACGATGAACCTTACTCCCCGGGAAAAAGACAAGCTCCTGATCTCCATGGCCGCCATGGTGGCGCGCCGGCGGCTCGAACGCGGCGTCAAGCTCAATTATCCAGAGGCGATCGCGCTGATCACCGACTATGTGGTGGAAGGTGCGCGTGACGGCCGCGCCGTGGCCGAACTGATGGAAGCGGGCGCCCATGTCATTTCGCGCGATCAGGTCATGGAAGGCATCGCCGAGATGATCCACGACGTGCAGGTGGAAGCCACCTTCCCGGATGGCACCAAGCTCGTCACCGTCCATGAGCCGATCCGTTAAGACCGACTGATTTTGTTTTACGCATGTCAGAATGCAAAATCGCTCATGCTTTTGCCGGACATGCTGAAGGGAGAACCGCGATGATACCAGGTGAGATCATTGCTGCCGAGGGCACGATAGAGCTCAATGCCGGCCAGCCGACGGTGACCATCGAGGTTGCCAATTCCGGTGACCGCCCGGTGCAGGTGGGCAGCCACTATCATTTCTTCGAGACCAATGCCGGGCTGATCTTCGAGCGCGGCAAGGCCCGCGGCATGCGACTGGATATTCCGGCCGGCACGGCGGTGCGTTTCGAGCCGGGGCAAAAGCGTGAAGTGACGCTGGTGCCGCTATCCGGCAAGCGCGAGGTTTATGGCTTTCGTCAGCAGGTGATGGGGAAGCTTTGATGGCCTCACAGTTGAATCTGAGCGCCTTGGTTTCGCTCGTCCTGCTTGTCGGCTCCGGCGCCGCCACCGCGGCGTTTGCCCAGGACAAAAAGGTCAATTGCACCGACCCTCAGACGCAGATGGAGATGACCCAGTGCGCCGGGGAAGACTACGACAAGGCCGACAAGGACTTGAATGTCGAGTACCAGAAGCTCCGCAAGCTTTTGGGCGAGCGCGACAAGGTGGCTGACGAGAATGGCAAGGGCGCGGTCGATGCGCTGGTTGCTGCGCAGCGCGCCTGGGTCGCCTACCGCGATGCCAATTGCAACCTTGCGGGATTTCAGGCGCGTGGCGGGTCGATGGAGCCGCAGCTTGTCGCCTCTTGCCTTGCGCAGATGAGCCGCGATCGGACGCAGGAGTTAAAGACGCTTTCCGCACAGTTCTGGTAGCCCGGATCTGTCAAGACACGTCACGATGCCAAGGCGGATGCCGCCTCGGTCTTTATCAAAACAATCGCCTTCTCCGCCTCTGAGGGAGCCAGACCGCCCATGTCCTACAAGATTTCCCGCGCCGCCTATGCCAGCATGTTCGGCCCGACCACCGGCGACAAGGTGCGCCTGGCCGATACGGAGCTGTTCATCGAAATCGAAAAGGATTTCACCACCTATGGCGAAGAGGTGAAGTTCGGTGGTGGCAAGGTCATTCGTGACGGCATGGGCCAGAGCCAGGCGACCCGTGCGGAGGGTGCGGTCGATACCGTCATCACCAATGCGGTGATCGTCGATCATTCGGGCATCTACAAGGCCGATGTCGGCTTGAAGGACGGGCGCATTCACGCAATCGGCAAGGCGGGCAATCCGGATACGCAGCCGGGCGTGACGATCATCGTCGGCCCTTCGACGGAAGCCATTGCGGGTGAGGGCAAGATCCTGACCGCCGGCGGCATGGACGCCCATATCCACTACATCTGCCCGCAGCAGATCGAAGAAGCGCTGATGAGCGGTGTGACCTGCATGCTGGGCGGCGGTTCGGGCCCGGCACATGGAACGCTTGCCACCACCTGCACGGGCGCATGGCATATCGAACGGATGATCGAAAGCTTCGACGGCTTTCCGATGAATCTCGCACTTGCCGGCAAGGGCAATGCCTCGCTGCCGAAGCCGCTGGAAGAAATGATCCTGGCGGGCGCCTCCTCGCTGAAGCTGCATGAGGACTGGGGCACGACGCCGGCAGCCATCGACAACTGCCTGACGGTGGCGGACGCCTTCGACGTGCAGGTGATGATCCATACCGATACGCTGAACGAAAGCGGCTTCGTGGAAGACACGGTGGCCGCCATCAAGGGCCGCACCATCCATGCCTTCCATACGGAAGGGGCAGGCGGCGGTCACGCGCCGGATATCATCAAGATCTGCGGCAATCCCAACGTCATTCCGTCCTCCACCAACCCGACGCGGCCATATACGGTCAATACGCTGGCGGAACATCTCGACATGCTGATGGTCTGCCACCATCTGTCGCCATCGATCCCCGAAGACATTGCTTTTGCCGAAAGCCGTATCCGCAAGGAGACCATCGCGGCGGAAGATATTCTGCACGATATCGGCGCCTTCTCGATCATTTCTTCCGACAGCCAGGCCATGGGCCGCGTCGGCGAAGTGGCGATCCGCACGTGGCAGACGGCGGACAAGATGAAGCGTCAGCGTGGTCGTCTGAAGGATGAAAAGGGCGAGAACGACAATTTCCGCGTTCGCCGCTACATTGCCAAGTACACGATCAATCCGGCGATCGCCCATGGGGTCAGCCACGAGATCGGCTCGGTCGAAGTCGGCAAACGTGCCGACCTCGTTCTGTGGTCCCCGGCCTTCTTCGGAGTGAAGCCGGAAATGGTGCTGCTCGGCGGTTCGATTGCGGCGGCACCCATGGGCGACCCGAACGCCTCCATTCCCACCCCGCAGCCAATGCATTACCGCCCGATGTTTGCGGCTTACGGCAAGTTGCGCACCAACTCCTCCGTCACTTTCGTCTCGCAGGCCTCGCTCGATGGCGGCTTGGCACAGCGTCTCGGTGTGGCGAAAAAGCTGGTGGCGGTGAAGAATGTCCGCGGCGGTATCTCGAAGGCCTCGATGATCCACAATACGCTGACCCCGCATATCGAGGTGGACCCGGAGACCTACGAGGTGCGCGCAGACGGCGAGTTGCTGACCTGCGAACCGGCAACGGTTCTGCCCATGGCCCAGCGCTACTTCCTGTTCTGATATCGGGCTTTTTCAAAAGGTCCGCATAACTGCGCGATCGTCGCCTTAGCGCCGTCTCCGCTCCGTCGGCGGATCGGCGAGGGGCGCACGCGTTTGAAATGATGCGTTGTACTTTTGCGATACTGACGTCAGTTGCGAGAATTGGTCTACCTCCAAAAATGAAGCGGGCGCCGTCCAAAGACGGCGCCCGCATTCAATCTGTCGTCGGTTGCAGACCGCTGTGAGGGTCTTTTAGTCTTCGATGATCTCGCTCTGCTTGCTGGTATCGCGCATGAACAGGTAGACGACAAGCGACACCCCGATCATGGCGGTGACGTACCAGTAGAAGCCCTGTTCCCAGCCGGCGCTCTTGAAGCGCAGTGCGACGAACTCCGCAGTACCGCCGAAGAGCGTGTTGGCGAGCGCGTAAGGGAGAGCAACGCCCAGTGCGCGGATATGGGCGGGGAAAAGCTCCGCTTTGACGACGGCGTTGATCGAGGTGTAGCCCGTCACGATGACGAGGGCGGCCATGACCAGCAGTCCGGCGGTGAGCGGGTCCTTCGTCTGTTCCAGAGCCGAGAAGATCGGATAGGTGCAGAGTACGCCAAGCACACCGAAGGCGATCATCAGCGGCTTGCGGCCGATCTTGTCGGACAATCCGCCCGCGATTGGCTGCAGGAGCATGAAGATGAAGAGCGTGACGGCATTGATCTCGCTGGCAACCTCGCGGGAAAAGCCGGAGGTGTTGACGAGGAATTTCTGCATGTAGATCGAGTAGGCGTAGAAGGCCAAGGTGCCGCCTGCGGTCAGCAGCATGACGAGAGCTGTCTCTTTCGGATGCTTGGTCAGAAGCTGCCAGAAGCCAGACTTCGGCTTGCCTTCAGCCTTGGCATTCTTGAAGCTTTCGGTTTCTGCAAGGCCACGACGCAGCCAGAAGACCACGACGGCCAGTGCCGCACCGACAAAGAACGGGATGCGCCAGCCCCAGGCATTCAGATCTTCCGTGGTCATGACGTTTTGCAGAATGATGAGGACGGCAATGGCCAGTAGCTGGCCCGAGATCAGCGTCACATACTGGAAGGACGAGAAGAAGCCGCGGCGTTCCTTGCCGGCCATCTCGGAAAGATAGGTGGCGGACGCACCATATTCGCCGCCGACGGAAAGACCCTGCAACAGGCGGGCGATGACGAGAAGTGTGGGCGCGGCTACGCCGATCGTGTTGTAGTCGGGCGTCAGCGCAATGATGAGCGAGCCCAGGCACATGAGGGTGACCGAAAGCGCCAGACCGGACTTGCGGCCATGACGGTCGGCATAAAGGCCCATGATCCATGCGCCGACAGGGCGCATCACGAAGCCGACGGCGAAGACGGCTGCGGAATTGAGAAGCTGTGCGGTCTGATCGCCTGCGGGAAAGAAGTGCGGTGCGAAGTAAAGCGCAAAGGCGGCATAGACATACCAGTCGAACCATTCGACGAGGTTGCCCGTCGAGCCGCCGATAATCGATTTCAGGCGATGCTTGCGGTCCGCCGACTGCGCGGCTCTTCCCTGGGTGACAGTATTTCCGGTCTCGATCAACACACTCAGACCCTCCCTTGGTCAAGTTTTACAAAGACGCCCAGTGCCTTCTTCCAGGCAGGGCCAAGATCGTGACGCGCGGCTTGGGGCTTGGGTCTTCCCTTAGAGTGACCAGCGATTGTCCCGCTCAAAGCGTGGTTGCTGATCAGCACATGGCCGTTAATTTTTAGCTGTTGGGCCATCCTCCCGACGGCGCGTCCTCTTTAAGCAATCTGCGGGAGGGGCGGTCGACGTGTGAAGGTTTTGTTGCGCTTTGGTCAAGCTATTGAATTTTATTTTTTTTCAAAATTTATCCTCGTACTGCGAAAGAAATTTGTGCTGATTTATGCATGGCATTCTGATAGATTGTGCAATATCCTGCACAGATGTCAGTGAAACCTCGTCTACAAATCGTCGTACTGGTGCTGCTCGTCCTCGCCTCTATCACTCTCGTCTGGAGCGGAGCGTCACTCTGGTCGCGTCGGCAAGCATCGCAGCAACTGGCCGGAGAGGCGGAGTTGCTGGTGCGCCAGCACAGCCTGCTGATTGACAGCGAACTTGCCCGTTTTCGGCTCATGCCGATCGTTCTGGGCGAATATGGCGATCTGGTCGATGTTCTCTCGACCAGGAATGCTCAGACGGCAGCGCGGCTCAGCGAGAAGTTTGGCTCTCTCGTGAGAGAGACCGGAGCTACCTATATCTATCTGATCAATCGAAACGGCGTTGCCGTTGCCGCCTCCAATGCCAGCGATGACAGCAGCTTCGTCGGGCAGGATTTCGGCTTCCGGCCCTATTTCTCCGGCGCCATGCGCGACGGGAAGGCGGAATATTATGGTGCCGGCTTACTCACCCGTCAGGCGGGATTGTTTCTGGCGCGGCGCGTCGGCCAAAACGACGCGGCATCCGGCGTCGTCGTCGTCAAATATGAGTTCGGTGCGCTTTCCTCCATCTGGGCCGGTGATCCGGGACGCACGCTGATCGTCGATGCCAACGGCATCATTCTGGCGGCACCCGACAAGGACCAGATTTTGACAACGCTGGCGCCGCTGCCAACCGCCGTTCGTCAGCGCATCGATGCGATCAGCCAGTATGGTGATGCAAAGTTGGAGCCGGGCAATTATCGTTTCGCCGGTCCGGATCATATCGAGACGGCTGAGGGCGCTGACATGGTCTATGCCGCACTTCCCATTGCCGGAACGGATCTTCGCATCCTGCATCTTCTCAACACGTGGCAAGCGCGTCTCGCCGCAGACCGGCGCGCGACGTTTGCCACGCTTGCCATCCTGCCGCTTCTGCTTCTCGCCGGTTTCGCCGTCTGGTGGCAGGCCAATCGCACCGCAAGGCGCGCTGCGGAGCGGCGTAGCCTGGAGGCGGCGGTTGCTGAAAGAACGGCGCAGCTGCGTGAAGAAATGGGCTATCGGGCAATTGCCGATCAGCGTTATCGGGAGGCGCGCGAGGAACTGGCGCAGGCCAATCGGCTGGCCTCCGTCGGCTCCATTACCGCTGGCCTCATGCATGAAATCAATCAGCCGGTTGCCACCATTCGCACCCTTTCGGAAAATGCGCTGCACCATCTTGCCGCCAGTCGCAGCGAACGTGTTCGCGACAGCCTCGGCACAATGATTGCGATGACGGAGCGGATCGGCACGCTGACTCAGGAAATGCGTGGTTTCGCCCGCAAGGGAGAGGGGCAGATCGGCGAAGAGCCATTGGATGAGATGATCGCGGGCGCCATGCTGTTGATGGAAGACCGGATCCGCAAAGCGGGCATTCGCCTGACCTTGCCGCCAGGCGGTCAACCAACTGTGCTGGGCAAGCGTGTGCCGCTCGAACAGGTTGTCGTCAATCTGCTGCAGAACGCCATGGATGCGCTGGAGGGACATCCCGATCCAGAGATTGCGATCACCGTGGAGCGTGAAGAAGGCATGATTTGCCTGACCGTTGCCGATAACGGCCCCGGCATCGATCCGCAGCTTGGCAAGCAAGTCTTCGAGCCCTTCGTCACCGGAAAGCTCAATGGGCTTGGGCTTGGTCTCGGCATTGCTCAGGACATCATGAAGGATCTCGGCGGTTCCCTCACCATCACGGCGTCGGCGCTTGGGGGCGCGGCCTTTGCCGTTACCATGAGGGCGGCATGACGCAGAACGCACCGGAGAAGATCCTGCTCGTCGAAGACAACCTCGCCTTTCGCGCAGCATTGGCGGACAGCTTCGCCATCGCCGGTTTGGAGGTGGAGGTGCATGACGATGGGAAATCGGCGCTCGCCAGCCTCTCCACGACGCTGCCCGGTGTCGTCGTCACCGATCTTCGCATGCCGCGGCTCGATGGCAACGACCTGTTCGATGCCATTCTGGCGCGCGACCGGGAATTGCCGGTCATCCTGATGACGGGGCATGGCGATATCGCCATGGCGGTGGCGGCTTTAAAGCGGGGCGCTTTCGACTTCGTGGCAAAGCCGTTCATGACGGACCATCTGATCGCCTCCGTCCGGCGGGCGCTCGAAACCCGTCGCCTCGTCGTCGACAATCGGCGGCTTCGCCAGGCGGCACTGGAGGCGGAACTGACATCGCCGCTGCTTGGCCAGACGCCGGCGATGGTGCAGTTGCGGGATCTGGTCGAGCGGGTTGCGCCAACGGACGTCAATGTTCTGATCGAAGGGGAGACTGGCACCGGCAAGGAGCTGATTGCCAGACTGTTGCACCAGGGAAGTGCGCGACGTGCGCGCCCCTTTATCCGCGTCGATTGCGCGTCGATCTCCGACGCGACAGTTGACGAAACGCTGTTCGGGACGCGCCTGCGTCGTGGGCTGATTGCCGAGGCCCAGCGCGGAACGCTGTTTCTGGATGGGGCGGAGACCATGTCTGCCCTGATGCAGGGGCGGATGCTGGGCGTGGCGGAAAGCCGCGAAATGCCCAATCCCAGTGGCGGGACGATGCCCGTGGATATCCGGATCATCACCACCCTGACACGCAAACACCTTGCCGGTGATGACGAAAGGGCGGGCTTCCGCAAGGACCTGTTGTATCATCTGGAGACCGTGCGCATTGGTGTGCCGCCTCTGCGCCAGCGGCAGGGGGATATCGCCATCCTCTTCCACGTGTTTTTAGAGGACGCGGCGCGTCGGCATGGGCTTCCCAGCCCGCAGATCGATGGCGAGATCGAGGCGTTTCTCTTGAGCAACGAGTGGCCGGGAAATGTCCGTGAGTTGCGCAATTATGCAACGCAGATCGCGCTTGGCCTTGCGTCACCGCGCCACGGACTGTCAACGAGGTTGGGCCTGGTGGAGCAGATGGATGCTTTCGAAACGAGCGTTCTCACCCAGGCACTTCAACACCACGGCGGTGACGCTACGGCTGTTGCGGAAGCGTTGAAACTTCCGCGACGAAGCCTGTATGCGCGTTTGCAGCGCCTTGGCATCTCCCCATCCTCTTTCCGCAAGCCTCGGGAGGAGAGCTAGGATCTGTCCCTCTTCGTTCTTCGAAAGCCTGCCGTGGAAAACCCTCGGACGCTGTCAGGCGGAAATCTGGGGATAACGACACCAAAGCAGAACTGGGGCCGCGTGCGGCAAAGCGGAGGCGCCCGACAGCATTTTCATGAGAATTCTGCGGATCATTCCTGCTGCTTCGCCGTTCATGCCCGTGGGGAATGAAAAGCTTAAGGTCATCCTTGTTTAAGCACATATGCGATTAATTTCACGACGAGCGCATATGCATAAAACTAGCTTAAACTTTTACTTTTTCTATTGAAGATGTCGCAACCTTTTCTGCTTATCGGTTGCCTTATGGAGGTAAGAGGCTGATGGCTGACGGGTTCGCAAAGTTTATCTCGCTCGATATGAGCCTCAGCGATCAAGGCCGGGGCCAGACGCTGCGAAGCTTTGCGATGAAAATGGTGTTCATCTCCATATCCTTGTCCATCGTGATCAGTCTGGCCGTCATTTTGATCGGTTCGGCGCTAGGGCTTCTTCCTGTTCCGCTTGCGGAGGCTGTTTCCTACAGTATCGCCATGGGCTGGATCGTCGGCGGCCTGGTGGCCGGAATTCTCTGCACGGTTCTTGCCAAGGCAATCCGCCAGTTGCGGGAATCGCAGGCGGAGTTTGAGCGGCTGAGCCGCACCGATACGCTCTCGGGCCTAGCCAATCGCCGCGCCTTCAACCAGGCGTTCGAAGACATTCAGAACAACGCCTCGCTTGCGATCTTCGATCTCGACCGCTTCAAGTCGATCAATGATAATTTCGGCCACAGCGCCGGCGATCTGGTGATCAAGCGCGTCGCCCGGGCAATCGAGGATGTGTTCGGCGATTTCCACTGTGTCGCGAGGCTCGGCGGCGAAGAATTCGGCGTGATCGTCTGTGGCGGCGAGCGCAAGGATCGCGTCGCGCTGATCGAAATGGCGCGGGTCCGCGTGGCCTGTCTTTCCGTCAATTTCGAAGGCAATCTGCTGCAGACGACGGTGTCGGTCGGCATTGCCGAAATCGAGCCGTCGCGATCGAAACACGATACCTTCGCCTTGGCCGACAAGGCGCTCTATATCGCCAAGGCCGCCGGGCGCAATCGCCTTTGCCATAGCGATGGATTTGCCCGCGTGGAGCGTAACGAGACAGTTGGCATGGCGCTCCAAGCGGCCTCCTGAGCCGAAAGGACCTCGGTGTCGCCGTCATTCCATGAGGCGCATTTGTGCTCGCCGGAGGGGTTGGCTCTTTAAATCCATGCATAGTGCGTCTGCGAAAATCAGTTCCGATTTTCGGGCCGAAGCTGTAGTGGCTTGCAATCCACCATCCCATCCGGCAAGACTCATTGCTTAAAGCATCACAGTCAGGCCGGACAACTCCATGTTACGTGTTCAATCCTATCTCCCCGCAGGCACACACGCCGATGAGCCGACCGGCTATGTCACCCTTGCCCATGACCAGAGACATTTGAGACGCAAATTGTTGCATCTCCAGAATGACGAGATGGTCATGCTGGACTTGAAGGAGGCCGTGCTGTTTGCCCATGGCGATCTGCTGGTCGTCGAAAATGGCGACCTTGTAGAGGTGCGCGCAGCCAATGAGAAGCTGTTCGAGATCACCGCAAAGAGCCCGCTGCATCTGATCGAGCTTGCCTGGCATCTCGGCAATCGTCACCTCTCGGCGCAGATCGAAGAGGATCGCATTCTCATTCTGCGCGATCACGTCATCCGCGCCATGCTGGAAGGCCTGGGTGCAACGGTGCGGGATGTGGAAGAACCCTTCCAGCCGGCCCGCGGCGCCTATCATGCACATGGTGGGCATTCGCATGGCAGCCATTCTCATGGCGATCACGGGCATGGCGATCATGGACACGGCAGCCACGGCCACCACCATCACGATTGACGCATGATGCCGAAACGCAATGTGGATAGCCTGCTCAGACTGCTGGCCTGGATGTCGCCTGCCTTTCCGGTGGGTGCCTTTTCCTATTCCGGTGGCCTTGAGAGCGCTGTTGCGGACCGCCGCATTACCGATGCTGAAAGTCTCAGCGACTGGATTGGGCTTTCGCTCCAGCGTGGAACGTTGTGGAACGATGCGGTGATGGTGTGCCAGTCCTGGAACGGCTTTGCCGACGACGCCATGCTCAACGAGATTGCCGATCTGTCGCGGGCTCTTGCGGGTTCGGCGGAGCGCTATCGCGAGACGGTTCTCCTGGGCGATGCCTTTGTGGAGGCTGCGCGCGCCTGGCCGTCCCCAGTCTTCGACAGGCTGCCGGCCTCGCCGACCTATCCGGTTGCGGTGGGTGCCGTGGCAGCCGCGCATGACGTTGCGCTGGAGGATATTCTCGCCGCCTATCTGCATTCCGGCCTGTCGCAACTGATTTCCGCAGGCATCCGTCTTGGTGTCGCGGGGCAGAAGGACGGTGTTGCGATCCTGGCAAGGTTGGAGGAAACGGTGGGAGATGTTGCAAGCAGCGCCTCTACCGCCACGCTCGATGATCTCGGATCGGCCACCATCATTGCCGATACGGCCCCCATGCGCCATGAGGTACAGGGCACGCGGCTCTTCCGCTCCTGACCGCCTCCCTTTACTTTGGTGTTGATGAGGCAGGCGTGAGACCGCTATGGTCGGCAAAACACATCCAGAAGGGAAGCAGGCATGAAATCGGGAAATGGGCCGCTCAGAGTTGGTATTGGCGGGCCTGTCGGTTCCGGCAAGACGGCATTGACGGAAAAGCTGTGCAAGGCGATGAGCTCTGAATTCTCCGTCGCCGTCGTCACCAATGACATCTACACCAAGGAAGACGCCGAAGCGCTGGTGCGCATGCAGGCGCTGCCATCGGAGCGCATCGTTGGCGTGGAAACCGGTGGCTGCCCGCACACGGCGATCCGTGAAGATGCGACGATCAATCTTCAAGCGATTGCCGGTCTGAATGAGCGCTTCCCCGATCTCGACGTGGTCTTCATCGAATCGGGCGGCGACAATCTCGCGGCCACCTTCTCTCCCGATCTGGCGGACATCACCATCTATGTCATCTCCGTCTGCCAGGGCGAAGAAATCCCGCGCAAGGGTGGCCCAGGCATCACCCGCTCCGACCTCCTGGTCATCAACAAGAAGGATCTGGCACCTTATGTCGGTGCCGATCTCGACGTGATGGACAGCGACGCCACCCGCATGCGCAAGGACATGCCATTCTTCTTCACCGACATGAAGCGCGGCGAGGGCATCGACCGTATCGTCGGCTTTCTGAAGCAGCAGGGCGGCTTGTAAAAGGATCAGCCTGTGGAAGGCCCGGTCCGCTTTGACACTTCCACGGGCTCGACTCGGATCACAGCCTGTTCAGGGCTGCGGGGTCTTTGATGTGGATGACGCGTCCGCGCACGCTGACGCCGCAGCTTTTCAGGGTGGAGAAGGCGCGGGATAGCGCTTCGGGTGCAAGGCCGAGCTTGCCCGCCAGCACGCTTTTCTGGAACGGCAGGCGCAGCGAATATGAGCCATTGTCCGTCGGTGCCTGTGTGGCCAAGTAATGCGCCACGCGTTGAGGCGCTGTCTGCAGCCTATCATTGGCAACGCAATCCATGACTTTCAGATTGTTCTTCGACAGGGTTTCGATCATGGCACGCGCCACCGTCGGATCCGCCTCAAGCATCGTCCTTATCCGCGACAGTTCCAGCCTTGCCAGCAGGCAGCATTCGGTGGTCTGGGCGCTATAGCGGTGGTTGCCGGTCTCGAAGATCATGCAGTCGTTGAAGGTTTCGCCCGGACTGCAGATGCGAATATCGGCCTCGCGCCCGTCGCGACTGGTGCGAAACAGGCGCACATGGCCGTTCAATACGTAATAGAGATATTCCGCCGCACTTGCCTCTGTGAAGAGGACATGACGGGAGGGTAGCGTCAAAAGTGACGCGGCATCGATGACCGACCGCGCCGATGGCTCGCTCATGGGAGACAGAAGGTCACTGCGAATGAGAAGGGCTTTGTCCCTGTTGGTCAGTTTCTCGATCTTGCTCACGCTCGTCCCCCGGAACCATAACCATCTGCGCGTCCTTCTCGTCAGGTCGATTGGGAGAGGCGCGGACCTTCGGCCATGGATGTTGTCATGGGGGAGAGGATAGCCGGTTCTGCAGAGCTCAAATTGATTTCGATCAAACTTTGATGAAATTTGAGACGTGTGGGCTTTCGCCCAATACGCTGGACTAAGAGCTCTCCGCTTCGCTTATGCGTCGCAATTACGCCGCCGTTGTGACATCGATTTCAGGAATGGCCTCAAGCGCATCTTTCAAATGCGCCGCTTCGATCTTCAGGTCGTAACTGGCCTGCATGCTCATCCAGAACTGCGGAGAGGTTTTGAAGAACTTCGCCAGACGAAGTGCGGTATCGGGCGTGACCGAGGCCTGCTCGGTGGCGAGCCGCTCGATGCGCGTTCGGGGTACTTGCAGCTTTTTCGCCAGTGCGCCAGCACTCATCCCAAGCGGCAGGAGATACTCCTCTCGAAGGATTTCACCGGGGTGGACAGGGGGCAAGACACTTGTCATAACGGCTCCTCTCAGTGGTAATCGACAATCTCAACGTCTTCGGCGCCGCCGTCTTTCCAGACAAAACAAATGCGCCATTGATCGTTGATCCTGATCGAGTGCTGACCTGCACGATTTCCCTTCAACGCCTCCAGCCTGTTGCCCGGCGGCGAACGAAGGTCTTCCAAATCATGAGCCACGTCGATCATCGTCAATTTGCGAACCGATGATCTGACGATGTCGGCCGGAAAACCTTTCGGGGCTTTTCCGCTCGCGACCGTCTCAGTCATGGAGTCTTTGAACGAGCGGATCACGTCTGGCCCCTAACTACGAAATGTATCATAGCGTGATACATGGCCAACATCAAGTGGTATGTATCATGATATGATACAGATGTTCATTATGACGTGGACCTGAGTGGGCAATCCGGTGAGTGCGGTTTCACCGGATTGGAGGGCGTTGTGAAGACGTGATCTACTCAGCCGCGAGAGGCGGAAGTCGAAGCACGTTGTCGGATTTACCGTTGCGGCTATCCTTCGGCGCATTCTTCTCCACCGCTGCAATACGCTCTTCCATGGAAGCGATAGCCTCGCTGTTTTCCCGCGCGACGTTCGACAGTTCTTCCGATGATAGGATCGGATGCTCTTCTTCCTTCTTGCCGATGAAGCGGCCGAAGAGGTGAGAGAGCAGGCGCGACAGGTCGTCCATGATCAGGAAGAAGGCCGGGACGACGATCAGGGACAGCACCGTCGAGACGATGATGCCGCCGATCACCGCGATTGCCATCGGCGCGCGGAAGGAGCCGCCTTCGCCGACGCCGAGTGCGGATGGCAACATGCCGGCCGACATGGCGATCGAGGTCATGATGATCGGACGGGCGCGCTTGCGGCCCGCCTCCACCATGGCTTGAACACGCTCCATGCCGTGGCGGCGCATCTCGATGGCGAAATCGACGAGCAGGATGGCGTTCTTGGTGACAATGCCCATCAGCATCAGAATGCCGATCAGAACCGGCATGGAGAGCGCGTTCTGCGTGACGATCAGCGCCACTGCCACACCGCCGATCGCAAGCGGCAGCGAGAAGAGAATGGTGAAGGGCTGGATGACGTCCTTGAAGAGCAGGATAAGAACGACGAGCACCAGCAGCAGGCCGAGCAGCATGGCGTTGACGAAGCCTTGCTGCATTTCACCCTGCACCTTGGCATCACCGCTTTCCGCCAGGCGAACCGTTGGCGGAAGCTTCGTTTCTTCGACGATCCGTTTGAACTCATTCGTCGAGGTATCGAGTGCAGTGCCGAAGGGAACATCGGAGCCGATGGCGACAACGCGATTGCGGTCGTTGCGCTTGATGGAGCTCGGGCCTTCCGAATAGTCGATATCGGCCACGCTATAAAGTGGCACGGTTGCGCCAGACGCAGTCTTGATCTTCAGCGCGCGGATGGCGGCCAGATCGCGCCGGACATCAAGCGAGGTCTGGACGCGGATCGGGATCTGTCGGTCATCCAGTGAAATCTTCGTCAGCTGCGCGTCGATATCGCCGATCGTGGCAACGCGCACGGTCTGCGAAATCTGCTGCGGCGTGATGCCGAGGCGGGCGATTTCATCCTTGCGCGGGCGGATCTGCAGTTCGGGACGCGGCAAGGCACCTTCCGAGCTGACATTGGCGAGGATCGGTGAGGCGCGCAGGCGTGATTCCAGAATGCCGACGGCCTGGTTCAGGTCCTCTTCACTGGACGAGAGGAAGTTGAAGGCGAGTTCGCGTTCCGCGCGGTCGTTGAGCTTGATAATGCGGACATCCGGAATGTTGTGCACGCTGGCGAAGATGTCGCGCTCCACATCCCATTGGGGCCGGGTTCTGCCATTTTCTTCGATCTTTGGCAGATGAGGACCGATCAGCGGAATGGAGCCGAAACCACGATTGACGATGGTCTTCAGCAGCGAGTGGTCGATCTTCTTCAAGATGACACGCACTGTCGCACGGCGCAGTTCAAGATCGCCCTTGGGGGACGCGCCGCCGAGGATGAAGACGCTTTCCACGCCGTCGATGCCCTTGATGGCGTCATTGATCTTGGCAGTCGTGGCGTCGGTCTCGTCGAGCGTCGCATTGGGCGGAAGCTCGATCGACAGCACGACGCGCGAGGAGTCGTCCGGCGGCAGGAAGCTGCCGGGCACCTGGGCGAGCAGCATCAGCGAGGCGACGAGGAAGCCGATCGCGCCGAGCAGGGTCAGGTAGCGTGCCCACCATCTGCGGGTCGTGCCCGTCACCATGCGCGTATAGGCCTTCATCAGGCGGCCGTCATTATCGTGATGATCGTCGACGGCATCGTCGGCACGCATCAGATAGGCGGCCATCAGCGGCGTGATCAGACGCGCCACCATCAGCGAGAAGAAGACGGAGAAGGCGACGGTCAGGCCGAACTGGATGAAGTACTGGCCGGGAATGCCGGGCATGAAGGAGACGGGGACGAAAACCGCGATGATGGTGAAGCTGGTGGCGATCACCGCAAGGCCGATTTCATCGGCAGCTTCAAGCGCTGCGCGATAGGGCGTCTTGCCCATCTTGATGTGTCGCGAGATGTTTTCCACCTCCACGATCGCATCATCGACGAGAATACCGGTTGCCAGCGTCAGCGCCAGGAAGCTGACGAGGTTCAACGAGAAGCCGAGCAGGTCCATCACCCAGAAGGTGGGGATGGCCGAGAGCGGCAGCGCGACGGCCGCAATCAGCGTGGCACGCCAGTTGCGCAAGAAGAGCAGCACGACGATGACGGCGAGGATCGAGCCTTCCATCAACGTGTGGAGGGCGGCCTCGTAGTTTCCATAGGTGAAGTAGACCGAGTCATCCACCATCTGGATGGCGACGTCCGGATGGTCTGTGCGCACCTTGTCGAGGTTCTGCGCTACGGTTTCGGACACTGTCACTTCGCTGGCGCCCTTGGCGCGGAAGACGGCGAAGGTGACGGCGGGATTGCCGTTGAAGCGCGAGAAGGACTTCGGCTCCTCGTACGTATCGGTCACCCTGCCGAGTTCCGACAGCTTGACGAAGTTGCCGTTCGGTAGCGCGATGGTGGTGTTGGAAAGTTCCGCCACGTTGCGGGCGTCGCCTAGCGTGCGGATCGTCTGTTCGTTGCCGCCGACCTGACCACGGCCGGAGCCCAGATCGATATTGGTGCCGCGCAGCTGGTTGTTCACCTCGGCTGCGGTAATGCCATAGGCATCGAGCTTCGATGGGTTGAGCGACACACGCACTTCGCGGTCAGCACCGCCATAGCGGTCGATCTTGCCGACGCCTGGCTGACCCTGGAGTGCGCGCTTGATGGTGTCATCCACGAACCAGGAGAGCTCTTCCAGCGTCATGTTGGGCGAGGAAACCGCAAAGGTCTGGATCGCCTGACCTTCAACGTCGATCTTGCTGACGACGGGCTCTTCGATGCCGGCGGGAAGATTGGAGCGGATCTTGTCGATCGCATCCTTGGTGTCCTGGACGGCCTCTTCGGTCGGCTTTTCGATCCGGAAGAGAACGGTCGTCAGCGACTGGCCGTCGGTCACGGTGGACTGGATTTCATCGATGCCACTGATCGAGGCAACGGCATCTTCCACTTCCTTCGTCACCTGCGCCTCAAGTTCGGAAGGCGAGGCGCCGCTCTGCGTGACCGTGATGGCAACGACGGGAACGTCGATATTGGGGAAGCGGGTGATCGGAAGGTCGTAGAATGCCTTGATGCCAAGGAAGAGCAGCAGCGCGAAGGCAAGCAGCGGCGCAATCGGATTGCGGATGGACCATGCAGAGAAGTTCATGGTTGTGCCTTCGCTTTAGTTCGAGGCCGCGGCAGCAGCCGGAACCGGGTTGATCTTGTCACCGTCGCGGACGAAAGCGCCAGCCTTCTCCACGACCTTGTCGCCCTGCGACAGGCCTTGTCTGATTTCCACAAAGCCGGAATCCTGAATGCCGGTTTCGATCTTCACCTGCCTGATGACACCGTTTTCGACCTTGCGCGAAGTGGAGCCGTCACGCCCCGAGGTAACAGCCGACAGGGGGAGGGCCAGCGCATTGGCGGAAGCAACGACGATCTCGGCATTGGCATACATGCCGGCGCGAGCCGGGCTATTGGCTGGAAGCACGATATGGACTGCGCCGAGGCGCGTGGTCGGATCGACCGTGGGAGAGACGATGCGCACCGTGCCCTCGATCTTCTGGCGGCCGCCGGCGACGGTAAGGCGCGCCTTCTGGCCGACCTCGACCTTTTGAATATCGGTCTCCGACAGGTCGGCGACAAGCTCGATCGCGCCATCCCGGATGATGGTGAAGAGGGGGTTGCCCGACCCGCTGGCAATGGCGCCGACGCGGGCATTCTTGGCGGAAATGACGCCGGCGACGGGCGTCTTGACGCTGGTGCGGGCGAGCTTCAGATCGATATCCTCGATCTGCGCATCCACAACCTTGATATCGGCTTCACCGACAGTCACGGTCTGCTTGGCTGCCTCGAGGCGCGCTTTGGCGACATCTGCTGCCGCTGCCGTCTGTTCCACCTGGGATACCGAGCCCGAGCCGGACTGGCCAAGGCGGGCGGCGCGATCCTTCTGGCGCACGGCGTCATCCAGATTGGCCTGGGCTTCGATCACCTGCGCCTTGCTCTGGGCAACGCCTGCCTCGGCTTTCGCCCGGTTGGCTTCCAGCTGGCTCTTTTGCAAAAGCAGGCTGTCTCGGGAAAGCTCGGCAAGAACTGCACCCGCCTCCACCTTGTCGCCCACATCGACATTAAGCTTGTCGAGGGCAAGGCCCTCCACCTGCGGCTGGACATAAATCTCGTCTACCGGGCGAATGGTGCCGGTGGCAATCACGCGGTCCACGAGATCGCGCTTTGCCACCTCCGTCACCACGATGGCGGGCAGGTTGTTGCGGTTTGCCTGCACGGGTTCACCTTCTGCCTGAGCCACTGTCTGAAGAGTGGAGCCGAGAAGAAGAAGGGCAGTAAAACCTGCAATCGGTGCGATGCGCTGCATATATTTGTCCGTCCACATTGGGTCGCGCGATGATCATACGCCGTCGTCGGCGCCGGTCATCTTCGGCGAAAAGTGCATGCGATATTCATTAGACTCTTCTACGATATCAGCCTCCATCCGGTTTACCTGACCGCGATGTCGGCGATATTACGCAAGCGTGTCCCATTCCCCTGATGCACGCTTTGTAAAAGCTCTGGTGAGGGGAATGTAAATGCGAGATCGCTACTTTTCAATCCGTCTAGCCGATGGTCCGGCTATACATTTTTGAATAGCGTTCTGATGGGTGTTCAACGGGTTCATCGGCACTCAGGTACCAGCCTATCAGGAATTTCCGCGCAGTGCGCTGCATGTTTGAGAAAAACATGACGATTATCATCAACTTTATTCTTTACTCTAAAACTCATCTTTAATATCGTGCGCTCCAAGAACCGGCAGAGGGCCGGGTTTCAACGGCAAGGTGAGGCATGGCGCGGAAAGAAAAGAAGAAGGCAGTTCGGGGCAAGCAGGATGATCGCTCTCAATCGCCGGACACGTCCGTACAACAGCAGGCACCTTCCGGTCCGAAAAGCTTTCTTTATGTCGGCGGGCGCGACTGCCAGGTGGCGCATCTGCGCCAGATCGCCAGCAATTTCGATGCCGAACTGATCCACCATGATGGGGGCTTGCGTGAAGCGGTTTCGCGCATCGACACGCTGTTGCCTTCGGTCGACTGCGTCTTCTGCCCAATCGACTGTATCAGCCACGACGCGTGCCTGCGCGTCAAATCCGGCTGCAAGAAGTTCGGCAAGACCTTCATCCCGTTGCGCAACGGCAGCAAGTCCAGCCTCGAACGGGCGCTGCAGACAATGAATGAGCGCGGTGCGAATTAAGGGATGATGCTGAGAGGGCTTAAAAGGCCTCTCAAGTTCGGCTCTCGCAATCGTCGGCCTTGAGCCGAGGATCCACAGCCGCACCCGTATGCGCTTGGAAAACATGAATCCTCGGGTCAAGCCCGAGGATGACGGAGAGGTTGAGGCTGCGTTGCCACCTCTCTTCGGAAGAGTCCCTTGCCACCTTCTACAAAGCGTTCTTCCGGATCACATCGCTCAACCAGTGATATGACGCCTTCGGAATACGCTGCAGTGTCGGGTAATCGACATAGACCAGACCGAAGCGTTTGGAATAGCCGCGGCCCCATTCGAAATTGTCCATCAGCGACCAGGCGAAATAGCCCTTGATATCGTGGCCTTCTTCGAGCGCGTCGAGAAGAACGTTCAGGTAGCCTTCGAAATAGGCGATGCGATCCTTGTCGATGACCTTGCGATCCGGGCCGAGCGCGTCCGGATAGGAGGCGCCGTTTTCGGTGATGTAGATGGTCGGCTTGTTGTAGCGCTCGCTGGTATCGCGGATCTGTTCGAGGAAGGCTTGCGGATCGACGACCCAGTTGACATCGGTCAGCGGACCCATGCCGGTGGGCGGGGCAGTCTCGGCGACGCCAAAGGTCGTGTTCTTGTTGGGGCCGACGAAGACGGGATTATAGTGGTTGAGGCCGAAGAAATCCATTGTCTGGCTGATATCGGCCATGTCGTCGCCAAGAATGAACGGCTCCATTTGCTTGGCGATCGGTTCTGGATAGGTGCCGAGCCACAGGGGATCGACGGTCACGCGGCGCCAGAGGCAATCGCCCAGAATGCGGGCCTCCTCGTGGGCCGCGTCGTCGTAATGCGGACGTACCGGCCCGAGCGAGACGATGTTGCCGACTTCCGCTTTGGGCGCTTCGGCGCGAACGGCCTTGACCGAGTAACCATGGGCAAGGTTCAGCGTGTGGATAGCCTGCAGGCTGTCCTCATAGGACTGCTTGCCCGGCGCGTGACGGCCGACATTATAGGCGACCCAGGGAATGACGTTCGGTTCGTTGATCGGCGCAAAGCGTTTGACGCGGTCGCCAAAGTGGCGGGCAATCGTCGCAGCGTAGTCGGCGAAGATCTTCGGCGTTTCGCGCGAGCGCCAGCCGCCCTTTTCTTCCACCGCCACTGGCATGTCCCAGTGATGCAGGCAAATCCACGGCTCGATGCCCTCATGCAGCAGAAGGTCGATGACGCGGTCGTAGAAATCGAGCCCGCGCTGGTTCACCTGACCGGAGCCCTGCGGAAAAATGCGCGGCCATGCGGTCGACAGGCGATAGGCGCCGACGCCGAGACCGCTCATCAGGCCGATATCTTCCGGATAGCGGTGATAGTGGTCGCAGGCGATATCCGCCGTCTCGCCATTGGTGGTGCGGCCCGGCGTGTGGGCATAGACATCCCAGACACTCTGGCCGCGGCCATCCTTGTTGACGGCGCCTTCGGTCTGGAAGGCGGAGGCGGCGACGCCCCAGAGAAAGTCCTTGGGAAAAGAACGCGTCATGACAGGTGCTCATAATCGATGAAGGAGGCTTGCGGCGTGCCCCGCATGGGCTGTGGGACACGTGTCTTCTTGGGAGGAGAGTTGACCTCAGTTGCCGGTGCTGACATTCCAGAAATACGGCCAAGGGGAGGGCTTGAAATCCTTGAGCGTCTTCTTCTTCGAGCTCAGCGCATTGAAATCGCCGACCTTGTAAACCGGGGCTTCCTCATAGAAGACCTTCTGAATTTCGGCGAAGAGGGCCTTGCGCTTTTCCGGGTCGGATTCCGCAATGAAGGGCTCGACTGCTGCGGCCTTGGCAGGTGTCGACCACCAGCCGGGATAGCTGTCGGACATCCAGCCGTTGAGGATCGGCTCCGGCGGGAAGGGGCCGTGGGTGATGAAGACGTCCCACAGTTTCGGATCGGCCCGGCGAGTGGTCAGCGTTGCCCAGTCGAAGACGCCAAGCTCGACCTTGAAGCCGGCGGCCTTCAGATATTCGGCTGCCACCTGCGCCATCTTGTAGTGGAACTCATACTGGCGGCTGGTCAGGATGCGGATCGGCTTTTCACCGTCATAACCGGCCTTCTTGGCCATGGCTGCTGCCGCTTCGGGATCGCCCGCGCCATAACGCTCGATGCCCTCTTCAGTGTGCCAAGTGTAGCCCTGCGGATAGAGCGCGCCATCGACGGCGAAGAATTCCGGATTGCCGAAAGCGGCCAGCAGCATGTCTTCCGGGTTCAGCGCGGCCTGGATGGCGTGGCGCATCTCCTTGTTGGCAAGCACGCCTTCCTTGGTGTTCATCACCATGACCGGTGCACCATAGGGCTTCAGCACCACAGGCTCGGAAGCCTGCGACGCCTTCAGGCGGTCGAAGGTTTCAGGCGGAAGAGAGTCGGCATAGTCGAACTGTCCGGAGACCGCACCTTCGAGGCGGGTATTGGCATCGGGAACCGGCACGAAGCGGACTTCATCGAGAATGGCCTTGCGTGCGCCGCCGAAGCCATTGGCGGCTTCGGACCGCGATTGGTATCCATCGAAGCGGACGAGCTGGATATACTGGTCGGCCTTGCGTTCTTTCAGCATATAGGGGCCGGTGCCGATGGTCTTTGTCAGCGGGTCTTCGGCAAGGTTTGCCTTCGGCATGATGACGGCGGCGGAATTGTTGAAGGCGAGAAGCGAGAGCAACGGCGCGTAGGGCTTGTTCAGCACGATCTGAATGCCGTCATCACCCTTGGCGGTGACCGAACTCAGATAGGGTGCGACCTGCTTGCCGCGTGATGCGATCTTGGCCCAACGCTCGATCGAGGCGACGACATCGGCGGATGTCATGGTGGAGCCGTCGTGGAACTTGATGCCCTTGCGCAGCGCGATGTCATAGGTCTTGCCGTCGGCGGAAACGGTCGGCATTCCCTCGGCCAGCAGCGGAACGACGTTCCATTCGGCATCGAAGGTGAAGAGCGTCTCGAAGATGTGCTGCGTGATCATGCCCACCACATCGGCGGTCGATGCCATCGGGTCGAGCGTGGGCGGTTCACCGATCGTCGCGACATTGACGACGCCGCTGGCAAAACTCGGCGTGGACATGGCGGGCAGCAAGAACAAGGAGGCTGCAAGCAAAGTGCGTTTGAGCATGACGTTCCCTCTTTTAAATCCACAATAATGGAATATGCATTCTTATTGCGTCATACTGTAGCGGGATGATGAGCGTTGTCAAATGCGTTTGCGCGCACAGTCCTGTGTAAGAGAAGTTGCCTGGCGGTCATGGAGATCAACGCGAAACCACATGCGCGTTCTGGCAAAGACGCGCCGAAACGTTGTCGTTGCGGTCAAAGTGGATCGCTATCCATTTCACACGCCGAGCGAGGCGATCTCAGGATCGCCCTTGTCCGCCGCGCGGTCTTACGCCGGTCCCAACAGGCCTGCGATACGCCGAAGCTTGTCGAGGTCTTCTTCGATCATCGATGTTGCTTCGGCACGCTTGATTGCGCTTCTGGAATGTTGAACGGCAATGCGTTTGAACTCGGGGTGGCGAAAACCGGAAAGGGTGATGAACGCTTTCTGCAGTCGAATGCCGACTTCAAGGATCGCGGCGCCATCGCGGGCAAGCGGAATGAAGAGATCGTCGAAGACATCTTCGAGCCTGATGGGCGCGACATGCAGGCGCGGATATTGCACGTCGATGTCGTCGGCGTGTTCATCCCAGGCGGTCAGGACACGCATATATCTCGAAATCAGATCGATCGCAGTGCCGGAATCGTTGATGGCTTGCGACAATGACCTGGACGCGATTTCAGCCAGAACCGCAGCACCGAAACGCGGGTCCTGATCGAAGGATCGGACGTCGCCGATCGTGAATGCCGATGCTACGCGTTTTTGACCCTCTTCATCGACATCCCCGACGATCCAGGCCAGGGGAATATTGGGGGCAACCAGCTTGCCGGCGATCGCCACCACTGCGATGTCCACGTCAAGTTCTTCTGAAATTTGCCCGAGCGCGCCGCCATCCACATGCTGGACATAGCCAACCTTCGGCTGGTGAACGGGCGTGTTCGGCGCGCTCAGCCTCGGATCATTGTCCTCCAGTTCTTTCCCACCCAGGCACGGGCTTTCTATCCAGGACCGTAAGGCCTCGATGGTGGCCTTCTCCACGCGCTCCGTCGTTTCCGTCACACGTCCAAGGCGTGAAAGGTGATCGATCCACCGAAGCAGGGTGACGATGATCAAAAGGATGACGCCGATCGTCACGACGAAAAGGATGACGCGGCCCTGGTCGCCATAGGCTCCGGTTGCAAGCGCGATAATGCCAACGAGGCTGAAGAGGAACGAGCCGACAAAGGTGGCCAGCACATTTTGCGTCGTGCTGTCTTCCATCACGAGCTTGGTGGCCCGTGGCGTGACGTTGTTCGTTGCAGCCGAATAGGCGGCGACCATCGTGCTCAGTGAGAAGGTGGTCACTGTCAGCATGCTCGAGGCGATGATGCCGAGGATCTTGTCGACAGCGTCGGCACCGATCTTCGCGGGAAGGTCTGCCGGGATGTAGGAGGAGAAGGCGACAGCGAGAAGTGCGGTCACGACCCCTCCAACCGAGAACAACGTGGCCCTGAACCATATGCGCCGGACGATCTGGTTGAGCCACCACTGCCATTTCGATGTCATATAGCCCCCGCTCCATTGCAATCCGATCGTCTACAATCGCCGACGACCCGGCCTCACTCAGACACTTTTCAGAGCGATAACGACGTCACGCGGAGGGCGTTCCGTAAATGGGATCGCCGCGCCTCTGGTCGGTCTGGACGCGTTTGCTGCGGTTTCCATGAGCCGCTATTTCGCGGCGCTAGTGCCGTGCGGATGGGAAAAAGGCCGAGGCTGCAAGCGCCAACCAGCCGAAGATCATGCCGAGACCGCCCGCGGGCGCGGCCATGGGAAAGAGGCTTTCGCCGGTAAAATGCTTGGAGACGAGATCGCCAGCAAAGAGTGCGGTTCCAAGGCCGAGAAGAAGGGCAGTGGGCAGGGCGGTCTTGATACGATCCCAACCAAGGTAAAGACCGAGCAGCACCGGCGCATGGGCAAGGCACATGGCAGACGCATTGCCAAGCAGCACTGTCGCGCCCGTATGGGTGGCTGCGGCGGCAAGTGCCACACCGGAGGCGCCGAGCACGCCGCTTAGAAACAGTGTCCCGGCTTTCAGGATAGCCTGGTTCATGGCTGCGCCTCTCCCTGGTTTTGCATGTGAAAGGCCAGCCTTTCGACCGGCGCCCAGATGATGTCCCGCAGCTTCGGGTTTTCGATCGTCTCATCCATGGCGCGGCGGAAACAGAGCAGCCACTCATCCCTTTCGCTTGCGCCGATCGGTGCGACGAAATGGCGGCGGCGCAGCATGGGGTGGCCGTATTTCTCCACATAGACCGGCGGCCCGCCAAGATAGCCCGTCAGATAATCGTAGAACTTGCTCTCGCTGCCGGACAGATCAGCGGGATGGATGGCGCGGCAATGGGCGGCTTCCGGCAATGTGTCCATCAGCTGATAGAAGCGGCGCGTGAGCGCCCGCACGGTGGCGTCTCCACCAATGGCTTCATAGAGAGTGATCGTATCGTCTGCCACGCCTTAGCCGTCTCCGTTTGCTCCGCTTTTGGCGCGTCCTCAGGGAAAGTGCAAATGGAAAGGCCAGGATGCGGCAATTTGCGTTGTCGCATCCTGATGATCGTCAAAGGTGATCAGCCGAAATTGCGGATGAGGTCGAGGCCCTGGTTCAGCAGCGCATTGGCCTCGTCTTCATTCGCGGCTTCCACATAGCAGCGCATTTCCGGGGCATTGCCGGAGGGGCGGAAGTGGATGGTGTTGCCATTGGTCAGCGTCACTCGCAGGCCGTCGATATCGCTGGTGGACTGGACTGCGCCGACCGGCTTGAGGAACGCTTCAAGATTGCTGCGCGAGGCACGCAGGTGCTCCATCAGAGCCGAGCTCTTCTCCTGGGCGAAATCCTGCAGGCGGTCGGCGGCTGCGACCGGCAGCGAGTATGCAGCGGCCACCTCGGACAGGGTTGTGCCCTCGCTTGCCTTCAATTGCAGCGTGGCGAGGATCGGCAGGAAGCAGTCGCGGGTGGGAAGGGGCGCGATCTGCTTGCCGTGCAGGGTAAAGGGCGTTGCCGTCAGGAAGCCGCCATTGGCCTCGAAGCCGACCACGTGGTCGCGACCTTCCGACAGCGCATCGGCCATGCCGGCGATGACGAAGGGCGAGCCGACCTTGGTGCGCACCACCTTGAAGTCACCCGCCGCTTCGATGCCGGAATTGGAGGTGACTGGCGTGACGACGACGCCTGCTCTGAGAAAGTTCGAGGTAATGAGACCGATGAGATCGCCACGCAGCGGCGTGCCGGTTTCATCGGCAAGCAAAGGCCGGTCGCCATCGCCATCGGCGGAGACGATCGCATCCAGACCGTGCTCCGGCGCCCAGGCCTTCAGCTTCTCCAGCGTGTCGGGAGAGACGGCCTCGGTATCGACCGGAATGAAGCTCTCCGAGCGGCCAAGCGGCACGACGTCGGCGCCGTAATGGGCCAGGACGTCGACGAAGAGATCGCGCGCCACGGTGCTGTGCTGATAGACGCCGATCTTGAGGCCCTTCAGCGCATCGTCATGCAGGAGGCCAATGTTGCGCTCATAGAAGAGTTCGTTTGCCTCGCCGCCGCGGTTCTCGGCCGTGCTTTCCTCAACCGTCAGCTCGTCCTGCTTCAGGCTTGCGGCCAGATTGGCAATCGCGGTTTCGTCCTGCTTGTCGATTTCGCCATCGGGGCGGTAGAACTTGATGCCGTTGCGGTCTGCGGGAATGTGAGAGCCGGTAATCATCAGGGCCGCTGCCTTGAGCGACATGCCGTAAAGCGCCAGCGCCGGCGTTGGCAGCGCGCCGCAATCGAGCGGCTTGAGGCCGGCGGCCTTCAGCGCGCCGATGCAGCTTGCGGCAATCGCCGGGCTCGAGTCGCGAAAGTCCTGTCCGATGAGGATCGGGTCGCCTTGTTTTGCCAGGCCGGAGTTCAGAAGATGATGGGCGAAGGCTGTGGCGTAAAGGGCCGAAGCCTTGCCCTTCAGATCTTCCGACAGGCCGCGCAGACCGCTCGTTCCAAACTTCAAACTCATCTCAAAAAAGCTCCTTGTTCAAAATCTATTCGAGGCCCGAGACGTGGGCCCACATGTTTTCTAACCCGGAACATGCGGCATTGATCCCGGCCTGTCATCAGGAAAGACGGTATTGCGTTAACGCGAAAGAGGCTTCGATCCCGTACAAATGGCTGCATATGGTGGCTTTTGCACACCATTTTGCTTACAGACTTTTTCTGGCACTGCTCCATATCGGCGCATTGCTTCCATGGGATGACAAAGCAATGGACACAGTATCGATCGACAATCGCGGCGATTTCGGCCTTTGGGCCATTGAGCGTGCCAAGGAGATCATCGCGGTCGAGGCTTCGGCGCTGGCGATCGCGTCACGCGATGGCAAGGACGAGGAGATCCGCGATGCGGCGAATGCGCTGGGCGCGGCCATCTCCGCCGCACTTCTGGAAGTCTATGACGGGCTGGTGCCCGAGGAGTGATCGGCGCCGCGAAGGCCTGAATAGCGAAGCGCGATGAAGGCGGTGAGGCAGGCGACGGCAAAAGCATTGAGGTTGAACAGCTTGGCCAGATCCTCCGCGCTCCAGATGTGCAACGCATCGCCGATCAGGTAGCGCGTGGTCAAGAACCCGGCAAAGACGACGCCCGTCAGGCCGATCTGCCAGAGTTTTTCGCTTGCCCTGAAAGATAGAGCCACGAGCATGATGCAGGCGGCAAAGAACAATTCGGTGCCCGATCCTGTGCCGAAGAGCTTGGTCTCGAACACCGTGTCGACGGTGCCGACGAGGGGAAGCGCAATTCTTGCCGCCAGCGCGGACCGCCTGGCGATAAAAGGGATGGCGAGAAAGAAGGGCATGGAAAGCACGCTGATCCATGCCGCCTCGACGCCATTGCCGACCACCCACCAGATGGTCGGCGGGTAGAACGGCTTGTTGGCAATGATGACCCAGGCAACGGTGACGGTGGCTGCCGTCAACGCGTCCTGTTTCGCGCTTGCGCTTCTGTCTGTCATTTGCCGACCGGTTTCAGCAGATAGTGTCCGACGCCCCAAACCTCGCCCTTGTCGTGGCCAAAGAGCCCCGCGGTGGCGAGAAAGAACAGTCTCCAGCGGCGGTGCCACAGCGAGGCGTCCTTGCCGTAAACACGCTGCAGGATCGGCGTGATCCTCTCCGACTTGGCGTCGAAATTGGCAAGCCAGTCCATGGCAGTCCGGCGGTAATGCGTGCCGGACCAGCGCCATTCGGCTTCCACGGCGTAGACATCGGCGAAACGATGCGGCAGATCATGAGCCGGCATGATGCCGCCAGTGAAGAAGTGATGCGCGATCCAATCGGCAGGGTCGTTCGGATCGAAGCGGTAGGAGCGGTTCTTGTGGGTGAAGACGTGGATGAACAGCCTTCCATCCGCCTTCAGCCAGCCATTGGTGCGTTCGAAAAGAGCGCGCCAGTTGGACATGTGCTCGAACATCTCGACCGAAACGATGCGATCATATGTCCCCGATGGGGAAAAGTCGTTCATGTCCGCCGTGATGACGGTAAGGTTGCTGAGGCCCTGGCGCTCTGCCTCACCGACAATATAGGCGCGCTGCGAGGCGGAATTGGAAACCGAGGTGATGCGGGCATTGGGAAACTGCCGCGCCAGATAAAGCGATAGCGAACCCCAGCCGCAGCCAAGCTCCAGAACATCCATACCGTCATGGACATCGGCATGCTTGACGGTTTCAGCCAGTGCCGCGGTTTCAGCATCGGCGAGCGTGCTGGAATCGCCGAGGTAATAGCAGCAGGAATATTTTCGCTGCGGCCCGAGCACCAGAGAGAAGAATTCCGCCGGGACTTCGTAGTGCTGGCGGTTGGCATCATCGGTGTGCGTGGCGACAGGAAAATCCGCCATGTCACGGGCAACGGCCACCTCCTTGCTCTCCGGCACCTTCTCCAGCCGGCGCTTGGTGCGGTTGCAGAGGAAATCGATGCCGGTCAGCGTGAGGCCGTCGGACAGCGGTGCCTTTTCGGCTGCGTTGATGGCGAATGCCAACATGTTCATGTCATGCCTCCTCTTTGCGTGGACCGGGGAAAAATGCGTTGACGCGGCGCTGCAGCGCGCGGAATTTTTCGCCGCGCGAACGCAGCATGTGCTCTTCAAGCGGCGGGATGCCGGACGCATGGACGAGCAGCCAGTACATCAACGCTGGCGCCAGAAGCGCTGCCCAGGCGAAAGGCGAGGGCCCCGTCAGCGCCAGCAGCGGCCATGAGCACCAGTAGAGCCACTCGAAGAAATAGTTGGGGTGGCGGGAATAGCGCCACAGGCCTTCCTCGCAGACTTCGGTCTTGGCTTCCGGCTTCTTGCGGAAGCGCGCCAGTTGCCGGTCCGACAGCGCTTCGCCGGCAATGGCCAGAAGACCGATGACGACGGCGATCAGATCCAGCGAGTGGGGGAAGCTGGCTGTGCTGAAGGCTGCCAGATAGATGGCAAGGACCAGAATGAACCCGGCAAGAGCCTGAATCTGCAGGAACAGGAAAAGGCGTTTGGAGGCGTTGTCGCCCCATTCCTCGACGAGCTTGGCATAACGCGGATCTTCGCCGCCGCCTTTGGTGCGAGAGCCGATATGGCTGCCAAGTCGGATGGACCAGACGGCCACGAGCAGGAATGCGGCGAGCCTGCGCTCCTGCGTGCCATCGGCAATCAGGATTGCGACAATGCCGCAGATACCGACGGCAAAAGACCAGATCGTATCGATCCAGCCGCTTGCCCCCGTGCGGCGTTGCACGGCCCAGGCCGCAATCATGGCAAGCGATAGGCCAAGGGCAATCAGAAACAGGAAGAGGACATCCATAGGAAAGTTCTTTCCGTGATCAGCATGATGAGTCTGCCAAATCTACGGAGAACGACCGGTCATGGTTTCCTTGCAGAAGAAAAAAAATTCTTACGCCATTTCTTGTGATCCGAAATCAAGGTCGGCGCGTTGTTCTCGTCATCGGTGCGCAGTGACGCCTCTTGTTAAAGGATTTGAGCATGAAAACGGTTCTTAGACTGTCCATCCTTGCCCTTGCTTTGAGTGGTGGCAGTGCCTTTGCAGATACGATCGAGGGCCAGTGGGCGCGCGGCGATGGCAATGCCAAGGTCCGGATTGCGCCCTGCGGCTCCGACATCTGCGCCATCAACACCTGGATCAAGCCAGGTACGCCGAAGGAAAAGACGGGCGACAAGCTGGTGATGAGCATCAAGCCGACATCCGACGGCGAATATTCCGGCACCGCTTTCGATCCGCAGCGCGACCTGACCTACAAGCTGACCGTCTCCGTCAAAGGCGCCAGCATGACGACCAAGGGCTGCGTATTGGCAGGCATCATCTGCAAGGGCGTCAACTGGACGCGTATCAACTGATCCTGGGGCGCCGGGCGCGACAGGCTTGCGCGCTTTGCATCCAGGAATGCTTTAAGACGTGGGAGTTCTCATGAAACGGTTCGTCATCGCCTATATCGCGACCATGGTCTTCTTCCTGGCCATCGATGCGGTGTGGCTCAGCACCATGGCGGACCGTCTCTACCGCCCTCTGTTGGGTGACCTTCTGGCGCCGCAGTTCCGCCTTGTCCCCGCCGTGCTCTTCTATCTGATCTATTGTGCGGCCTTGAGCTTCTTTGCGGTTCTTCCCGGCCTCGACCAGCGCCGGCTGGTGGTGGCGCTGCGCAACGGCGCTTTCTTCGGCTTGGCCGCCTATGGCACCTATGATCTCACCAATCAGGCGACGCTCGTGACCTGGCCAACGACACTGACCATTGCCGACCTCATCTGGGGTTCGGTGCTTTCCGCGGCCACGGCGTTCTGCTCCTGCTGGCTGACGGGAAAGCTGAATGGGCGTTCTGCCCATTAAGGACCCGGCCATTTCCGTCTTGCGTATCGAGATGGCCGGGTTCAAGACGTGATGTTACCTCTCTTTTCAGGACGATCATGCCCAACAGTTTTCTGCCGATGCTCGGAACGGTTCTTGCCATGAGCATGATGACGCCTGCGATCGCTGCATCGGACAGCCCGACCAAGGGTGAGGAGAGGGTCGATGTCGGCGGCTTCAAGCTGAACAGCATCCTGCTACCCGCCGGAAAGAAGGCCGATCTTCCGCCGATCGTCTTCATCCATGGCGCGAGTGCCAGCCTCTACGATCCGCTCTTTTCTTTCCGCGAGCCGCTGGAAGGGCGCGCGAAGCTGCTCTTCGTCGACCGGCCGGGGCACGGTCTTTCCGATATCGGACCGAAGGAAAATATCCTGCCGGACGCGCAGGCCGATGCGATTGCCGAGGCGATGAAGAAGCGCGGCATCCGCAAGGCGATCATCGTCGGCCACTCCTTCGGCGGCGCGATCACCGCCGCCTTCGCACTGCGCCACAAGGATATGGTCGAAGGGCTCGTCTTTCTGTCACCCGCCCTCTACCCGTGGCCGGGTGGCATCAGCTGGTACTATGACGCCGCACGCGTGCCCGTGGCCGGCGTATTCTTCAGCACCCTGATTGCCCCGCCTGCCGGGCTGATTGTGTTGAACGGTGCGGTCAAAGGCGTCTTCGCACCCAACCCCATGCCATCCGATTATGTTTCGAAGACCAAAGCCTACCGTGCCTTGCGCCCCGTTGCCTTTCGTCACAACGCCCAGGAAGTGGGTGCGCTGAACGGCTGGGCAAAAGATGCCTCTGCGAATTATCGGCAGATCAGAGCGAAGACGATCATCATTGCCGGGGACAAGGACGGCGTGGTCTCGACCGAAATCCACTCCAAGCATCTTGCCCGCGATATCCCGGGAGCAGAGCTTATCGTCGTCCATAATCTCGGCCACAAGTCGGATTACGTCGCCCGCGATCTGGTCGTCGCAGCGCTGGAGAAAATCGCTGGCAAGCCCCGCAATCTGAAAGCCATCGCCAAGACGGTGGAAACGCGAATTGCCAGCGACAAGGGCGCGATGTGACGGCAGAACGATATCTCGACTGGTCACAGCCCACACTTGCCGATCTTCATTGCATGCCGTATGTCTCAATCCAATAGTTCAAGGATTGTTGAAATATGGACGAGCGCCAGGCGCTTTCTTCTTTTTCCGCACTAGCGCAGGAAACCCGGCTTTGCATCGTGCGGGCGCTGGTCGTCGCGGGGCCGGATGGACTTGCGGCCGGTAAAATTGCCGAACGCATGGGCGTTTCTGCCACCAATGTTTCATTCCATCTCAAGGAACTGGAGCGTTCCGGGCTGATCAACCAGCAACGGGTGTCACGCTCCATCATCTATCGTGCCAGTTTCGACACGCTTGCCGAGCTTGTGACCTTCCTGATGGAAGACTGCTGCGCTGGCCACTCCGCGATCCGGCATAACGTCCCGCTGTCCGAGGGTCATGGGTCTGCTGCAAGAGTGAACGCCGTTGAGTAGGTCGCGCGTTTCTGCCTCTCTCGTTTCAGCGCTCGGCCTGACGCAGATCATCGGATACGGCACGCTCTATTACAGCTTCAGCATCCTGGCGCCCGGCATGGCGCAGGATCTTGGGCTTTCGCTGGCGCAGGTGTTCGGGGTGTTCTCCGTTTCCCTGTTCATCGGTGGGCTGTCGGCGATTTACATCGGCAGACAGATGGACCGGCTGGGCGCGGCAACCATCATGGCGGTCGGGTCCGCGCTGGCATCGGTGATGCTCGTGCTGTGCGCTGCGGCACCTTCGGTTGCGACCTTTGCCATTGCCATCATCCTGCTCGAGGTTTCGTCCGGCATGGTGCAATATCAGTCGGCCTTCGCCACGCTGGTGGAGAGCGATGCCCATAGCGCGTCGCGGAGCATTACCTATCTGACGCTCATTGGCGGCTTTGCGTCAACGATCTTCTGGCCGATCTCCAGCATGCTGGCCAGCCATCTTTCCTGGCGTGAAATCTATCTCGTCTTTGCGGCACTCAACCTTGTTGTCTGCATGCCGCTGCATGTCTGGATCAGGAGCCTCGGCAAGACGGCGCGTGGTTTGCCCGTTGGCGCGAAACCGACTGTCGTCGGCGCCGTTCCGCCGCATATGCGCCAGCGGACCATGCTCATCGTCTCCGTCGCTTTCGCCCTTCTCGGATTTACGCTTTCCGCCATGCTGGCGCATATGGTGCCCATGCTCGGATCGATCGGGCTGGGTGCTGCCGCGGTCGTGATCGGTTCTCTCTTCGGCCCGGCCCAGGTTCTGAGCCGCCTGATCAACATGGTGTTTGGAAAGCGTCTTTCGCCGCCGGGCCTTGCCGTTTTGTCCGCAGTGCTGATCGTGTCCGGGGTGGTGATGCTGCTGATGAGCGCGGACTGGTTGCAGGGTGCGGTGGCTTTTGCCATCTGTCTCGGGCTTGGTTCCGGCATCAACAGCATCGCCCAGGGGAGCCTGCCGCTTTATCTCGCCGGCTCGGAAGGCTATGGCGCAATGACCGGCAAGCTGACGGCTGCGCGGCTTGCGGTTGGCGCTTTCGCGCCATTCGCCTTTGCCGCCGCCATGGAAAATGTGGGCCTGAGCTTTGCGCTTGCGGCAAATGCAGGACTTGGCGCGCTCAGCATTGCCGCTTTCGTCATTGTCGCGCGGTCATGCCGGGCTCAGGTGGCGTAAGCGCGCCGCCGGTCAGATGGAGTTCAGAGATACCCGCTTCTCAAGTTCGGCTGCTTCTTCCTTCCGCTCGCTGTAACGGCTGGTCAGATAGGGTGAGGCATCGCGTGTCAGAAGGGTGAACTTCACCAGTTCTTCACAGACATCGACGACGCGATCATAATAGGAGGATGGCTTCATCCGCCCCTCGGCATCGAATTCCTGAAATGCTCTGGCGACCGAAGACTGGTTGGGAATGGTGATCATCCGCATCCAGCGGCCGAGGATGCGCATCTGGTTGACCGCATTGAAGGACTGGCTGCCGCCGGAAACCTCCATCACCGCGAGCGTCTTGCCCTGGGTGGGGCGCACGGAGCCGAGCGACAGGGGAATCCAGTCGATCTGCGATTTCAGGATACCGGTCATGGCGCCGTGGCGCTCCGGGCTGATCCAGACCTGCCCCTCCGACCATTGCGAGAGGTCGCGTAGTTCCTGCACCTTGGGATGAGTAGCTGGTGCTTCATCCGGAAGCGGAAGTCCAGAAGGATCGAACAACCGCACTTCGCATCCCAAATGCTCCAGCAGGCGACGGACCTCGAAGGCGAGGAGCCTGCTATAGGACACTTCTCTGAGCGATCCATGGAGTATGAGGATGCGCGGGCTGTGGACCGACATTGCAGGCCGCAGGGCCTCTGCCGCGACGGGATCGAGATGTTCGCTCTGTAGAGCGGGAAGGTGCTCAGACAATACGCTTTCCCTCATGATCGAGAACCTGTTCTCCATCTTCCTTGGTGAACGCACCCTGATGGCTGTCGGGCAGAATTTCCAGCACCGCTTCCGACGGACGGCAGAGCCGTGTTCCGAGCGGCGTAACCACGAAAGGCCGGTTGATGAGGATCGGCTCCTTCACCATGGCATCCAGCAACTGCTCGTCGCTCAACGCCGGATCGTCCAATCCCAGTTCGGCATAGGGCGTGCCCTTTTCCCGGATCGCTTCCCGGACCGTCAGTCCAGCATCGGTAATCATCGCCTTCAACTCTGCGCGTGATGGCGGGGTTTGGAGATACTCGACGACCGTGGGTTCGATACCGGCGTTGCGGATCATGGCCAGCGTATTGCGCGACGTTCCGCAGGACGGATTGTGATAGATGGTCACATGCATGGTTATGCCTCCTTGGCTTGGGCGTTCTTAGAAACGGATGGGGCGCTTTCGTACCAGCCCTTCGAGCGGTTCACGATCCAGACGACGGACAGCATGACGGGCACCTCGATGAGCACGCCAACAACGGTGGCGAGTGCGGCACCAGACTGGAGGCCGAAGAGGCTGATGGCCGCGGCCACTGCGAGTTCGAAGAAATTGCTCGCCCCGATAAGAGCTGAAGGCCCGGCAACGCAGTGCTGTTCGCCCGATAGCCGATTGAGGAGATAGGCAAGGCCCGAATTGAAGTAGACCTGAATCAGGATCGGCACGGCAAGAAGCCCGATGATCGCAGGTTGAGCGATGATCTGTTCTCCTTGAAAGCCGAACAGGAGAACGAGCGTTGCCAGGAGAGCGACAAGAGAAAGCGGCTGCAACCGGGCAAGCAGGGCATCCAGCGCGCGCGTCTTTCCATCGGCGGTCAGCATCTTGCGAAGAAGTTGGGCTATGCCGACGGGGATGAGGATATAGAGAACGACCGAAATCGTCAGCGTATCCCATGGCACCGTTATGGCGGAGAGGCCGAGAAGCAAGCCGACGATCGGCGCGAAGGCGATGACCATGATGGCGTCATTGAGAGCCACCTGCGACAGGGTGAAATGAGGCTCACCCTTGGTCAGGTTCGACCAGACGAAGACCATCGCTGTGCAGGGCGCCGCAGCCAGGATGATCAATCCCGCAATGTAGGAGTCGATCTGATCTTCCGGCAGCAACGGTCGAAACAGGCAACCGACGAACAGCCAGCCGAGAAGAGCCATGGAGAAAGGTTTGATCGCCCAGTTGATGAAAAGTGTGACGCCGATGCCGCGCCAATATCGTCCGACTTTCGACAGGGAGCCAAAATCGATCTTCAGCAGCATGGGGATGACCATCAGCCAGATTAGGGCGGCGACAGGAATGTTGACGCTGGCGACCTCAGCTGCGCCAATCGCATGAAAGACCCCTGGCAACAGGTGGCCGAGCGTGATGCCGACCAGAATGCAAAGAAAGACCCAAACCGTCAGGTAGCGTTCGAATGTGGACATTAACTTGTCTTTCCGGCGTTTGATCCTGGCGTGGTGGCGTGATGCTGCGTCACGCCTTTTCAACGCTACAGCAGGGCGTCAAGTCGGCGATCAGCGGGGCGCAGAGCGCGGCATTGCCGTTGCAGCAATCCTTGAGCAGGAAAAGCGTCAGCGCGCGAAAACCATCGAGATCGGCGCGATAGATGATGGAGCGGCTTTGCCGGTCGCTTTTCACGATGCCTGCTCGCTGCAAGATGCCGAGATGGGCCGACATCGTGTTTTGGGGCACGTCCACCAACCGAGCCAGCTCACCGGCCGCCACACCATCGGGCTCCGCCTTCACGAGGAGACGGAAGGTTTCAAGACGCGTGGGTTGCGCAAGGGCCGACAGCGCCGCAATGGCAAGACTAGTATCCATATATCCAGAATAATGGATATTTTGTCTGAGTCAACCGCGTGCGTGTTTCGGGCGTGGAGAACGCCGCAGGCTCTTGGTTTGCCTCAGTTTTCGATCAGATTGGCAACCGGCGCTGACAGCGAAAACACCAGCCCGTCCCTGTCGAAATCAATCCGACTCGTGCCTCCGAGATAGGAGGAGAGCGCCTTGTCGATCATCCTCGATCCAAAGCCGCGGCGGGTCGGCTGGAAGACTTCGGGGCCGCCGGTTTCTTTCCAGGTGAGGTCGAGGGTGGGACGGTCGGCGTCTTCGTTGAGTTTCCAGGTAAGCGAGACGATGCCGGTGTCGTTGGAGAGCGCGCCGTATTTGAAGGCGTTGGTGGCAAGTTCGTGGAAGGCGAGGGTGAGCGCAAGCGCACATTTGGCCGAGAGATCGATTTCGGGGCCATCGATCAAAACCCGGCCGGCGCTGTGTTCGGCAACGACAGCCTCGGCCAGCGTGCGCAACTGCGTCGGGTTGTGGTGGGCGTTGATGAGGATGTCATGCCCGCGGCTGAGAGCGCCCAGGCGCGAAAGGAAGGTTGGCTTGGCGGTTGCCATGTCGGCGTCGTCTTTCAACGTTTGCGACGCGACAGCCTGCACCAGGGCGAGGATATTCTTAATGCGGTGCGCAAGCTCGTTGCGCAACAGGATCTGCTCATCCTCGAAGGATTTGAGAGCGGTGATGTCTCTTGAAATCGAAAGGATGCCTTCGACGGCACCTTTGTCATCGAAAAGCGGGGAGACCTTCACATCCCAATAGCGCGGCGTGCCCTTGGCTGTATTGGCAAAGCCCGTGAAGCGCGCGGCGCGGCCTGCGCGGGCTTCATCCAGTGCGGCGACAGCATCGGTATTGCCCTGGCCTTCCCAAAAGTCGGGCCAGGGGCAGCCTTTGAACCGGGAAAAATCCTCGATCTCCATCACCCTTTGGCCGCCTTCGTTCATGAATTGCAAAGAGCCATCCAAGCCGATGACTTTGATGCAGTCTTCCGAAGCGGCAAATGCCGCGGCAATGAAGCGGGAACTATTGGGGCCATCCAGCACTGGAAATTACCTTGAGCAAAATGCGGGTCTGCAAGAAATACCGCTTAATTCAATACCATAACCATTTAAGGCGCAACAGAAGAAGAAGTTCCTATCAATACTTCGTTAATGACGTTACGTAGGTCTTTCACGTTGGATTTTCTGCGCTGTGCATTGAGCAAAATCGCCTTGCCGGGGAGCGCTGACAAGCACGTTTAACGTCCCGGTGCCGAATTTCGTAGTCAGTCCGTGTCGTTAGGGGCGCCTGCTCCACAGGCGGTCGTGAAGCATCATGCCCACAAGCATGGCGAGAACGAAGAGGATGACCTGTGGCGCACCGCTGGTGAGCGCTGTCACCGAGAGAGATGCGATAGCCGGGCCAGGGCAAAAACCGCCGAGCCCCCAGCCGAGACCGAAAAGGGCTGAGCCGATGATGAGCGGCGCATCGATCTTCTGGTTTGTCGGCAGGTGGAACGTATCGTCCAGTACGGGATGCCCCATGCGTTGTGCTGCCCGCACGCCGATAAAGGCAACAAGGACAGCGGCGCCAAGAACAAAAGCGAGGCTCGGGTCCCAATTGCCGAAGACATCCAGAAAGGCTTGGACGCGGGCAGGGTTCAGCATGCCGGAAAGTGACAGGCCGAGGCCGAAGACCAGGCCGGATCCCAGTGCTGCGGAAAATCGAAGGATCGAGCGATTCATAATCCGATGCTCCGCAGGACGGCAACGGCGGCGATGCCCGTTGCCAGAAATGTCGCGACCGCCGCCATGGAGCGGGAAGACAGCCGCGCGAGCCCCAGCACGCCGTGGCCGCTGGTGCAGCCGGAGCCCATGCGCGCGCCGAAGCCGGCCAGCAAGCCTGCGAGCGCGATGAGTGGCCAGGGCGTTGTGATCTCGATCTGCGGCCAGTCACCGAAGAGAGAAAGATAGGCAATCGGCCCGAGAAGCAGGCCCAGCACGAAGGCGAGGTTGGTGTTGAGCCCGACGCCTTGGGTCAGGCGCCCGACAATGCCGCTGATACCGGCGATGCGACCATTGAGGATGAGCAGCATGACGGCGGAGGCGCCGATCAACAGGCCGCCGGCAAGAGAGCCGAGATAAGGGCTCATGCCGTCTCTCTCGCGCAGAAAATGTGATAGAGCGCGGCGATCAGTTGCGCGGCCTTTTCCTCGGTCAGCCGGTAGAAAATCTGCTTACCATCGCGCCTGGTATCGACAATGCCGGAGCCTCTGAGCACGGTGAGGTGCTGGGAGAGATGCGGCTGGTGCAGATCGAGCCGCTCCTCCAGATCGCTAACGGAGAACTCCCCCTCGACCAGGGTACAGACGATCATCAGCCGCGCCGGGTGCGACAGGGTTTTCAGCAGGGTGGCGACATCTGCCGCGCGATCTGCCATTTCGGCAGGCGAAAGCACCAGGTCTTTTGGCAAAGCGGTCATTCCCAAACGGCTCCCTGCAAGGCATCCAGCGGAAACTTGAGATAGCGTTTGCCGTTCGCCTCCTGTTCCGGGAGGCGGCCACCGCAGATATTCACCTGTAGCGCATGAAGCATGAGCTTCGGCATGGGGAGCGTCTTGTCGCGTTGTGTACGAAGCGTCACGAAATCCTGCCTGCTGACGCCTGCAATATGCGGATTGGAGGCCTTTTGTTCGGCGACCGTACTTTCCCAACGTGGCGTTCGGCCATTCGGCTGGTAGTCATGGCCGGTAAAGAGCCGCGTCTCATCCGGCAGGGCCAGAATATGCTGAATGGAGTGCCAGAGGGCATCCGCATCGCCGCCCGGAAAATCCGCGCGCGCGGAACCGCTGTCGGGCATGAACAGCGTGTCGTGGATAAAGGCCGCATCGCCGATGACATAGGTGATCGAGGCGAGCGTGTGGCCAGGAGAGAAGAGAACCCGCGCATCGAGTGAGCCGATCTTGAACGTCTCGCCATGGGCAAACAGGTGGTCCCATTGCGAGCCATCGGTCGCGAGGTCCGGCCAGTTATAGATATCCTTCCATAGCGCCTGGACATCCACGACGCGCTCGCCGATGGCGGTGCGGGCACCTGTCTCGTGTTTCAGATAGTGCGCGGCAGAGAAATGATCGGCATGCGGATGCGTGTCGAGAATCCATTCGACCGTGAGACCCTGGGAACGCACATAATCGAGGATCGCATCGGCATTGATGGTGGCTGTGGCACCGGACTTCTCGTCGAAATCCAACACCGGATCGATGATGGCGCATTTGCCGGCATCGGGATCGGAGACCACATATTGAATGCTGGAGGTGCGGGCGTCGAAGAAGCCTCGCACCTGCGGTCGCCGAGAAGTGTGGCGGGCAAGCCACGTCTCTGTGGCACCCATGTCGAAGCCATGGGCGCGGCCGAAGGCAGCGACATCGGCTGCTTTCATCCGCCCATCCAGAACTTCACCGATCACATAGAGGCTGAGCGAACGGGTGCCGCCTTTGCAATGGGCGAAAACCGGGCCATCGGACTGGCGCATGGCATCCTGGAAAGCTCGCACGTCCGCCTCGGTGATGGTACTCATCGTCACCGGAATGTGGCTATAGGCCAGACCATATTGGCCCGCTGCCTGCGCCTCCACCTTCGTGCCGAGTTGAGCCGTGTCCTCGTCATCCGGGCGATTGTTGATGAATGTCGTGAAGCCTTGAAAGTGAAGGCGCTCGATGTCTTCCACACTTGGCTGGGTCGAGACCGATAGCTTGTCGGAGATTTTGGTGACCGCCATAGATGCCCTCCATCCTAATTCATTATATATTATTTTATAATGTATAATGATAGGGGCTGCAAGTGCTGAAGCGTGTCGCGATCTTTCAGATTCGCTCCTTCGCTTTAGGCCCTTGTTTTGTCGCATGTCGTTATCGCAAAACCGCTGCACACTTTTGCGCGGACCATGCTTTAAAGCGTGGCGCGATCTTCAGATTCCCTCACCACGCTTCAGCTCGTTGTCTTATAGTCTGTCACTATCGACAGACCGCTGCACCCCCTTGCGCGGCATGCTTCAGTATTTCGGAATGGACGATGGCTTTCGGTCGAACGTTTCCGTCGTGCCGTCCGGCCTGTACAACGTCCAAGAGCCACTGAGATTTTGCGAGAGCCTTCCTTCACTTTTGCCGTCGCGGCTGACGGCATATCCGCCTCCAAGATTCTGCTGGAGTTCGTAGGTGCTTCCATCCTTCTTGAAGCATCGCGAGGCGTTCATCCCGCACTCGGCGAAGGCGCTGTTTGCTGCAAGCAGCATGATGGAAGATAGGATAAGTCGCTTCATGAGTTTGATCCTTTCGCTTTTTGTTCAGTTGGAAGTGACATCGATTTGAACTGTTCTGGGTGACCACCGCAGGATCCGCCCGGGTGAAAAATCCATCCGGACGGGCAGGCGGCGGCGATGGATGCGCTCATCTCCCGGCCGAGATGGAGCACAACGCCTTCGTCCCTTTAGGTGGGCAAACGTTTCGCCGTGATACCGGGAGATGCGTGCGAATATAAAAGCTCACCGTATGCGTGAACTGGCGTCACTGCCTTCGCATCGCGCATAGTCTGCTGCGTCGCTGGCAAAGTCCTTCGCCGCATCCGCGGCATCGGCTGCGTCCTCTGCATATTCCGTCAGGGCGCGAATATAGGTCGCGACGTCGTTCTTGTAGGAGCGCATGTCATACTCCGAGCAATTGGAATAAAGCACGCAGGAGGGCTGTGAAATTTTGGAGGGCGCCCTGGGAATGCGGACATCGCTGGAAGGCTCGGAGCAGCCCAGTGCCAGTGTTGGAGCGATCATGAAAACAGTACAAAGAAACGAGACGCGTCGCATGCTGGAAACCTCCGTTTGCATGGCTGATGAAAATTCCTGTCAGGGTTAAGGCGTCGCGCGGAACCGTGCGGTCTCTTGTCTATCCATCGCGCCGACCTCACTATCGTTTTGCCCATTTGTCCTTTATGGTCGCGGGCTAAATGCCGCTGCGGAAAGACGACGTCGCTTTGTGTCCTGCCATGTGCCGGTCGCCATGTGTTTGACCCGTCTGACCCTGAGATTCTCTCCCAATCTCTTCATTTGGTACGTCCTTCTTGGGTGGCGGTTACGACCGCTGTTGACCGAGTGGCTGCGATCGGTGAGTAGGGACTTGCCTTAGCCTCAGTGGCCGCTATCCAATTGGCGGATGGCTCTCACTGAGCGGCTGGCATTCTCCCCGGCATCAATCTGCGTGTACTGGCAAGACGATCGTCGACTGGCGATCTGCATTTTTCAAAGCAGCATCCGTCCTCAATCGCGCGATACGTGCCCGAAGACGAAATGGTTGCCGTTTCCGTTGCCGCATCGGCTGCATCGCAACTTCCGTTCCAGCGGCATCAACTGCTGCGACTTGCCAAACCGTCGCTGTAATTCCCATCGCTCCAGCATGCTCACCTCTCCGCATTGTCCGCATTTGCCGCTGACCGAATACCATTGCGGCAGGTCGGCAAATGTAACCTCGTTGGCCTTTTGTCCTGCTATCTCGTCGCCCGCGCCCACCAGATCGATACCGCGACGGTGGCGCATGTCACTCCCGCTCGCCGTTCGGAATCCACCCGCGCGTAAATCCTCGTCCCATCGCGGCGACGGCGACCGAAAGCTGTTGTTGAAGATGCTCGATCTCATCCAGCAGCGTTTCTACCGCCGCCTTCGCATCCCCGTCGTGGCATTGGATGACATATGCCGCAACATCCACGACCTGTTCGTTGATTTCGGCACACACGTTCCCGATCTCCTGTTTCAGAGCCACCTGCTCGTTGATGTGAAAGATGATTGATCCCTGTCCGTTCAGTCAGGCATCAAGTCGGTAATCTCGCCATGAGAGACCAGGAGACGGGGATCCGCCATATCGCCGCTCTCCTCATCCACGGTGACGGCATAGGCAGCAACACCAATATGGCGAGACGCCATTGCACCGGCAATCTTCTCGGCAGAGGCGGCGTTGGAAGCCTGCCGAATATCCCCCGGCACAATACCGCCGCGCCCCTTCTTGAACTGCACCACGATGATCTTCTCGGCTCCGGACATTGCTCGCTCTCTCATTTGTTCTATAAATGTTCTCATTTTTGGGAAGAGTCAAGACGGTGGTTTGACGCGATTTCGAAGGCGCTCTGACTCTTCGAATTTACGCGTCGTGCTTATTCGAAAACCGAGTTGGATTTTGGGACCGATGCTGTAGCCGACCACATATCCGCAGACGACGGGATCGCGATTACGATATGCACGTCGAAGAGAACTTTTGGAAAATGGCGCACCCGACAGGATTCGAACCTGTGACCTTTGGAATCGGAATCCAACACTCTATCCAGCTGAGCTACGGGTGCACTCGTGACGCGTCTTTGAGTCGCGTTTGGATATGCCGGGTGTCTTAAACCAGCTTTCCTGTCTCTTCAATCCGTAAAATGTCGCCGGCGACAATGATGTTGCCGATGAATCGGTATGGTTAAAAATCATCTATTACTTCTTGCACGCTTTGCTTGTGTCTAATTCTTACGGGCTGGAATTTGTACTTCATCTTTCGCCGGTTGCATGATGAGTGGCTAGTTAACGAGAACGTGCATGATGATTTTTCGCGCTCGAGTTTGATAAGAGCGAGATTAGTGGTTTGTTTACAATAAATTGGTTGTAAGAACCAATATTTATGTGATGCTAATAGTAGGAAATGCTTATCGTTTCCACCATGGAAGATTTCATCCGTACGAACCCTAGACCTATGGATTAATTACTATTAAACATTGTTCTAATAAACATATGCCGCTAATGACCTCTCAAGCGGATGAATCACAGGAGGCCGGGATGACTTTGAATATGGCTTTTGACCAAGGTCGCGCGAAGGGTAAATACTCGGAAGCCGATGAGCCGTCGCTTGGGCATTCCAAGCTCTCGAAGCTCGATGTCGATTACTCCATTCTTTCCGAAGCAGTACTTTACAGGCTCCGGAGGGCGCAACTCGCGGTGGTGGGGGACTTCAACGAGAGCCTTCTTGCCTACGGTCTTCGTCCGGCTGATTTCTCCGTGCTGATCGTTGTGGCGAACAATACCGATCTGAAGCAGAGCGATGTTGCGGAGGCGCTTGGAATTCAGCGCGCCAACTTCGTGGCGATCATCGATGGTCTGGAAAACAAGGGGCTGCTCGCCCGCCGCAGATCGGCGACCGACCGCCGTGTCCACTATCTGGAGATGACGGAAGAGGGCAAAGCCACGCTCGACGAAATCCTGCAGATCTGGAAAGCCCATGAGGATAAGCTCGTTGGCCGGCTGGGTGGCGAGAAGGCTCGCGATCAACTTGTCGGCCTGTTGCGCAAGATCGAAGATTGATCCTAGGCGATAATGCTCGGTGCTATCCATTGAACACTTGAAGGCGGTGCAGTTTTGCGCCGCTTTTTTGTTGACGGGTTATAGGTGGCGCGTCTGCGATGAGCGGATTGACCCGTCATGGTGTTCGCCGTTGCAGCACGATCCTTGGACGAAACCTCTTGCTGGGCCATTCCCTTCATTGTGCCGTAGCTCTGGGGCAAGAGGTAGCCAGTTTCCTCATCCTTATTGTGCTGTCGCTCGCCAGTCCACACGCAGCGCCGCTCAGGGTAAGTTCTCTCAGATCAAGGACAATGGTCTGGCTGTTTCTCCAATACCGCCGTGGTGGGTGTGCCAATCATCTGGCTTCATCCTGACGCTGGAAGCGAGGCTCTTGCCATGGGTCACGCGTCGGCCTTCTCTAAACGCCGGCATGTTCTGCCCACGCCAGCGCAGTGGATTGGCCTTCGGTCGATCACAATCCGGTTGGATAGGGGATTCTCGCGCCGCTCTTTGGCCTGCGGTCTTGCATTGTTGCGTTTCTGAGGGGATATGCTCGGCAAAATGCTTGAAGCGCCGTGTGTCCTGTTGGACGCCCAAAGGACGCTTTACCTTTTTGAATCGACACATCGTGCTTTTCCGAAAATCGATTTCGATTTTCGGGCCGATGCAGTAAAGCCGGATGCTTGCGTGGATTTCGCATGAGAGGCTGGCGCAAGGGAGAGACCATGCTTTTGATCGATACGAACCACCCGATGTATCGCCCGCTCTGGGTGCGGCTGCTGATCGTTGGCGTCTGCGCCGGCTGGGCGGTGTTGGAGTTCGTCAATAACGAGCCCTTCTGGATGACCGTCGTCGGCGGCATCGCGCTTTATGCGGCCTATGTGCTGCTCTTTACCTTCAAGCCGGCCGAGCCAAAGCCGGAAGAGCCAGCGGTTCGCTCCGAGCAGGACTGAGGCCTCATACGCGCTTTACCGGGCGGGTTTTCAGGTTCTGCCCATCAGCGGCAAAAGCCGGATGGCCTGGTCGATGAGAAGATTGGCGGCTGTCATGCGCAAATGGGCGTTCTCGCGAAAGGCAGCGGGGACTGCGTCGGGGTGATTGAGCCTGGCAAACGCCCGCCGCTTTTCGCTGAGGCTTTCCAGCGTGTCCTTGTCGTTGATGGCAAGCTCGTGGCTGACATCTGCCAGAGAGGTTTTTTGAAGATAATCCGGCATCGGCGCCGGTTCAGGCTCCTCATCCTTCGGCTCAATGTCGAGGGTCGGCATATCCTCCAGCACATCGAGATAGGCAGAGAGCGGGCGATTGTTCGGCTCTGGGTCGGGTATGCTGGAGGTCGCGATGGGGCCGGGGTCGAAGATGACGCGCGCACTAAAAGGTGTGGCAATTTCCTCCTCAGGTCGATCTTCCGCCTCGCGCTCAAGGCGCGCGACGACAGACTGGAAAACCGACTGGCCGAAAAGCATGACACCCCATCTCTTTGCGACCGCGCGAAAGCAAGATGCGTAGATTTAAAAAAGGTAAAGCGTCCTTGTGCGCCCGACAGGACGCTTGGCGCTTTAGCAGGTCTACGGCGGCGGTCGTTGCTTCCCGCAGAGAGAATCACTCTAATATTGCCCGAGCCTTGAGCGTTACGCGGCCTTGCGGCTTTCCTCCAGCACCAGATCATAAAGAAGCTGGGCGCTGGGCGGCAGCACTCGGTCCTTTACCGTCAGCAGGCTGAAGGGTTTGACGCTGAGCTCAAACTCGGTCGGCAGAATGCGGATGTCGCCCATAGGGGAATGCTGGCCGGAGAGAAACTCGGCCATTTCCAGCGCAAGCGGCGCGATTGCGTGGGTGGTGCTGACAATGGCGAGGGTCAGCACGGTGGAGGGCGTGTTGATGATGTTGCGTGGCAGCGAGACGCCCTGGGCGAGGAAGGCATCCTCGATCGTGCGCCTCAGCAGTGTGCCGGGCGGCTGGAACACCCAGTCGTAGTCACAGATATCCTCCAGCCGCGCAGGCGGGGCATTCAGCAGCGGGTGATTCTTGCCGACCAGAAGACAGGCGCGCTCGATGCCGATTTCATGGGCATTGAACAAGGCCGGGTCGAGATCGTCCGGAATGCGGCCGATGACGAAATCATGCCGTGCTGCCAGAAGCTCGCGCGCGAGAATATTGCTGGTTTCCACCTGCACGCTGATTTCGATGCCTGGATAGATATCCATTGCTTTACGAAGTGCGGGCACCACCATGCTGATGGCGGGTGCGGTGACCGCGCCGATATAGACCGAGCCGCCGCTGCCGGATTTCATCTGCGCCAGCTCCCGGCTTGCCTCGCGCAGCTCCAAAAGGATCTTCTTGGCCCGTCTCGCCAAGGCTTCTCCAAACTTGGTTAGGACAACGCCGCGTGATGCGCGCTGACAGAGCGGGCTCTTCACGATGGCCTCCATCTCCGACAGAACGCGCGAGGCCGCAGGCTGCGTCATGTTGAGGGCTGCGGCCGCAGCGCTTACCTGGCCGTGTTCTTCTACCATCACAAGCATACGTAAATGGGTCATTTTCAGCCCGGCGCGCAACAGGGGGTTGTCTTCGATGATCGAGGGAAACTCACTCAGATTCGTTTCATCGCGTTCCATTTTCGTCACCGTTTATGGCAGGAGAGCTTAGAATAAAAATTTGTATCGATTTAATATATCAAAATTGATATAGGAAAAGAGAGATATTCTATTTGACAGTTATATAGATTCAGAACAGTTTGCACCTCGTGCCGGGGAGGAGCGATGAAAGACGGATTATGCTCAGGGAGCCCGTTCGAGTAAGCTCGATTCTTCACTACCGCGCATGAATTTGACGGCATTCTGTAAGGATACAGAAGCCTAAAAGGGTTCCAAGGGAGAGAGTTCATGAAATCCATCATTTCGTTGTTTGCTGCCTGCGCTATCGGCGCTGCGGCATTTGCGTCGCCCGTCTGGGCGCAGGACAAGGGCACGGTCGGTATCGCCATGCCAACCAAGTCCTCCGCGCGCTGGATCGACGACGGCAACAACATCGTCAAGCAGCTTCAGGACGCCGGCTACACGACCGACCTTCAGTACGCTGACGACGATATTCCGAACCAGCTTTCCCAGATCGAAAACATGGTCACGAAGGGCGTCAAGGTCCTCGTTATCGCTTCGATCGACGGCACGACTCTGTCGGACGTTCTCAAGCAGGCCGGCGAACAGGGCATCAAGGTTATCGCCTATGACCGCCTGATCCGTAACAGCGGCGACGTCAGCTACTACGCAACCTTCGACAACTTCCAGGTTGGCGTTCTGCAGGCAACTTCGATTGTCGACAAGCTCGGCCTGAAGGACGGCAAGGGTCCGTTCAACATCGAGCTCTTCGGCGGTTCGCCGGACGACAACAACGCCTTCTTCTTCTATGACGGCGCAATGTCTGTCCTGAAGCCTTACATCGACAGCGGCAAGCTCGTCGTGAAGTCCGGCCAGATGGGCATGGACAAGGTCGGCACGCTGCGTTGGGATCCGGCAACGGCCCAGGCTCGCATGGACAACCTGCTCTCCGCTTACTACACCGACGCCAAGGTTGACGCCGTTCTGTCTCCTTATGACGGTATCTCCATCGGTATCATCTCCTCGCTCAAGGGCGTAGGTTACGGCACCAAGGACCAGCCGCTGCCGGTCGTTTCCGGTCAGGACGCTGAAGTTCCTTCCGTCAAGTCCATCCTGGCTGGCGAACAGTACTCCACCGTCTTCAAGGACACACGCGAACTCGCCAAGGTTACCGTCAACATGGTCAACGCGCTGATGGAAGGCAAAGAGCCTGAAGTCAACGACACCAAGACCTACGAAAACGGCGTCAAGGTTGTTCCGTCCTACCTGCTGAAGCCGGTTGCCGTGACCAAGGACAATGTTGAAAAGGTTCTGGTTGAAAGCGGTTACTACAAGGCTGACCAGCTGAAGTAATTTCTTCATGATCGTGGCGGGGAGGGACGTGATCGTCGCTCCCCGTTTATCCAAATAAGAACGCCGGATTGTACGGCGCAGGATTGTGATATGGACAACACCATTCTCGAAATGCGCAACATCACCAAGACGTTTCCAGGCGTGAAGGCGCTTGAAAACGTGAACCTCAAGGTTCGCCAAGGTGAGATACATGCGCTCGTCGGCGAGAATGGCGCGGGAAAGTCGACCCTCATGAAGGTCCTCTCCGGCGTTTATCCCGCTGGCACATATGATGGAGAAATCCACTACGAAGGTGAGCTGCGCAATTTCCGCGCCATCAACGACAGTGAAGATATCGGCATCATCATTATTCACCAGGAGCTGGCGCTCGTGCCGCTTCTGTCGATTGCAGAAAACATTTTCCTCGGAAACGAAGTCGCGCAAAACGGCGTCATCAGCTGGCAGCAGACCTTCAATCGCACCCGCGAGTTGCTGAAGAAGGTTGGCCTGAAGGAATCGCCCGAAACACTCATCACCGATATCGGTGTCGGCAAGCAGCAGCTGGTGGAAATCGCCAAGGCGCTGTCGAAGAGCGTGAAGCTTCTGATCCTTGACGAGCCGACGGCATCGCTCAACGAAAGCGATTCCGAAGCGCTGCTCAACCTGCTGATGGAGTTCCGCACCCAGGGGCTGACCTCGATCATCATCACCCATAAGCTGAACGAAGTGCGCAAGGTGGCCGACCAGATTACCGTGCTTCGCGACGGCATGACGGTGAAGACGCTCGACTGCCATAAGGAAGAGATCAGCGAAGACGTGATCATCCGCAACATGGTGGGTCGCGATCTGGAAGACCGCTATCCGCCGCGTGACGTGCCGATCGGCGAGACGATCCTCGAGGTCAAGAACTGGAACGCCTTTCACCAGCAGCACCGGGACCGTCAGGTTCTGCACGATATCAACATCAATGTCCGCAAGGGCGAGGTTGTCGGTATTGCGGGTCTGATGGGTGCGGGCCGCACCGAATTCGCCATGAGCGTGTTCGGCAAGTCCTATGGCCACAAGATCTCCGGCGAGGTTCTGCTTCACGGCAAGCCGGTGGATGTCAGCACCGTGCGCAAGGCGATCGATGCGGGTCTGGCTTACGTGACCGAAGACCGCAAGCATCTGGGTCTCGTGCTGAACGACAACATTCTGCACAATACCACGCTTGCCAATCTGGCCGGCGTGTCGTCTGGAACCGTCATCAACGACATTCAGGAAATGAAGGTCGCGACGGACTTCCGCAAGCGCTTGCGCATTCGCTCGTCCGGCATCTTCCAGGAAACGGTCAATCTCTCCGGCGGCAACCAGCAAAAGGTCGTGCTGTCCAAGTGGCTGTTTTCCAACCCGGACGTCCTCATTCTGGATGAACCGACGCGCGGTATCGACGTCGGCGCAAAATACGAAATCTACACCATTATCAACCAGCTTGCCGCCGACGGTAAGGGCGTTTTGATGATCTCATCGGAAATGCCCGAGCTGCTTGGCAATTGCGACCGCATCTACGTTATGAACGAAGGACGGATTGTCGCCGAATTGCCGAAGGGAGAGGCGAGCCAGGAAAGTATCATGCGCGCTATTATGCGCTCAGGGGAGAAGAACTGATGAGTTCGACCAACACATCCACCGAAGAGAACAACGTCATCTCGGTCGGCTCGTATATCCGGTCCAATATCCGTGAATACGGCATGCTGATCGCGCTCGTCGCCATCATGCTCTTTTTCCAGTTCTACACAGGCGGCATTCTCTTCCGTCCGGTCAACCTGACCAACCTCGTGTTGCAGAACTCCTTTATCGTCATCATGGCGCTCGGCATGCTGCTCGTCATCGTGGCAGGGCATATCGACCTTTCGGTCGGTTCGATCGTCGCCTTCGTCGGCGCCATAGCCGCCATTTTGACAGTCCAATGGGGTATGAACCCGTTCCTGGCCGCGCTGATCTGCCTCATCGTCGGCGGTGTCATCGGTGCTGCCCAGGGCTACTGGATCGCCTATCACCGCATTCCGTCCTTCATCGTGACACTGGCGGGCATGCTGGTTTTCCGCGGCCTGACGCTTTTTGTCCTCGGCGGTAAGAACATCGGTCCGTTCCCGTCCGACTTCCAGGTCATCAGCACCGGCTTCCTGCCGGATATTGGCGGCATCGAAGGCATCAACACCACCTCGCTGATCCTGACGATTTTGATTTCAGTCGTCCTTCTGGTTCTGGCTTTCCGTCGCCGTCAGGTGAATCAGAAGCATGGCATCGAGGTCGAGCCTTTCGGCTTCTTCCTGGTGCAGAACGTTCTGATTGCCGCTGCGATCCTCTTCCTCGGCTACAGCCTGTCGACCTATCGCGGCCTGCCGAACGTTCTCATCGTCATGCTGGTGCTGATTGCGATCTACAGCTTCGTGACCCGTCGCACCACGATCGGCCGTCGCATCTATGCGATGGGCGGTAACGAAAAGGCGACGAAGCTTTCGGGCATCAACACCGAACGCCTGAGCTTCCTGACCTTCGTCAACATGGGCGTTCTCGCCGGTCTTGCTGGGATGATTATCGCAACGCGCCTGAACTCGGCGACGCCGAAGGCCGGTGTCGGCTTCGAACTGGACGTGATTGCGGCCTGCTTCATCGGCGGCGCATCTGCTTCCGGCGGCGTCGGCAAGATCACCGGTGCGGTCATCGGCGCCTTCATCATGGGCGTGATGAACAACGGTATGTCGATCATCGGTCTCGGCATCGACTTCCAGCAGATGGTCAAGGGCCTCGTGCTTTTGGCCGCCGTGTTCTTCGACGTTTACAACAAGAACAAGGGCTGACCTTAACGTTCGCCAACAGTTTTGAACGATAGCAAGTGGCCGGTTTCCGGCCACTTCCATGAGGAGGGGGCGTTTGAGGACGCCCAGGAAGGAACCATTATGCTCATTTCTCAAATCAAGGACGCCAGCGGCAAGATCATCGTTGCCGCGCGTGAAGATGGCGGCGAGGCCCGCGCCGTCAACAATGCCGAGTCGGTTTATGCGCTGGCGATGGAAGCTGCCAATGGCGGCAAGTCTCTTGCCGATGTGATTGCTGCCCATGGTTATGGCGAAGCGGTCGATCTGGAGAAGGCCTATTCCGAAGGTCGCTTCTTGCCGCCGATCACGCATCCCGATCCTGCCCATCTGCATCTGACCGGTACGGGCCTGACGCATCTGGGCTCTGCCGCCACGCGCGACAGCATGCACAAGAAGACCAGCGAAGCGTCCGACGACACGCTGACGGACTCGATGAAGATGTTCAAGATGGGTCTGGAGAACGGGAAGCCGAAGGCTGGCGAAAAGGGCGTTCAGCCTGAGTGGTTCTACAAGGGCAACGGCCATGTCTCGGCGGCACCCGGCGCAGCACTTGTGTCTCCCTCTTTCGCGCTCGATGGCGGCGAAGAGCCGGAAATGGCGGGCATCTATGTGATTTCGGACAAGGGCGAGCCCGTGCGCATCGGCTTTGCCGTTTCCAACGAGTTCTCCGACCACGTGACTGAGCGGATCAACTACCTCTATCTGGCGCATTCCAAGCTGCGTCCGGCCAGCTTCGGCCCGGAAATTCGCGTCGGCGCACCGCCATCCGACATCCGCGGCACGTCCCGTATCCTGCGCGACGGCAAGGTGATCTTCGAAAAGCCTTTCGTTTCCGGTGAGGACAACATGTCCCACACCTTCGCGAACCTCGAATATCATCACTTCAAATACGGCCTGTTCCGCGTTCCGGGCGAAGTGCATGTGCACATGTTCGGCACGGCGACGCTGTCCTTTGCCGATGGCATCAAGACGGAAGCCGGCGACGTCTTCGAAATCGAAGCCGGCGGCTTTGGCCTGCCGCTTCGCAACCCACTGAAGGTTGCCGAAGAAGAGACGATTACGGTTCGTCAAATCTAACGGGCAGGGCGGTTCTCCTCAAAGGACTGCCGCCCCATAGACATGATGAAGAGGGCTCGGCGCATGGCGTTCGAGCCCTTTTTTTGTCGCAAGGGAATCGTAGATTGAAACGCCGTGCGTCCCTTTGGATGCACTGAGGACGGGCCTCACTCTTCAAATCTACGCATCGTGCTTTTCCGAAAATCGATCCCGATTTTCGGGCCATGCTGTAAGGCGTCTTATTTCAACTCGCCCACAGACTCACTTCACCGATCTCGACGGAGTTACCGGCCGGATCTCGGACGTAAACGGAGTAGGTGCCGTTGTCCCAACGGAAATAGAGGTCGATCTCTACACCCTTGGCAACGAAGTGATCGCGCCACGAATCGACCTCTGCCTTGTTTTCAGCCCTGAAACACACATGCCCCGCTCCTGTGGTGCCATGACGGGGAAGCGGATTGCCACCTTGTGCGACGCGTGAGGTCTCCGGATTGAAGATCAGCAGCATCTGCTCGCCGCAGCGCAGGAAGACGAACTGGTTCTTGAAGGTTTTCACGACCTCCAGCCCGACGACATCACGATAGAAGCGCTCCGCGGCATCAAGATCGGTCGCATAGATCACGGTTTCTAAAATGGCTTTCGGTGGCTGCATGAAAAGCTCCTGTTCGTTGATCTGCTGACTCTACGATAGTCGATCTTATGAACGCGATCGATTGCCAGATGACATGCCTTCACCGTAAGCGATCATGTGCGCGCTCAAGTCTGCGTCGTCGCTTGCAAGCGCCTTAGGTGAAGCTTTGGGATGGAAGGCTGTAAGTCGCGCGGTGCACCCTCAAACGTCCCGGAATGCGTGGTAGAACTACTTACACCCACTCTCACTCTTGAGCTTAAGAATGGGTTCTGGAGGCTGTTTGGTGGATTAAGGGAACGGGCTCCTGGCACCTTAAATATTGATCGAGAACGACGGGTCATCAATGGGCTCGTGCTATCAATTTGCTGGCATTCTTTGCAGGATGAGTTTCGTCCGCGACGCTGAGCGAGCCCTCTGCTTCGAGACGGAGGCATTTTTCCAGGCGATCCATTTTCCACAATACAAAAGAACAAAGGGAGTATATGGATTTCTCATGGACAATCCCGAGCACCTATACACCGAACATGAAATCAGCGAGCTGGTATCTGGTGCCGGCCCGTTTGCGGCGGCGATGCGGGCATCGCGGATGCCGATGGTGATCACCGATCCGCGAAAGGCGGATAACCCGATCATTTTCGTCAATGATGCCTTTGCCAGGTTGACGGGCTATAGTCGCGAGGAGACGCTTGGCAAGAACTGCCGGTTTCTTCAGGGGCCGGGGACGAATGCCAACGACGTTCGTCGCCTTAAGCAGGCGATCGCGGACCGCCGTTCCGTCGAACTGGACCTGCTGAACTACAAGCGGGATGGGTCCATCTTTTGGAACAGGCTGCTGATTTCGCCGGTCTTCGATGGCAACGAACTGGCGTATTTCTTTGCCACTCAATACGACGTCACACGCGAGCGTGCGGTCAAGGCCATCGAGCATCAGGAAGACTACCAGCTCGAACTGGAGCAACGGATCGCCGATCTGATTGCCAGCGAAGAGCGTTTGAATTTCACGCTCAAGACAGGCAGTTTGGGAACCTGGGCGCTCGACGTTCCAGCGCAGAAGCTGTCTTGTTCTGCTCTTTGCAAGAAGAACTTTGGCCGCAGCCCGACGGACAGGTTCGATTACGAGGAACTCAAGGCGTCCATCCATCCGGGCGACTTCAACCGGTGGCAGGATGCGGTGATGTCTGCTCTTTCCACTGATGGCAATCTCCAGGTCGAGTATCGTGTCGTCCGGCCGGACGGGACTTTAAGCTGGGTGGAGGTTCGGGCAGAAACGAAGTTCAGCGCCGACGGGCAGCCGATCCTGATGAACGGCATCTCGATGGACATTACCGCGCGCAAGACAGTTGAGGCAGAGAAAGCCGTCATTGCGCAAGAGATGGGTCATCGGATCAAGAACATGATGGCGACCGTCCAGTCGATCGTGAACCAGTCGATGCGCGGCGATTTTGACGTGGCGACAATGCGCAACAACATCACCAGCCGCCTCGATGCGCTTGGCCGGTCTCACGATGTGCTGCGGTCCAGGGACTTTCTTTCGGCCAATATCAGGGCAGTCATCGAACGCGCCATCGAGCCTTTCGATGCCGGCGAGCGTTTTGTCATCTCCGGTCCCGACTTTCTCCTGTCCCACCAGGGCAGCAACACGCTGGCGCTTTCCGTGCACGAGCTTGCGACGAATGCGGCCAAATACGGCGCATTGTCGAAAAGCGGCGGCGAGGTCCGGATCGAGTGGCGGATCGAGGGCGAGGACTTCCATTTCAGCTGGGCCGAGAGCGGTGGACCGCCCGTGGTGACGCCCCAGAAATCGGGCTTCGGGACACGTCTGATCAGAATGCTGGGCCTCGGCCTGAGTGGCAAAGCCTCGATCGACTACAACGAAACAGGCGTCGTCTTCACGGCATCGACCAATCTCGCGTCGCTTTCCGAGATCTGATCCACAGATCGAGGCCCAACCGGGCCAGAAGCCAATTGCTGTGAGCGAGGAAGCGTTGATCGATGCAATCGTCGCGCTTGGCATTCCATAGGCGAGGGACGGTGATCGGGACATGCGATTTGGAACGTCACGTTGGGCGTTGTTCAAAGTGTTGCCGGTCTTGACGGAAGTGTCGAAATCAGCCGATCTGGCCGTTGGTGGTCGTGCGCATTTCGTGCGCCGTGCCGCATTCCCATTCTCAGACCCACGGAGCCTGCTTGTGACGATCGATTTTAGACGTGGACGGTGGTTGAACGAGCCGGTCGACGCGCAGGTCACGGAACACAGCCTTACGATGACGACGGATGCGAAGACGGATTTTTGGCGAGAGACCCATTATGGCTTCACCCGTGACACGGGCCATTTTCTCGGCGTACCGACAGCGGACGGGTTCACGGCGGAAATCCGCGTGCAAGGCGAGTTTCGCACCTTGTACGATCAGGCCGGCCTGATGGTGCGGATCGATGAGACCCGTTGGGTCAAGACGGGTGTCGAGTTTACAGACGGAGAGGCATTCCTCAGCACGGTTGTCACCAACGGACAATCGGACTGGTCCGTCTCACAGCCTTTCAAGCAGCTTGACGATTTCTACATGCGCGTCACGCTGTCAAAGGGGGCGATGCGGATACAGGCATCGCGAGACCGGAGCTATTGGCCCCTTCTTCGGCTGGCGTCTTTCCCAGTTGCGGAAACTTACGAGGTTGGTCCGACGGCCTGTACGCCGGAACGCAGCGGACTGAGCGTCCATTTCTCCGAGTTCACGATCGGTCCGGCGACCACAAAGGATCTCCACGATCTAAGCTGAAGACGAGAGGGCTGATGAAGGGCGATCACTCGCTGCCATTGCCACCGGTTTGAACGAGGAGAATGGTGAGATAGTCCCGGAGTTCAAAATCGATCTCGATCTCTATCCGGACCATCGTCAATTACGGGTTTTTGAAATCCAGTGGCTGTCGTGGTTCTCATGTTGGGACGAACGGTCCCCAGGCATTTCTGCCTCGTCCAGTTGCTGTAGTAGATGTGAGAAAAGCTCGTCCGTCTGTACCGATCTTCTCGATGCAGGGCGTGATGCTTGCTTTATGGCGTCGTGGCTCAAAAACCTAGCCAAGCGATAGTCTTGTCCTGTCACTGATCTGTCCCTGTTGTTCCCCACCCGGCAAACAGTTCCGGGTGGATTAGGTTCCGCGGGTGTGCGGCATCCATCGTGAAAAACAGGGGTGCGCCCATTAATGAGACAGTTATGGTTTCACAGCCGTTACATGCAGCCAGTCGGTCGGCTTGTTGTCGTAGCCGCTGCCTTTGGCTTCATCGATGGTGATCTGGTCCCATGAGAGTTGCTGGTAGACGTCCAGGAGCCAATCGGGAGAAGGATAATTATAGAAGCGATCGAGTTCGTCTCGGCCTTCGGTCGTGCCGGCCTTATAGCTGGCATAGAAGACGCCCTTGTCTTTCAAGGCGGCATGAATGCGGGCGATGATCGACGGCAGGGTGGCGCGGGGCACATGCAGCAGGCAGGCATTGGCCCAGATGCCGTCATAGGCGTTCTGCTCGGCAATGTCTTCGAACAGCAAGGTGCTGGTTGCGACGCCCAGCCGTTCTGCGGCCGCGCGCGCCATTTCAGGCGTGCCGTCGGTGGGATGGACGTCGAAGCCGCAGGCAAGCATGGCTTCGCTATCCTGGCCTGCGCCGCAGCCGAGTTCGAGAATGCGGCCGCCGGGCGGAAGCGCTGCGAGAAAGGCCTTAAGGCGAGGGGAGGCGTCTACGCCTCGCGTGGTGTAGGCGGCAACTTCTCGGGCATAGAAGCCGATCGTATCGTCATCGCGGGCAGTCATGGATGCTCTCACTCCTCAGTCACATTCCATTGAGGTAAAGCGCTTAGCAGTTTTGCGCGATCGTCTCCACCTCCATTGGTTGGGTTCAGAGTGCTTCCAGGCTTGATGCCGGGGCGTTGGTGTGCTGGCCACCAAAGGTGTTTCAGAGCTTGACGATGTCAGAGCGGCACCAGCATGATTGTGAGACGCCGCAGGACGGACTCGTTCGTTTGCGCCAGAAAGGTGTGATGATGACGTTTGATGTGAGTCTGACATCTTACCCGGGTCTCGATGATCGCATTACGGTTGTTCGGGCGGGTGATGAGGTCGATGCTGTGTTCGTCAGCACCGAGCGTTTCAATGTGCTGGTCGATACGCTAGGGACGCCAAGCCTGTGCCGGCATGCGCTGGAGCTGCTTGCCGATCGCATGCGGGATCGACCGCTCATCGTCGTCAACTCGCATATGGACTGGGACCATTTCTGGGGCAATCGTGCCATCAGCGCCGCGCCGATCATTGCCCATCAATCCGCGATCGATCGCTTGCGCGATCCGTCTGCGCTTCAAACGCTTGAGCAGAAGAAAAAGGACGAGTCCCGCTTTCAAGAGGTCGAGCTTGTGTCACCGACATTGACCTTCAGCGGCGAGAACATGACGATTTACGGCGAGGATCTGAGTTTGCATCTTCTGCACACGCCCGGACACACGCCAGATCATCTTGCCGTTTGGATACCCGAGATCGGGACGTGCCTGGCGGTGGATGCGGTCGAGCATCCCATTCCGGAAGTCTGGAGCAACTCGCCTGATGATTTGCGCAGCCTTCGCTCCTCGTTGGACCTCATTCGCAGCCTGAAGTCGAAACAGCTTGTTCTTGCGCATGGACAGACGAGTGACCCCGCCGTCTTGGATCGCAACATCGCCTATTTTGAAAACATTCAAGAGGCTGTGGCTCTCGTTCCTGCATCTGAGTTGATGAGCGCGGCTCTGGATCAACGCGAGGGAATGAGGCTGGAAGACTTCGTTGATCTTCCGGCGGGCATGTCTTTCGAGGCCCGGGAGTTTTACGAACGCTGCCACCGCTCCAACCTCGCGGCTACCGTCGCGGCGCGGCTCGCGTCTTGATCTGTCAGCCGGACGATGAAGCCGAGTATAGCGTGGTGAAAGATTCTGGAGACGCCTGTCGCGATTGATCGCAAAGTCCATTCAAACCGGCGTGGACTTTGGCTCTATAGCATAGGCCCGAAAATCGGACTCGATTTTCGCAACGGCGCCTTAACTCTGCGACTGACTTTGGCTCTGGGACTCATGCACGGTGACGGAGACGCTCAGGCTTTCGCCGGAGACGCCAACGCGCATGCCCGACACCGGGGCGCAGTCGCGGTAGGACAGGCCTGTGGCGATGCGGACATAGCGCTCATCCGGGCAGATCTTGTTGGCTGCATCGAAGCCGACCCAGCCGAGGCCCGGAAGATGGGCTTCACCCCAGGCGTGGGTTGCCACTTGTTCTTCGACGCCTTCCATCATCAGGTAGCCGGAGACGTATCGGGCAGGATGGCCGAGCAGGCGGGAGGCGGCAATGAAGATATGGGCATGGTCCTGGCAGACACCCTTGCCGGCTTCCAGCGCCTGTTCCGCCGTGGTTTCGGTGCCGGTGCTGCCGGTCTGATATTCGACCTCCAGGTGGATCAGGGCCATCAGTTCGTGAAGGCGTTCCAGTTCGGTGCTGCCTGAACTCTGTCGGGCCATCTCGCGTATCAGCTTGCCGGGCTTGGTCAGCGGCGTATCGCGCATGAAAAGCCAAAGCGGCGCGTTGCCGATATGCGCGCCGAAGACGCCTGCCTTGTCCTTCGTTTCCACTTCCCCGCTTGCCGTGACCTTCACGGCGCGGCTCGGACCTTCGCTCTCCACAAGCTCGATGCGGTTGCCAAAATGGTCGTCGTAGCGCGTTTCTACTGTCGCGCCCTCAACGGCGACGTCCCAGTTCAGCACGGTCTGCGTCGGGCCGCTGAGCGGTGTCAGGCGCAGGCGCTGAAGGGAGTATGGCACCAGCTCTTCGTACAGATATTCGGTCGTGTGATTGATCTTCAGACGCATTCGCCCCGTATCCCCGTCTTGTACCGCCTACTGATAGAAACGGTAACCTTCCGTGATTTCCTGACCCAGCTGGCCGTTCCTGTTGATGAAGGCTTCCAGGAACTCGTGCAGGCCCCGATCCATCACTCGGTCGATGGTGGTTTCCTTCAGTGTCGACAAAATGGCGTCCGACGTTTCGTGTGCTTTGTGCCGCTCGCCATAATCCTTGGCGAGATAGCCGAGGTTGCTGACGATCTTCTCATAGCAATAGGCGAGCGAACGCGGCATGCGGGCGTTGAGAATGAGGAAGTCGGCAATGTTGGCGGGTTTGTATTCCGCGTCATAGACCCAACCATAGGAGCGGTGGGCCGAAACCGAGCGCAGGATCGATTCCCATTGTGCATTGTCGAGCGAGGAACCGACCTGTGCTGCCGCAGGCAGAAGCACATAATATTTGACATCGAGAATGCGCGCGGTGTTGTCCGCCCGTTCGATGAAGGTGCCGATGCGCGAGAAATTGTAGAGATCGTTGCGCAGCATCGAACCGTGGAAGGCGCCGCGCACCAGACCTGCCCGATGCTTGATGACATCGATGACATGCGGCATTTCCGCCGGTTTCAAGCGTCGTCCGAGCAGGCTCTTCAACTCGATCCAGAATTCGTTGGTCGCTTCCCAGGTTTCGCGCGTCAGTGCGGTGCGCACCATGCGGGCGTTGTTGCGGCCGGAGTCGATGCAGGACATCACGCTCGACGGGTTGCTCTTGTCGCGCAGGAGATAGTCGATCGCATCTGCGGACGTAACCTTCTCGTTGTCTTTGAGAAAGGCTTCGCGAACGCCCGCACTTTGCAGCACGCCGTCCCAATCTTCATCCGCACTGCCGCTTCGCGTCAGCGAGACACGCAGGCCCGCATCGACGAGGCGCGCGATGTTTTCGGCGCGCTCGATATAGCGGAACATCCAGTAGAGCCCGTTTGCAGTTCTTCCCAACATGGCTCAGTCCTCCAGTACCCAGGTGTCTTTGGTGCCGCCACCCTGGCTGGAATTGACCACGAGCGAGCCCTGCTTGAGGGCCACGCGGGTCAAGCCGCCTGGAATGATTTTGACCTTGTCGGACACAAGCACATAGGGACGAAGATCGACATGGCGTGGCGCGATGCCGTTCTTCACCATGATCGGGACAGTCGAGAGCGAAAGCGTCGGCTGGGCAATGTAATTGTTCGGCCGCGCGCGCAGCTTCTCGGCAAACAAGGCACGCTCCTTCTTCGAGGCTGTCGGGCCGACCAGCATGCCGTAACCACCGGAGCCGTGCACTTCCTTGACGACGAGATCGGCGAGATTGTCGAGCACGTATTTCAGGCTGTCCGGTTCCGAACAGCGCCAGGTCGGTACGTTTTCCAGAAGCGGCTTGCGGCCGGTGTAGAACTCGACGATTTCCGGCATGTAGGAATAGATGGCCTTGTCATCGGAAATGCCGGTGCCGGGCGCGTTGGCGATGGTGATGTTGCCGGCGCGGTAGACATCCATGATGCCAGGAATGCCAAGCGCCGAATCCGGGCGGAAGGTGAGGGGATCGAGGAAATCGTCGTCGACCCGGCGATACAGTACGTCGATGGCTTCATAGCCCTGCGTGGTGCGCATCTTCACCTTGCCATCCATGACGCGCAGGTCCGAGCCTTCCACCAGTTCCACGCCCATCATGTCGGCCAGGAAGGAATGCTCGTAATAGGCAGAGTTGTGGATGCCGGGGGTCAACACCGCAACGCGTGGCTTGCCCTTGCAGCCGGGCGGCGCGAGCGACGCCAGCGACTGGCGCAGTTGATAGGGGTAGTCCTCGACGCGCTGAACCCGGTTCTCATGGAAGAGTTCTGGGAACATCTGCATCATGGTTTCGCGGTTTTCCAGCATGTAGCTGACACCCGACGGCGTTCTGGCATTGTCTTCCAGAACGTAGAACTGGTCTTCGCCGGTGCGCACGATGTCGGTACCGACAATGTGGGTGTAGACGCCGCCCGGCGGGCGGAAGCCGATCATCTGCGGCAGGAAGGCTTCGTTCTTCTCGATCAGCTCGCGGGGGATACGACCTGCCTTGATGATTTCCTGCTTGTGGTAGATGTCGTCCAGAAAGGCGTTGAGCGCGATGACGCGCTGTTCGATGCCCTGGGCAAGCTTGCGCCACTCCTTGCCGGAAATGATGCGCGGAATGATGTCGAAGGGGATGAGCTTTTCGGCGCTGTCGGCGTGGCCGTAGACGGCAAAGGTAATGCCGGTTCTGCGGAAGATGTTTTCCGCGTCCTTGGATTTCTGGATCAGATGCGACCGGTCCTGTCGGCTATACCAGTCGTTGTAGTTTGCGTATGGGCTTCGCGGCGTGGTGTCCGCATTTATCATTTCATCAAATGCCAACTTTCAGATCCCCTTTTTGTACATTTGAATACAAGGTTGGAAGCAATGCAAGCCGCATGAGCGGTCGGCGATCCAGATTTTTTGGGCCGCCTCGGTCCCTCAAAGCGACTGAAAATAAAGCAATCTTTCCCTCTCAGCATCAAAATGCGGCAGCGCGTGGAAAGTTCATTCCGTGTTGGTAGAATTGCGGAGGTTTTTACGCCCGATGCGAAGGCTCAATGCCTATAAATTGAGCGCATTTTTATTATGCGTCCTTCCCCCAGAATTGAGTGCCGGAGAAGAAGATGCGGCGCGGCCAAGGCAGAATAAGAATGGACTCGGCAGAGGGATGTGGTGCTCGCTCGTCCTTAACCTCCGGGCAGGGATATTAGATATTTGTTAACCATAAAAATATACCTCTGGTTAAATCGAAAGATTCGTGACGGCAGGGGGTAATATGTCGATTTCGCGTCGTGGTGTCCTGTTCGGGTTGCCACTTTTCCTGGCAGGCTGTGCAAGTATCAATCCCGCGGGCCAGCGGCAGAACTATGCGGCTCTGCCGAATGAGCAGTTTCCCATGGCAGCCATGCCGCTTGAGAAGATCAAGCCGGAATTGCGCCGCCAGGAAGTGGCCTATGAAACCACCTATCCGGCCGGAACCGTGGTCGTCGACACGCCGGCGCGCCGCCTTTATTTCGTTCTCGGCGATGGCCGCGCCGTTCGCTACGGTGTGGGTGTCGGTCGACAGGGCCTGGCGCTGAAGGGCAATGCCTATGTGGGCCGCAAGGCCGAATGGCCAAGCTGGACGCCGACCCCGAACATGATCCGCCGCGAGCCGGAACGGAACCTGAAATATGCTGGCGGCATGCCAGGCGGCCTTAACAACCCGCTGGGTGCGCGTGCGCTTTATCTTTATCGCAACGGCAATGACACGATGTTCCGCCTGCATGGCACCAACCAGCCGCAGTCGATCGGACATGCCATGTCGAGTGGTTGTATCCGTATGCTCAACCACGATATCATCGACCTTTACGAGCGCGTTCCGGTCGGCGCCCGCGTGGTCGTGATCCAGGCCTGAAGCATCTCATTAACGCCCTGATCGGGCGTTAGAGCGGCCTTGTTGAACAATAAGGCCGCCCCAATGGCCCGATCGGTGGGGCGCTTTCAACCTGATATGAAGGTATGCGCATGTGCCGTTTTCTTGCCTATTCCGGCTCACCTGTCTGGCTCGACACTCTGCTGATCGAACCGGAGAGTTCGCTGATCAGCCAGTCGCTTGCCGCAAGGGAAGCCAAGACGGTGGTGAACGGCGATGGGTGCGGGATCGGCTGGTATGGCGAGAGACCGGAGCCGGGGATTTATCGCGGTATCCTGCCCGCATGGTCTGACAGGAACCTCACCTCGCTGTGTCATCAAATCCGGGCCGGCATGTTTCTGGCGCATGTGCGCTCCGCCACCACCGGCGGCGTTTCCATGGCCAACTGCCATCCCTTCGGTTTTGGCCGGCACCTTTTCATGCATAACGGCCAGATCGGCGGCTATGAGAAGGTGAAGCGCGCCATCGAGGCGCATATTTCCGATGATGTTTATTGCTCGCGGTCCGGCAATGGCGATAGCGAGGCGATGTTCCTGATTGCCGCTGGCCTCGGTCTCGATAAGGACCCGGTCGATGCGCTTTCGCGCACCATCGAAATCTGCATGGATGTGGTGCTCGATGCAGGCGTAGACCAACCCATCCGCTTTAGCGCCATCCACGCCGATGGCGATACGCTGCACGCCTTTCGCTGGTCGAGCGACGCCCGCCCGCCGACCCTTTACTGGCGCAATATGGGAGAGGGCATCGCCATCGCCTCCGAACCCTTCGGCACGGGCGGCGAGATGTGGGAAATCATCCCTGCCAATACGGTGGCGACCGTGACCAAGGGCAAGATCGAGTTCAAGCCCTTCACGCCTTACTATCGCGATGCAGTTCTGATGACCGCCTGAGTGCGGTGTGCCGTCAACCGAAACCTAAAATATGTGGATTAATTTCTGGCACCAATAGATGCTGCCGGTTGAATTCCGCTAGGCGAGGCGGGAAACGGGGCATTTTTTCAACTCAACGGAGAGTTGCGCCTGTGGCTGATAGATCCCCTTCTTTTTGATAGCGGAAATGTGATTATCGAGCGCTCGATTTCGCGCCTATCGACGAAGCGTCACCTCAAGCAAATGCGATGACCGTATTTCCATCGTATGAGCTTCAACCCTTTGTTTTTATGCATTTCTAGACACGAAGCTAAGCACCGCCGCTGGAAATGCGCCACTCAGGAACGCTTGAATGTCGGTATTTGAAAAATTGTCCCGCTACCAGCCTTACGCCCTTGCAGCATTGCGCATCATCGCCGCACTTCTCTTTATCGAACACGGCACGCAGAAGCTGTTCGGCTTTCCTCCTTCTACAATGGAAGGCTCGCTTCCGCCGCTTCTTCTTGCGGCCGCTCTGCTGGAACTCGTCGGCGGCATTCTCATCCTCGTCGGCCTCTTCACCCGCCCGGTCGCCTTCATTCTGTCCGGCCAGATGGCGTTCGCCTATTTCATGGCACATGCGCCGAAGAGCTTCTTCCCCGCCATCAATGGCGGTGATGCTGCGATCCTATTCTGCTTCGTCTTCCTGTTCTTGGTGACCGCCGGTCCGGGTGCGTTCGCAGTCGATAAGCGTTAAGACGCCCTTGTTCGCCGTCATCCCTGGGCTCGACCCAAGGATGGCGGAGAGCGGGCTATTGGGATTCAACCGCAACTCCCATCGGAGGCGCTTAAAGTCGGTAGCTTCTCAATTTTCGGAAAGCACGACGCGTCGATTCAAAAAGGTAAAGCATCCTTGGAGGGTCCAATAGGACGCACGGCGCATTAAAACGCTTCCAGCGCGCCTTTCGGCAGCCATTGGCTGATCTTGGCGCGCAGCAGTTCGGGACTGATGGGTTTTGAGACATAGTCGTCCATGCCAGACGCCAAGCACAATTCGCTGTCCAGATCCAAAGCATGTGCCGTGACGCCGATGATCGGCACGCGGCCGAGGCGGCCGTCTTCGTCATCTTCCATCTGACGGATGGATTGGGTTGCGTGGTAGCCGCTCATGACCGGCATCGACACGTCCATCAAGATGAGCGCCGGGCTCTCGTTGCGCCAGGCTTCCACGGCCTTCTTGCCATTGGCGACGATGCGGAAGCTGAGCCCCGTTTGCTGCAGGATCTGGCTGAAGACGATCTGGTTGACATCATTGTCTTCAGCCACCAGCACATCGATGCCGGAGCCGTTCTTGCGGGGCGGCTGCGGCAGGTGAAACGGCTGATCATCCTCGACAGGTGCGGTGATCGAAGGCGAGGGGATGTCTGTGAAAGCGGGAGCGGGAATGAGCGCTTCCAGCGTCTCGCGAAGCTTTCGCCTGCGCACCGGCTTGGCAAGGTAGGCTTGAGCGTTCTCGCAGGCGTTGTCCTCTCCGAGCGCGGTCAGCAGGATCACGGGTATGTCCTGCATGCCGGGATGACGGCGGAGGTACGCGACCACGTCATTGGCACGCATATCGGGCATCGCTTCATCGACAAGGAGGGCGGCGGGGCGCAAACCGAGCGCTACGGCTTCCTTCAGAACGGCAAGCCCGGTCGTGCCGTCTTCGGCGGCATAGGCGTCCAGATTCCAGTCGCTGAGGTGTCTTGTCAGAATATCGCGGCTCATCGCATTGCCATCGATCACCAGGATGCTTGCATGGGCAGGCCATAGAGGTATGACGGGTTGCGCCGAAATCACGCAAACCGGCAGCGTCACGGTAAAGACCGATCCAGTGTTCTCTTCGCTTTTCGCCTCGATCCGGCCACCCAACAGAGACACGATCCTGAGGGTTTCAGCGAGCCCGCTTGCGGCGGGTGCAGAACGACTGTTTTGACCAAGGATAGAGGCAAGTTGCTCCTGCGACATGCCGGTGCCGGTATCTTCGACGGTCAGCCGAAGTGAGGCAATGTCCGCAACGTTCTCAGCCTTGAGCCTGATAATGACATGGCCGGACCGGGTGAAGCGGATGGCGTTGCTGACGAGGTGGGTGACGATCTGACGCAAGCGCGCTGCGTCCGCTTCGATCGTGATCTCTGCCGATGCATCGATGTCGGTAAAGAGCGTCAGCCCCTTCTCTTCAGCATGAAAGGCGAGCAGCGACGCAATCTCTTCCACCAGATCGGCGGGATCGAAGAGGCTTGTCTGCAAGGATGCCGAGGTGTCAGTCGCAGACGCGCTCAACACAGCGTCCAGGCTTCGCAGCAACGCGTTGCCGGATTGGACGATTGTGTCCGCATAGATCCTTTGTCGGGTGTCGAGGTCGGTTCGGGCCAGCGCGTCTGCCATGCGAAGGATGCCGGTGAGCGGCGTCTTGATCTCGGAGAGCCACCAGGCGGCGTTGCTGCGGTGCCGACCATCTTCTTCTGGACCCCGGCCATGATTTTCCATGACACTCACCGAGTTCGCCCGTGGCGCACTGTCGAAGTCCGGCATCTTTTCGAAGACTTCGTATAGGAAGATCTGCCCGGCCTCGTCGATGAAGCGCTCGCATCGCAGGGTCTGCGCCTCGGGCAAGATGCCGCGGCAAGTGGCGACCTCGTCGGTGGCGAAGACGAGACAGCGGCGTTCCTTGTCCTCCCGCTCCACATCGTCCGCGGTGTTGAAGATGAGGCGGCTGGTTTGCCCGGCGAAGTCTTGTTGGTTCTTTCCGGCAAAACGGGCATAGGCTTGGTTGACGCAGATATAGCGCAACTCGCTATTCTTGACGCAAGCCGGCAGGTGCAGGGACGAAACGCCCTGGCAAGCCTTTTCCAACAAGCTGCCCTCGATAATCAAGCCGTACTCCGCACCATCAATGGAATCAAAATATCTTTAATCTCATCGCAAGCTAGGAGAGGTGAGCATGAAAAACCATGGGCGACCAAGGCTTTTCACGCTTTTTTAACCATAAGCATCAGGTTGAGAGCGTGGTGCCAGCGAAAGAATTGCTTGACTTTTTTCGGCAAAACGACCACATGCCTGTCAAGCTTTCACCTTCCACAGCCGCGTGAGCTGTAGCGTCCACTTGAAAATTATACGCACGCATGAAGGAAAAGCGCAGGCAATACAGAATACGGCGACCCTTCGCCGGTGCTCAGCGCAGAAAGTCATTTCAACCACCAAGTTCCCAATTCACGCGGGGTTCTTGACGCCAAGACAACCGGACAGCATGGGCTGAACCGGCTGAAGCGTTTTGGCGCCCCGAAAGGTATTCTATTGACCAGTTTTAACGAACTCGGCCTCTCCGAAAAGCTCGTGGCTGCGGTCACCGCTCTCGGTTACACGACACCAACACCTATTCAGGCGAAAGCCATTCCCTTCCTCATGGAAGGTCGCGACGTCATTGGTCTGGCTCAGACCGGCACCGGCAAGACCGCTGCATTCGGCCTGCCGATGATCGAAATGCTGATGAAGCATGCCGAACGTCCCGCAAACCGCACCACCCGCTCCCTGATCCTTGCGCCGACGCGCGAGCTGGTCAACCAGATCGGTGAAAGCCTGCGCGCCTTCGTGAAGAAGACGCCGCTTCGCATCAACCAGGTTGTCGGCGGCGCATCGATCAACAAGCAGCAGCTGCAGCTGGAAAAGGGCACCGACATTCTGGTCGCCACGCCTGGCCGCCTGCTCGACCTGATCGCGCGCAACGCGATTTCGCTGTCCAAGGTCACGCATCTTGTTCTCGACGAAGCCGACCAGATGCTGGATCTCGGCTTCATTCACGATCTGCGCAAGATTTCCAAGATGGTGCCTGCCAAGCGTCAGACGCTTCTCTTTTCGGCGACCATGCCGAAGACGATTGCCGATCTCGCCGGTAGCTACCTGACCGATCCCGTCAAGGTGGAAGTCACACCTCCGGGCAAGGCTGCCGACAAGGTGGAGCAGTATGTTCACTTCGTCGCCGGCAAGAACGACAAGACGGACCTTCTGAAGAAGTCTCTGTCGGAAAACCCCGATGGCCGCGCCATCGTCTTCCTTCGCACCAAGCATGGTGCCGAAAAGCTCTACAAGCATCTCGAGCATATCGGCTTCAAGGTCGCGTCGATCCATGGCAACAAGAGCCAGGGCCAGCGCGAGCGCGCGTTGAAGGGCTTCAAGGATGGTGAAGTCAAGGTGCTGGTGGCAACCGACGTTGCTGCACGTGGCATCGACATTCCTGCCGTAACGCATGTCTTCAACTACGATCTGCCGGAAGTGGCAGATGCCTATGTGCACCGTATTGGTCGTACGGCCCGTGCCGGTCGCGATGGTATTGCGATTGCGTTTTGCGCACCAGACGAAACCCGCCTGCTGCACGACATCGAAAAGCTGATGAAGATCGAAATTCCGGTCCTCTCCGGCGAGCGTCCAGAAGGTCTTGCCAGCCCGACCCGTGGCAGCGGCAACCGCGGTGGCCGCGGAAACGGCGCTGGCAATGGCGGTCGTCGTCAGGGTGGCGAGCGCGGCGAGCGTGTACATGGCGATCGTCCTGCCCGTGCTCATCGTGAAGGCGGTCCCCGTGAAGGTGGTCATCGCGAAGGTGGACGTCGCAATGGCGATTTCCGTGGACAGCGTGCGGGCGAGTTCGCTCCTGTCGAGCGCGACAACGATCTGGAAGTCACGTCCGACTTCAAGCGTACCAAGGTTGAAGGTGCCGAAGGCGCCAAGGCTGCAGGTCCGCGCAAGCATCGTGGCGGCCAGGGCCGTCCAGCCCGCAAGGCTGGCTCCTTTGCCGCTGCCGGCCAGGCTCGTCCTGCCGGTAACGCCGGTCGCGGTCGCAAGCGCGGCTGATCTGATCTGATGAATTCGAAAACGCCCGGACGATGATCCGGGCGTTTTTGTTTTGGGTATCTTGTCGATGGGACGGCGAGGCTACTCGGCCGATCTGCTATCGCAGCTGCTTGGTGCCGCAGAGCATTTCGCGCTTGCCGGCAAAGCCCTTGCGGCGCTCGACTGCAAAGCCTGCGGACTGCAAGTTTCGGCGGACAAAACCCGCGGCGGCATAGGTCGCAAAGGTTCCGCGCTCTTGCGTCTTGTCGTAGATCGCGCTCATGATCTCTACCGACCACATGTCCGGATTGCGCGATGGCGCAAAGCCATCGAGGTACCAGGCGTCGAAGACAAGGTCGCTTTGCTTGATACCCTGTAATGCCTCGCCGCAGACGACGGTGAGCTTCGTCTGCTCATCCAGTTGCAGCTCGACAATACCGTGGGGCTCTTCCGGCCAAAGCGAAACGAGGGCTTGACGTTCGGCATTCACCTCGGGCCAGCGCGACAGCGCCCGGTCGATCTCTGCGGCGCGCATCGGGTAAAGCTCGAAGGAGACGAAGTGCAGTGTCCTGCCAGGCTTGCGCGCAAGCTTCCACTGCCGCCATGTCTCGGTGAGATTGAGCGCGGTGCCGAAGCCGAGTTCTCCGATCACGAAGGTGTCTTTCGGGTGATCTTCCCAGCGATCCGGCAGTCCGTTGCCGTTGAGAGAGACATGCTCGCATTCCAGCCGCCCCTCGGTCTGGCAATAAAAATGATCGCCAAAGGCCAGGGAATAGGGCATATCGCCCTCTCGCCAATCCAGCATGTTGTTGCCGGTGCTGTCCGGTCTTGCATCTTCGGGATGTGTCATGGTCCAAGCCGATAGTCTTCCCGATCACCAAGGTCAATCGCATTTGCCCTCCAGTGCCGCGCTGCTGATTGTCGGCGGCGGCATCATGGGCCTGTGGGCGGCGCTGAAGGCGGACCGTCTGGGGATCGATACGGTGCTGGTCGATGCCGGCCAAACGGGAAGCGGCGCAAGCGGCGGCCTGCTCGGCGCGCTGATGCCGCATATGCCGGATCGCTGGAACGACAAGAAGCAGTTTCAGTTCGATGCGCTTCTGACGCTTGAAGACGAGATTGCGCAGCTGGAAGCCGAAACCGGCATGTCGGCCGGTTACCGGCGATGCGGGCGCATCATCCCGCTGCCGAAGCCGCATCTGCGGCCCATCGCCGAACGCCATCGCCAGGAGGCGCTGACCAATTGGGATCAGCAGGGGCAGCGTTTTCACTGGCATGTGCTGGATGCGCCGCCGGTGGAAAACTGGGTCGATGCATCCGCGGGGCAGGCGGGCTTCGTGCATGATACCTTCGCCGCCAAGGTCTCGCCGAGGGCTTTGGTTACGGCACTCACTGCGCGTCTCAAAGCTTCGCGGCACGTGCGTGTCGTGGAGGGCCAGAAGGTCGTTTCGCTGGGCAAAGAGCGTGTTGCGCATTTCGATGATGGCGCGCGACTGTCATTTTCCCATGCCATTGTCTCGGCGGGCCATTCGTCCTTTCCGCTCTTGACGCAGGCATTTGCGCTTCCCGCCGAGCCAGCACTGGGTCAGGCGGTGAAGGGCCAGGCGGCCCTGTTGCGGGCGAAGATCGATCCGGCCATGCCGGTGGTCTTCCTCAACGGGCTTTACATCGTGCCGCATGAGGACGGAACGGTTGCGATCGGCAGCACCAGCGAGGAAGATTTTGCCGATGCCTTCAGCACCGATGAGAAGCTGGACGCTTTGATGGATGCGGCAAGGGAGATTGTGCCGGCGCTTTCAACGGCCGAGGTCATCGAGCGCTGGGCCGGTCTTCGTCCAAAGGCAATTGGTCGTGATCCGATGGTGGGCGCGCATCCTGATCATCCTCAGATCGTGGCACTGACCGGCGGCTTCAAGGTGAGCTTCGGTCTGGCGCATCGTCTTGCGAATGCTGCGCTTTGCGCCGTTCAGGGCCAGAATATGGATGTGCCTTTGGGCTTCCGCACCGAAACCCACCTGGCTCTCGCTCACGGAAATCTTTGATTCGTCTTCGTTTTGCGTCGTCAATCTGTCACGCAAATCACCTATCTGCTGTCGCCATGCACATACAGACGTAAATCCCAGTTGAGCGGGGCGAGGTGACGACGCATGCGGTACGCCATTCATTACACGCCTTCCCCGAACGACCCGATGACCTTTGCTGCTGCGTCGTGGCTTGGTCGTGACGTCTATTCCGGCCACAGCGTCGAGCCGCCGCCGCATACCGGGCTTGGGATGCAGGAGCTCTCCTACTTCACTGCACTTCCGCGCCGATACGGTTTCCACGGTGCGATCAAGGCGCCGTTTTACCTCGCCGAAGGCATGACCGAAGCCGGGCTTCTTCGCGACCTGATGCGGTTTGCCGGCACGCACCAGCCCTTCACGCTGCCGCCGCTTGAAATTGCCAAGCTGGGTAACAGCTATGGGCTCGTCCCATCCTGGCCGTCGGAGACGCTGAATTTCCTCGCCGCAAGCGTGGTGCAGGATTTCGATCGCTATCGCGCGCCTCTGTCGGATGCCGACATCGACCGGGCCGATCCGCACCGGCTCTCTGCCGCCCAACTGACCAATCTGCATCGCTGGGGACACCCTTACGTCATGGATGAGTTTCGTTTTCAGATGACGCTGACCGGTGCCATCGTGCCAGCCGATTGCGCCCGCCTGGAGCGGGCCTTGCGAAGCGTTTTCGCCGCCCTGCTGGAGCGACCGCTGGAGTTCGCCAATCTGGCGCTCTTCGTCGAAGAGGAGCCGGGCGCGCCGTTCAGGGTGCATTCGCTGCATCCCATGGGCCGCGTCTCGGCGCGCAAGATCGCCTGATTGCAAGGCGCACTGGACGTTTCAGCCCAGCGTAAAAGCAGCGGGCGCTTTTGGTGAATTTGCGCTGAAACGCTCTCGACTTTCCGGTCTGCGATGCTACCGTTCACGAAATTTCGTGAAGGTGATTTGATGATTTCCGCAGACTATCCCCGCAATCTCATTGGTTATGGCCGCAACGCTCCCGATCCGAAATGGCCGGGAGAGGCGCGCATCGCCGTGCAATTCGTCATCAATTATGAAGAGGGCGGGGAGAGCTGCATTCTCGACAATGACAAGGCGTCGGAATCGTTGCTCTCCGAAATCGTTGGGGCGCAGCCTTGGGCCGGTCAGCGCAATCTCAACATGGAATCGATCTACGAATATGGCTCGCGTGCCGGTTTCTGGCGTCTTTGGCGCATGTTCACCTCGCTCGGCGTAACCACCACTGTCTATGGCGTGACCTCCGCCATGGCGCGCAATCCGGAAGCGGTTGCGGCGATGAAGGAAGCGGGATGGGAAATCGCCAGCCACGGCTATCGCTGGCTGGAATATAAGGATTTCTCCGAAGAGGAAGAGCGCAAGCACATTCTCGAAGCGGTGCGGCTGCACACCGAACTGACGGGCGAGCGGCCCTACGGCATGTATCAGGGCAAGCCGTCGGACCATACGCTGAAGCTGGTGATGGAGGAGGGTGGCTTCCTCTATTCCTCCGATTCCTACGCCGACGATCTGCCCTATTGGGTGAAGGGATCAAAGAACGATCCATTCCTGATCATCCCCTATACGCTTGAAACCAACGACATGCGCTTTGCCACGCCGCAGGGCTTCAATTCCGGCGATCAGTTCTACACCTATCTGAAGGATGCCTTTGACGTGCTCTATCAGGAGGGCGTGGAAGGCTCCGCAAAGATGATGAGCGTCGGCCTGCATTGCCGTCTGGTTGGTCGTCCGGGACGTGCGGCAGCGCTTCGCCGCTTCATCGAATATGTGCTCGGCCACGAGAAGGTCTGGATACCGCAGCGCATAGACATCGCGCGCCACTGGCATGAGCATCATAAGCCGGAGGCGCTTTGATGCTAGAGCGTGACGATTTCATCAGCCGTTTCGGCGGCGTCTTCGAGCATTCGCCCTTCATCGCTGAGCGCGCCTATGATGCAGGTCTTGTGGTGGAGCCGCTGACGGCCAGAGGTGTTCATGAGGCGTTGTGCGTGCCGTTTCGTGCCGCCTCTTATGAAGAGCGTCTCGGCGTCTTGCGGGCGCATCCGGATCTTGCAGGCAAACTCGCCATTGCCGGCGGGCTGACGGAGGACAGCAAAAAGGAGCAGGCCGGTGCCGGGCTCGATCGGCTGACGCCGGAAGAGCATGCGCGCTTCACCGCGCTCAATACGGCTTATGTCGAGAAGAACGGTTTTCCTTTCATCATCGCGGTGAAGGGGCTCAACAAGGACGATATTCTGCGTGCCTTCGAAGAGCGCATTCACAATGATGCCGAACAGGAGTTTGCCGCCGCAACCGCACAGGTGGAGAAGATTGCTTACTTGCGCCTTTCCGCGCTGTTGCCCGAGACTGCTGCCTGATGCGGCAGCTTTCCACGCGGCCTTTCTCGCCCTATATTCCCCGCCAGCAAAGGATTTGAGCGATGAGACCGTCGGACGTGCTGGAGCAGAATCGAGAGGCGATCCGCGAGGCGACCAAGCGCTTCAACGCGGCCAATCCGCGCGTCTTCGGTTCGGTGGCGCGCGGCGAGGACCGGCCGGACAGCGACCTCGATATTCTGGTCGATGCCTTGCCAGGGACGACGCTCTTCGATCTCGGCGGGTTGCTGGAGGAGCTTTCGGACATGATGAGAGGGACCGATGTCCATCTTCTCACGATGGGCGATCTTCCTGAGCGCATTCGCTTTCGTGTCGCAGAAGAAGCAAGGCCGATATGAGATCTGACAGCCTGCTTCAGCATATCGAGACGATCGAGACGATCGCGTCGAGAGTTCAGAGCTTCGTGCGGGATATGGACGAAGCGTCGTTCCTCTCCGACACGCGGACCCAGATGGCGGTGATGCTATGCTTGGTTCTCATCGGCGAAGCCGTGATCAAGATTGACGGTGAGGCACCCGAATTCTTGCCGCAGCATCCCCATGTGCCTTGGGCAACGATCAGAGATATGCGAGACCTCGTTCTGCTTGACTATATTCAGGTCGAGTTGCCTGCCATCTGGCAGGCGGTCACCGAAATTATCCCCGATCTGCAAGAGGGTGTTGCCACCATCCGAAACTGGCGCGCGCAAGGTGAATAAGCATTGAGTGAATTTCTGGAAATCCGGCCTCTCGAGCGCGAAGCTTTTCGTGCCTTTGGCGATGTCATCGAAGCCGATCCGTCGACGATGCGCCTCATCAATGGCGGCAATACCGAGCGGTATCATGCGCTCGCTCAAGCCGATGTGGTCGGTGAGGGCGCGCGCGTCGTCATCAATCTCTTTCGCGGCACGCCCCGACGCTTTCCCCATGCCATCGACATGATGGAGCGGCATCCGTTTGGCAGCCAGAGCTTTTCGCCGCTCTCAGCGCGACCGTTTCTGGTGGTGGTCGCGGAGGATGAGGGTGGCAAGCCCGGTCGGCCTCAGGCCTTTCTTGCTGCGCCCGGCCAAGGAGTGAACTACCACCGCAATGTCTGGCACCATCCACTGATGACGATCGGTGAGACGAGCGACTTTCTGGTGGTGGACCGCGATGGTCCAGGCATCAATCTGGAAGAGTATTTTTACGAGCAACCCTTTTTCATAGCGGAGCCACGTCCTTGACCGGCCTGACGACCCATGTTCTCGATGCTGCCCACGGTACGCCTGCGCAAGGACTGAAAATCGATCTCTACCGGCTGGATGGTGAGCGTCGCGAGAAGCTGAAGAGCGTAGAGACAAACAGCGATGGCCGGGTGGATGGTGGGCCGCTGCTGGTGGGTGAGGATTTCCGCGCGGGGCAGTATGAGCTGGTCTTCCATGCCGGCGACTATCTGCGCCAGAAAGGCCTTGTGCTGCCTGAACCGGCCTTCCTCGACATCATCCCCATTCGCTTCGGCATTGCCGATGAGGCGGGGCATTACCACGTGCCGCTGCTGCTTTCGCCCTTCAGCTACTCCACCTATCGCGGGAGCTGATCGTCATGATCTTTGCTGCGATTGCCGACGTCCACGGAAACTATGCAGCACTTGAAGCGGTGCTGGCCGATATTGAAAAGCTTGGCATCACCGACATCGTCAATCTCGGCGATTGTTTCAGCGGTCCGCTGGAAGCGGGGCGCACCGCGAGACTGCTGATCGACCGAGGCATTCCGACGGTGCGCGGCAATCATGACCGCGCTTTGATCGAGGAGCAGCCCGACGAGATGGGGTCGTGGGAAAAGACGATTTACCCGCAGCTTTCTCCAGCGGATCTCGAATGGCTGAAAGCGCTGCCATTCGACATGGTGTTCAAGGATGTGGCCTATTGCTGCCATGGTTCACCGGCTGGCGATCTGGATTATTGGCTCGAGCGCATCTTGCCGGAAGGCGTGCTGCATCTGCGTGCCCGCGCCGAGATCGAAGCGCTTGCCCGCAGCATCGATCAGCCGATCATGCTTTGCGGCCACACCCATCTTGCTCGCACAGTGCAGCTTTCCGACGGTCGCCTGATCGTCAATCCCGGCAGTGTGGGTTGTCCCGGCTGGAAGGATGACGAGCCGGTCTATCATCAGGTCGATGTCGGCCATGGGCTGGCGTCTTATGCGGTTCTCGAAGACACCGCGCATGGCTGGCAGGTGACCCATCGCAATATCCGCTACGATGCAGCCCCCATGGCGGCATTGGCTCGCGAGAATGGCATGGACCGTGTTGGCAACGCGATCGAAAGCGGGTGGCTGGACTGAACTGGCTTGATCTGGGCGGAGCTCTGCTGTCAGAGCTCAGCCGTTGCTTGTCATGACCACGCAGGAATAGGAGCGTGCCTTCAGATCCTTGCAGGCCGAAAGCGCCTCCGCCTGAGTGTCGAAGCCGGTGAAGCGGGCGCGGTAGAGCGTTGCGCCGCCGGTTCTGACCGCTTCGGTGTAGGGTGCCACACCGGCATGGCCGGAAGATAGCGAATCCTTGGCAGATTTCAGCATGGAGAGGGCGGCGGCTTCCGAGTCGGTTGCGGCGATCTGCACTTCCCAGCGGCTTCTGCCTGGAGGAACGGCGGATGGGGCTGCGACGGATGTCTGCATCATATCGGCCATCATGCCATCTGCCGCTGCAATCTGATTGGCGATCGGGTCATGGCGCTCGGCAAACATGGGCAGCGGTACGACGGAGGGTGGCGTGTCGAAGGTGCGGCTGGTGCTGGCGCTGGCGACCAGCTGCTCGGTGTTGCGGGTGCGCGATGCTTTCGGAAGAGTGCGATCAAGCAGCGCGACGACCTGATTGTCGCGGCGTTGGGCGCTCTGCCCTCCCAAGACCACGGCGACGACGCTGCGGCCATTGTGATTGACGGCGCTGACGATGTTGAAACCGGAAGCGTTGGTGTAGCCGGTCTTGATCCCATCCACGCCCTTGTAGCGCGTCAGCAGGCGGTTATGGCCACGGATCGTCTTGCCGCGAAAGGTGAAGGATGTGGAGCTGAACATCTTGTATTCGCGGGGGAAATCCCGCTGCAATGCGAGGCCGAGTTTCGCCATGTCGCGTGCGGTGGTGACTTGCGATTTGTTCGGCAGGCCGGATGCATTGCGGAAGACGGTCTTCGTCATGCCAAGCTGGCGCGCCTTGCGTGTCATCATGTCGGCAAAGCGGGCTTCGGAGCCGCCGAGATAATCGCCCATGCCTTCGGCCAGATCATTGGCGGATTTGACGATCATGCCATAGACGGCTTCGCGTACAGTAAAGGTCGTGCCGGCACGGACATAAAGCTTGGAGGGAATGGTCGCCGCGCCATTCTTCGACATGGTGATGCGCTGATCCCAGGTGATGCGGCCCTTATGCAGCGCCTCGAAGGTCAGATAGAGGGTCATCATCTTGGTCAGCGATGCGGGATATTTCAGCTGATCGGCGTTTTGCGAATCCAGCACCTTTCCAGAATTCGCATCGATGACGATATGCGCATAGCGTGCCTGCGCTGGTGCTGCCCCGAATGTGAGGATCGCGCAGAAAAATGCCAAAGCGAAAAGCCACGCTTCAGCCGTTCCCCGTCTGATCTTACCCGACATGAAATTCCCCTTACTGCCCATCGAATGTGGGTTCGTCCCGAAGCTGCCCGTTCCGCATAAGGTAACGCCGCTTTCGGGCAACAAAACCGTTCAAAGTTTAAAGACTGCCTTCATGCTTAATTAAGTATGAAAATCGACCCCCACTGGTGGCGGGTCAGATTTGGGACTTGGCGGGTGGATGAAGCGTTTATGCAGTGCTTCGGACGGGCATGTGAGGCGGCTCGGCACGATAGAAATTACCCGGAAAAGCCATCGGGGAGTGCTGAATTTTCGGGGTTTTTTAGGTGCTCACCACACAAGGCGGGGCGTCGGCACAGGAGGTGGCAGATGCGTTCGGTAGATCAACCGGCGTCCATCTTGAGAGCCAGCTTCAAGCACGTCGCCCTCACGTCATTGTGAGGGCGCAGAAAGGTCGGATCGGTGCGGTTTTGCCGTGATCAGGGGTTCTGAACGAGGATGCTGCGATCGACATCGGTGATCAGGCGCTTGCCGCAAAGCGCCATGGTGATGTCCATTTCCTTGCGGATAATCTCAAGTGCTGTCGTGACACCGAGCTTTCCGTTGGCGCCAAGACCGTAGAGGAAGGGGCGACCGATATAGGTGCCCTTGGCGCCGAGCGCGATGGCTTTCAGCACGTCCTGGCCGGAGCGAATGCCGCCATCCATATGGACTTCAATCCGGTCGCCGACGGCATCGACGATCTTCGGCAGCATGGCGATGGAGGAGAGGGCACCGTCCAATTGCCGACCGCCATGGTTGGAGACGATGATGGCATCCGCACCAGACTCCGCGGCGGCGCGTGCGTCTTCCTCGTCAAGAATGCCCTTCAGGATCAGCTTGCCACCCCAGCGTTCCTTGATCCACTCCACATCCTTCCAGGAGAGGCGCGGGTCGAACTGTTCTGCGGTCCAGGACGAGAGGGAGGAAAGATCGGAGACGTTCTTGGCATGGCCGACAATGTTGCCGAAGCTGCGACGCTTGGTCTGCAGCATGTCGAGGCACCATTTCGGACGGGTGGCCATCTGCCAGATGTGCTTGGGCGTGAATTTCGGCGGAGCAGAGAGGCCGTTGCGCAGGTCCTTGTGGCGCTGGCCGAGGATCTGAAGGTCGAGCGTCAGCACCAGCGCCGAGCACTTGGCGGCCTTTGCCCGGTCGATGAGATTGTTGATGAAGTCGCGGTCCTTCATCACGTAAAGCTGGAACCAGAAAGGTCGCGAGGTGACGGAGGCGACATCCTCGATCGAGCAGATGCTCATGGTCGAAAGGGTGAAGGGAACGCCGAACTCTTCGGCCGCTTTCGCCGCCAGCATCTCACCATCGGCATGCTGCATGCCGGTGAGGCCCGTTGGAGAGAGTGCGACCGGCATCGAGACCTTCTCGCCAATCATCTCCGTTTCCAGCGAACGATTGGTCATGTCCACCAGCACGCGCTGACGCAGCTTTATATTTTGAAAATCATCCTCATTGGCGCGGTAAGTGCCTTCGGTCCATGCGCCGCTATCGGCATAGTCGAAGAACATTTTCGGCACGCGACGTTGCGCCTGTTTCTTCAGGTCTGCGATGGTGAGGATTTTGCTCATGGATAAAGCCTTCAAATTTGAATGACAGTTGGCCATAGCACGGATTTCGGCACCATGTCACCGGAATCGTTGCGCAAGCGGGCAGGAAAGGGTGCTCACCTGGCGTGTTACGCCGCAAGGTCAAAGCTGCATTCATCCGTTCGCGGAAGAAAGCTCCAGTTCGACTGCCTTGCCCGCCAGCCGTGCAATTTCCAGCAGGCGCGCGAGGCTTACTCCGTTGCGGGCCATGGCAGAAAGGCCGGCCATGCTTGAGCAGACGAAGTCGGCCAGCCGATCCGCCTTGTCGGGAGATTTCTGGGTGATGTGAGACCGGATCACCTGGCCTGCCGCCGCGTAGAACACCCTTGCGGCGTTTCGGGCGTCCTCATCGTCGCAGCGGGTGCTTTCGATGACCAAGCAGCCCCTGGCCTCGGGATCTGCAGCATATCGCCGCGCAGCATCCTCCATCACCGCCGTCAGGCTTTCGCCGATGGGCCTATCCGACTGCAACAGATCTGGTAGCGGAATAGCGTCCGTCCTGTTGTACTGATCAAGGACCCGCCGGTAGAGACCAAGCTTGCTGCCAAAGGCGGCATAAAAGCTAGGCGGGTTGATTCCGAGTGCCGCCGTGATCTCCGCGACCCCCAGCGCATCGAAGCCGCGCGCGTGGAAGAGATGCTTTGCCGTAGCAACGGCCTCGTCAGGATCGAAGCGGCGCGGGCGGCCTCGGGGCTTGGAGATTTTTGTATCGCTCATTACATAATGCCTTGACCGGGATGATCTTTGCGTATTTATGTATCGATCATTACGTTAATCTTCAAGGAAGCACAGACCATGTTCGAAGGAAAATCCATTCTGGTGCTCGGCGCCAGCCGTGGCATCGGCGCTGCCATCGTGCGCCGTTTCGCAGCCGATGGCGCGAAGGTCACTTTCACCTATGGCGCCTCCAAAGATGCGGCGGAGAGCCTGGCCAGCGAAACGGGAAGCACAGCGATCCAGGCCGATAGCGCTAGCAGAGATGCGGTTATCAAGGTCGTGCGCGAGAGCGGCCCTCTGGATATCCTGGTCGTCAATTCCGGGATCGCCATCTTCGGGGATGCCCTTGATCAGGACACGGATGCAATCGATCGTCTTTTCCAGATCAACATCCAGACGCCCTATCACGCATCGGTCGAGGCGGCGCGGCAGATGCCCGACGGCGGGCGCATCATCGTCATCGGCTCGGTGAATGGCGACCGGATGCCGGTGCCTGGCATGGCGTCCTATGCGGTCAGCAAGTCGGCGCTGCAGGGACTGGCAAGAGGACTTGCACGTGACTTCGGACCCCGTGGCATTACCGTCAATATCGTGCAGCCCGGCCCGATCGATACCGACGCCAATCCTGAAAGCGGGCCGATGAAGGATTTGATGCACAGCTTCATGGCGATTAAGCGCCATGGACGCCCGGAGGAAGTGGCCGGCATGGTGGCCTGGCTTTCCGGCCCGGAAGCGGGCTTCGTGACCGGTGCGATGCATACGATCGACGGCGCCTTTGGCGCCTGATGTGAACAGGGCGGAGGGAGCCGGGTGGCTTCCTTCGCCTTTCCAACGGATAGAGCCGGCCGCGTTCGGCTTATGCGCTCGGCTGGGATTTCACCACGTCGATAAAGGCGCGTAGCGGTGGCGGAACCGATCGATGGCCGGGATAATAGAGCGCCATTCTCTCAGGCGCATGCATCCAGGACGTCAGCACCGTTTTCACTTGGCCGGCGGCGATTGCGGGTTCGGCAATCCAGCTGACGACATAGGCGATCCCCAACCCACTTGCGGCCGCCTCGATCATCAGATCCTCGTCATCCAGGACCACCATCCCGCCCGTCTCGACGGTGAGTTCCTGCCCGGCCCGCTCGAACTCCCATTTGTAAAGCTTGCCGCTCGGCAGGCGGTGGCCGATGCAGCGATGTTGAGTGAGATCGTGCGGCGTCAGCGGTTCTCCGGCGCGCTCGAGATAGGCGGGTGAGGCGACGCAGAGAAAGTGCACGGGCTTGCCGAAAGGGACGGCGACCATGTCCTTCGGGATAGCCTCCATCAGGCGAACACCGGCATCGAAGCCTGCAGACACGATATCGATCAACCGGCCATCTGCCACGAGATCGACCTCGACATCCGGATACCGCTCCGTCATCAGCGGCAGGATTTCCCGGACAAGATAGGCAATGGTGACACGCGGCGCGTTGATCCTCACTCGCCCCGCCACATTGCCGCGAAAGGCAGCCGTGGCATCGAGCGCCTCATCCAATGAATTCATCACCTTGTGCAGCCGATTGAGCAGTGAAAGTCCCGCTTCCGTCGGCGAGACGCTGCGGGTAGTCCGGTTGAGCAACCGCACGCCAAGGCGTTCCTCGAGCGCGCGCACGATGTGGCTCAAGGTGGACGGCGCCGTTCCAAGCTCGTCCGCTGCGCGACGAAAGCTGCGATGGGTGGCGACGGCCATGAAGGCGGTGAGTTCGGTCAGGGATGGACGCATGATTGATGGGAATTTTGCATGAGCGCATCCCAACTTCAACGTCTAATCGCATCAATGCGTCATTGCTATCTCTCCACCAGCCGAGGTGAACGATCCCGGCCGATTAAAGAAGGAGAAGCACATGACAAAATCAGAAGCAATTTTCCCGGCCCGCCGTCAGGCACTTTACGACATGCACCGCTATTCCGCCGCCATCCGCTCCGGCGATCTTCTGTTCATTTCCGGACAGGTCGGCGCGCGCGAGGATGGATCGCCCGAGCCGGATTTCGGAAAGCAGGTTGAACTGGCCTTCAACAATCTTCAGGCGGTGTTGGAGGCCGCCGGCGGCACGTTTGAGGATATCATTGACGTGACGACCTTTCATACCGATCCGGAGCAGCAATTCGATGCAGTGCTTGCGGTCAAGGACAAGATCTTCGCGCAGACGCCCTATCCGAACTGGACTGCGGTCGGCGTAAACTGGCTTGCCGGTTTCGACTTCGAAATCAAGGTGATCGCACGTCTTCCTTGAGCATGAAGTGGCAGATCAATGGCTAAGTTGGACCTCAATTGCAGTCTTGTCGATCACGGACCAGACAGAGACGATCTGCAGATCGCGGAACTCATAGAAGTCGTTTTCGGCGAAGGAAATGCGCCGTCCGTTGATGGGAAGTCCGAGGAACATGGATTTCGGCGCGCAGTCGAATTCCAGCCTTGCCGCGACGTAGGGCGGATCGCAGGCAAGGAGTCCGATCTTGAAGGAAAGATCCGGAATCGTCTCGAAGTCGTTGATCAGCATCTTCCTGTAACCATTGAGCCCGAACCTCCGGCCATTATGCGTCACGTCGGAGGCAACGAATGTCCCGAGATCATCCCAACTTTGATCGTTCAGGCAGGCAATGTAGGCGCGATAGTGATCGGCGAGTTGTGTCATTCAAATCTGTCCCTGTTGATGAAACGGGAGTGTCCCCTCGTTTGAAGTCGGATTCGCTGCAGGAGTTCCTTTATCTCGCTAAATTAGAAATAATAGAAATATCGGATAAACTCCGGACTTCAAGCGGATGGTATTCCCGATACCGACAGAGCTGCCGTCAAGAAAATCACGGTGGCAAAAAGCAGAACAGGCGGCTCAAGGCCGCCTGTTCGCATATGTTTCGCTGGAGACTTCTTGTCTTAAAACTCTTCCCAGCTGGCGGAAGCAGCCGTTGCGGCTGCCGCAGCACCACCACCGCCGAACGCGCTGGCGACCTTGCGACCAAGGGCATGGGCAGGCGAAGCGGCAGGCTTGGAGGCGCTTGTGGCGGCTTTGGGTGTGCCTGCAACGGGTGCTGATGTGTTGCGGCTCCGGCCATCCGTTTCGCCGAGATTGAAGCGGGACAGCAGCTGGTTCAGCGATGCCGCTTCCTTGGCAAGGCTGTGGCTGGCTGCGGTCGTCTGCTCGACCATCGCTGCGTTTTGCTGTGTTCCCTGGTCCATCGAGTTGACGGCCGTGTTGATCTCCTGGAGACCGGTCGACTGTTCACGCGAGGATTCGACGATCGCATTGACGTGACGGTTGATCTCCTGGACTTCACCGACGATGACTTCCAGCGCGCGGCCGGTTTCATCGACGAGTTCCACGCCTGAGCGAACATGCGTTCCGGAATTGGTGATCAGTTCCTTGATCTCCTTCGCAGCCTTTGCAGAGCGCTGCGCCAGTTCACGCACTTCCTGGGCAACGACCGCGAAACCCTTGCCAGCTTCACCCGCACGTGCCGCCTCGACGCCTGCATTCAGCGCCAGAAGGTTGGTCTGGAAGGCGATCTCGTCGATGACGGAGATGATGTTGGTAATCTCTCCCGACGAGCGTTCGATCTCCTGCATTGCGGTGACGGCCTTGCGGACGACATCGCCGGATCTTTCCGCGCCGTGACGCGCCTTGTCCACCAGCTTGCCGACTTCTTCCGCACGTCTGCTGGAGTCTTTCACCGTTGTGGTGATTTCTTCCAGAGCGGCGGCGGTCTCTTCGACGGAGGCTGCCTGCTGTTCGGTACGCTTGGAAAGATCGTCTGCCGCGGCACGGATTTCGTTGGCACCGGCATCAATGCCCCTGGCGTTTTGTCCGACGGCCCGCAGCGCATCGTTCAGGTTGCCGACAGAACTGTTGAAGTTGGTGCGTAGCGCATCGAGATGAGAGACGAATGGCGTGTCGATCCGGTTGGCAACGTCGCCTGCTGCCAGCTTGTTCAGCGCGGTTGCCAGTTGATCGACGGCGAACTGAATGTCTGCCACGTCTTTGGCCTTCTGCGCCTCACGCTCTGCGCGTTCCTTTTCCGTCAGGCTGAGATTGGCTGCGGCTTCCTTCTCCATCCGCATCTTGTCGAGCGCGTTGTCGCGGAAGACGGAAACGGCCTTGGCCATCTGGCCGACTTCGTCGTGGCGCTCCTGGCCCTCAACGGGGGCTTGCGTTTCACCATCGGCCAGCGAAATCATGCGCTGGCGCAGATTTGCGATCGGGGTCGTGATGCCTCTTGAGGCAACAATCAGCGATGCGATGATGCCGATGGCGAATGCTAAGCCGGCAAGGGAAAGCGACCAGAAGATCGTGGCATCCGTCTCTGCGCTAAGAGCTTTGCTCCTCGTTGCTACCTCATTCAGTTCCTGTGTCAGGAATTTGGATGCCTCGTCAGCCAGCGGGATGAGCAAGTCATCAGCTTTAGCCAGCTCTGCTTTTGCTTGCGCATCTTGATCCGCGGCACCCAGTTTGACCGCCTGGTCCGTAATGGCAACGACGGCTTTCGCCTGAGCAGTGATTGCATCGATGGCAGCCTGCTCCCCTGGCAGCCCTTCGCGCGCGGCTGCGAGCCGGTCGAATATTTTCGTTTTGCTCTCATTGTAGAAAGCAATGGCCTTCTGCATGCCAGCACTATCCCGATCGTAAACGAGAATCTGGTAGGCGGCATAGGCAGTGGCCGTCAGGTTTCTGTTCGCACGGGCCATCGCGGTTGCCCCTGTGGTGTCCTTCGAAATAAAGGTTGAGTAGGTGTTGTCGGCGCGCTTGTAATTGTAGGACATGTAGAGCGTGGCGCTCATTCCAACAGCGCACAGAGGCAGCACAAGAGACAACACTTTTGTGCGAATGCTGGCATTCTTCAGAAATGACATAGATCTTCCGTTCCGATCAAAAATGCCTGTACGACGCAGGGGCAGCACTTTTGGAACCGGGAACCGGTGCCACTGCAGGGATTAAGGCAGATAGACTCTCCACATGACAAAGGGTCCTAGCCATCATGGCGACCATTCTTTGTCTGTCACAACGTAAGACAATATAGTTTAAATGAAGTGAATAATTATAAGCATTGATTAATATTAATGAATAATTATGCAACTATTAGTACTATGTCTGTTTTTTACTTACTGCGCAGCTTTTGACGCGGTGCCTGCCACATAGGTTTCAACGACGGTTCTGTCGTCACCCATCGTCAACATCAGGAACAGTTCTTCCGTCAGCGATGTGACCACTTCCATCTTCAGTGCCATGGCAGGTGTGGAGGAGGCGTTGAAGACGGTGATGTCAGCATCGGTCCCGGCATCGAGCGTGCCGATCCTGTCCACCATGGACAGGGCTTCAGCATTGCCGCGGGTCATCAGATACCAGCTTTCCAGCGGGTTCAGCCGCTCACCGAGCAATTGCTGGATCTTGTAGGCCTCATCCATCGTGCGCAGCATGGAGTAGCTGGAGCCGCCGCCAATATCGGTCGCGACCGCGATGCGCACCGGCTTTTCACGCCGTTGCAGCTTCTTCATCGGGAAAAGACCGGAGCCGATGAAGAGGTTGGAGGTTGGGCAGTGAACAGCGACAGCACCCGTCTCCGAGAGAACGTCCGCTTCGCGATCGGACAGATGAATGGCGTGGCCAAGCAGCGTCTTGTTGCCCATCAGGCCGTAGCGCACGTAAATGTCAGTGTAGTCGATCGCTTCAGGGTAGAGTTCGCACGTATATTTGATCTCGTCGAGATTTTCCGAAAGATGCGTCTGGATGAAGAGGTCTGGAAACTCCTGCGCCAGTGCCTGGGCGGCTTCCATCTGCTTTGGTGTTGACGTGATGGCAAAGCGCGGGGTGATGGCGACATGGTTGCGGCCCTTGCCATGCCAGTCGGCAATCACCTGGCGCGTCTCGTCATAGCCGAGTTCCGGCGTATCCAAGAGCCCTTGCGGCGCATTTCGGTCCATCATCACCTTGCCGCCGACCATCAGCATGTTGCGCTTCAGGGCTTCGGCAAAGAAGGCATCGGCTGACGTCTTGTGGACGGAGCAATAGGCGACCGCCGTGGTGGTGCCGTGGCGGATCAGTTCGTCGTAGAAATGGGTGGCGATACGCTGAGCATGCGCGCTTTCGACAAAACGGCACTCCTCCGGGAACGTATAGGTGTTCAGCCATTCCAGAAGGTTTGCGGCATAGGAGCCGATCACCTGCATTTGCGGGAAATGCAGGTGCATGTCGATAAGGCCCGGTACGATGAGGTGAGGGCGGTGATCCTTCTCCGTCACCCCTTCGGGTGCCTGGGCACGAATATCGGTATACTCACCGATCGCTGCGATCTTTCCCTCGGAGACCAGCAATCCGCCATCCTCGATATAGAGATAGCTTGCGGTGTCGTCGATGGAGAGGGGGGCGCGCTTGAAGCTCAAAAGGCGTCCGCGCAGCAGCAGCATGCTCATTCAGTCTTTCCTTCAGAAACGGCGCTCTCATACCAGGCGGTCAGCACCTTGCGTTCCTGTGGCGTGATCGCCGTGATGTTGCCGGGGGGCATGGCATGGGAGCGGCCCGCCTGTAAATAGATTTCCCGCGCATGGGCGGCAATTTGGGCATCGGTCTCAAGCTTCACCGCCTTCGGCGTGAAGGGAACGCCCTCCCATACCGGTTCGGCGGCATGGCACATGGAACAGCGACCCTGGACCACGTCACGAGCGCTGGCGAAATGCGCGTCCGTGAGGAAGATCTGCTGGGCAGGCGATAGCTTTGCAGCAGCGGCCTCCTGCTCGCCCGTCAGTACTTTCGGCACGGTGGAGAGCCACATGATGAGGATGAAAATGATGGCCGTGACAAGCCACGTCCATGTCGGCTTGCCCTTGCGGGCATGGGTGGTGTTGAACCAGTGACGGATCGTCACGCCCATGAGGAAGACCAGCGCTGCAATGACCCAGTTGAACTGCGTGGCGAAGGCCAGCGGATAGTGGTTCGACAGCATGAAGAAGATGACGGGCAGCGTCAGATAGTTGTTATGGAGCGACCGCTGCTTGGCGATGCGGCCATATTTCGGGTCCGGCGTGCGACCGGCAATCAGATCTGCGACAACAATCTTCTGGTTGGGGATAATGATGAAGAAGACGTTGGCCGACATGATGGTGGCGGTGAAAGCGCCAAGATGCAGGAAAGCGGCGCGGCCGGTAAAGACCTGCGTATAGCCCCAGGCCATCGCGACCAGCGCCACATAGAGCACGACCATCAGGCCCCAGGTGTTGTTGCCGAGCGGGGATTTGCAGAGGAAATCGTAAAACAGCCAGCCGACGGCAAGCGAGGCGAGCGACAGGCCGATCGCCTGCAGCTGCGTGAGTTCCAGCACCGAATGGTCGATGAGGAAGAGATCGGCACCGCCGTAATAGACGATACAGAGCATGGCAAAGCCGGAGAGCCAGGTGGCGTAGCTTTCCCATTTGAACCAGGTGAGATGCTCCGGCATCTGCGCGGGCGCGACCAGATATTTCTGGATGTGATAGAAGCCGCCGCCATGCACCTGCCACTCCTCGCCATAGGCGCCCGGCGGCATGTTCGGGCGTTTGACCAGCCCGAGATCGAGCGCGATGAAGTAGAAGGAAGAGCCGATCCAGGCAATGGCGGTGATCACGTGCAGCCAGCGGACGGCAAAGGCCATCCATTCCCACGCAATGGCGTATTCGTACATTCTGTTCCCCTGTCTTTGCATCGCACAATGCGAAAAATCGTTGTGCGATGGAAGAGGCAATGCGGTGTTTTGCGCAGGAATGTCGTGCGGTTTAGGCGGGTCGTCTCATCCGTCAAACAGCATCTGCGAATTCCGACAGGATCCAATCCCTGAAGATCTTGATCTTCGGCACATTGCGGCGGCTTTCCGGATAGACCAGCCAGTAATCGTGCCCGTCATTGCAGACGAGGTCGAAAGGCTGGATCAGTCGTCCGGCGGCCATATCCTCGGCAAAATGGGTGGGGTTGACGATGGCGACGCCATGTCCTGCCATGGCTGCCGCGGCTTCAAGATACTGAAAGCCGAAACTGCTGCCGGTACGGCTGTCGAGATCGGTGTCCGGCACGCCGGCTTCACGGAACCAGTGCTTCCACCACCGGTCCTGCGGGCTGATGATGGTGAGCTTCAGGAGGTCGGCTGGCTCTTTCAAGCCACCCATCTTTTCCACAAGAATAGGGCTGACGACGGGCGCGAAGTCCAGGCGCATGATGCGGTGGCCGATCAATCCCGGCCAGCTACCCTTGCCCCAGCGAATGCCGACATCGATGTTTTCACGCAAGAGATCGACGATCTCGTTGCTGAGCGCAAGGTGAACGGCCGTCTTGGGATTGGCCTCCTGAAAACTGCCGAGCCGCCGGGCAAGCCATTGCTGAGCAAAGGTCGGCGTGGCGGAAATCGTCAGCACATCGGAGACGCTTTTGCGAGTATCGGCAACGGCTGTTTCCAGCATGGTCAGAGCTTCGGAGGTCTGCCGTGCCAGCTTCTCCGCCGCCGAAGTGAGCGTGACCTGCCTTGGCCGACGGACGAACAAGGTCGCCCCCACATACTCCTCCAAAAGCTTGATCTGATAGCTGACTGCCGTCTGCGTCATGCCAAGCTCGTCACCCGCCTTGGTGAAGCTCAAATGCCGAGCCGCGCTTTCGAACACGCGCAGCGCGTTTAATGGGACGTTTCTCGACATCTTCATGGATAAGCTCTCTTCATCTATACCCTCTGACGTTTCATTGGCTATCAGCGATAAAATCAAGCAAATTCTCCTCACAGCATCAAACCACCTGAGGAGACAGAACGATGGGTGCCACGGCGTTAAACGTCTGGCTGCGCATATTCGCGTGGCTATGGAACACGGACTGGTTCGGGGAGGGGTACACGCCGTCGAACACGCTTCACGATGAAGAGTTGAGCGACCATCTGAAGCGGGATCTCGGCTTCATCGAGGGGCGGAACCGGATTGGGCCGGAGCCCGTGCAACAAAGCGATGAATTGCGTGAAGCACTTCGGACGTCACCAAGGCCGCTATGATGGCGGGGCGTTTGTCTTTGACGAGCGTGCCGCCGATGGGCAGCACGAGATTGTCGAGCGTGCCGACATGCCCCTCGCGGGCGAGCCAGTTAGCGAAGGTGGCGCGCTTGGTCTTCGATCCGATCATGCCGACATAGGCAAGATCGTCCCTTCCAAGTGCTTCCTTGGCGATCAGGAAGTCCAGCGCGTGATCATGGGTGACGATGATTGCCGCGCCGCCTGCGGGAATGTTGCTTACCGTCGCTTCCGGCATCGCCGCCAGATGTGTCGAGACGGTGCCGGGGAGGCCGATCAGCTCCTCACGGCGGGTCTCAACAACTGAGACTGTCAGGGGCAAAAGCGACAGGCTATTTGCCAGTGCCTTGCCCACATGGCCGGCACCGAAGATGAATACGGTGGGTTGTTGATCCTCGGCCTTTCGCATGCGCGTCATCAGCGCATTCGCTACCACGTCCGTCACCTTGGTAAAGCGCAGAAGGGTTCGTCCGCCGCAGCATTGGCCAATTTCCGGGCCGAGCGGAATGTCCAGCACGTCTATCTCCGCCCTGCCATCCAGCATGGCCCGGGCGTGATCGATCGCCATATATTCGAACTGCCCACCGCCGATCGTTTCCCAGATGCGGGTGGCCGACACCAGCATGAAGGTGCCAGCCTCGCGCGGTGACGAGCCCTTGACGGCTTCGATCTCCAAGAGGATCGCGGGTCCTTCGGAGAGGAAGGCGGTCAGTGTTTGGCTCACGGCTCTCGCCTCACACCTTCTTCAACCGCTCCACCGCCATCAGAACGCGCTCCGGCGTTGCAGGGGCGTCGAGGCGTGGGCAGACCTTGTAGTCAGCGACCGAGGCTACCGCCATGGAGAGTGCTTCCAGCACCGAGTTGGCGAGCATGAAGGGCGGTTCTCCAACGGCCTTGGAGCGGCCGATGGTGGGTTCGGCGTTTTCGGACCATTCCGCCAGCTTAACGTTGAAGATCTTCGGACGGTCAGAGGCGAGCGGGATCTTGTAGGTGGAGGGCGCGTGGGTGCGCAGCCGTCCCTTGCCATCCCACCACAGTTCTTCCGTCGTCAGCCAGCCCATGCCCTGGACGAAGCCGCCTTCGATCTGGCCGATATCGATCGCCGGGTTCAGCGACTTGCCGACATCGTGGAGAATATCGGTGCGCTCCATCATGTACTCGCCGGTCAGCGTATCGATGGTGACTTCCGAGCAGGAGGCGCCGTAGGCGAAGTAGTAGAATGGCGTGCCGCGCCCGGCGGCGCGATCCCAATGGATTTTTGGTGTCTTGTAGAAACCTGCGGCAGAGAGCTGCACGCGGGCGAAATAGGCCTGTCGAACGAGATCGTTGAAGGCGATTTCTTCTGCGCCGATGCGGATGCGGTTTGGCAGGAAGGCGATATCCTGTTCCGTCACATTCCATTTTTCGGCGGCGAACTTGATCAGGCGTTCCTTGATCTGTCGGGCGGCGTCAAGTGCTGCCATGCCGTTGAGATCGGTGCCGGAGGAGGCGGCAGTCGCCGAGGTGTTCGGCACCTTGCCGGTCGTAGTAGCGGTGATCTTCACCCGGCTGATATCCACCTGGAACGTATCGGCAATGACCTGCGCGACCTTGGTGTAAAGACCCTGGCCCATTTCCGTGCCGCCATGGTTCAGGTGGATGGAGCCGTCATTATAGACATGCACCAGCGCACCCGCCTGGTTGAAGGCGGTCATGGTGAAGGAGATGCCGAATTTCACCGGCGTCAGGGCAATGCCTTTGCGCAGGATCGTACTTGTGCGGTTGAACGCGACGATCGCCTCACGGCGCGCCCGGTAGTCGCTGGAGGTCTCCAACTCCTCCACCACGCGGGCAATGATGTTGTCTTCCACTTCCTGATGATAGGGCGTGGTGGTGCGGCCAGAACCGGTCTCGCCATAGAAGTTCAGCTTGCGGATATCGAGCGGGTCCTTGCCGACCGCATAGGCGATTTCCTCGATAAAGCGCTCAGCACCGAGCATCCCTTGCGGGCCACCAAAACCGCGAAAGGCGGTGTTGGACACCGTGTGGGTTTTCAACGGCTTGGAGGCAAGCTTTACATGCGGGTAGAAATAGCTCGAATCCGCATGAAACAGCGCGCGATCGGTGACGGGGCCAGAAAGATCGGAGGAGAAGCCGCAACGGGCGGCATAGGTCGCATCGACTGCGTGAATGCGCCCCTCGTCATCGAAGCCCAGTTCGTAATCGACGCGGAAATCGTGACGCTTGCCGGTGGCGACCATGTCTTCGTCGCGGTCCGGGCGGATTTTGACAGCACGCTTCAGCTTCTTGGCGGCAATCGCGCAGAGTGCGGCAAACTGGTTGCCCTGCGTTTCCTTGCCGCCGAAGCCGCCGCCCATGCGCCGGACCTGCACGGTGACGGCATTGGAGGGCACCTGCAGAATATGGCTGACGATATGCTGGATCTCGCTTGGGTGCTGGGTGGAACTCCACACAGTCACCTCGTCATCCTCGCCGGGTACTGCCATGGCGATATGGCCTTCGAGATAGAAATGCTCCTGTCCGCCGATGCGCATGGTACCGGTCAGGCGACGCGGCGCGACATCCATCTCCACATCCGCATCACCGCGTTGCAACACCATGCCGGGGGTAACGAGCGGCTCGCCATTTTCGAGTGAAGCGTCGATATCTGTGAAGTGCGGCAAATCCTTGTAAGTGATCTTCGCCTTGCGCGCCGCATGGCGGGCAATCTCGCGGGTCTCGGCGAAGACGGCAAAGATCGGCTGGCCGTGGAATTGCACCAGTTTCTCCGCCAGCAGCGGCTCGTCATGGCGCCCGCCGGAGGAGACATCGTTTTCGCCTGGGACATCCTTGCCGGTCATCACCCAGATGACGCCGTGGGTGGCTTCGACCTCGGAGAGATCCATAGATAGGATTTCGGCATGGGCGCGGTCCGACAGGCCAAGCGCGCCGTGGATCAGACCTGCGGGTTCTGGAATGTCGTCGATATACTCGGCACTTCCGGTGACATGCTTATGCGCTGAATCATGGCGCAGCGACCCATGCATCTTGCCATCGACGTCGGTCTTGGCGCGTTCGAATGTGGTGGTGTCCATGTGTCAGACCTCCTCAAGCGCAAAGCGCTTGATCTCCTGCGGCGTGCCCGATGTCTCCAGGAAGAAACGGGTCAGCAGGTTCTTTGCCGTCAGCTGACGATATTGCGCGGTGGCGCGCCAGTCGGTCAGCGGCTGGAAATCCGCGTCGATCGTATCGCGCGCGGCATCGATGGTGTCCTGCGTCCAGGCCTTGCCCTGCAGCGCCTCTTCCAGGGCCTTCGCCCGCTTCGGCGTGCCGGCCATGCCGCCAAAGGCGATGCGGATATCCTGCACGGTGCCGTCTTCGCCAAGGGTCAGATGATAGGCGGCGCAGAGTGCCGAGATGTCCTCGTCACGACGCTTGGAAATCTTGTAGATGGCGAAGTGGCTGTCATGCGTCGGCAGCGGCACCTCGATCTTCTCGACGAATTCCCCGGGAAGCCTGTCCTGTTTGCCGTACTCGATGAAGAAGGTTTCGAGCGGCATCGAGCGGCTGCCGGAGGAAGAGCGCAGCGTCAGCGTCGTACCCAGCGCAATGAGCGGCGGGGGCGTGTCGCCGATGGGCGATCCGTTGGCGATGTTGCCGCCGATCGTTCCCATGTTACGCACCTGCTGTCCGCCGAGGCGGTCGATCAGCCGACCGAAAGCCGGAATGCGGTCTGCAAGCGTGTCGAAGGCCTGGGCGTAGGTCACGCCGGCGCCGATCGAAATCCTACCGTCGGCAACCGAGATCGACTGCAACTCGCTCAGGTGATTGATGAAGATGACGGTCTTAAGCTCCCGCATCTGCTTGGTGACCCAAAGGCCCACATCCGTCGAACCGGCAACGATGGTCGCCTTGGGTTCTGCCGCATAGGCATTGGCAAGCTCGGTGAGATTGCCCGGAATGATGGTGCGATGGCCATCCTTGGTAACCGTGATCGTGTCGTTCTGCTGAATGCCCCAGAGGCGCGACATGATGGTGGCGCGGTCGCTCTCGATCGGGTCGAACAGCGTGCTTGGCCGGGCAGCGGTCACGCTTTCGGCGGCCTTGACGATGGGCTCATAGCCGGTGCACCGACAGAGATTGCCTTGCAGCGCCTTTTCGATATCGGCGCGCGAGGGCTTGCTGCTGGACAGCCAGAGACCGTAAAGCGACATGACGAAGCCCGGTGTGCAAAAGCCGCATTGCGAGCCATGATAATCCACCATGGCCTGCTGAACCGGGTGGAGCGTACCGTCCTTGCCGGCCAGATGCTCCACCGTGACGATATGCGTGCCATGCAGCGAGCCGAGGAAACGGATGCAGGCATTGACGCTTTCATAGCGCAGCGAGCCTTCCAGGAGCCTGCCGATCAGCACGGTGCAGGCGCCACAGTCGCCCTCCGCACAGCCTTCCTTCGTGCCCGTCAGGCGTTTGCGCAGCCTCAGATAGTCGAGCAGGGTTTCCGTCGGCGCGAAGTCCGACAGAGTGATCGTCTCGTTATTGAGGATGAAGCTGATTGCGTCTTTCATGCACTGCCTTCGTCTTTGTTCCGGTTTCGGGTTCGGCCCGAATGAATTGTGGTGTTCGATCTACTGCGCGGTCCAGCCGCCGTCGATGGAAATATGCGTGCCGGTGATCTGCTTTGCTGCGTCACTTGCGAGAAACAGCGCCGTTGCTGCCACATCTTCCACGGCCACGAATTCCTTGGTGGCCTGCAGGCGCAAGAGCACGTCGTTCTTGACCGCCTCTTCACTGATACCGCGGGCCTTCGCCGTATCCGGTATCTGCTTTTCCACCAGCGATGTCAGCACATAGCCTGGGCAGATGGCATTTACGGTGATGCCGGTTTCGGCCAGTTCCAGCGCTGCGGATTTCGTCAGGCCCATGATACCATGTTTTGCCGCAACATAGGCAGATTTGAATGGCGAGGCGACAAGTCCGTGGGCGGAGGCAATGTTGATGATGCGGCCTTTGCCGGCAGTCTTCATCAGCGGGATGACGGCGCGCATGGTGTGAAAGGCGCTTGTCAGGTTGATGGCAATGATGCGGTCCCATTCTTCCGGCGGAAACTCGTCCACTGGCGCCACATGCTGCACACCCGCATTGTTGACCAGCACATCCACCGAGCCGAGCTTCTCCTGCGTGGCCTTGACGAGATCGAAAATCTCCTCCGGCTTCGTCATGTCAGCAGGGTGATAGAGCACGCGCGTGCCGCTCTCGGCCTCCATCAAAAGCCTGTTGCTTTCGATGTCGTCGGGATCGCCGAAGCCGTTCAGCATGACGTTGCAGCCATTATTGGCGAAGGCTTGCGCGATGCCCAAGCCAATTCCGCTGGTCGAGCCCGTAACGATCACTGTCCTTAGCATGCGTTCCCCTTTTTTCGACGTCGATGCAAGACTTTACAGCACGTTATGCTCAAACCGGGGGAACTGGCAATTGGATTCGAAACCGACGCCGCTTGTGGCTTGACTTTGTCTGTTGAGCATATTGTGGTGCGCGCGACTGATTTCAGGGAGGAATGAATGGGCGGATACGTTATCGCCATCGACCAGGGCACCACGTCCACGCGCGCGATCATCTTCGATGAGTCCATGAAGGTTGCCGGGACAGGCCAAAAGGAGTTCCGGCAGATTTTCCCGAATTCCGGTTGGGTGGAGCACGATCCGGAGGAAATCTGGGAGACGGTGGTCTGGTCGATCAAGCAGGCGCTGGACAAAGCCAATCTTGAGGCATCTGACATTGCTGCCATCGGCATCACCAACCAGCGTGAAACGACGCTGATCTGGGATCGCGAAACCGGCAAGCCGCTCCACAATGCCATCGTCTGGCAGGACAGGCGCACGGCGAAGATTTGCGACAAGCTGAAGAAGGCCGGGCATGAGAAGGTCTTCGCCAAGCGCACCGGTCTGCTGCTCGACCCGTACTTCTCCGGCACAAAGCTGTCCTGGCTGCTCTCCAATGTAAAGGGCGCGCGAAAGAGGGCGGAGAAGGGCGAGCTTTGCTTCGGCACGGTCGATACCTTCCTCATCTGGCGGCTGACGAGTGGCAAGTCCTTTGTGACCGACGCCACCAATGCCTCACGCACGCTGATGTTCAACATCGAGAAGAATGTCTGGGACAAGGAACTTCTCGACATTCTCGACGTGCCGAAATCTGTCCTGCCGGAAGTTCTGGATTGCGCCGCGGACTTCGGCATTGCCGATGCTGACCTGTTCGGCGCGGAAATTCCGATCCTGGGTGTCGCCGGAGATCAGCACGCTGCCGTCATCGGCCAGGCCTGCTTCTCTCCCGGCATGCTGAAATCCACCTATGGAACGGGCTGCTTTGCGCTTTTGAACACGGGCGAGGACATCGTTCGCTCCAAGAACCGGCTGCTGACGACGATCGCCTATCGTCTGGATGGCAAGTCCTATTACGCGCTGGAAGGCTCGATCTTTGTTGCCGGTGCTGCGGTTCAGTGGCTGCGCGACGGGCTGAAGATGATCGGCTCCGCACCGGAAACCGGCGCGCTCGCGGACAAGGCAGACGATGCACAGGAAGTCTATCTCGTGCCCGCCTTCGTCGGTCTCGGCGCCCCCTGGTGGGATGCCGAAGCGCGCGGCGCGATGTTCGGCCTGACGCGTGGCACCGGCCCTGCGGAATTTGCTCGCGCGGCACTGGAGGCCGTCTGCTACCAGACCGGTGACCTGCTGGATGCCATGCATAAGGACTGGAAGAACGACGATTGCGATATCGTCCTTCGCGTCGATGGCGGCATGGTTGCCTCCGACTGGACGATGCAGCGCTTGTCCGACCTGATCGATGCGCCTGTCGACCGTCCGGTGATCCTCGAAACCACCGCACTTGGTGCCGCATGGCTTGCGGGCAGCCGGGCAGGGATGTGGCCGGACATGAAGGCCTTTGCCGAGACCTGGGCGCGCGACCGCCGCTTCGAGCCGAAGATGGATGACGAGGTGCGCACGCGGAAACTCAAAGGCTGGAAGAATGCGGTGCGCCGGACGCTCAGCAACCTCTGAGCGTCATCGTCTACCTATACATTGTAGACGAGGCATCTGATTTCCTGGCCGCATGACACCAACTCAAGCGTCTTGGACCAAGAGGTAGAGCAGCCGTGTAACCAAGGGCAAAAACCTCTCAGGTGTCATCCTCGCCCTTGAGGCGAGGATCCATAAGCCATTGACGCGATTGGAAAACGAGGATGACGGTAAGGAGAGGTTCAACCTCATCGCAACGTCGTGCGGAAGCGGCATCGCCACCTGAGATGACAGAGCACACGGACGTTGATCCGTGCGTCGTGTAGCAAGCTACCCATCGAGAAATTCGAAGCGTCCGGTTCAGATTTTGAATTTGCGCCGGTGCCTTTCGCTCTCTATCTCAGAAGTTCAATTGAGCGAGGAGCGCGCGCATGGAACTTGGCCTTTACACCTTTGCCGATGTCAATCCGAACCCGGCCGATGGTCGTGGCCCGGAAGGTGCGCGTCGCCTGAAGAATCTCTTGGAAGAGATCGAGCTTGCCGATCAGGTGGGGCTCGATGTCTTCGGCCTGGGGGAGCATCATCGTCCCGACTATGTCGTCTCTTCGCCTTCCACCGTGCTCGCGGCTGCGGCGGTCAAGACGAAGACCATCCGGCTTTCCAGTGCCGTTTCGGTTTTGAGCTCCGATGACCCGATCCGCGTCTTCCAGCAGTTCGCCACCGTCGATCTGTTGTCTAATGGGCGCGCCGAGATCATGGCGGGGCGCGGCTCCTTCATCGAGTCCTATCCGCTCTTTGGCTACAATCTCGAGGACTATGACGATCTCTTTGCCGAGAAGCTCGATCTGCTTCTGGCGGTGAGAGACCGCGAAATCGTCACCTGGTCGGGCGAAAAGCGTGCGCCGATCAATGGGCGCGGTGTCTATCCCCGTCCGTTGCAAGAGGCTTTGCCCGTCTGGATCGCCGTTGGTGGCACGCCGCAATCGGTGGCGCGGGCCGGTGCCATGGGTCTGCCGGTGGCGCTTGCCATCATCGGTGGCGAATATCGCCGCTTTGCGCCGCTCTTCGATCTCTACCGGGAAGCTGCGCGCCGTGCTGGCCAGCCGCTCGAAAAACAGAAGACCAGTATCAACGTCCACGGCTTCATCGCCGATACCACCGACAAGGCGGCCGATCAGTTCTATGGCCCGCAGGCGGAGGTGATGAACCGGATTGGCCGCGAGCGCGGCTGGGGTCCGACCAACCGGGCGCATTACGATATGGCACGAAGTGCGGAGGGCAATCTTTTCCTCGGCGAGCCGGAACTGGTGGCCGAAAAGATCATCAAGGCGCATGGCGTCTTCAAGAATGATCGCTTCCTGCTGCAGATGGCAATCGGTCTGATGCCGCATGATCAGATCATGCGCGGGATCGAGCTTTACGGCACGAAAGTCGCGCCAATCGTCAGAAAAGAATTGACTGGCAGTGCCGATAGGGCGAAAGCGACGGCATGATCGGGCGCCTTTTGGCGCCCTTTGCCGAAGACATTGCGCAGGATATGGACGCAGAATGGTTATCTCGACGGAAGAAGAGCTCGAAAAGCTGAAGGATGTTGGCCGGATTTGCGCCCTTGCGATGCAGACCATGGCCGACGCACTTGAGCCGGGGATCACCACCGCCGAACTTGACGCCATCGGTCGCAATATCCTGGAAAGCAACGGTGCGCAGTCGGCACCGGAATTCTGCTACCAGTTTCCGGGCGCCACCTGCATCAGCGTCAACGAGGAAGTGGCCCACGGCATTCCAGGCCCGCGCATCATCAAGGCGGGTGACCTCGTCAATATCGATGTATCGGCGGTGAAGGACGGCTTCTTTGGCGATACCGGCTCTTCCTATGCCGTGCCTCCGGTCAAAAAGGATATCGAGCGCCTTTGCCGCGATGGCAAACGCGCCCTTTGGACCGGGCTGCAGCAGGTGAAAGCGGGCAGGCCGCTTGCCGATATCGGCAACTCCATCGGCGCTTTTGCCAAGAAGAACCGTTACACGCTGATCACCAATCTCGCCAGTCACGGCATCGGCCGCTCGCTGCACGAGGAGCCGAAAGAGCTTGCCACCTGGCCGGACAAGGACGAAACCCGCATCATGACCGACGGGCTTGTCTTCACTGTCGAGCCATTTCTCTCCACGGGCGCCTATTGGGCCGAAGATGGTGACGACGACCCTTGGACGCTCTTCAGCGACCCGAGCGCGCCGACGGTGCAGTTCGAGCACACCGTGATCGCCACCAAAAACGGCCCGCTGATCCTGACGCTTGCCGAGTAAGCAGGGCGCTCCTGCACGGCTTCGCTGTAACGCGGCTGTCACGTTGCAGCCGCCATATCCAGTTTTGGCTTACATCTTCGTAACTTAGCGTTTGCTGCATTGCGTCGGCGAGGTGTCTGGCCTAATTTCTCCCAAAATCTGCTTCGCCAATAATGGCTGATCTCAAGCTCGCGAGAGTTCGAACGTGTTTCATTCCTTCTTTCCCAAACCCAAGCTGTTTTTTACCTCTGCCATTGTTTGGTCCTTGCTCATGATAGGCCTTTGGTATGCAGGCGGGAGAAACTGGGGTGCGGCACTCGGCATGCCTCCAGCAACACCAGGAGAGCCGCCGATCACGGGCGTATCGATTTTCTGGTCCCCGCCATTCCTTTGGTTTTACATCTATTACACCGCTGCCGTGCTTGTATTTGCGGGCTTCTGGTTCACCTACAGCCCACACCGCTGGCAGATGTGGTCCGTTCTCGGCTCTGCCCTCATTGTCTTTGCGACCTATTTCTCCGTGCAAGTCAGCGTGGCGATGAACGCATGGTACGGCCCATATTATGACCTCATCCAGCAAGCGCTTGCCAAAACCGCGCCGGTGACTGCCGAGCAGCTTTATCTCGGCCTCGTCGGCGTTTCAGGCATCCTGTTTTTTGCGATCACTGTTGGCGTGCTCAATCTCTTCTTCGTTAGCCACTATATCTTCCGTTGGCGTACGGCGATGAACGACTTCTATATGGCAAACTGGGATAGGCTTCGTCACATCGAAGGCGCTTCGCAGCGTGTTCAGGAAGACACGATGCGCTTCTCCTCGACCGTCGAGGGGTTGGGCGTCGGTTTCGTCAGGGCCATCATGACCCTGATCGCGTTCCTCCCCGTCCTCTTCACCTTCTCCGAAACCATCAACGAGTTGCCGATTATCGGTTACGTCCCACATGCTCTGGTGTGGGCGGCGATCTTGTGGTCGCTCTTCGGAACGGGCTTTCTTGCACTTGTGGGTATCAAGCTACCCGGCCTTGAATTCCGCAATCAGCGCGTGGAAGCGGCTTACCGTAAAGAGCTGGTTTATGGTGAAGACCATGCAGATCGTGCTCAGCCGCCGACTGTGCAGGAGCTGTTTTCGAATGTCCGGAAGAACTATTTCCGGCTCTATTTTCATTACATGTATTTCAACGTTGCCCGCATTTTCTATCTGCAGGCTGACAACATCTATAGCTTGATCGTTCTCATTCCATCAATCGCAGCAGGCAAGGTGACGCTTGGCGTGTTCACGCAGATCGGCAACGTGTTCGATCAGGTGCGCGGATCGTTCCAGTATCTCATCAATTCCTGGACGACGATTGTCGAACTGATGTCGATCTACAAACGTCTGAAGGCGTTTGAGGCTGCCATCTACGACCAACCACTGCCGGAGATCGATCAGCGCTATTTGAAGCGTGAGGCGGAAGAGGGCGAGTTGGCTGCGGACAAGCCTTAAGGCTCGAGGCGTTCAACTCTGACACCAACCCCGGCATTAAGCCGGGGTCCAGCCGGAGGATTTGTGCTGGCCGCTTCTGGGGCGGGGCCGGAACGATGGTCAATTGAAAGCCGTTGGCTGGAAAAATGTGAAGGCGCCGCTGTCGCTGCGCCTGCAGCACTTGCTCTCTCACCCTTGCGACTTTTCCTTACGCCGCGCGTCGATCATCGGCATCGCCTCTTCATAGCTGACGCAGGCGACATCGTCTTTCTTGCAGACTTCGCGCAGCAGGCGCTCATAGGCGTTCCAATAGGCGCCGCCATTCATCTTGACGAAATGGAAGCCGAGTTGGAGGGGGATGCGTTCGCCCTCATATTGTTTGTCGAAGGCGGCGCGGAAAGCCTTGTAGGCACGCTCTTCAAACTCCGCGGACTTGGCGGGCGTCTCGATTGCCATGGAATGGCGGACGAAGAGGTTGTAGTCCATGGCGATGATCGGCCGGTCGCCCGGCCCTTCAGGGATCAACGGCAGGCCGAAATGTTCGATGCCATCCTTGCGAACGGGCCATGCTGGCCCTTTCGTGATGCTGGTGGCGTCGAAGACGAAGCCGTGCTTTTTCTGCGCGGCGGTGAGAGCATCGCCTTGCGAAAGGTAGGGCGCACGAAAGCCGTTGATGCCGCGCACGAAATCATGCCAGCCCTGCGGCTCCTCGTCCTTCTTGCCGATTGCCGCCCAGGTGTTTTCAAGCGTGCTGGTAAAGGTGGTGAACTCTGCGTCCCATTGATCCGCCGTCCAGTTGCCGCCATCGAAGTGGCCGCAGGTGTGGTTGGCGATTTCGTGGCCTTCCTGGCGGGCATCCCAGATGTGGTGCAGGCGCGTTGCCACCTCTTCCACCGACTGGCCGAAGCCGACATTGGAGCGGCCAAGTTTCTGGCCCGGCCCCTGGTAGCTCTTGGCGCTGGTCTTGCGGTCCATCACCAGCGTGCAGGCAAGAAAGTAGGTGAAATGCGCGCCGACTTCCCTGGCGGTGGCGCGGCTTCTGGCCCACAGCGCATTGTCGCCTGCGCCATCGAAGGACACCAGCACGAGCTGCTTCGGCTTTGCCGCACCTTCGACAGCCTGCGCATGGGCTTGCGGCGCGCAGGCGAGAGACAGGGTAATGAGGGCAAGCGAACGCAACATGAGGGAACCACGCGGAATTTTCAAAAGCGGCCTTTTGAGCTTGGAATAAGGCGAAGCTTTGATTTGACTGGCTTTTTCCAGGGGTTATACCAAAGATCACCGATGCTGATCCCTTCGATAGCCCGGAAATCGGCCGCCGGGGGCGTCGAAATCCTCGACCGATGAAAAAGCATCGCTCTGCGGTTTCTCCTACCCGGGCGACCGTTTCCAGGCTATCGAAGGGGTCAGCATCAGTGATCTTTGGTATTCGCCATAACTCATTGTCAAAAGATTATCTTCCCCCGCGCAAGGACGCCACCATGCTTCTGCTCGTCGTCTCTCTCATCCTGTTCTTCGCCACCCATTCTCTCAGGCTTTTTGCGCCGGGGCTTCGTGCGCGTCTGATCGATAACGTGGGCGAAAAGCCCTTCAAGGGCGTCTATTCGCTCGTCAGCATTCTCACCATCGTCTTCATTGCCTATGCCTTCAATGAAGCGCGGCAGGTCACGGGCATGCTTTACTACCCGCCGGTCTGGATGGCCCATATCGCGGTCACGCTGATGCTCATTGCGATGATCTGTCTTGTGGCAAGTGCCCTGCCGGCCGGGCACATCGCAACGAAGACCAAGCATCCGCTGATCCTCGCGGTGAAGATCTGGGCTTTCTCGCACCTGCTTGCCAATGGCGAAACCTCCTCCGTCATCCTCTTCGCATCCTTCCTCGCCTGGGGTGTGGTGATGCGGATTTTCCTCAAGCGCCGCGCACGCGCCGGTGAAAATCTCACTCGTCCCTTCGTTTCGGCGCGTTACGATGCGATCGCTGTTCTCCTTGGCGTGGTGCTGTGGGCTGCATTCATCTGGAAGCTGCACGAATGGTTGATCGGCGTCCAACCGATTGCGATGTAGGAAACTGACGTTTCCCCCTTACATCTCAGGGAAAATAGGCTAGAAGGCCCACCAATAAATGTGGTTGGCCTTTTTGCGGCTTGCCGCAACCAGATTGCCTTGGCATGTCCGCAGACCGATCGGCTTTTTGCCTTTCGGTGCGGGTAACGGAGAATTCGATGGCGAACGAGAATGACAGCTTCATCCGCGAAGTGAACGAGCAGATCCGCTCAGAAAAATTGAGCAACTTCTGGGGTCGTTACGGCGCGGTCGTGATTGGCGCTGCCGTTTTGATCGTGCTTGCTTCCGCGGGCGCCGGCATTTACGAATATTGGAGCAACAGCCGGGCTTCGGCGTCTGGCGACCAGTTCTCCAACGCGTTGAAGCTTGCCTCCGAGGGCAAGAATGACGAAGCGTTGAAGGCACTGACGGAACTGGAAAGCGCCGGCCACGGCGAGTACCCGATCCTCGCCAAGTTCCGCGCTGCAACGCTTCTGGCGCAGAAGGGCGATGCGGCTGGCGCTATCGCAGCCTTTACCGCGATTGGCAACGACTCCAGCGCGCCGCAGATTTTCCGGGACATGGCAAAGGTGCGCGCAGCGTTTCTTCTGATCGACAATGGCACGTATGAGCAGGTCTCGGCAGAGGTGGAAGCGCTGTCCAGCGATGGCCAGCCGCTGCGCAACTCCGCACGTGAGGCGCTTGGTCTTGCCGCTTACAAGGCTGGCAATCTTGCCCAGGCAAAGCAGTGGTTCGAACTCATCACCGGTGATTCCCAAGCGCCGCGCAATGTGGCGAACCGGGCGCAGGTCCTGCTCGATAATATTGCCGCATCCGGCAAGGCAGCGTAAATTCTCATTTCCTGCAGCGACGGGCGATCATAAGGATCGCCGCGGACTGCATCGGTTTTCTGTTGAAGGCGTCGGACCGGAGCCCGTTGGGTTTCCGGTCCGACGCTATAGAAGTTAGGGCACTATCATGACCTTCACCGTCGCCATCGTCGGACGTCCGAATGTCGGCAAATCCACGCTTTTCAATCGTCTGGTTGGCAAGAAACTGGCGCTTGTGGATGACACGCCAGGCGTGACCCGCGACCGTCGTCCGGGCGACGCCAAGCTCGTGGATCTGCGTTTCACCATCATCGATACCGCGGGTCTCGAGCAATCCGCACCGGAGACGCTGCAGGGTCGCATGTGGGCGCAGACGGAAGAGGCGATCGAGGAAGCCGATCTGACGCTTTTCGTCGTCGACGCCAAATACGGACTGACACCGGCCGACCAGACGCTGGGCGAAATGCTGCGCCGTCGCGGCAAACCGGTCGTGCTGGTTGCCAACAAGTCCGAAGCGCGTGGCTCCGATGGCGGTTTCTATGATGCCTATACGCTGGGTCTTGGCGAGCCATGCCCGATTTCCGCCGAGCATGGGCAGGGCATGATCGATCTGCGCGACGCCATCGTTGCCGCGATCGGTGAAGATGTCGCTTTCCCGCCGGAAGACGATTTCGAAGAGGCTGAAACCGACGTCGTGCTTTCCGGTGAAGAGGAAGAAGACGAGGATTACGAGCCCGCCTATGACGATACCAAGCCGTTGCGCGTTGCGATCATCGGTCGCCCGAATGCCGGCAAGTCGACGCTGATCAACCGCTTTCTCGGTGAAGACCGTCTTCTGACCGGTCCGGAAGCCGGTATTACCCGCGACAGTATCTCGGTCGAGTGGGATTGGCGCGGCCGCACCATCAAGATGTTCGACACGGCTGGCATGCGTCGCAAGGCGAAGGTGACCGAGAAGCTGGAGAAGCTTTCGGTGGCGGATTCGCTGCGCTCCATCCGTTTCGCCGAAACCGTCGTCATCGTCTTCGATTCCACCATTCCTTTCGAGAAGCAGGATCTGCAGCTCGTCGATCTGGTCATCCGCGAAGGCCGCGCTGCGGTGCTCGCCTTCAACAAGTGGGATCTGGTCGAGGATGCACAGGCGTTTCTCGCTGATCTGCGCGAGAAGACCGAACGCCTTCTGCCGCAGGCGCGCGGCATTCGCGCCGTGCCGATTTCCGGCCAGACGGGCTACGGCCTCGACCGGCTGATGCAGAGCATCATCGACACCGACAAGGTGTGGAACCGCCGTATCTCCACCGCCAAGCTCAATCGCTGGCTGGATATGCAGGTGACGCAGCATCCGCCACCGGCCGTGTCGGGCCGTCGTCTGCGCCTGAAATACATGACGCAGGTCAAAGCACGGCCACCGGCCTTCATGATTTCCTGTACGCGGCCTGAGGCCATTCCGGAATCCTACACGCGCTATCTGGTGAACGGTCTGCGCAAGGATTTCGACATGCCGGGCGTGCCGATCCGGGTGCATTATCGTGGGTCCGACAATCCCTTCGAGCACAAGGCGAAGAAGCGGTAGTCAGGGGTTTGGCTCGCTGAGGGCCGCCTCGCACTCCGTGATCCTTGGGCTTGACCTGAGGATCATGTTTTCAAGCGCTTACGGGTGGGGCTATGGATCCTCGGGTCGAGCCCGAGGATGACGGCAGGGGACTTGGGAGAGGGTATCTCCCATCCCTGTGCCTATATGATGGCGTGATGCCCGCGCTCGTCTCGTGAATTTCAAATGTCAGGTCAAACATCATGCTGATCAAGCAGAGCGACTATCATCGCATCTATCGCGTCATCAACAGCCTGCTTCTCAACGAGAACGCCGATCCCGCAACGGCGTCGATGTATTTCAGCACATTTGGTGCCTTCATTCTGGAGCATCATTACAAGGTGAAGGCGAAGCCGAAGGGTGGGTTGGCGGCCTATAATCTTGGCGGCACGATGCTGCTGTTTGCCGATCATCGCGAAGACGGCCATGTGACGGGTGCTGGCGAGAACTTTCACTGCTGGGTGGAGGCAGAAGGCTGGGCGATCGATTTCATGGCGCCGGCTTTTCCGCAAGCGGCACACGGTCTCTCGGTTCAGCCGAAGATGTTCCAGAAGCCTTTGTCATCCATGGCCTCTTCCATCAACGACCTGGCCCAGTCGGGCGACTTCTTCTTCAAGCATGAGGCAGAGGCGATGGCGCAGCGCTTCGCCGACTGGCGAAAGCATGGAATGATCGGCGATCTCGCCTCCATCGCAGCAGGTTGGTTTCGCAAGTCTCCCAAGCAGATGCGAAGCGAGATTTCCGTCAACGACAGTAATGGCAAGAGCCGCACGATCCCGCTCGCAGGCAATATGCTGAACGGCGCTTGGTGAGCTAAAGCATGCGCGCAAACGTGTGCAGCGGTTTTGCGTTAAGGGGACGGCCTGCGTAACCTCGCGGCAGCCGCCTGACGTCAATCAGCAGCCCGACCCCGTTCTAAAGATAACGGCAGTCGCGTCCTGACGCCTTCTGACAGCAATGGGCTCGTGCGTCCACTGAAAATGCAGGCAATTTGCCTGCAATCCGCTCACATCGCATGGGCGGCGCAGAAGCCGGGGAGGCCGCTGGTGGCAGCAGAGGTCACGTTGTCGAGAAACTGGCGGGACGCCTTTTCCCATGAATAGTTGCGTGAAACGGCAAGGGCTGCTTCTGGGGAGCAATCGAGCGCAGCAAGGCAGGCCTTACGCAAATCCGAGCTAAGCGCGCCAGCCTTCGGATGGCCGCCGAGAATATCAAGCGGGCCGGTCACCGGGAAGGCTGCGACGGGTACGCCGCTCGAGAGTGCCTCCAGAATGGTGTTGCCGAAGGTGTCGGTCTTGGACGGAAAGACAAAGACGTCGGCCTGCGCATAGGCCTTTGCCAGCTCCTCGCCGGTCTTCACTCCGGTGAAGAGCACATCGGGATGTTTCTGCTGGAGCTCGGCGCGGGCAGGGCCGTCACCGACAACGACCTTTGAGCCCGGCAGATCGAGATCGAGAAACTCCGGCAGGTTCTTTTCCACCGAGACGCGGCCAATCGTCATGAAGATCGGACGGGGGAGGCCGAAGGGACGCTCTTCTTTTTGTCTGGGGCGAAAGAGCTTGGCGTCGATGCCGCGGCTCCAGCGTTTGAGGTTTTTTACGCCCTTGGATTGGAGTTCCGTCTCGAGGCTTGGCGTTGCCACCATGCAGGCGCTGCCGCCATTGTGGAACCAGCGAACGAAGCCGTAGAGCCAGCTTTCCGGCACGGGGAAGCGTGCCGCCACATATTCTGGAAAGCGTGTGTGGTAGCTGGTGGAAAAGCCCATGCCGTGCTTGATGCACCAGCGGCGTGCCATGAAGCCGAGCGGACCTTCCGTGGCAATATGCACATAGGATGGCTGGCTCTTCTCGATTTCCTTCGAAACCCGGCGATAGCTGGCGACGGAAAGGCGAATTTCCGGATAGGTGGGGCAGGGAATGGAGTGGAAGCTCTGCGGCGTCACCATGCGAACCTCGACGCCCATGCGCTCAAGCTCGACATTGGTGTTCTCGATGGAGCGCACCACGCCGTTGACCTGGGGATGCCACGCATCCGTGACGATGGTAATTCTGGTCATGCCGTGCCGACCCTCGCCGCTTGCGACTCTCCGGTGATCCACCGGCCTTTGGGTATATGCGACGGGCGTGTTACAGCATCATGTCAGCGGATTTAAAGCGGATAGTGAAGTTTGAGATCCGCTCCTCACGCGTCAAATCTTAGTCTCTTCGGATGTCGTTATCGCAAAACCGCTCCACGCTTTTGCGCGACGTCCTTCAGGCCTTCGGCAGCAGGTCCGGGCTGATCAGAGCGCCGTGGTGGCCGATGACGGTGGCAGCAGCCTTGGCGGCGAAAGTGGCCGCTTCTTCGGGTGTGCTGCCGCTGATGAAGCGGGACAGGAAGGCGCCGTTGAAGCTGTCTCCGGCACTTGTCGTATCCACCACCTTCACGGCCTGCTCGGCGGGCGCATGGCTGCGTTCACCACCGAAATCGAGCGTCGCGCCCTTGGCACCATCTTTCACCACGATATTGGCAACGCCGAGCGCGCGGTAGCGCGCGATGGTCGCCTCCACATCCGTGTCACCAAAGTTACCAGCCTCGTCGTCGAAGCTTGGCATGACCAGCGTGGCAGCGCGCGCACCATTGGTGATCGTTTCCAGCATGATCTCGCGGTTGGCCCAAAGGCGCGGGCGGATATTGGGATCGAACACGACCTGCTTGCCGGACGCCTTGGCGCGGCGCAGTTCGGCGAGGAATGTGTCCACCGCAATCGGCGTGGCGAGAATGGCAAGGGTAATGCCGGAGAAATAGACGATGTCGGCCGCATCGATAGTCTCGCGCAGATGATCGGCGTCAGCCGCCAGCTGGCGGGCGGCAGCGGCGCTGCGCCAATAGCTGAAGGTGCGCTCGCCGTCTTTCAGATTGATGAGGTAGAGGCCAGGCGTGCCGCCCGAAATACGGGAAATGTGCTGCGTACCGATGCCGGCACCCTCGATAAAGGACATCATCTCCTGCGACAGCGGATCGTCACCCAGCGCGGTGAAATAATCCACCGACCAGTCCTGCGGCAGGCAGGCGCGTGCATACCAGGCGGTGTTCAGCGTGTCTCCGGCAAAGCCCTTGCGCAGCAGGCCGTCACCGGCTTGCGAAAGCTCCACCATGCATTCGCCGATCGAAAGAAACCGTCCACCCACTGCACTCTCCTCCTGTCGTGACGCTTCGCCATTACGACGCTAAGGCCATGCTTGCAAGGGCGGCGAAAGCCGATTGCGTGTCTCTTCTCACATTCGACAAGCATTGGCCGTTTACGGATCAATCCGGGCTTTATATGGTTGGGCAGCTTCACTTTGGAGATCGTTCATGCCGCAAGCCACGTCTACCACCGGACACAGAGTTCACGATGCAGACTGGTGGAGGGGAGCGGTCATATATCAGGTCTATCCGCGCTCGTTTCAGGATACGACGGGGGATGGTTTCGGCGATCTGGCGGGGATTACCAAGCATCTGCCCTATATCCATGCGCTTGGTGTGGATGGCATCTGGCTCTCGCCCTTCTTCACCTCGCCCATGGCGGATATGGGCTACGACGTTTCCGACTACTGCAATGTCGACCCGCTGTTCGGGACGCTTGCAGATTTCGATGAACTGATCACCGAGGCGCACAAGCTCGGCATAAAAGTCATCATCGACCAGGTGATCTCGCACACATCCGATCAGCATCCCTGGTTCAAGGAAAGCCGGACAAGCCGCACCAATGCGAAGGCGGACTGGTATGTCTGGGCAAACCCGAAGCCGGATGGCACGGCGCCTACCAACTGGCTCTCGGTCTTTGGCGGTCCGGCCTGGGAATGGGATGGCGTGCGCAAACAATATTACATGCACAACTTCCTCGGCTCGCAACCGGATCTCAATTTTCATAATCCGGACGTTCAGGACGCCCTTCTGGACACCGTCAGGTTCTGGCTGGAGCGGGGCGTCGACGGCTTCCGGCTGGATACGGTCAACTACTACTTCCACGACAAGCTATTGCGCGACAACCCGCCGCACGAGCCGGATTGTGATGACGCCGGCCTCGACGCGCCGGATGTCAATCCCTACGGCATGCAGAGCCACCTCTACGACAAGACGCAGGTCGAGAACCTCGCCTTCCTCAAGCGCTTTCGCGCTCTGCTGGATGAATATGAAGGACGGATGACGGTGGGCGAGGTGGGCGATGGCGCGCGCTCACTCAAAACCGTCGCCGCCTATACGGCGGATCATGACAAGCTCAACATGTGCTACACCTTCGACCTGTTGGGGCCGGATTTTACCGCCAGCCATATTCGCGGTGCCGTCGATGGCTTTCAGAAAGCCGTGACCGATGGCTGGGTCTGCTGGGCTTTTTCCAACCACGACGTTGTCCGTCATCTCAGCCGCTTTGCCGAAAGTGTGGAAGAGCAGATCCGCGTGGCAAAGCTTGCCGTCTGCGTGCTGGCATCCCTGCGCGGCTCCATCTGCCTTTATCAGGGTGAAGAGCTGGCGCTGACGGAGGCGGATCTTGCTTTCGAGGATCTGCGCGATCCTTACGGCATTCGCTTCTGGCCGGCCTTCAAGGGCCGCGACGGGTGCCGCACGCCGATGGTGTGGGAGACGGGCAAGCCGCATGCCGGTTTCACTGCCGCCGACAAGCCTTGGCTGCCGGTTCCTTACGCCCATGCCATGCTGGCGGCGGATGGGCAGGAGCGGAAATCGGACTCGGTTCTCAATCATTACAAGGCGATGCTGGCCTTCCGTCGCAGCCATGCGGGCCTGCGCGATGGCGACATGGCGTTTCTCGATACGAATCAGGATCTGCTCGTCTTCACACGTGAGAAGAACGGCGAGAGCCTGCTCTTCGTCTTCAACCTGACGCGTCAGCCAGCCGATTTTCGCCTGCCGCCGGAGTTTCGCGTCGTCGAGCATCTGGCAATGCCCGGGTTTGAGCCGGCCTTCGATATCGATACGGTGAAGCTGGAGCCACTGGATGCGTTCTGCGCGCGGATCGAGCGGTCATAATCGGTTAGATCACGGACATGCGGCCTCAGAGGAGGCCCTTCGTCATTTCGGTGTCGAGGCTGAGAATGAAGCGGCGCAGCAGTGTCCTGTCGAACTGGCCCTCGCGATCCATCATCCAGGACAGAGCCTGCTGTGAGGACCAGCCCTTCTTATAGGAACGGGCGGATGTGAGGGCATCGAACACATCGCAGATCGTGCTCATTCGCACTTCCGGGCTGATCTGCGCGCCGGAGAGGCCTTGCGGATAGCCTCTGCCATCGATCCGCTCATGATGGTATCGACAGATATCCAGCACCAGTTCCGGCATATCCGACTGTTTTTGCAAGATCTTGTAGCCAAGCTCGGGATGTTGCTCGACATATAATCGCTCTTCGGCGGTGAGCGGCCCCTGCTTGTGCAGAACCTCCCGCGGGATGGATAGCTTGCCCACATCGTGCAGGATTCCGGCAACGCAGAGCCGCTGGACTACGGCCTCATCCATTTCCAGCGATCGGGCAAAATGCGTGAGCAGCGCCGCAACGGACAACGAATGGACGAAGGTTGCGGTATCGCGTGACCGAAGGCGTGAGATCCCGATGTAAAGACCAGGGTTTTCGTCCATTGCCCGGCCGATATCGTCCGCAAGCGGAGCAAATGCATCGATGGCGATATCGCGACCGTCAAACACACCCTCGATGAGGCTTTTCGCTTCATCGGCCTGCGCGCTTATCTTTTGTGCGACGCGGCTCTTGTCTTCCTTGCTGGCAGTCCTGATCGTTTTCGGCACCGCACCGTCGACACCCGTGTCCGGGGCATTCGTGCCGAGCGCGGTGTTGATAAAAACACCGCTGATCTCGCCATTCACGATGGCGGAGAGTTGCTTGGCGTTCTTCACCGTGAAACGGCGGCCGACAGCAGGGTCATCCTGCCAGGGGCCTTCTATGCCCTCGACAAACATGCCTATCTTGACTTGCTTTTTGTCGATGCGTTTGATGACCAAAGATTTCCTCCAGGTCGCCGGTCATTGAACGATCATCATATATACTTCCTCAGGCCTTAATTTACTATGATTTTGGCGCGCGCGGGAAATAGAATTAGACTATTTACTTATGATTGTCTCCGCGAGCAGGCACGTGTTCATCCTTCAGCCGTGATGAGCTTGAAAAGATCGACATCCACCAGGCCCTTATCGGAGATCTTCAGGTGAGGTATGACGGGAAGAGGCAGAAACGCCACCTGAAGGAAGGGTTCTTCCAGTGTCGTGCCCAGCGCATAGGCCGCTTGGCGCAGGGTATGCAGCGTGTCGCGTACGGTCTCATAGGGCTCCAGGCTCATCAGACCGGCAACGGGGAGGGCGATCTCACCGGTGATCCTGCCGTTTTCCGCCACGACGAAGCCGCCCTTGATCTCTCCGAGACGATTGGCAGCGAGCGCCATGTCATCTTCGCTGACGCCCACGACGCAGATATTATGGCTGTCATGGCCGACGGTGGAGGCGATGGCGCCCTTCTTCAGGCCAAAGCCCTGAACGAAGCCGTTGGCGTGATTGCCGTTCTTGCCGTGCCGCTCGATGACGGCCACCTTAATGATGTCGTTGTCGAGATCGACGCTCGTCTGGTTGCCATCGCTTGGCAGCTTGTAGCGGCGATGTTCGGTGATGATCTTGCCCGGCAATACGCCGAGAACGGACGTCTTGCCTTCCGTCACCGGCACGCCGAAATGGGCGGCGAGCACCCGCCTTGCCTTGACGCTGTCGAGGCCGACGGGAGCAACCGATTTGCGGGTGGCGAAAAGCGCGTCTGTGACGCGTCGGCCGGCGGAGAAGACCATGGAGGCCTTGCAGTTCTGCAGCGTGTCGATCACCACCAGATCGGCGCGCCAGCCGGGCGCGACGAGGCCACGATCGCGCAGGCCGAAGGCCTTGGCTGCCGAGATCGAGGCGGTGCGGTAGACGGCCAGCGGCTTAACACCATTGGCGATGGCAGTGCGGATCATGTAGTCCAGATGACCCTGTTCGGCGATATCGAGGGGATTGCGGTCATCGGTGCAGAGCGCCAGATAGGGCGACAGGCGCTCGGTGATGATCGGCATCAGCGCGTGCAGGTCTTTCGATACCGACCCTTCGCGGACCAGAACATGCACGCCCTTGCGGATCTTTTCGAGCGCTTCCTTGGCGCTGGTGCATTCATGCTCGGTGCGGATGCCGGTCGACAGATAGCCGTTGAGCCCGGTGCCGGACAGAAGCGGCGCGTGGCCGTCGATGTGCTGGCCCTGAAATGCCTCAAGTTTCGCCATGCAGATCGGATCCTTATGGATCACGCCGGGGAAATTCATGAATTCCGCAAGACCGATGACCTGTGGATGATCGCGGAAGGGCAGGAGCTTTTCGATCGGCAGATCCGCGCCAGCGGTTTCCAGATGGGTGGCGGGCACGCAGGAGGAAAGCTGCACGCGGATATCCATGATGGTCTCGAGCGAGGAATCCAGGAAGAACTGGATACCCTCCGCGCCGAGCACATTGGCGATTTCATGCGGATCGCAGATCACGGTCGTTACACCATAGGGCAGGACACAGCGGTCGAATTCATGCGGCGTGACCAGCGAAGATTCGATGTGAAGATGGGTGTCGATGAAGCCCGGCACGACGATCTGGCCGGAGATGTCGATCTCCTCGACGCCGTGATAGGTCTCGCAGGTGCCAACGATCGTATCGCCGCAGATTGCAATATCGGACGCGACGAGTTCACCCGTGACCAGATCGAAGAAGCGTCCGCCCTTCAGAACGATATCCGCCTTCTCACGTCCGGTTCCCTGGTCGATCTTGCGTTCGAGTTTCGATACCACGCGTCACCTCATTTCGATTCTGTGCCTTGCGACAATTAAGCCTGGAAAGCGCTTTTCATGCAAAAAGAAAACCGGGCGCGTTGAGCGCGCCCGGTCCTATCAGCTTGTCTTTCGGTTGCGGTCACCATCCTCGCGCTCGATCAGCGGAGGAGGGCGCAGCACCTTATTCGGCCGAAACGATCTTGCCGCCCTGCCACTTGTAGAGCGAGAAGGCCTGAGAGGTCAGGTCGCCCGTTTCCCCATAGGTCAGCTTGCCGATGGCTGTCGGGATCGGCTCGCCGCCCTTCAGCGCCGTGGCAACCGCTTCGGAATCCTCGGCAGAGCCAGCCTTTTCGATGCCGGCTTTGAGAACTTCCACCGCGGCATAGGCATTTAGAGTGAAGGCTTCGGCCGGAATGTTGGCGGCCTTCAACGCTTCAGCGGCTGCCTTGGAGTCTGCACTCTTCGTTGCGTCGGCAGCATTGGTGAAGATGGTGCCATCTGCCGCAGTGCCGCCGATATTGGCGAACTCGGAGTTGGAAAGGCCATCACCGGCAATCACGGTCGCCTTCGCGCCGATGTCGTGCAGCTGGCGCACCAGAAGACCGGCTTCCGGATGGTAACCGCCGAAATAGACGACGTCCACGCCCTCGGACTTGAGACGGGCTGTCAGCGCGCTCAAATCCTTTTCGCCCGGTGTCAGCGCGTCATACATGACTTCCGTCACGCCGCCGGCATTCAAGGTCTTCTTGAAGGCGTCGGCAAGGCCCTTACCGTAAGCGCCCTTGTCGTGAATGATGGCGATCTGACGGTCCTTAAGCTGCGCCAGAACGAACTTCGCAGCCACTTCTGCCTGCTGGTCGTCACGACCGCAGGTGCGGAAGATGTTTGTCAGGCCGCGATTGGTGAGGTCCGGTGCCGTTGCTGTGGGTGTGACCATGACGACGCCGTTTTCAGCGAAAACGTCGGAGGCCGGAATGGCAACGCCGGACGTGACCGGGCCGACGACGAATTTGATGCCGTCTGCAACCAGCTGGTTGGCGGCGGAAACGCCCTGCTTGGGTTCGCCGGCATCATCGGCAAGCTTCAGCACGACCTTCTCGCCGAGAATGCCGCCATTCTTGTTGATGACGTCGACGGCAGTCTGCGCGCCGTTCTTCACCTGGTCGCCGTAAGCGGCAACCGGACCCGTGAGCGGCGCTACGAGACCGATGACGATCTCGGCATGCGCTGCGGGTGCAAAGGCCACGGAGGCGGCAAGCGCCAGGCCGGTCAAAATCTTGATTTTCATTCATTTCTCCTTGGGTTGGGCGCATCGCCCGATTCAGCCCGATACCGGCAACGCGCTCGCTGATACGAGGCGCCGTTCGTCAGGCAAAGGAGTGCCGTTTCACATTTGAATTCCGTACCCCAGTCTTGCTTTGTGACAAGGCGATGGCGATTTAGCAAGTCGTGTTTGATCTGGAAGCGGCGCGTGGACGTAAAAGCCCTTGTAAAAGCTATGTGATCGCCGCCACAGTAGGAAGGCGAGGTTTGGTCTATGACAGCGCGATAAAGACTGGCTTTTCCATCAGGCGGGGAGGATATTATGACGATGCTATCGTCCGATGAAGAATTTCTGTCCCACCTGCCTGTCTTTCGGCATTTCGAAGATGTCGCTGAGCCGGAACTCTATCGTCCGCTTCCCGATGGCTGGGCGCTGGCAATTGCCGACATCGTCGATTCCACCGATGCCATTGCGCAAGGCCGGTACAAGTCCGTCAATATGGCGGGTGCTGGCGTCATCTCCGGCATCCTCAACGCCTTGGACCGCCATGACCTGCCCTTTGTTTTTGGCGGCGACGGTGCGGCTGTCGCCGTGCCGCCGCAGGCGATCGAAGCATCGCGCGCGGCGCTCTCGAAAGTCCGGCGGTGGGTGAGCGAGGATCTTGGCCTGACGCTGCGTGCAGCACTCGTGCCATTGACGGAAATCAGGGCCAATGGGCTGGATGTGCGCGTGGCGCGGTTTCAGGCGAGCGATGACGTGTCCTATGCGATGTTCTCCGGTGGCGGCAACAACTGGGCCGACATGCAGATGAAGGGCGGGCACTATCTTGTCGACGAGGCGGAGGCAGGAGACAGGCCTGATCTTTCCGGCCTGTCGTGCCGATGGAATCCCATACAGGCGCGCTATGGTGCGGTGGTGTCGATCATCGCCACCCCACGTCCGGGCGGAGACATGGCGGCCTTCCGTCGGCTGGTTGCCGATATCGTCACACTTGCGAACGAGGATGGTCGCGAAGGCCACCCCGTGCCTGTCGAGGGGCCGGCACTCGGTTTCATTCGTGAGGGGCTGGTGATGGAGGCCAAAGCGCTGTCCGGTCTCGGTGATCGCGTGTCGCAGTTTCGCAAAGGCTGTTGGGTGGCGTTCCAGACCGTTCTGATCACGGTGCTCTACTGGTTGCGAAAGCCGGTTGGGCGTTTCGACCCTGTTCAGTACAAGACGACTGTCGCGAGCAACACGGACTTTCGTAAGTTCGACGACGGGCTGAAGATGACGATCGATGTGGATGCAGACCGGCTTTCCCGCATCAAGGCACGGCTGGAAGGTGCGGAGCGTGACGGTGTCTGCTTTTACGGATTGCATGAGCAGGATGCGGCCCTGATGACCTGCGTCGTTCCATCGCCGCTGTCACGCGACCACATGCATTTTGTCGATGGTGCTGCCGGTGGCTATGCACGTGCCGCGCAAATGCTGAAAGAGCGTTCGGCGTCATCAGTCTGAACGGTTGAGGTGCGTGCGTGGCTTGAGCACTAACGACTCGTGTTGAGCGGCGCGCACCCCGCTTCCAGGCTTTTAAAGCGCGTCGCGATCTCTCAGATTCGCTCCTTGCGCTCTAGGTCTTGGTTTTGTCGCGGGTCGGTATCGCAAAACCGCTGAACAGTTTTGCTTTGACCATGCTTTAAAGCGCCGCGCGGCCATTGGGCGCACAAAGACGCTTTACCTTTTTGATCGTGCTTTGCGAAGATCGAGCCCGATGTTCGGGCCGATGCTGTCGATCAGGCAGCGGACTTGCTGTCGCTCTGCGCGCAGTAAATTTCTTCCAGCGATGCCAGGATCTTCTTCACCGAGTCCGACGTGCTGGAATAGTAGATCGTCTGTGCATCGCGGCGCGTCTTGACGAGGCGTTGTGCACGAAGCTTGGAGAGATGCTGAGACAAGGCCGACTGGCTGAGGCCAACCTGGGTAGCGAGAACGCCGACCGGAACTTCACCCTCGACCAAGCTGCAAAGAATCATCAGCCTTTTGGGGTTAGCCATTGCCGACAGAAGCCCTGCCGCTGCATTAGCCTGTTCTGATAAGGTCTGCGTTGTCATTTCCAGTCTCCTAATTCGAAGCCGCCCCTAGGCTTTCTTTTCCGGCAACGAATTGCCCCATGCGTCAAGTTTTACCAACATGGTCGCGAGACTGTATATACCTAAATCTAAGGTAAAGGCCACGCTTTATTAGAAGTGTCGTAATTTAGACACTCATTATCTCGTAAGGCTGTTTTGGAGTATTATTTTCTGCTAAAAATCGTAAGTAACGCGAACGAAGAAATGATTAATGTCAAATCCGGCCAAAAATAATATTTTTTTATTCTTCTTAATTTTGACGGCTGTAGTCATATTTTAATCTCAAATCTCGGCATGTCCCAAATCTAGTAGTCTGTGCGTTGCGGGGTGAGGGAAAAGAAAGCAGCGCAGGCCTGTCGGGCCTACGCTGCTTCAGATGCCGTGGTATTGAAAAGACACCGTGCTTTGGAATCAAAGCGCCCTCGGCTGGTTCTCCTCCAGCCAGGCAGAATTTAGACGTTGCGGTGACGCGTCAGTCCCCGGACGATGTCTTCCGAGGTGATGGTGCCAATGACCGCACCCTGTTCGACGACGCCGATCGTGCCGGGCTGTCTTGCCATGGCATCGAGAATGTCGATCAAGGGCAGGGAAGGGCGAGCCGTGGCCACGACCGGGCTGTTGCCGTTATCGACTGCCACGCCGCGGCGCATCACGTCGGCGGCGGTCAGCATGGAAATCGGGTTCATGTTCTGCACGAAATCCGCAACATACTGGGTGGCGGGGTTACGCACGATCTCCTGCGGCGTGCCGCACTGGATGATGCGTCCACCCTCCATCATGGCGATGCGATTGCCGATGCGGAAGGCCTCGTCCAGATCGTGGCTGACGAAGAGGATCGTTTTCTTCAGCCTGCTTTGAAACTCCAGCAGCTCTTCCTGAAGTCGGCTGCGGATCAGCGGGTCGAGGGCTGAAAACGGCTCGTCCATCAAAAGGATCGGCGCGCCGGTCGCAAAAGCGCGGGCAAGGCCCACACGCTGCTGCATGCCGCCGGAAAGCTCGCCCACCTTTCGCTCGGCCCAGTCGGAAAGATTGACGAGTTCGAGCTGTTCGGCAACGCGCTTCTTGCGCTCGGCCTCCCGTACGCCGGAAAGCTCCAGCCCGAAGCCGACATTATCGGCAACATTGCGCCAGGGCAGGAGTCCGAACTGCTGAAAGACCATGGAGACGGTGCGGGAGCGAAGGTCGCGCAGCACCTTGGACGATGCACGATAGGGATCGACATATCCCGTATCGGTCTTGACGCTGACACTGCCGCGCACCACCGGGGCAAGGCGGTTGACGGCGCGCAGCAGCGTGGATTTGCCGGAGCCCGACAGCCCCATAAGGACGAGGATTTCGCCCTCCTTGACCGAGAGCGAGGCATTGGCAACGCCAAGCACCAGACCGGTCTCTTTGTTGATTTCGCTGCGGGTCCGCTCCGCATCGATCAGCGGAAGTGCAAGATGAGGATTGTCGCCGAAGACGATATCGACATTTCCGAAGATGATCGCGTCACTCATACTTCATCCTCCGAGCCTGGCAGGCGAAAGAGCCGGTCAAGAATGATCGCCACGATGACGATACAGAGACCCGCTTCGAAGCCCATGGCAATGTTGACCGTATTCAGAGCGCGCACCACCGGCACGCCAAGGCCGTTCGCGCCGACAAGAGCGGAGATCACCACCATGGAAAGCGATAGCATGATGGTCTGTGTCAGGCCCGCCATGATCTGCGGCATGGCAAAGGGCAGTTCCACCTTGCGCAGCACCTGGGAGGGCGTGGCGCCGAATGCGACGGCGGCTTCCACCAGCGCCGGCGGCGTGGAAATGATGCCAAGTCGCGTGAGACGGATGGGAGCGGGGACGGAAAAGATGACTGTTGCGATCAGGCCCGGCACCATGCCGAGACCGAAGAGCACCAGTGCCGGGATCAGATAGACGAAGGTCGGGATCGTCTGCATCAAATCCAGAACGGGACGCATGAAGCTGTAGACCCATTTGCGCCGTGCCGCGAGAATGCCGAGCGGGACGCCGATCAGCATACAGACGGAGCTTGCCGCGATCACGAGCGCCAGCGTTTCGGTGGTCGCTTTCCAATATCCGAGATTGATGATGAGAAGCAGGCCAAGGGCCGTAAAGAGCGGCATTCCAATGGAGCGTCGCATCCAGGCGGAGAGCGCGGTCAAAAGCGCCACGATGATAAGAGGGTGGGGCGCCTGTAGCAGGTAGAGGATAGCGTCGATAACGCTTCCGAAAATAAAGGCTAACCAATCAAAAAAGAAAGAAAGATTTGTGGTCAGCCAGTCGACTGCCTCTTTGGCGTAACGACCGACCGGTAAACGATTTTGGGGTGCACTGAGCCATTCCACGGTAAGATTTTGCCTTTCGTGAACGGGTTCATCTGTTCGGCTTCCGACGCTTGAAAGGTCGGAAGCCGGGCGTAGCAGGCGGGTAACCGGCCTTTACAGGCCGATATTCTTCTTGGCTGCAGCCAGCGCGTCGCCGCTGCCGTCCTTGGTCTTGACGCCTGCGAGCCATGGCTCGATGGCGCTCGGGTTCGCCTTCAGCCATGCGGTGGCTGCGGCTTCGCCTTCCATGCCGTCATTCAAGATCTTGCCCATGATCTCGTTTTCCATCGGAAGCGAGAATTGCAGGTTCTTGATGAAGGTGCCGACATTCGGGCATTCGTCCAGATAGCCCTTGCGCACGTTCGTGTAGATCGTCGCGCCGCCAAGGTTCGGACCGAAGACGTCGTCGCCGCCTGTCAGATAGGTCAGCTTGAAATTGGAGTTCATCGGGTGGGGTTCCCAACCGAGAAATACGATGGGCTCGCCAGCCTTATCGGCACGCGCCACCTGCGCAAGCATGCCCTGTTCGGAGGATTCCACCACCTGGAAGTCCTTCAGGCCGAAGGTGTCTTTTTCGACCATGCCGAGAATCAGGCGGTTGCCATCATTGCCGGGCTCGATGCCGTAAATCTTGCCGCCCAGCTGGTCGCTGTGGGCTGCGATATCCTTGAAGTCCTTGATGCCGAGTTCGGCACCCTTGGCATTGGTCGCAAGCGTATATTTTGCACCCGTCAAGTTTTCGCGCACCGTCTCGACCGACTTGTCTTCGCGGTAAGGTTTGATATCGCCTTCCATCGTCGGCATCCAGTTGCCGAGGAAGACGTCGATGTCCTTGTTTTTCAACGACGTATAGGTCACCGGAACGGAGAGGATTTTCACGTCGGTGTCGTAGCCGAGGCTTTTCAGAATGACGGAGGCGGTGGCGGTCGTCGCGGTGATGTCGGTCCAGCCGACGTCGGAGAAGCGGACGGTTCCGCAGCTTGCCGGTTCGGCAGCCTGGGCGCTGGTGGAAAAGACGGCGATTGCGGAAATTGCCGCGGCAAGAGCCAGACAGCGACGTTGATGTGCAAGCATTGCTTACTCCCTTTTTTTGTTCCCTTATCATTATCAATATCCGCCAATCACAATCAACTCATGCGCATTTGCGTGAGCGGCGGTGTTGTTTGCGACATTGTACACTATCAGCCGCGACGAACAGAACTTCTATTCGAATCGGGTTTCGACCCTAAAGCTGTGACTTTCGTTCGGACACCCTTCCTTCTGAAGGTTCTGCGGGGCAAAAGAGCCTGAAACCTGATTCTTTTGTTGTCGTTTGTCTTTTTAGGATAACCGGTTTCCACTTATCCCTGACAGACTTTAGAGGGCATGATGGCCAAGCTCTATTTCAATTACTCCGCGATGAATGCCGGAAAATCCACCATGCTCCTGCAGGCGTCCTACAATTATCAGGAGCGCGGAATGCGTACCCTGATCTTCACAGCCGCCTTCGACAACCGGGCCGGTGTGGGAAAGGTGGCCTCGCGCATCGGCCTGTCGTCGGATGCGATGATCTTTGAGGACAGCACGGATATTTTTGCCGAGGTGGCGCGCCTGCATGGCGAGGAGCCGGTCGCCTGCGTCTTCATCGACGAGGCGAATTTTCTCTCCGAACACCATGTCTGGCAGCTCGCGATGATTGCCGACAGGCTGAACATTCCGGTGATGACCTATGGTCTGCGGACGGATTTTCAGGGCAAGCTTTTCCCCGCTTCCAAGGAGCTTCTTGCGATTGCCGACGAGCTTCGGGAAATCCGCACCATCTGCCATTGCGGCCGCAAGGCAACGATGGTGGCGCGCTTCGATGAAAGCGGCAAGGTGGTGAAGGAGGGCGCGCAGATCGATGTGGGAGGCAACGAAAAATACGTCTCCTTCTGCCGCCGTCACTGGGTGGAGGCCGTTCAAGACGCCTGAGCCGCGCGTTCTGCTGCGTTTGATTTTGGTCAAAGAAGCCAGGTGCGTGGGGGAGTAGGACCTGGCGTGGAAAGACCGCATCCGGCGGTTCCACTTCAGGAGTAAGCGCAATGCAAAGTCACGTTCTTCGTCTTCTTACAGCCGCCGCCATTGCCGGCTTCTTCACCTTTCCGGCCGCTGCCGCCGAAATCGAGATCAAGATGCTGAACAAGGGCGCAGATGGGCAGGCCATGGTGTTCGAGCCCGCAGCCGTGAAAGCAAATGTGGGCGATGTCATCACCTTCGTTCCGGTCGACAAGGGGCACGATGCCGCTTCGATCAAGGAACTGGTGCCGGAGGGTGTGGCGGAAGCCAAGGGCAAGATGAACGAGACGCTGAAGGTGACAGTCGACAGACAGGGCGCCTACGTCTTCAAGTGCACGCCGCATTTCGGCATGGGCATGGTGGCGCTTGTGATCGTTGGCGATCAGCCTGCGAACCTCGATGCGTTGAAGGCCGGCAAGATGCCGAAGAAGGCGCGTGAGAGACTGGATGCGGAACTGGCGAAGCTCAATCTGTAAGCGTCCCTTCCTGCAAGCTCTCGCATTGAGATGAGGCCGTTCGTGGATAGATGAAACGAGCGGCCTTATGCCTGTTGCGATCTTTCGGATTTCCTCCCCGCGTCGGCTCTTGTTTTGTCGCATGTCGTTATCGCAAAACCGCTGCACAGTTTTGCGTGACATGCTTTAGTGCCCCATCGATTCGGGAGAGAACCTGCCATGGCGAAGACGCCGCCCCTTGAGAGCGAGATTGAAAAGGCCAAGGCGGCAATCAGCGACACGCGCGCCGCGGAGGTCAGCCTGCTCCAACAATTCTCGGCACTCTTTGGCGCAGATGACGCGGATGAGAAGGCGCAACTCAGTCATGAGCGCGATCGTCAGGCGCTCGATTCCCTCCTTGCACGCTATGATGAGGTTGAGAAGACTCTCGCCAATCTCACGCTCTATCTTTCCGCCGACATCGAGAAATGCTTCGAACGTTTTGACGCCGCCAGCGAACGGACGCGCTATGAGAATTTCGTCGCCTTCTTCTCGCGCAACAGGGCGACGAAGCTTCAGGCCGAACGGGTGAAGACGTTTGCGATCGCCGGGACCTTGAAGCGGCTTCTGTTTCTTTCAGACGGTGTGGCCGTGCTTCTGGCGAACGAGAAAGCTGCCGCTTCGGAGCTTTACGAGAGATGCGAAGCGCCGCTGACTGCGATGATGGAAAAGCGCCGCCAGTCGGCAGCCGAGATAGAGGCTGGGCGTCAGCGGCTGAAAGAGATCAACGCGTCGCTCGCAACCGCGCAATGGAAGCTTGGCAGTGTGACGGATGACAAGCGCCGCGCTTCACTGGAATCCGAACGGGAAAGCCTGTCGCTTGAACTGGAAGAGCAGGAAAAATCCTATCATGTTTTGAGAGCCCGCCACCAGCGTCTGGAAGACCAGATTCAGCTGCAGGAATCGCTGTCGCAAAGCGCGACCCAGCGGCTCTCGGCACATGCCATGCTCTACAACATGCTGTCGCTTGCAATGGAGCGCGCCATTCAACTCTATGGCGCCGTGACCATGACGCTTGACGGGCTGATGCGGGACATTGAAAAAGACACGTCGCCACATCCCCATCTTCTCGATCTTCTCAGGATTCACGCGCACAACGCCATCACGCTCGATGATATCGACAATCGCAAGGCCCCTGTCAGCGAGGCCTTTGTCCGTCGCTACAGAATAGAACGATCCCGTATCGTGGCGATTGAAGGTGCTGCGCGGTAAAAAGATACCTTTGCTGCGTTGTATCCATCGCGCGCGCACCTATCTGAGAACGAAGCTGTACTCGCAGAGGAGTGGGCCGTTGACTGACAATCGAGAGAGGTGAGTATGCTTGATTCCGTTTCGGCGTTCTTCAGACGTGTTTTCAGCGCGCTTGGACGAGGCCTGTCGGTTCTTGGCGCGGCGCTGATCTGGCCGTTCCGCGCCAGACAAGGATCTGCCGGCGCACGGGCATGGATGGTACAGGCACCGCTTGCCGTCGGCCTCGTGCTCATCTTCGGTCTCTACGGCTACTTCATCTGGCAAACCCAGGTCTGGACGAACTTCAATCCGGATTACGTCAACGACTACAAGCTTTCGACCCGCACGGTCGGAGCGGGGCAGGAGCTGCCTGCCACGCCAGCGACAGTGCCTCAAGCGCAAACAGACGCGCAGCCCACGACCGAGGGAGCGGCAACAGCGCCGGCCCCAGTCGCCGCAGCTACCGCTGCCCGCAGTTGCCAGCCATCCGCCACCGTCGATGTTGCGGCAGGGCTTATCGATTTCAATGTCGATCAGAATGCCTGGATCTCCTCCATGCTGCTCTACAAGCTCGGCCTCTTCGGCGTCGATTGGGACAGTACGCCGTTTCTGGACAACAAGGCCTCCTTCCAGCGCGGCGTAAACCAGGCCGTTCGCCGTACCGCGGTGGAGCTTGTCGATACGCTCGGTCGTGTGCGCGGAACGTCCGGCATCAACAACGACCTGCAGAATGCCCGCGGCAATCTGCAATATGACGAGTATTCCTGGTATTTCGGTCTGAGCCCCTTCGGCCCGAAGACCCCGACGCCAAGCTACTACCGTTCGGCCGCAGACAGCCTGCGCAAGTTCAACACCAGTCTTGCTCAATGCGCCTCTGTCTTCGATACGCGTGCGGACAACCTCATCCAGTTCATCGATCGCATCGCCCACGATATCGGCGGCACCTCCGCGATCCTTCGCGAGCGTTCCGAGAATTATAATGGCGGCTGGTTCGACACGCGTGCCGACGATCGCTTCTGGTTCGCTTATGGCCAGCTTTACGGCTATTACGGCATCCTCTCAGCCGCTGGCGCGGATTTCCAGCAGGTCATTCGCGAGCGCAATGTGACCAGCTTGTGGAACGATACATTGGCGCAGACGCGGGCAGCCCTTCGCATTCAGCCCTTCATCATCTCCAATGGCGATGAAAGCGGGTGGATCATGCCATCGCATCTGGCGACCATGGGCTTCTATGTACTGAGAGTACGCTCCAACCTTGTGGAGTTGCGTTCTGTGCTGGACCGCTAAGCGCAGGAGCTTAGCCAGCGCTCTGACTGGATAGCGGAGTGCTTGAGCCGGCCGACCCTAAAACTACTGAGTGGTTGTGCGGCTGGCACGCTCCATAAAGCGAAGACGTAAAGCCTCAGGAGCGAACCGCGACATCGCGCGGCGCTTCGATCATGATCAGCTGATCACTTTCAGTCGGATCGCCTTGGCGACGAGCTGGGTCCGGTTGACGCAATCCAGCTTTTTGATTGCATTGTTCAAATAGGCGTTGATCGTGTGGTCGGACAGCGAAAGGATTTGTCCGATCTCCGAGGATGTCTTTCCGTGAGACGTCCAACGGATGACTTCGATCTCGCGCTTTGTCAGCGTTTTCGGCGCCACCAGTTCCGCCTTGCGAATACGATCGTAAACGTCGAAGGCATGGATGGCGACAATGCCCAGCTCATTGAGCACATTTTGACTGGGCTTTGGCGAATCTCCCTCGAAACGCAGAACGTATCGACGGCCGTTGAGACAGTTGATGGGCGCGATCACGCCACTGACGAGCCCGTATTGCACCATCAAATTCTTCAATTCCGCGCTATAGGGCGGCACGGGAATGTCGTCTTCGAAGCACCAATATTGCGGCATCGATGAATTGGCAATTTTTGCCAGGATAGGGCAATCCGGCAGTTTGCGATGCTGATCGACGCTACGAATGAAGTTGACCGGCACAGTCGTTTCAAGCACCACCGGAGCCAGAAGGTCGTCGCCTTGGGTCGGTACCTTCATCAGCGTGGTGTGGGTGAAGCCGAATGTTCTGGTGAGACGGGAGAGGGTCTGCAGCCACTCAGGACGACTTTGGGAGGCCACTATCTCCCGACTGAATACAGCCTGCCGTTCCATTGTTGTCATGGTGATTACATTCGATAAGGTTTATATGTTAACATCAAGAAATATACCAACCGCAACAAATTTCCACCCCTAATTTCCAATAGTCCCAACTTTGGTTAGTACGGTGTTTTTCTAATCGTTTGAATATCTTGATTATTGGAACGGTTGGGCTCATGACGTTCAAAGTCGCGGAGGTTTGTTCCGCGAGTGGGCTTCTCGCCTTGTGTTTGTCAAAGCGTGTCGTATGCCGTTATCGCAAAACCACTGCATACTTTTGCGCGACATGCTTCGGATAGATGAGATTAAAGATCGAGATCGGCCTTGCCGGGTTTCGGCTTGTTCATCAGCTTTTCCAGGAAACCCAACATTACGGCAGAGATGACGAAGGCGAGGTGGATGATGGTGAACCACATCAGCTTGCTGTCGGAATACTGGTTGGCGTTCAAGAAGATCTGCAACAAATGGATCGAGGAGATGGCCACGATTGAGGAGGCGACCTTGATCTTGAGACTGCCGGCGTCGAGCTTTCCGAGGAACGACACCTCATCGTCGGCTTCATCAAAGCGGCTGACGAAGTTCTCATAGCCGGAGATCATCACCATCACGATAAGGCTTGCCACCAGCGCTGCGTCGATCAAGGCTAGCATGGCGAGAATCATGTCCGCATCGGTGTAGACGAAGACGTTCTGGGCGATCTTCAGAAACTTCAGTGCGAAGGAAAAAGCGTAAACGGCCAGTGCTGCCACGAGTCCGAAATAGAAGACAACGAGGATCCAGCGGCTTGAGAGAATGATTCGTTCAATAATGAGTTCAAGTGATTTCATGTCAGCGGGGCGCCCTTGGCTCGCGTTGAGATAATGTGCGTATTCGTAAAGCGGTGATTTAAGCGGAAAAGACCGATCTTCAAGACCATAGCATACTGCACATTCTGTTTATCACGGGATGTTTTACGGTGGACCAAGCATGAGGCCGCCGCACGTTCGGCGTCACAATTTTGCAACAATATGGTCCTCGCTAAATGATGACTGTTATAATCATATTTATTATGTTGACTCACATTATCATGTTTTCTAATTCTCCCCCAGCGGCTCAGCCGTCACATTTCAGCACATATCCGTCGAGCGAGCCTTGAGGCTGTAGCGCGCACCGTCGCGCTTGCCTCTTGCTGTTCGACATCAGGGGGTCATCATGCTTATCCGCGGTTCTCAATCCGCTTTGTTCGTCTGCACGGCGCTGGCGCTTGTGCTCAATAGCGTCGGCGCGCAGGCGCAGACCGTGTCTGCGCAGGACGGACAAGAGCCCACTGTGCTGAAACGGATTACCATCAAGGGCGCGCGCGTTGCGTCGGGTAACCCGGCGGCGAACGCAGCGTCCGATACGCCGCTTGCCAGCGTGACGACGGCAGACGAGATCCGCAAAAAGGACATCACCAACCTGCGCGATCTCGGCAATACGACGGAGCCTGGGGTGGATTTCACCGAGAGCAAGCCAGGCAAGGTGGGCGGGTTGTTCATCCGCGGTCTCGGTGGTCCACGCATCGTCACGCTGCTGGACGGAATCCCGGTTTCCTCCTTCGGCAACCTCGTGCGTGCGGGTGCGTCATCGCCAACGACGGGATTGAGTGACGGCGCAAACACGTTCGACTTTGCAGCGCTCTCGACTGTCGATGTTGTGCGCGGCGCGGATTCGAGCCGCATCGGTCCAGGTGCCATGGGCGGCGCGCTGGTGCTGAGAACGCTTGAACCGGAAGACCTGATAGACCCAGAAAAGGGCTGGGGCGGCGTGGCGAAGCTTGGCTATGACAGCTCCGACAAGAGCCTCGGTGGTTCGCTGGCGGTTGCGAAAAAGATCGAGAACACCTCGGTGTTGTTCCAGGGCGCTTACAAGAAAGGTCATGAGCGCGACAACCTCGGCAAGCAAGACATTGACGGCTTCCAGCGGACCGCGCCTAACCCTGCCGATTTCGATCAGAAGAATGTCATGGCCAAGGTCCGTCAGGATCTTGCTGGTGGGCATCGCATCGGTGTGACCGCAGAGCGCTATGATCTCGATACCGATTTCGACCTGAGAACAATGCAGAGCCCCACAGTCGTCATATCCGGCGGGCGTCCTGCTACGACCTATCTGCCCGGTCAGGGCTGGGGTGGGGAAAACACCCACCGCGACCGCGTATCTTTCGATTATAGCTACGAGGCGGACAGCGAAGATTCTGTTATCGACGCGGCCAATGCAACGATCTTCTGGCAAAAGCTGACCAAAGAAGCTGGATCGGATGGCCTGCGCACCAGCGATTCCGCTCGATACATGAGACACAACAGGGTGGAGGAAAACTCCTACGGTCTGACGGGCAACGCCATCTCGCGTTTCGATGCCGGCTCTCTCGACCACGAAATTCGCTTTGGCGGCACGCTGCAGTTCTTCCAGACCGAACAATATCTGGCAGGTCTGCCCGCAAGCGCTGCCGTCAACAAGCCAGATATGCCGGACGTGGATGGCAAGAAGCTTGGCATCTATCTCGATGATCGGATCGGTTTTGGCGATAGCGGTTTTGCTTTGACCCCGGGCGTGCGCTTCGATTGGTATGATTATGATCCGCAGACGACGGCCGGTTACAACGGCGCATTGACACCAAAGAGCGGTACGCGCCTCTCGCCGAAAGTGTTGGCGACATATCAAGTCACGCCTGAAACCGAGCTTTTCGCGCAATGGTCGATGACATATCGCGCGCCGACGATCGATGAGTATTACATCTACTTCCCGAACACGGGCTACGAGGTTCGCGGCAATCCGGACCTGAAGCCAGAGACCGGGCAAGGGTTCGAAGTCGGTGCGAATTATGAGAGCGGCGATCTTTCTGGAAAAGTCACCGTATTCCATAACCGCTACTCGAACTTCATCGAGGACTACACCGTCTCACAGGCGCCGCTCGTCATGTCATGGCGCAATGTCGATAAGGCGCAGATTTCTGGTATCGAGCTAAAAACCCGCAAGGAGTTTGCAAACGGGCTTTTCCTCAACGGCTCTATTGCCTACGCCTATGGACGAAACAGCACTGATAAATCCTATCTACGATCCGTTGCGCCGTTCAAGGCGGTGGCAGGCGTCGGCTATGATCAGGATATTTGGGGCGTCGAATTGTCCGGCATCTTCTCAGCACCAATGCCCAACGATAACAATCCCAACACGTTCGATGCGCCGGGCTACGGCATCGCCAACCTGACGGGCTGGTGGGAGCCGGAACAGTTGAACGGCCTTCGCATCCAGGCTGGCGTCTACAATATTTTCGACAAGAAATATTGGAACGCCGTTGCCGCTCGCGAGGTCAACCCGACGTCACAATCCAGCGGCAATCAGCCGGTCGATTTCTACACCGAGGCGGGAAGGTCGTTTAAGGTCTCTCTGACCAAGACGTTCTAATGCGGTTTTTCTGGATCGATATGGTGGCGCGGAAGCGCCACCGTTTCAACTGAACTACGCCGCGGTTTTCACCGGCAATACAAATACCCGCCCTTGCGCTCCAGCACATCCAGATGCAGATGGTCCTGATGGGTCGCGTCGCTTCCAGGCGACAGGACGGTGCGGAAGAAGAGGCAGGCGGCGGTGGTGATGGTGCGTTGGAAGGCGCCTTCCATGGTGCCGTCCTCGGTGCGCGGTTTCATCACCAGGGGCTCGCCCTTGTCGAAGGTCATGGTCGCGATATCGACGGCGTTGCCCTTGGCATGTTCCGACATCTTGCCTGTCGCCGCGCTGTTGCGGTTGCGGCAGATATAGGTTGAGGCATTGCCAAAGGCCGTGACCTGCCGGTCTGGCATGGCGATCTTGGCGGTGGGGATGATCACGTCCTTTGTCCAACGGGAAAGCGCAAGGGCTGCCTCGCATCGCATCGTTCCCTTCGGCTCGAGTTTGATGCCTGGCAGAACCGCGGAGACCTCCAGCGGTGAGGCAATGCCGCAGCCGTCTTCTTCGCCCTTGATCGGTTCGATCTCCCGAAACTCGGCGCCGAGCTCTTTCAGTTGCGAGAGGCAGGCTCTCAGCTCTTCCGGGTTCTCTTGCATCACCGGTTCGGGCGCGGGCTCATCGGCTTTCTTCTCTTCGGTGGGCTTTTCCTTGGTCGGCTTTGCATCGCCGGGCTTGCCTTGTTCGGCTTTGTCGGCGTCCGGCTTTTCATCCGCAGACTTCTTCTGCTCCGGCGTGTTGCTTTCGCTCGGTGACGCATCTTGGGGCTCTGGCGTCTGAGGTTTTTCCTGCGGCTTAGGCACCGTGTTCTCTGGTGGTGGCGCGACCTGCTCGGGGGCTTTGTCGTTTTTCTCCGGCGAGGTCGCCTTCTCAGGCGTTTCCTGCTGTGGCTTTGCTTCCGGAACCGGAACCTGTTTTGGCGGTTCAGATGCGGCAATCAGCAGCGATGCCGCTGCCAGAATGAAGAAACGGTGAAGCATGTCGGTCTGTCGCCCCCTGTCGCGCAGATGGTTGCGCGAAAGCGACAACGCGCCAATGGGCGATCCGGTTCAGGAACGGCCCGCAAATCCGCTTGCCAAGCGGGTTTATTGCCGCTAACAATTTCGCCCATGAACACAACATCGAAGAACATTGCGATCTGGTGGTGGGGCAGCTGAGGCGGCCTTGACCAGTCATGTTCACACGACACGTCCAAGCCGCCCGAAATTTCAGGCGGCTTTTTTGTTATTCTGCCGCCGGTCATCATCGGGTCTAAAAAACGGGAACTGCAGGTAAAATGGTTACAATCACTCAGGATGACGGTTCGGAAATTTACGAGACCAAGGGCGGCATTAAGGTCTCGCGCAAGCGTCGCGAAGCCGATTATGCCAGCGCGATCGACAGCTATGTCGATGGTCTGGACTCCCGTCGCGGCGCGGTCTTCTCGTCCAATTATGAATATCCTGGCCGTTATACGCGCTGGGATACCGCCATCATCGATCCGCCACTTGGCATTTCCTCCTTCGGCCGCAAGATGTGGATCGAGGCTTATAATGGTCGCGGCGAGGTCCTGCTTTCCTTCATTGCAGAGAAGCTGAAAGCAACGCCGGATCTGACGCTTGGTGCGTTGACCGCCCGCCGTCTCGATCTGACGGTCAACGAGCCGGACCGCGTGTTTACCGAGGAAGAGCGCTCCAAGATCCCGACCGTTTTCACGCCGCTTCGTGCCATTGTCGACCTGTTCTATTCCAGCGCGGACTCGGCCATCGGGCTTTTCGGTGCCTTCGGCTACGATCTTGCCTTCCAGTTCGATGCCATCAAGCTCTCGCTGCAGCGCCCGGAAGACCAGCGCGACATGGTGCTCTTCCTGCCGGATGAAATTCTGGTGGTGGATCACTATTCCGCCAAGGCTTGGATCGACCGCTACGACTTCGAGAAGGCCGGGCTGACGACCGAGGGCAAGTCGGAAGAGACCGAGGCCGAGCCATTCAAGACCACCGATACGATCCCGCCGCGCGGCGATCATCATCCTGGCGAATATTCCGAACTGGTGATCAAGGCGAAAGAAAGCTTCCGCCGTGGCGACCTATTCGAAGTGGTGCCCGGTCAGAAATTCATGGAGCGCTGCGACAGCAATCCATCGGCGATTTCACGTCGTCTGAAGGCGATCAACCCGTCGCCCTATTCCTTCTTCATCAATCTTGGCCATCAGGAATATCTGGTCGGCGCGTCGCCGGAAATGTTCGTGCGCGTCTCAGGTCGTCGTATCGAGACCTGCCCGATTTCGGGCACCATCAAGCGCGGTGACGATCCGATTGCCGATAGCGAGCAGATCCTCAAGCTGTTGAATTCGAAGAAGGACGAGTCCGAACTGACCATGTGCTCGGATGTCGACCGCAACGACAAGAGCCGTGTGTGCGAGCCGGGCTCCGTCAAGGTCATCGGCCGTCGCCAGATCGAGATGTATTCGCGCCTCATCCACACGGTGGACCATATCGAGGGACGCCTGCGCGATGACATGGATGCATTTGACGGCTTCCTGAGCCACGCCTGGGCCGTAACGGTGACGGGTGCGCCAAAGCTTTGGGCGATGCGTTTCATCGAAAACCATGAAAAGAGCCCGCGTGCATGGTATGGTGGCGCCATCGGCATGGTTGGCTTCAACGGCGACATGAATACGGGACTGACGCTGCGCACCATCCGCATCAAGGATGGCATTGCGGAAGTGCGGGCAGGGGCGACGCTGCTGAACGATTCCATTCCACAGGAAGAAGAAGCGGAAACCGAACTGAAGGCATCGGCCATGATTGCAGCCATTCGCGATGCAAAAGCCCAGAATTCGACCGTCGGCAAGCGCGATGCGGCCAAGGTCGGAACGGGCGTGAAGATCCTGCTGGTCGATCACGAAGACAGCTTCGTGCATACGCTGGCGAATTACTTCCGGCAAACAGGTGCGACGGTCTCGACCGTTCGCACACCGGTTCCGGCGGAAATCTTCGATCGCTTCCAGCCGGATCTCGTGGTTCTCTCTCCCGGACCGGGCAACCCCGGCGATTTCGATTGCAAGGCGACGATCAAGGCTGCCCGTGCGCGCGAGTTGCCGATCTTCGGCGTCTGCCTCGGGCTCCAGGCGCTGGCCGAAGCCTATGGCGGTGAGCTTCGCCAACTGGCGATCCCGATGCATGGCAAGCCCTCTCGCATCCGCGTTCTGGAGCCGGGCCTGGTCTTTTCCGGTCTGGGCCGCGAAGTCACCGTCGGTCGTTACCACTCGATCTTTGCCGATCCGGCCACGCTTCACCGCGATTTCATGATTACGGCGGAAAGCGAAGACGGCACGATCATGGGCATCGAGCACACGAAGGAGCCGGTGGCAGCGGTGCAGTTCCACCCGGAATCGATCATGACGCTTGGCGGCGATGCCGGTATGCGGATGATCGAGAATGTGGTGACGCATCTCGTGCGCAGGGCGAAGACCAAAGCGGCCTGACGCAAATCCCTGGCGGCGACTTTGGACGCCGCCATTTCTCCTGATCGCGTGAGCGCTGGTGAAGATCCTAAAATATATATTTATCGTTTTGGTTCTTGCCGTTACGGGCATTGCCCTTGGCGTGGCTGTGCCAAGGCAGCCAACCGTCTCCGATGACGGGTCACCCGCAGAATCGTCCCGTCGCATTTTGGTGCTCAGCAATCCGATCCATACCGATATTGCCGTGCCGGTGGATGCGGACTTGCTGGCACGCTTTGCATTTCTGCGGGATGGCAACCTCGAGATCGATCACCCCGGCCTTCGCTATATCGTCTTTGGCTGGGGCGGCCGGGCGTTCTACACCCAAACGCCGACATGGGCGGATCTTAAACCCGTGCCCGTGTTGAAGAGTTTCACCGTCGATCAGTCGGTGATGCATGTGGCGCTTGCCGGCGATATCCCGCTGTCAGAACCGAGTGTCATGCCGGTTGATCTCTCGGATGCGGGATATGCGAGAATGCTCGATTTTATTATTGCGAGCTTTTCACGACCGGAGGGGAGCGAGGTTCCGCTCATTGGCCAGTCTTATGGTGCAGACGATGTGTTTTTCGAAGCGGAAGGCGCTTTCAACGTGCTGGTCGGCTGCAACATCTGGACGGCGGCGGCCCTTCGGCAGGCGGGGATCGGCACGGGGTGGTGGACGCCGTTGCCCTGGCTTTTGACAACCTCTTTGCGCATGCATAATGACGCGGGCGTGTTTTCAGTTGGGCCGCTTCGGGTCGGCGGGTTGTGGTGAGCGACGGTCGAGCCGGTTAGCACTATTGCTGCACCCCCCTCACGTTCAACGCTTCGGCGCGCCCCGAATTGACACGACACTGCCAGTCGGATGACATGGCACCTGAAGCCTTGCCCGAAGAAAGCCAGCCACAATGCTCGACCTCCACCAACTTCTGATCGTCTACGCCGCCTATATCATTGCGACCGCAAGCCCGGGCCCGAGCAACATGACGATCATGGGCGTCGCCATGAGCCAGGGCAGGGCGCCGGCTGTTGTGCTTGCACTTGGTGTGATGACCGGGTCTCTGACCTGGGCTGCGATTGCTGCAACCGGCCTCTCCGCCGTGCTGGGTTCCTTCGCCAATGCGCTGTTCGTCATCAAGATACTGGGTGGGATCTATCTGCTCTATCTCGCCTACAAGTCTGCGCGCTCGGCTTTCATCAACGCGCGGCAAGCAGGAATTGGTGCAGGGAATGGCGGCAAGGCGGATTACGGCAAGCTCTATCGGCGTGGGCTTCTGCTGCATCTGACAAACCCGAAGGCGGTTCTCGGGTGGATGGCGGTCATGTCGCTTGGCCTCAAACCCGGTGCCGGTCCCGCCACGCTTACCGCGATCGTCGGCGGTTGCGGGCTGCTCGGCTTGGTGGTCTTCTGTGGCTACGCCCTCCTGTTCTCCACCGCGCCCGCCATCCGCATGTATCAAAAGGCCAAGCGCTCGATCGAGGCAACGCTTGCGCTCTTCTTCGGCTTTGCGGGTATCAAGCTGCTGCTCAGCAGGGTTTGATAGACTGCGCCAATCAGACGGGAATTCACATGTCGAACGAAACGCATACCACCCGCTTCACCCGTGTCTGCCCCATCATGCGTATTTTCGATGAGGCTAAAGCGCGGGAGTTCTATGTCGACTTCCTCGGCTTCTCGGTGGATTGGGAGCATCGCTTCGGGGAGAATTTTCCGCTTTATATGCAGGTTTCGCGCGCAGGATTGGTTCTTCACCTTTCCGGACATCATGGCGATGCGACGCCTGGTTCGACTGTGTTTGTCGAAACCCTCGGCGTAGAAGCCTATCAGCGCGAGCTTGCGGCGAAGGACTATACTTTCATGAAGCCGGGCGTCGAGCCGCTGCCTTGGGGCCTGCAGATGGAAGTGACCGATCCCTTCGGCAATCGTATCCGCTTCTGCGAGCGGCTCGAGACGGAAAGCGCTTGACCCTTCTGCAAGATTAAATCATAGAACGCGCCAACAGCGAACCGCCTGCACGAACCCTCGTGCGGGCGGTTCGTGCGTTTTAGGGTCCACTTCTGCAATTCGTTTGCATCTGCACGGGGTTTCGCCATGAATGATGAAGGTAACGCTCTCGTCCGAAAGCTGGCTTTCTGGGGCATTCCGTTTTCGTTTCTCGTCCTTGGACTGAAGCTCTCGGCATGGTGGGTCACGGGCTCCGTCGCGCTGCTGTCCGACGGTCTGGAATCGACCGTCAATGTGGTTGCGGCCTTCATTGCTTACTTCGTCATTCGCTATGCGCAGAAGCCAGCCGATGACGATCATCAGTTCGGCCACCACAAGGCAGAATATATATCTGCTGTGGTGGAGGGTGTGCTGATCGTCGTGGCGGCGCTGTTGATCGTCAAGGAAGCCTGGGGTGGGTTGTTCGAACCGCGCCTGCCGGAAGCGCCGGTGCTGGGTCTGGCGATCAATGCGTTTGCCGGCGGTCTCAATGCGGTCTGGGCGACCATTCTCATCCGCGTCGGTCGCAAGCATGCTTCGCCTGCGCTGACGGCCGATGGCCATCACATCATGTCGGATGTCGTGACCTCGATTGGCGTTCTGATCGGCCTCGTGCTGGCGATTGTCACCGGCTATGCGATCCTCGATCCGCTGCTCGCCATTCTGGTTGCCATCAATATTCTCATCCAGGGCTCGAAGGTCATTCTCCATTCGCTGAGCGGATTGATGGATAAGGCGGTGGAGCCGGAGGAGGACGAGGCAATCAAGAAGGCGATTGCAGAGCATTCCGCCGGTGTCCTCAACGTGCATGACTTGAAGACGCGCCGTGCAGGGTCTGCCGCCTTCATCGATTTTCACGTCGTCGTGCCCGCCAGCATGTCGGTGGGCGCGGCGCATGAGATTTGCGATCGCCTTGAAGATGCCATAAGGGGCGTGATACCCGGGGCCACACTCGCCATCCACGTCGAGCCTGAAAGCGAGCAGGCGCACGGCGTCAGGGTCAATGTTCTAGAACCAGGAGTTTAAGCCATGTCAGTGACGGATGTTTCCGGCCTGTCCCAGCTGGGCGCGCAGGTCGCAGCCCCTGAAAATCCAGAAAGTGCCGTTCTGGAGCGCGTGCCGAATGGAAATGCGGGGACGGATTACGTCGTGCGCTTCACCGCGCCGGAATTCACCTCGCTTTGCCCGATGACGGGACAGCCGGATTTCGCCCATATCGTCATCGACTATATTCCCGGTGATTTTCTGGTGGAATCGAAGTCGCTGAAACTCTTCCTGCATTCCTTCCGCAACCACGGTGCCTTCCACGAGGATTGCTCGATCTATATCGCCAAGCGGCTGGTCGATCTGCTGGCGCCCAAGTGGCTGCGTATTGGCGCTTACTGGTATCCGCGCGGCGGCATTCCCATCGATGTGTTCTGGCAGACCGGGCCAGCGCCCGAAGGCGTCTGGCTGCCGGATCAAGGGGTGGCGACCTATCGTGGTCGCGGCTGACAGCCTATCCAGGAATCTCCGTTGGTCGCCTGCAAATTGCAATGTCTGCGATTCCAGTGCTCACACCAACGGAAGTTCCTGATCAAGACTCAGACGAAGGAGCTATCGTCGCCTGAGTCGTAATCCGTGTCATTGCTGCTGTCGTCATAGCTCGGGTCATTGTCATCAGGCGTGTAATCGGCCTGCTGCACGTCGTTGCCGTTGTTATCGGCATTGGCCTGCTGTTGGTCGTCGCCATAGTAATTGTTGATGACCGTTTCCTCGACTGGCGCATTGCCAAGTGCATTGCCGCCGGAGAAGGGCGAACCCCAACCGGATGACGCCATGTGGTTGGAGAAGATGCCGCTTAGAGAATTGGCAAGCAGCATGCCGCCTGCGACACCCGCGGCGGTTCCAAGCGCACCCTGAAGGAAACTGCCGCCACCGCCACCGGAGCGTCCGAAGCCGGATGTCTGCTGGCTCCACGGCCCACTCGGCTGCTGTGGCTCGGTGCTTCTGCCCCAAGGTCCAGATGTCTGGCCGGACATATCGTTGCGATAGATCGACTGCGGCTGTGGGGGCTGCGGGGTTGGAGCAGGGGCGGGCGCCTGCGGCTGGTTGGTGCCGAAAATGGAGCTTAGGAAGCCGCCCTGGGTTCCGCGCTGTTGATCGCCCGCACCGGTTTCCAGCTGGTGGATGCGTTCTTCAAGCTGCTTGATGTGGGCGGCGGCCGCTTCCAATCCCTTTTCCTGCACGATGACGGCCTGTGCGAGGTAATAGGGTGCATGCTGCTGATCCCGGACCGACTGGTCGATCAGCGCTTCGGCTTCCGGGTCACGGGCGGTGGACGATGCGGTCTTGATCCTGTCGAACAGGCCCTTGAGCAGTTGGGTTTCTTCTGGTGACATCTCTTGCCTCCTTGGCATGTCGAGAAACGCATACCAAGGAAGTAGAGTTCAAATCGGATTTTTCAAAGCCCCGATTTCTTACATTTCTGTAATCCGATACCTCATCCGCCAAAGGCGAGCGAGAGACCTGCCAGCGCTGTCAGGCCACCGGCGATGCGGGCTGCGATGGGACCGAAGCGCGAGACGCCCAGACCAAGGGCCACACCGGCAAGATGCAGAAGTGCTGTGGCGATCATAAAGCCGATGCCGAACTGCAGCGCGCCAGCCGTTCCAAGTTCCCCGCCATGGGCGTGACCGTGGAAGAGTGCGAAAACGCCGACAATGGCGGCCGCCGCAACGGTCGGCAGCTTGGCAGCGATGGCGACCAGAAGGCCAAGACCGATGACGGATGCAAGGATAGCAGGCTCGACGAAGGGCAGTTCGATGCCGTAGACCGCCATGAAGAAGCCGATCGCCATGGTGCCGACAAAGGCTGCCGGGACAGCCCACAATGCGTTTTTGCGGCCTTCTGTCGTGGCGATCTGCGATGCCCAAAGGCCAACGGCCACCATGGCAAGGATATGGTCTGCACCAAACAGCGGGTGTGAAACGCCGGCCATGAAGGAGCCGTGCTCTTCCGGATTGAGATGGGCGAAAGCGGGCAGGGTGGTGGCGCCAAGGCCGGCTGCGGCAAGGATAAGTCTTTTCAACATCGTTCCCTCTTCAAATGTCTGGTCGGGTGCCTGCCATTCTTGGGATAACGGCCACACCTTATCGCAGCCAACGATATGTCGATTCAGAAGAGCCTGTCCATGCGGCATTTGCCGGTGGTCCATGGATTGAGCGCTTTTATTAAGCAGTTCCGCGCCTTGTCTTTTTCGCTCATTGTTTTACGACACAAATCACACTATGTCCGATAGGCACTGAATTATGTTGGAGACCGTCCGTATGAACGAAGAAGAAGACGACAAGAGCAAGGAACTGCCGATCGGTAAAGAAACGGAAGCGAATCTTTTCAAGTCGCGTTCGATCTTCATTTATGGCGGTATTACCCAGGAACTGGCGCAGAAGGTCTGCACGCAGCTTGTCGCCCTCGCTGCTGCGAGCGACGACGACATCCGCGTCTACGTCAATTCGCCAGGCGGCCACGTCGAATCCGGCGACAGCATCCACGACATGATCAAGTTCATCAAGCCGAAGGTGTACATCATCGGCACGGGCTGGGTCGCATCTGCCGGCGCGCTGATCTACGTATCGGTGCCGAAGGAGCGTCGTCTTTGCCTGCCCAACACACGCTTCCTGCTGCACCAACCTTCCGGTGGTACGCGCGGCATGGCGTCCGACATCGAAATCCAGGCGCGTGAAATCATCAAGATGAATCAGCGCCTGATCAGGATCTTCTCCAAGGCCACCGGCCAGACGGAAGAAAAGATCGCCAAGGACATCGATCGCGACTACTGGCTCGGCGCAGACGATGCCGTGTCCTATGGTCTGGTCGGCAAGATAGTCGAGCACCAGTCGGAAGTCTGACAGTCTGTCGGATAATCGCCGTTGGTGGACTGCAAATGGCAATTTCTGCGCTTCCGGTGCTCACGTACCTTAAGTACGCTGCGCTCTAGTTCTCGAAATCACCATTTTCGTCTCACCATCGACAATTCTTGAACAGACTGTGAGACGTTTCGATCTGAATTCAAAGCCCGTGCCGGTGAAAGCCGGTGCGGGCTTTTTGCTTTGAGTCTGAAGCGCGGCCATCTCCCACCGCAACCTCACGCGATGCGAGGCTTGCAAGGCAAGCGAAAGAGCGGGTCGGCACCCGGAATGGCTGTAATGGCCTTGCACGACTCTGTGTTTTTTGGTCAGCCTCTACTCGATCCATCATCAGAGTAGACCATGTTCAAAGATTTCTCCCTCCAGGCCCTGTTCATGGGCTGCCTCACGGCTTTCGTCGGCTTTGCCAGCTCCTTTGCCGTGGTGCTGCAAGGGTTGAAGGCGGTTGGCGCGACGGATTTCGAGGCAGCGTCAGGCTTGATGGCGCTGTCGGTTTCCATGGGGCTTTGCGCCATCGTGCTGTCGGTGACAACCAGACTGCCGGTCAGCATCGCGTGGTCTACGCCCGGAGCAGCACTGCTGGCAACGACGGGCGTGATCGAGGGCGGGTTTCCGGCTGCTGTGGGCGCCTTCATCATCTGCGCGGCCTTCATCATCATTGCCGGGCTGTTCCGCCCGCTTGGGCGCGCGGTGGCCTCCATTCCGGCGCCGCTTGCCAATGCCATGCTTTCGGGCGTCATCATCGGGCTCTGCTTTGCGCCGATCAAGGCGATTGGTTTCAATCCGGCGCTCGGCCTGCCGATCATTCTGGCCTGGATCGTCGTTGGGGCGTTCAAGCGGCTGTTTGCCGTGCCCGCCGCACTCGCAGCTTTCGTGCTGGTGATGATCTTCGGTGTGGACATCCCGGCCGGCGCCTTCGATGCGCTGGCGCAATCTTTGACGCCGCCGATGGAATGGGTGACACCGAATTTCAGCCTGCATGCGGTGGTTTCCATCGCATTGCCGCTCTTCATCGTCACCATGGCCTCGCAGAATATTCCCGGCATCGCGGTGCTGAAGGTCAATCATTACGATCCGCAGCCCGGGCCACTCTTTGCCAAGACCGGCTTCTTTTCGCTTCTTTCCGCACCCTTCGGCGGCCATGCGGTCAATCTCGCCGCCATCACCGCCGCCATGTGCGCCGGTGAGGATGCCCATCCCGATCCCAAGCGCCGCTATTGGGCCGCAATTATCGGCGGCTTCGGCTACATCATCTTCGGGCTGCTGGCCGGTGTCGTAACGGCCTTCGTTGCGCTGGCACCGCCCATCCTCATTCAAGCGGTGGCAGGACTGGCGCTGGTCGGCGCCTTTTCAGGTTCGGCGGTTGCGGCCTTCAAGGAGCCGGAGACACGGGAAGCTGCGGCGATCACGTTTCTCGTCACGGCGTCCGGACTATCCTTCGGTGGAATTTCCGGCGCATTCTGGGGACTACTCGGGGGAGGGCTGATGCTGGCGCTCCAGCGGGCGGTCATCGCCGTGCGAGCACGCCCGCTAAAATGACAAGTCACGGCAGAAGATTACTTGTCAGATCAAAAACCGCTGTTTATAGAAAAACCATGACCAGTTGCACCAAGACCTTTTCCGGCATGAGCGCGCAGATTTCTGCGAAGGCTTCGCCGTGTGGTGCACTCTCGCTTCTTAGCCTCGACCTTACACGCGGTTGCCGGGTCCAGTGAGGAGCGCCCGGCGGCCGAAAGCCCGCTGGTGCCAATGCTCCTCATCTCGAAATCTCATTTCATTCTGGATTTAGGCCCGACAACGGGTGAAGCATCCGCCAGCGGCTTTTCAAGCGCCTGGATGCTCAAGGAGCAAGACGATGGACGCGAAGACAAACAGCATTTCCAAGGGCATGCCGGAAGCAGGCGTGAAATATCGCCCCTATCCCGCCATCAACATTCCCGACCGCACATGGCCCGGCAAGACCATCGACAAGGCGCCGATCTGGTGTTCGGTGGACTTGCGTGACGGCAACCAGTCGCTGGTCAATCCGATGGGTCATGATCGCAAGGCCCGCATGTTCAAGCTGCTGTTGGACATGGGTTTCAAGGAAATCGAAATCGGTTTTCCATCCGCCTCGCAGACGGATTTCGACTTTGCCCGCTGGTGCGTGGAAGAGGGGAATGTGCCGGATGACGTATCGCTGCAGGTCTTGGTGCAGTGCCGCCCGGAACTGATCACCCGCACCTTCGAGGCGCTGGAGGGTGCCAAGAATCCCATCATCCATTTCTACAACTCGACCAGCGAATTGCAGCGGCGCGTGGTCTTCGGCAAGGACGTCCATGGCATCAAGCAGATCGCCGTCGATGCGGCGAAGATGATCACCGACATGGCGGCAAAGGCCGGCGGCGGTTATCGCTTCGAATATTCGCCGGAAAGCTTTACCGGCACGGAGCTGGAAGTGGCACTGGACATCTGCAACGCCGTCATCGACGTGGTGAAGCCGACCCCCGATAACAAGCTGATCCTCAATCTGCCATCCACCGTAGAAATGGCGACGCCCAACATCTATGCCGACCAGATCGAATGGATGTGCCGCAATATCGACAACCGCGAAAACGTCATCATCTCGCTGCACCCGCACAATGACCGCGGCACGGGCATTGCCGCCACCGAACTCGGCCTGATGGCCGGTGCCGACCGCGTCGAAGGCACACTGTTTGGCAATGGCGAACGCACCGGTAATGTGGACGTGGTGACGCTGGCGCTGAACATGTATACTCAGGGCGTGGACCCGGAACTGGATTGCACCGATATCGAGCGCATCAAGGCCGTCTACGAATATTCCAACGAAATGACGATCCCCGAGCGTCACCCTTATGTCGGCGAACTGGTCTATACTGCCTTCTCCGGCTCGCATCAGGATGCGATTAACAAGGGCATGAAGGCGATCAAGGTCGCCAACCACCCGGTCTGGGAAGTGCCCTATCTGCCGATCGATCCTAAGGATGTCGGCCGCTCCTACGAGGCGATCATCCGTATCAACTCGCAGTCCGGCAAGGGTGGCATCGCCTATATCCTGCAGGAGGATTACGGCCTGAACCTGCCGCGTAATCTGCAGGTGGAGTTTCGCGAGGACATTCAGCGCATCACCGATGAGGAAGGCGTGGAACTGCCCGCCAAGCGCATCTATGAGCGCTTCATGGAACGCTATGTGACGCAGTCCAATGCGCGTCTGAAATTCGTCGATCACCACACCTATCCGGCTGGCGACTTCAAGGGCGTGCGCGTCGTCGCTGCCGAGATCATGGACAAGGGCGAAGTGAAGCGGATCGAGGGCAAAGGAACAGGTCCGATCGACGGCTTCATCAATGCGCTGTCGACCTATCTCGGCATCGATCTGTCGGTGAACGACTATTCCGAACACTCGCTGCAGCACGGCTCCAACGCATCGGCCATTGCCTATGTCGAGATGGAGCATCCGGGCGGTAAGCTCTTTGGTGCGGGTATCAACACCAACATCGTTGCGGCTTCGCTGGAAGCGATCGTTTCTGCGGCCAACCGCGTGCTGGAAGAGCGGGCGAAGTAAGTGGAGCGTATCTGGTCAGCCCGAGTTTCGGGCTGACGTCCTCTTCGTTGCGCTGACGCGCAACGGCTGGATCCCTGTGACAGGCACAGGGATGAGGGGAGAGTGAGGAGCTCTTCGAGAGATCATAAACCGTGCAGGTAGTGGGAGATGTCCTGCCAATCAGGATTCTCCGCCTCTATGAGGTTCAGCTTCCATTGACGCGGCCATTTCTTGACCGTCTTTTCACGCGTAATCGCTGTCGTCAGCAGATCGTACTCTTCAAACCAGACCAGGGTTTTGACGTTGTACCTGGATGTGAAACCCGGCGTTAGCTCGTTTTGATGTTCAAAAAGCCTGTTGGGCAAGTCCTTCGTTACACCGGTGCAAAGTGTACCGTTCCGCTTAGAGGCAAGGATGTAGACAGAACCCTTCATGGTCTCATAGTGCCTAGAGAGAGATGACGGTGCAAGATGCTTGCGTCCGGAGGCAGTTTCACCGAGGCCACGAGGGTATTTGAGTGGCAGGACGGATTACATACCCTCCCTCATCCCTGTGCTCGTCACAGGGATCCAGCGTGATCAAGTCTTTGATCACGATAGACTCTTCTCTAAAACAGCGGTTACTCCTCCGGCGCCTGTTCCACCGGGTTGCTGAAGCCGAGGGGGCGGCCGTTGTGGTAGAAGACGCGGATGTCTTCGAGCTCTATCCCGGTTGCCTTTTCGTTGAGGCTGAAGCGTTCGCAGGTCACCTCCCATGCGCCGGGGCCGCCGGAAATGTTGAAGAGATTGTAGCCGGCACGGGGTTTTTCACCGCCCGGTCCCTGGCTCGCAGAGGCGATGCCGACGACAGGGATGTGGTCCTGGCCGCGATGGGTGTTCAGCCAGTAGACGGTGTTGAGGTGGGTGTGGCCGTGGAGCACGAGTTCGGCGCCGCCCGTGCCGAGTGCTGCGGCAAAGCGGCGAATGCCGATCATGCGCTTGTGGGTGGCAGCCGCGCCGCGCACGGGTGGGTGATGGATCATCACCACGCGGAACAGGCCCAGCTCTCCGGCCTTTTTCAGCAGATCCGCGGTTGCACGCGCCTGGCGGCGGCCGAAATATCCCGTGGCGGAGAAGGGCGGGGTGGCGATCGAGGTGGAGCAGCCGATCAGTGCGACCGGGCCGCGCACGCGCATATATGGGAATATCTTGCGGTCTTCGTTCCAGTCTTGCGCATCGCCGTCGCCTCGAACGTAGGGATACCAGGCCGCCATCGCCTTGTCGTGTGCGCCGGGCACATAGGCGTCGTGGTTGCCGGGCACGACGGACACCTTCAGCGGGTCGCCCACTTCCTCCAGCCAGTCGGCGGCAGCGCGGATTTCGATGCCGGTTGCCAGATTGACGAGGTCGCCGGTGATCGCGATGTGATCCGGCGCCTTGGTTTCCATATCGTCCACCAACCGCTCCAGCGTGTCGGTGAAAAGATGCTTGCGGCGGTTGAGCCGCCAGTTCACAAAGCCGGTGATGCGCTTGGACGCCAATTCGCGGAAGGTGAGCTTGGGCAATGGGCCGAGGTGAACGTCGGAAATATGGGCGAGCTTGAACATGGGGTCAGACATATCGTATCCGTGTTGAGGCGTCCAATGCGAAGCCTCGGCATTTCAAGGGGATAAGTGCTTCAATCGGGCAGAAACCCATCAGGTGACGGAGAGTTGAACGTTGGTTGAGAACCGCAAGCTCGGTGAAGGGTTCCGGCAACTCTTTCGGAATATTGCCAAAAGGATTGTACACCGGTTCTTTTTTCTGCAGCGCGGCATGACGCTTGGGGTGCGGGCGGCGTGTTTCGATGATGAGGGGCGCATCTTTCTCGTGCGCCATACCTATGCCCCCGGCTGGCATATGCCGGGCGGCGGGGTTGAGCGACAGGAAACCGGATTGCAGGCGCTGCACAAGGAAATCCGCGAAGAGGGCAATCTCGTTGCGACGTCTGTGCCGCAACTCGTCCATGTCTATTTCAACAACCGCACGAGCGATCGCGACCATGTCCTGTTCTATCGCCTCAGCGTTAGACAGACCGCGGTGAAGGTGCCGGATCGCGAGATTGCCGAGAGCGGTTTTTTCCCGCTCGATGCTCTGCCCGACGGGACGACTCCAGCGACGCGGCGTCGTCTCGCGGACCTCACGGGTGACGCTTCGCCGGACGATTACTGGTAGCCTCCCGCCAACCTTGCGCGATCATGGGCCTTTTCGAGCTCCAATTCCGGTCCGACCGGGACGATGCCCGTCGGGTTGATCGTCTTGTGGCTGCGGTAATAATGCTCCTTGATCTGGCGCATATCGACCGTCTCCGGCACGCCGGGCGTCTGGAAGATATCGCGCAGATAACCGGTGAGATTCGGGTAATCGTGAATGCGGCGGATGTTGCATTTGAAGTGGCCGACATAGACCGGATCGAAACGCACCAGCGTGGTGAAGAGCCGCCAGTCAGCCTCCGTCTGCTCAGCCCCTAGAAGAAAGCGCTGGTTTGAGAGGCGTTCTTCAAGGATGTTGAGGGTCTCAAATACCTTGATAGCACTTTCCTGATAAGCTTCCTGCGTGGTGGCAAAGCCCGCCTTGTAGACGCCGTTGTTGACGGTGTCGTAGATCAGGTCGTTGAGCTGGTCGATTTCACTGCGCCGCTGTTCCGGATAGAAATCGAGTTCAGATCCGGTCAACGCATCGAAGGCGCTGTTGAACATGCGGATGATCTCCGCCGACTCATTGGAGACGATGGTGTTCTGCTGCTTGTCCCAAAGAACGGGCACGGTGACGCGGCCGGAATAGTGCGGATCGGCCTTGGTGTAGACCTGCCAGAGGAACGACGACCCGAAGAGATGATCCTCCGTCGCGCCCGGCGTGCGCTCCCCCTCAGGCTTGAATTCCCAGCCATTTTCCAGCATCATCGGATCGACGACGGAAACCGAAATATAGTCGTCGAGCTTCTTCAGCTTGCGGAAGATGAGGGTGCGATGCGCCCAGGGACAAGCGAGCGAGACGTAGAGGTGATAGCGATCCTTCTCCGCCTTGAAGCCGCCCTTGCCGGAGGGGCCGGGCTCGCCATCGGCGGTGATCCAGTTGCGGAACTGCGAAGCGCTGCGCTTAAAATGGCCCTTGGTTTCCTTTGTGTCGTACCACACATCCTGCCAAACGCCTTCAACCAGCCTGCCCATCTGCATTCTCCCTTTGTTTCTTCTCTCACCCTAAGGCGCGCAGCGGTTAAAGCGAACCCTCGCATCGATGAACAATGCGTTCTTCCTTCGTGAATGCAACCGAAGGGCCATTTGTTCTGGACCCTCTCATAATTTCCTGATATCTGCGATTTTCATAATCTTGAGGAAATTCTCCCCTATGACCGAACCACGGACGCTCCGACGACGCTGACGCTCTTCTTGCCCTGTCAGGCAATGTCAGGCGCACCGTCACATATCGTCATGTCCGTATTCAACGTTCCGGTCTTTCCATGTCCAAGCACGAACTGGTCTATCTCACCGAGGACGCGTCTCACGACGCCGTTATCGAACTCATCAATGCAGAAGCTTTCGGCCCAGGCCGGCACACACGCGCTGCCGCACGTATCCGCGAGCAGGGGCCTCACGACCGCTCGCTCTCCTTCATCTGCGCCGATGATGGCGAGACCATCGCGTCGGTGCGGATGACACCGGTTCGCGCAGGTCAGGTGAACGGCCATATGCTGGGTCCGCTGGCGGTTCGGCCCTCGCACAAGAACAGGGGCATCGGGCGTGAACTGGTGCGCATTGCGATTGCAGCTGCCAAGCGCAAGGGCTCCGAGGCGGTGATCCTGATTGGCGATCCACCCTATTATATGCCGCTCGGCTTCGAGAAGGTCGCCTATGGCGCGCTCGATTTTCCAGGACCTGTCGACATGAACCGGGTGCTCGTCGTGCCCCTGGCGGATGATGTTCATGCTCGACTGAAAGGCACGATTGGCTGGGGGGATGACGACGCCAAAGCAGTGGATGCGCAGGAGGAGCTTGTATTTAATCCGCCTCTTCGTGCCATGGGTTGACGCAACCGCAGCTATAACGCCTTGACAGTCTCTCCCAGCGGACCGTAGCACTTTACTCCAGGGTTACGACTTTGGTCGCAAGGGGGCGATGATGACGTCAATTACGATGAACGATGCGCTGGATCGCGCAGGAGCGGGAGCCTATCAGCGCCGGTTGATGGGTATCTTCGGACTGGTCTGGGCGGCGGATGCCATGCAGGTGCTGGCGGTGGGCTTCACTGCCGCCTCGATTGCTGCAACGTTCGGGCTTACCGTCCCGCAGGCACTGCAGACGGGAACCGCATTCTTCCTCGGCATGCTGCTTGGCGCCATTGGCTTTGGGCGGATGGCGGATCGTTATGGTCGCCGTCGGGTCTTGATCGTCACCGTGGCCTGCGATGCCGTCTTCGGCATTCTCTCTATATTTGCACCGGATTTCACCATTCTTCTGGTTCTGCGCTTCCTCACGGGTGCAGCTGTCGGCGGTACGCTGCCGGTGGATTATGCGATGATGGCGGAATTTCTGCCGGCAAAAAACCGCGGCCGCTGGCTCGTTCTGCTGGAAGGCTTCTGGGCCGTCGGAACGCTCGTGGTGGCAATTGCCGCATGGATTGCAAGCCTTTACCAACTCCAGGATGCATGGCGCTACATCTTTGCCGTCACCGCGTTCCCTGCGCTGATCGGCATCGGCCTGCGCTTCCTTGTGCCGGAATCGCCGCTCTATCTGTTGAAGAGCGGTCGTTCTGAAGAAGCGAAAGTCGTGGTCAATGCCATGCTGAAGACCAATGGTCGCACGGAACTGGATGCAGGCACCGGCATCGCCCAGTCCAAGTCTGTGAAGGGGCAGGGCCTGTTTTCGCCGGCTCTTCGTCAGCGCAGCATCATGATCCTCGCCATATGGTTCCTGGTCTCTGTCTCCTATTACGGCGTCTTCACCTGGATGCCCGCCCGACTTGCGGGTGAAGGCTTCGGCTTCGTCCGCGGCTATGGCTTTCTAGTCCTCGTCGCACTCGCCCAGATCCCCGGCTATGCGCTTGCTGCCTACGGCGTGGAAAAATGGGGCCGCAAGCCAACGCTGATCGGCTTCTGCCTGCTGTCAGCGCTCGGCTGCCTGCTCTTCACACTCGCGACGACCGGTACGATCATCGCCGCATCTCTGCTCCTGATGAGCTTTGCGCTGCTCGGCACCTGGGGTGCGCTCTATGCCTATACGCCGGAGCTCTACCCGACGGAATCACGCGCCACGGGCATGGGGGCGGCCGGCGCCATGGCCCGCCTCGGCGGGTTGCTGGCACCCTCGGTGCTTGGCTACGCCGTCGCTCAAGGGTTTGGGTTTGCAGTTGGCATATTCGCAGGTCTCCTGGTGCTGGCGGCAATCGCCGCAACCATGATCAATGCCGAGACGCGGCAGGTCAGCCTGTCTTGAACGGACCTCAAGTTAGATCGTCGAGGTCCACCTTGAGGACTTCGGCGATTTTCTTCATGACAGAGAGGCTTCCTTCCTTCTTGCCGCCTTCAATCTCTGAAAGATAAGGCGCGCTGATGCCCGCCTCGGCCGCAAGGTCTTTCGCCGATAGTCCTCGGTGAGAACGCCATACCTTCACGGCACTCTCCCCAGAAAGAAGGCGGGTTACGATTTCCGCTGGCACAAGTTCGTCACGTTTGGCCGAAATGTCTGCCTTGATCCTGTTTGCCGCGGCAATGTCTGCCTGGTCGATCAAGCTCTCATACTCCGCTAGAGGTAGGATGACGAGTGTTTCGCCGTTGGGTGTCTTTATCGTTTGCATATGCAACTCCTACTGATAGACGCTGCCACGCGGGCCGATTTGAATGATCTCCAAGATATGCCCGTCGTCGTCCATTATGACGCGCCAATCGCCCACTCGAAGCCTGATGTATGGTGATCCCACAAGCGCCTTGACATTATTGGTCAGAGAGGTCGGATCATCCGCATATTGTTCGATCTTAGCGACAATCCGCTTTGCTTCGGTTGCCGACAGGCGACGAAGAGTTCTGATCGACGCTTTGCTGTAGGCAATTTTCTTCATGACTTAAAATAGCTAAATGCGAAAATTTTTCAAGAAAATTCGCTTTCAGCTAACTTTCGCGTCTCGAAGCAATTTCTTCAAGTACGTCATGGAGTAATTCGGGCCGAACTCTGCGATCTGGCCGAAGATTTCGTAGCCGCATTTTTGGTAGAGCGTCAGCGCATCAGCACTCATCGTGTCGATATAGGCGCCGGTGCAGCCGCGTTTGCGGGCTTCATCTTCCGCCATTTGAAGAAGCTTGGGGCCAAGACCTTGTCCGCGCAGGTCTTCGGGAATGAAGAGAAGGGCGATGTAAAGCCAGCCGCGGGCGGTGTGGCCGGAGAGGCCGCCGATGACTTTGCCGTCGTCGTTTTTCAGCGCGATGACCAACTCTTTCCAATCGGCAGGGCCGAAGCGATGGAGATTGTAGTCTTTCAAGCCGGCGAGAATGGCGGCCGTGGCGCCCTCATCCGCGCCATCGCTGAGTTCGATCTTGTCGTGCATCTTATCTGCCTTCGCGCCACCACAGAGCAGAGAAGGCCAGCAACAGGGCGGCGAGGCCGGCGAAGCCTGCAAAGAGTGGCAGGGTGTTGACGCCCTTCAGCACGGTTTCATCCGTCATGCGGATCAGCATGCGGTCATTGTCTGCAACGCGGACCTCGCCGCGCACGGGGAGAATATCCGGCAGGACCACACGATTGGCATCGTCTACCACGCGATGGACGCTGCCTCTTGTCGCATCCGCCAGAGGCTTCAGCGTATCCGTGGTGGAGATCATCGCCTTGAATTCCGGCGCATCGACTGCGCCGACATGAACCAGTGTGGTGAAGTCACCATTGGAGACTTCGTAGAGACCCGTCTCGTTCATGCGGCGTTCGATCTTGTAGAGACCGGGGTCCGTTTGGGTGAAGTTCATGGTTTCGGTCTTGCCGGAGGGGAATTTGACCGTAGCGTCGCCCGGATTGTCGCCGATGGTCTGGCGGGTGATCTCGAGCATGCGGCCATTGGCGCGCGCCGTCAGTGCTTCTTCCTCAAGCTCCGGCTCCTTCATCAGCCAGTGGGCGATGCGGCGATAAAGCGCCACATGCGGACCACCGCCTTCAAAGCCGCGCGCCCAGAGCCAGCCCTGGTCGGACAGCAGCATGGCGACGCGGCCTTCGCCCTGGCGGTTCAGCACCAGCAATGGATCTTGGCCGGCGCCGAGCATGACTGTCTGGCCCTGGGGTTGTTCTACACCAACCGTGCGGAACCAGCGGCCCCAATGGGGTGGCTCGTCGCCAGAGCCTTCCAAGCCGCGTGTGACCGGGTGCTTCTTTCCGGCCTCGGAAAGGCGGGGGAAGAAGGCGCCCTGATTGACCTGGCCGGTCGGCTGGGCGGGCAGCACCGATTCAAGCGGCGTCATCGCAATCGAATCCTGGCCCGCATGTTCGGGGCCTGCGGCAATCAGGAGCGCGCCGCCCTTTTCCACATATTGGGCGATGTAATCATAATAGAGGATCGGCAGTACGCCGCGATGCTGGTAGCGGTCGAAGATGATGAGATCAAAATCGTTGATCTTTTCGACGAAGAGTTCACGCGTCGGGAAAGCGATCAGCGACAGTTCATTGATCGGCGTTCCGTCCTGCTTTTCCGGTGGACGCAGAATGGTGAAATGAACGAGGTCGACGGAGGTGTCCGACTTCAACAGGTTGCGCCAGGCACGCTCACCGGCATGCGGCTCGCCGGAGACGAGCAGCACCCGCAGGTTCTGGCGAATGCCCTCGATGACATGGACGGCGCGGTTATTGGCGGTGGTGACTTCGCCCGGCAGTTCGGCGACAGAGAACTCCATCACATTGTTGCCGCCGCGCGGAACCTTGAAGGTGAAGGGAATGGGGCGTCCCGGCACGGCTTGCAGATTGCCGATTTCCTGACCGTTCATCTTGATGGTGACATTCGCCGTGCCGCTCTGGGTGCGACCCTCGTCGAAGACGCGCAATGTGAGCTGCTGCTCTTCATTGACGATGCCGAAACGCGGAGCGCGGACGACCTCGATGCGACGATCGAATTCGTCAGCGCGGCCGGTGATCAGGCCATGAATGGGCGCCTTGAAGCCAAGCGTCTGTTCGACATCCGGCGTGGCGTTGGGAATATCGTGAATCTGACCATCGCTCAGGAAGATCGCGCCACCGACGCGGGAGGGCGAGACATCCGAGACGGAGGCCGAGAGTGCCGAGAAGAGGTTCGTCGCGGGCGAATCGCTGTTCTCATCGTTGCGAACTTCGACGATGCGCGGCTCGATGCGGGGGAAGCGGGCAAGACGCTCCCGAAGGTTTGCCAGCGCCTGATCGGTCTGCGCGGTGCGCTGCTGCACGTCCTGGCTTTGCGACCGGTCGACGATCACCGGCACGATGGTGGAGAGCGGCTCACGCTCCTCATTGGTCAGCAGCGGATTGGCGATGGCGAGCAGAAGGGCTGCAAGCGCAAGTCCGCGCAGCCATGCGCCGCGCACGCCACGCAGCAGACCGGCGACAGCCAGAACGAGCGCGGCTGCGGCCAGAATGGCGATGACGGTCCAGGGAAGGAAGGGGGCGAATGAGAGCGTCATGCGTTACTGCCCCAGTCTCTGGAGAATATCGGGCACATGCACCTGATCGGCTTTATAGTTTCCGGTCAGCATATACATCATGATGTTGACGCCGGCGCGGTAGGCATATTCGCGCTGTATCTCGTCTGGCGGCACGGTTGGCAGAACCGGCGCGCCATTGTCATCCACCGCCCAGGCACCGGCAAAGTCGTTGCCGGTGATGATGATCGGCGAAACGCCATCGCCCGAAGACGAAATGCCGGAGGTGGTTTTGGCCGCATCCTGGCGCGACTCGACCCAAAGCGGGCTGCCGGTGTAGCGGCCTGGGAAATTCTTCAGCAGATAGAAGGAGCGTGTAACGACATGGTCCTGCGGCACGGGTTCCAGCGGCGGAATATCGACATTGGCGAGGATTTCCTGAAGCCGCTGGCCGTTGGCGCTGGTGCCACTGTTCAACGACGAAAACTGGTCACGCGTATCGAAGAGCACGGTGCCACCGGCGCGCATATAGGCATCGATGCGGGAAATGGCCGCCGTCGACGGCATGGGTGCTGTGGCGGAAATCGGCCAGTAGATGATCGGATAAAAGGAGAGCTCGTCCTTGGAGATATCGAGCCCGACCGGCGCACCCGGTTCCAGCGTCGTGCGCCACGTCATGAACTCGGTCAGGCCCTGCAATCCCTGTTGGGAAACCCGATCGACATCATCCTCGCCCGTCTTCACATAGGCAAGATGGGTGGTGTCGAGACGGTTGAGGATTTCTTCATCACCCGGCTTGGCGTCATTGGCATGAACCGGATTTGGCGTCAGCAGGGCGAAGGCGGAGAATGCTGCAATGAGGATCGCGGCTGCAGATGAGCGTGCACGCGGCATCTTGGAAAATGCGCCATTCATGAAAAGGATGATCAGGCTATCGGCAAAGAGCATGAGAAGAGCGGCGATGAAGAGAGCAGGGCGCAGCGACGTTGCCGCTTCGCCGACAAGACCTTCTGTTGCGACGGGCGTGCCGGCAAGTGACGTGTCGATCGGGCGAAGCGTCGCTCCAGGTGGCAGCAGGTTCAAGGCAACGAAGCCGGTTTCCGTGCCGTAGAGGCCGGGCGGATTGTCGAAACTAGCGCGCGGCGCTTGACCGGGGCGCGCTTCCAGCGGGCGGGCGGCGCCAATATCGGGTGAGAGCGAGCCTGTCGCGGTCAACACGCGATAAGGCGGCAAGGCTGCGGCCGGCGCATTCGCAGACGCCGAAGAGCTGCCGACCTGCGACTGTTGAACGATCCGGCGCAGCATCTCGACAAAGTGGCCGGAGATGGGCAGGTCCGACCAGCTTGCTTCGGCGCTGACATGGAAGAGCACGATGCGGCCGGCATCGACCGTGCGCGTGGTCACCAGCGGCGTGCCATCGGCAAGGCTTGCCCAGGTGCGCTCGGCAAGATCGGGCGTCGGTTCGGCCAGAACCTGGCGCTTGATGTGGACGCCTTCGGCGCGCGGCATGCCGGCGAAGGGACCAAAATTGGGGAAGTCCGCCAGCGGCTGCGGCTCGGCCCAGGACAAAGCGCCGCCGAGAGCGCGTTCGCCCTGGCGCAAGGTGACTGGCACCAGCGGATCTTCTGCCGGTGCGGCGGCAAGGCGTGGACCGGCAAAGCGGATCAGCGTGCCGCCACGCGAAAGCCAGCGTTCCAGCGGCGCATAGGTTTCCTGCGGCAAGCGGCCGATATCGGCCATGACGATGACGGAAGGGTTGTTCTGCAACAGTTCGGGAATGGCGACGGCCAGATCGGGCTGCTGCTGCGGCACCAGATCCACATAGGGCTGCAGGGCGCGGCTGATATAATAGAGTGGCTGGAGGAGCGGCTGGAAATCATTGCCGGTCTCACCGGCAAGAAGCGCCACGCGACGGCGGCGGAAACCGTCATCCAGAAGATGGACCGCACCAGCGGTGGACAGCCGGTCGATAGAGAGACGGGCAAAATCATTGCGCAGCTCGAATGGCGCATTGATCTTCGCTGTGGTTTCAGCGGCACCGGGCGCAAAGCTTGCGCCGTCGCTGGCGAGAATACGTCCCTGAGAATCCTGCGCATTGATCGTGTAGTTGGCCGCCCCATTGGTGCTGAGGCGAGAGAGGGACACCGTCATTGTGTCGGCGCCGTTCTCCGCGCCGGTAATCGCGGCAACCTGCTGACCATCGCCTTCGATCACGCGGAACTCGGAGGCCTGCAGGCTGGCGAGGCTGCTCAGTGCCGCGCGGTCTTCCGGCGTGGCGACACCATCTGTGATATAGGCAAGCGTACCAGGCGCGGTGCCGTTCATTGCCTCGATGACGGACTCGGCAGCGCTAACGCGGTCCGGGACCAGCGGTTGTGGTTTGGCGGCGGCGAGCTTTTCCAGTGCGGCTGCCGTCGTGCCAGGCTCGGCATCATGTTCCCGGTCCGCGGTAAAGGTGAGGGACACGGGGCGCTCGGCGCGCTCCGCATCGCCGATCAAGGCTTCTGCGGTTCTGACGCGGCGCTCCCAATCCGGGGCGGCAGCCCAGCTGTTGTCGACGATCAAAACCAGCGGGCCGCTTCCAGCCAGCGTGTTGTTGCGCGGATTGATGACCGGATCGGCAAGCGCAAAGATGACGGCTGCGGCAAGCAGCATGCGCAACAGTGTCAGCCACCAGGGGCTTTTCGACGGTGTTTCCTCGCGCTTCAGAACCGTTGCGAGAATACGCAGTGGCGGAAAGACTTCCGCCTTCGGGCGCGGTGGCGTGAGGCGCAGCAACCACCAGATGGCGGGCAAAGCGAGCAGGCCGAAAAGAATATAGGGGCTGGTGAAGACGAAGGGGAGCGCGCTCATGGGCGGTCTCCGTTTCGCCCGCCAGCCGGTGAGCCGGAGAGATACATGTGCATGGCGACCAGCGCTTCGGATGCCAAATGGTCGGTGCGGTGGAAGATGAAGTTCCAGCCAAGCCGGCGCAACGACGAGGAAAGCGCCTCGCGACGGGCGAAATAGGCGCGGGTATAGTCCTCGCGGATCGTTTCCGCCCGACCCGACGTCAGCTTCTCGCCGGTCTCGGGATCGGAAAATTCCGTGCGCCCGCTGTAGGGAAACACCTCTTCCGCCGGGTCGGCAATCTCCACCACGTGACCGCCAAGACCACGGCGTGCCAGCGGCGAGAGCCGCTCCATGATCGTGGTCGCATCATCGAGAAAATCGCCGATCAGCACGATGTCGCTGGCGCCACGGATCATGCTGGTATCGGGAAGGCCGGTGGTGGCGGGCGCGTGCATGATGGCGTTGGCCAGCCGTTCTGCGGCGTTGCGGGCGGAGACCGGCTCCATGATGCCGGGGCAGCCGATGCGCTCACCGGAACGGGCGAGGATCTCCGCCAGTGCCAGCAACAGGACAAGCGCGCGGCTTTCCTTGGAGACGGTTCCCAGCGTCGACTTATACATCATGGAGGGCGACAGATCCGCCCAGAGCCAGATCGTGTGAGCGGCTTCCCATTCGCGATCGCGCACATAGGTATGATCGTCGCGGGCGGAACGCCGCCAATCGATGCGCGACAGGCTTTCACCATCGGCATACGGCCGGAACTGCCAGAAGTTTTCACCGATGCCGCGCTTGCGGCGGCCGTGCCAGCCGGCGGTCACGGTGTTGGCGATGCGCCTGGCTTCGACCATGCAATCCGGCACCAGAGCGGCGCGCTGGCGCGCGCGGGCCAGCACGTCGCTGCCCGATGTCTGCTCTACGATCTGGCCGATAGATGCCACATGCGCTCCTGTCTGTTTCTAAAGACCGTCGTCTTCTTCGGTGACGGCTTAGTTCTTGGCGTGCTCTACGAGGCCGGCAATCACGTCGCGCACCGACATTCCCTCCGCGCGTGCGGCAAAGGTCAGCGCCATGCGGTGTTCCAGCACGGGTTCTGCCAGCGCATAGATATCATCGAGCGAGGGCGCGAGACGGCCTTCGTAAAGCGCACGGGCGCGGGCCGTCAGCATCAAGGATTGTCCGGCACGCGGGCCCGGACCCCATGCGACATTCTTGTCGGTCAGCTTGTTGCCCTGGCCTGGGCGGGCCGAGCGGACGAGCGAAAGGATCGCATCCACCACCTTGTCGCTGACGGGCATCTGGCGGATCAGGGTCTGGATTTCGATCAGCCGCTCGGACTCGATCATGCGGCGTGCTTCGGCCGATGCCGTTCCGGTGGTGTCGAGAAGGATCTGGCGTTCGGCGGCAAGTTCCGGATAATCCACATCCACCTGCAGCAGGAAGCGGTCGAGCTGCGCTTCGGGAAGTGGATAGGTGCCTTCCTGTTCCAATGGGTTCTGGGTTGCTAGAACGTGGAAGGGCTTCGGCAGATCGTAACGCTGGCCGGCCACCGTGATGTGATATTCCTGCATGGACTGCAGAAGCGCCGATTGGGTGCGCGGGCTTGCGCGGTTGATTTCGTCGGCCATCAGCAACTGGCCGAAGATTGGTCCCTTGATGAAGCGGAAGGAGCGACGGCCGCTCTCGTCCTGATCCATGACTTCGGAACCGAGAATATCCGAGGGCATCAGGTCGGGCGTAAACTGAATGCGGTTGGCATCAAGCCCCAGCACCGTGCCAAGCGTGGTGACGAGCTTGGTCTTAGCCAGACCCGGCACGCCGACGAGTAGCGCGTGGCCGCCGGAGAGAATGGCGAGAAGCGTGTTCTGCACCACTTTTTCCTGACCGAAAATGACCTTGGAGACTTCGCCGCGAATGGCGGCAATATCGGCCAGCGCCTTTTCCGCAGCGGCGACGATCGCCTTTTCGTCGAGGGTTTCGGTGGTGTTCATCACGCCCATATGGCTCTCCTCAAAACCCCGCCGCAGCGGTTCCTAGAATCGATTCTTTGTTGCCGTTTGTCTCTTCGGGATAACCGGTTTCCACTTATCCCTGACAAACTCTGACGTTCAACCTTCCTATTGGAATACAGGAGGGATTTGGCGCTGCCTATAGCTTATTGCCACGCAAGCCGCTGACAAGCATCCTTTAAGTGACTATCTCGTTACCCATGTTCCTTTATTGCATAATTGGCAAAGCAGGGCTCGAATATGGCAGATGACAGGATTAATGCGGCGACGGATGCGGCAGGGCTTGCGGCATTGATTTCCCGTGCCAGCGAGCAGACGGGCGACAAGCCCCGGGGACCGGCCCCGGTGGAGAAATGGAACCCGCCGTTCTGTGGCGATCTCGACATGGAAATCCGCGCCGATGGGACATGGTTCTATATGGGGACGCCGATCGGCAGAGCCCCGCTTGTGCGTTTGTTTTCAACGGTTTTGCGCAAGGATGAGGATGGCAAGACATACCTCGTCACGCCGGTGGAAAAGGTCGGCATCCGGGTCGTCGACGCACCTTTCATCGCCGTCGAAATGAGTGTCAGCGAGAGAGACGGCGCCCCGCTTTTGACCTTCCGAACAAATGTTGGTGATGTGGTCGAAGCCGGGCTTGAGCATCCCCTTCGTTTCACCACAGACGGCGAGAATAATGAGCTGAAGCCCTATATCCTCGTGCGTGGGCGCCTCGAGGCTTTGGTGTCGCGTGCGGTCATGTATGATCTGGTGGAGCTCGGGGAGGTGATCGATATCGACGGTCGGGCGATGTTCTCCGTGCGCTCCGGCGGAGAGGTGTTTCCGATCATGCCTGCGGATGAATTGACTGAAGCATCTGAATGAGAATGAGTTTGGCAGAAGTGTTTCCCTCATTCCTGTGCTTGTCACAGGAATCCAGCCAGCCCAGCCTTGGGCTGAAAGAATCTTCCCGTCGCGCCGACGCGCGACGACTGGATCCCTGTGACGAGCACAGGGATGAGGGAGATCCACATTGACTCCTATTGCTACAATTGAGGGTGCAATCTTTTCCGCTGCCGACTTCCGGCGGCGGGTCCTGGAGGATGGCGAGGGTGTTGCCGAGCGGGAGGATCGCGAAGCTCGGGATATCGGCGATCATATCCTCAATCCGAGTGTACGACTTTCTGGCGAGGGTATCCGGCTGAAGGATGCCGCGGTGCTGGTCCCGGTCATCGATGATGGCGACGAGGCGCGGGTGATCTTCACTCAGCGAACCAAGACGTTGCGCAATCATTCCGGCCAGATCTCCTTTCCCGGTGGCGGCATCGATGCGCAGGATCGCTCGCCGGAAGAGGCGGCATTGCGCGAGACGGAAGAAGAGATCGGCATGTCGCGCCGTTTCATCGAGACGGTCGGGCGCATGCCCGATTATATTTCCGGCACGGGGTTTCGCATCAAGCCGGTTCTGGCTGTGGTCAGGCCTGGATTTACGCTGACGCCAAACCCGGCGGAGGTGGATGAGGTGTTCGAGGTGCCATTGTCGTTCCTGATGAACCCTGCCAACCACAGCCGGGGCAGCCGGATGTTTCAGGGGAGAGAGCGGTTTTTCTACGAAATGCCCTATGGCGAGCGCTACATTTGGGGCATTACGGCGGGCATCGTGCGCAGCATTTACGAGAGGTTCTATTCATGAGCGGCATTGCCGGGCAGAGCTGGTTTTCCAAACCCGGCCTTCAGCGGATTTTTTCGCTTCTGAACGCCGATGGCGGCGAGGCGCGCGTGGTGGGCGGGGCTGTGCGCAACGCGCTGATGGGACTGCCGGTCGGCGATATCGACATGGCGACGACGCTTCCGCCGCACGATGTTGTGGAGCGGGCGAAAGACGCCGGTATCAAGGCGGTGCCGACGGGTATCGACCACGGCACCGTGACGCTGGTGGTGGACGGCGAGGGTTATGAGGTGACGACGCTTCGTCGCGATGTGACCACCGACGGACGCCACGCGGAAGTGGCTTTCGGTACAGACTGGAAAGAGGACGCCGAACGGCGCGACCTGACGATCAATGCGCTTTATGCCGATGCCTCCGGCGAGGTCATCGACCTGATCGGTGGACTTGCCGATATCGAAACCAAGACCGTTCGCTTCATCGGCGATGCGGCAACACGAATTGCCGAAGATCATCTGCGCATCCTGCGCTTCTTCCGCTTCTTTGCCTATTATGGTTCTGGTCGCCCGGATGCGGATGGCCTGCGGGCGAGTGCGCGCGCCAAGGACAAGCTTTCGACGCTGTCGGCCGAACGGGTCTGGAGCGAAATGAAGAAGCTGCTTAGCGCCGACGACCCGTCGCGGACACTGCTCTGGATGCGGCAGGCCGGCGTTTTGGCGCAAATCCTGCCCGAGACGGAAAAGTGGGGCATCGACTCGATCCACGGTATGGTCGCAACCGAGCAGGCGCTTGGCTGGAAGCCCGACCCGATGCTACGGCTTGCCTCCATCATCCCGCCCGATGCAGAGCGGGTCGCGGCTCTTTCCAGCCGGTTGCGCATGTCCAAGAACGAGGCGGCGCGTCTCGATCAATGGGCGAAAGCCCCGGCAGTCGATCCGACTCTCGCGGAGACCGCACTCGATCGTCTCCTTTATCGACAAGGCGTCGAGGGAGTGAAGACGCGGCTGAAGCTTGCTCTTTCCTCTGCAAGAGCGGACATGTCTGCGGGGGAGGCCGCGATGCAGAAGATTGCCAAGCTTTCCACCTTGCTTGCGCGTGCCGAAAAGTTCAACAAGCCTTCTTTCCCACTCAGCGGTGCGGATGTGTTGGCGGCCGGTCTTCCTGTTGGCCCTCAGGTGGGCGAGGTTCTCTCCGAGCTTGAAGCGGCGTGGGTGGATGGCAACTTCGCAGCTGACCGTGAGACGTTGCTTGCACGCCTGGCGACGAAACTGCAGCAGCGCTCATAATGTATATCACCCCGGACAACGTCCGGGGTGATACGTAATTGGGCGCGTCGATGCTCAGGCTTCGACCTGGTTTTCATCGCGAATACGGGCCTTGATGTTTTCGACCATATTTTCGCGGATGATGGTCTCGCCATGGGCCTGGCGCATGTGCTCGACGCTGCGGCGCACAACCTCGGCGTCTTCATCAGCGCGGGTGTGCCATTCGCAACCGGGCACCAATGTTCCACATTCGAAAAGTCTCATAACAGCCTCCCTATATGGATTGTCGGCCACGGTCACTGTTGCAACCGGCCTGACGTTCAAACGGTCGCGACAGGGTTATGTTCCTGGCGTTGTCGGCTAACGCGCCGTGCGTCCGATTGATCCCATGCTTAATCGGCTCAAGCGATCTGTCGTTCAGAGATCGCCAGCGTTTCCTCGATGGGGCGAGGTTTTCCAAGTAGGTAGCCCTGACCGATATCGCATCCGAGGTCTTGAAGCCGCCGGAGCTGTGATGCGTCTTCGATGCCCTCTGCGGTGATTTTGACCCCGAGCCCGATCCCGAGCGCAATGATTGCCCGGACGATTTTTTCCTGCCGGTCGCATTCTTCGAATGATGCCACAAAACTTCTGTCGATCTTGATTTTATTGAACTGATAGTTTGATAGCTGCGAAAGACTGGAATAGCCCGTCCCAAAGTCATCCAGAGCGATTTTGATGCCGGATTTGACAAGATCGTCAAGAACGTGGCGCGCCGTTTCGGCGTCGTTGATGAGAGCACTCTCAGTGACCTCAAGTTCCAGGCGATGCACAGGAAGGCCGACCTCGCCAAGAACCTTGAGGAGACGCAGTCCAAGCAGTTGGTCGCTGAGCTGGACTGGCGAGATATTGAACGACAGAACCGTGTGAGGGGGCCACGATAACGCATCCTGGCAGGCAATGCGGAATAACTGGTCGGTCAGTTCGACAATCAGTCCAGCGTTTTCAGCCAAAGGAATGAATTCGCAGGGGGAGACGAATTTGCCAGGCTCTCTTTCCCAACGGGCAAGTGCCTCGTAGCCAACAACCTCTTGTGTCTTCAGATCAACCAGTGGCTGATAGTATGGGCGGATTTTCCCCTGCTTCATGGCAAGCTTCAGGTCCGCTTCCATCTGGATTTTCTTGATCAACTCTTCCTGCATTTCCGGCGCGAAGCCCTTCACGATGTTGCGGCCGGTCTTTTTTGCCGCATACATGGCGCAATCCGAGTGCTGAATGACCTCGGCGGGTATTTTGCCATCTTCGGGGATGCGTGCGAAACCAATGCTGGCCCCTATCTCGACGGTAGCGCCATCGATGGCGATGGGTTTGCTGATCGCGCCAACCATGCGCTTTCCGAGGTTAGACAGATTCTGATTGCCCTTCCTCTCCACCAGCACGACAAATTCGTCACCTCCCAATCGATAGACGTTGTCGTCAGGGAACACCGAGCACAGTCGTTCGGCCACGACCTTCGGCACGCGGTCTCCATGCTCGTGACCAAGAAGATCATTTACCTTCTTGAAACCGTCCAGATCGATACTGAAGATAGCACTTCCGTCTTTTTGCGAAAGCGCCTCCGAATTCGAAAGAGCAACCTCCAGTAACCGCCTGTTCGGCAACTCTGTCAGTGGATCGTGGCAGGCAATCCAGTCTACGTTTTTCTCAGCCGTTACGCGCAGTTGGATTTCCCTGGACATGTCCTTGATGCGAAGCACCGAGTAAATCAGACCGAGCCCGCCAGCTATATTGAGCGCAGTGAATATCTCGTCAAGATTGTAGTCCTCATAAGCGCGGAACAACGCGTCAAGAACTTCGTGGCCGTTGAAAAACATAGCAGCGCCATAGATGGTCGCAAATGCGAGAAGCCAGACGATCGCTTCCCATTTGGCACGGTTTGGATGCATGGACGACATGACGCGTCTCCCTCATGCTGAGAAATGGCATCATGCCGGCCGGATGGGAATGCATCTTCCCAATGTTTATGCATAGTGCCGAATATGCGTTTCGTACGTGTTAAGGCATTCTGCCTCGGCACGTGCGGTCACGCGTCAAGCTGCCAGCGCATCACTCGATGCAAACATGGCCTGGAGATCGAGAAAACAGATCATGCCCGATATGTGGGTAATGATGCCTGCGCACCAGGACCTATCGAAGGAGCTGGCGACGGACGGGGCCGGCTGCAGTTGATCGTAGGTAACAGACAGCATGTCGGTCACCTGATCCACCACCAATCCTAAAGGCATGCCGCTCACCTCTACCACGACGATGGCGCTCCTCTCCGTTGTCTCGCCTGAGCGCATACCGAGTTTGCGCGACAGATCGATCGTCGGGATGACCGTGCCCCGGAGATTGATGATCCCGAGAACTTCCGGTGAGGCATGCGGTAGCGGTGTCGAGGAAGCCCATCCACGGATCTCGCGAACAGAGGTCGTTTCGATGCAGAAGGTCTGCTCCCCAAGCTGGAAGGCGATGATATCGAGTGTCGTCAGACCGTTCATGTTTTGCCTAAGGTTGGACATCAGAACTCCTCCCAACTTTCAGTCTTGATCGCGGCATTGCCTTGGAAAGCATTTGATATTTTTGCCACCATCTGCCGGGGCTGGGACGCCACGGGACGCGATGCGCCTGATACAGGCACTGGCATCGAACGGCGCGCGGGTGCGTTTGAGCCGATCTTGAACTGAGACAACAGCTGGAAGAGCGCTTCTGCCTCTTTTGCAAGGCTGTGGGCCGCAGCCGATGTTTCTTCGACCATGGCAGCATTTTGCTGGGTGCCCTGATCAATCGTATTGACGGCCGTGTTGATTTCCTTCAGCCCTGTCGCCTGTTCCCTTGAGGCCTCGACAATAGCGACAACATTCGCATCGACGTGGACGACCTGGCCGACGATCTCCTCCAGCACCTTTCCTGTCTCGCCGACAAGAGCCACGCCGCTTTTGACGTGTCCATTCGAGGCGCTGATCAGACCTTTGATTTCCTTGGCGGCCTTCGCCGAGCGTTGCGCAAGTTCGCGAACTTCCTGCGCGACGACGGCAAAACCCTTGCCTGCGTCTCCGGCGCGTGCCGCTTCAACGCCGGCATTCAATGCCAGAAGGTTGGTTTGAAAGGCAATTTCGTCGATGACGCCAATAATATTGGCAATTTCGGACGCAGAGGATTCAATCTTGCCCATCGCATCGACGGCCTGGCGGACCACAAGACCGGAGCGCTCGGCATTGTCCTTCGTCTTGCGGACAAGCTGCCCTGCTTCCTGCGCCCGCTGGCTGGAATCCGAACCGGTCGTTGTTATTTCCTCAAGAGCCGCTGCAGTTTCTTCGACGGACGCAGCCTGCTGTTCCGTCCGGCGGGACAAGTCGTCAGAGGCAGATCGGATTTCCTGGGATGCGGCCGCTATGGCGCTTGCGTTCTCCGACACCGCTTCCATTGCTGAGCGGAGCTTCGTGGCCGCAACGTTGAAATCCGTGCGGAGTTTCTCAAGCGCCGGCAAGAACGGTGTTGAAAGCTGTTGTGTCAGATCGCCTTCCGCGACGCTCTGGAGCGCCGCCGCAAGCAAGTCCACGTTGTCTACGCGAGCCGTGACATCGGTCGCAAACTTGACCACCTTGAAGACGTTACCGTTCATGTCCAAGATCGGATTATAGGACGCTTGGATATGAACCTTTCTGCCACCCTTGCCGATGCGCAGAAACTCGTCTGCGACAAATTCTCCTGCCGATAAGCGCGCCCAGAAATTCTGGTAGTCGTTGCTGCCGACATAGGCCTTGTCGCAGAACATGGAGTGGTGCTTGCCCTTAATCTCGGCCAGCTGATAGCCGAGGACCGTCAGGAAGTTCTGATTGGCTGTCAGAATTTCGCCTGTCGGTGTAAACTCGATGACGGCCTGCGAGCGGGAAAGAGCATCGAGCTTGCCTGCATCCTCGGCAGACTTCAATTTCTGCTCGGTGATGTCGGTTGCGAATTTGACCACCTTGTAGAATTTGCCGCCGCGCGACACCGGATTGTAGGATGCTTCGATCCAGACTTCTTTTCCGCCTTTGGCGATCCGTTTGTATTGGCGGCGATCGAACCTGCCAGCGGCGAGTTCGCTCCAGAATTGCCTGTAATTTGCGCTGGCGGCTTCAGCCGGATCGACGAAGATGCGGTGGTGTTGGCCAACGATCTCGCTCAGCTCATAGCCGAGCGCTTTGCAAAAATTCTCATTCGCCGTCAGGATTTTGCCGGTCATATCGAATTCGATAATCGCTTGCGATTTACTCATTGCAGCCAAAACGGCTTTGGCGTCGTTCGAGAAACTTAAAGACATCATTCTCAAGACACTCCCTATCTGCCGGAGGCTCGGGTGCCTGATCCCTATCGATCTCGGTCAGTTTGGCCACGGCTGTTAAACGCAATACAGGCAGGGCGACCAATTGTTTTGAGAGCTACTTTCGTCCTGTCGCCCCCAGTTTTAGGGGTCAATTGTTGCCAAAGGCTTAATGCCAATATCCGCAATTGAGCTTTTGCTCATAAATTATGCGGTTTGCCCAAGAAGTGGCTCAAAGAGCGCCGTGTGGCGTATTGGATGCGCAAAGAAACTCTATCTTCTTTGATCTACGCATGGTGATTTCCGACAGTCGATTCCGGTTTTCGAGCCGCTGCTGTCGTTTGACGCAGGGACATAAAATAGGCGGCGCAGAACTGGGGGCGAAAAGGCCGTCCGATCAAGCCGGAACTGAAGTCAGGGCGAGCGAGCCTGAAGGATCGCGGCCGGCCTTAATGGATCAGACCGCGGCGGATGGCTTCGGCAATGGCGTGAACACGATTGTCTGCGCCAAGCTTGCGGATAGCCGTTTTGATATAGCTGTTCACCGTATCGGGCGTATAGCCGCTCGATTTCGCGATATCATCCGTCGTCTTGCCAAGGCTGGCATATCGTAGACAGACGATTTCGCCCTCGCTCAGTTTCAGGGTCTGAGCCGAGAACTTTTCCATGATCGGACGCGTGATCACGCGGTGCGTCACTTCCGCCTGCTCCTTGAGGAAGCTGATTTCATCCTGATCGAACGGCGTCGCTCTCGAGAAGGTTATTGCGCCGAAGACAACGTCGCCCCGCCGTATCGGAAACAACGTCCGGTTCAGAACGCCGAAGGTGCGTGCAAGATAGATCAGCCGCTGCGGTGGAGCTGCCTGCTCGTAAACCTTCTCGTCGATGATGACATCTGTTGCCGTTACGGAGGCTTGAACGAATGGGTCGGCTTTCAGAAGATCGTCGCCGTAATAGGCATCAAGAAATGCCGGCGGCACGTCCGTGTCGATCGAGAACCCGCTACCGAAGCGATATCCGTCCAAATCGAGTCCCGCTACAGCAAAGAAGTCAAACGGCACGGCCTTGCGCAGTCTCTCCATGAAAGGATGTTGTGCCACATGACGCCGGGTTGGCACCGACCTCAGATCAACGGCCTCGTTTAACAACTCCTGCGGGGCAAGCGCGCGTGAATATGGCAAATCGCAACTCCTAGAAACAGAAATCCAGTTTCTGGGGTGCGGATGTTAATTTTCTATGAAATTTTAAGCTGAAACTATGAGGGGTGTTATCCTGACGCGCCGCACCTGCGAGCGAGGCGCGCCAGAAATATCGGTCATCTTCAACCCTGCTCGGGCAAAGCCCAGCAAGCAAAGACTGAGGACGTTGCAACGGCAGGGCCAGTCTTCTCATTCACCTTGTCGTCATTGGCGGCGTTTTCATTGGCCAGCTTGCGCTTTACCTGCTCGACATAGAACGACAGCGGCAGTTCGCGATCTCCCGTCTCGCGCATTTCCGTGGCCAGCCGGTCGATCAGTTCTGATGTGGGGATGATGCGCGGCTGTTTGCCGTCAACCGTAGAAATGGGCATGCTGTTCGAAGTAATCATGACGATAGCTCCTCCAGTCCATCTAGCACTCAAAGACTATCACCGCCCGATTTTTGCGATAGGGTCAATTTTTCAAAAAACCGCCACTTCACGCGAAGGACGATCAAAATCTTCGTGATTGCTTGATTTTCTTCAAGGCCAACGCACGACGGGCGGGAGGGACGACAGGATCGACTCCACATTGCCCCCGGTCTTCAGGCCGAAAATCGTGCCGCGATCGTGGAGAAGATTGAATTCCACGTAGCGACCACGGCGAATCAGCTGTTCGTCGCGGTCTTCTTCGGTCCATGGCTGATTGAAATTGCCGCGTACGATCTTGGGGTAGGCGAGGTTGAAGGCGCGGCCGACATCCTGGACGAAGGCGAAATTGGCGTTCCAGCCGCCCTTGTCTTCCTCCGGATGCAACCAGTCGAAGAAGATGCCGCCGATGCCGCGCGGCTCGTTGCGATGCTTGAGAAAGAAGTATTCATCGCACCATTGCTTGTAACGCGGATAGTCGGCGACCGCGTGCCGGTTGCAGGTGATCTCGAAGACGCGGTGAAAGAGCTGCGTGTCCTGATCGTCCTGGGTGCGGCGACGGTTGAGGACCGGCGTCAGATCGGCGCCGCCACCGAACCAGTGGCTGGTCGTCACCACCATGCGCGTGTTCATGTGCACGGCTGGCACATTGGGATTGACCGGATGGGCGATCAGCGAAATGCCGGACGCCCAGAAGCTTGGGTCCTCGTCGGCACCCGGCATCTGCTTGCGGAATTCCTCCGAGAACTCGCCATGAACGGTAGAGGTGTGGACGCCGACTTTCTCGAACACCCGGCCTTCCATCATCGACATGATGCCGCCGCCGCCTTGGCCTTCATCGCGCAGCCATTTCTTTTGAACGAAGCGTCCCTGCGGCTGATCTGAGAGCGGACCCTGAAGCTCATCCTCGATGGTCTCGAAAGAGGCAACGATCGTGTCTCGCAGGCTCTCGAACCAGGCTTTGGCGATCGCCTTCTTGTCCTCGATGTCGTCCGGCAGGCCCTTTGGCAAAACGGGGCGTTCCATATCCGGTCTCCTTCATGCGATTCGATTTTGTTCTGACGATTTAGAGCATTTCCATCAGAAGTGTGTAGCGGTTTTGCGCAGGGAAATGACGTCCCAACAAAAGGTGATCGCCATGGGTTGCGGATGCGATTTCGACTCGCCAAGCGGGCAGTCGCGCACTATCTTTTGAGCATCAGAGGTATTGGCATGACGAAATTTACCGGACCGCCACCGCTTGAAGGCTTGAAACGCAGGATCGCCGCGCACCGCCGCGACCGCGATGGCGGCGTACCCAAAAATCAGAAAAGCGGCATGTTCGTGCGCCAGACTTTTTGCATGACGCGGGCCGAAGCCCGCGCCAAGGCGAAAGAATGGTTCGAGGAATATCCAAAGGCCGCTTACTGGACGGAAGTGGAAAGCTGGCGGCAGCTGGAAGGCGATCAGATTGAGTTCACCATGCGGCGTTTGCCGTCTGCCGATTGAGGGGCGGGCGCTGTTTTGCCGGGACTGTCCACACTCAGTGCCGTCATCCTCGGGCTTGACCCGAGGATCCACACCCTCATGAGATCGTTGGATAAAGATGGATCCTCGGGTCAAGCCTGAGGATGACGGCGATGGGTGGCGCGGATCGCAGAAGCCCGCCAAGAACCTCGCCGCTAAACCCTTACGCCCGCGTCTCGGCGGTGCGTAGACGGCTCTCCCCCAGAATGCCGCTTTCATCCAGAATGGGATGCGCGACCGAGACGATATGGGCGTTGATGCGTTTCAGGTCTCGCAGCATGTCGAGATGCAGCGAGCTGGTCTGCAGGCTTTCCATCAAGCCGTCGCGCAGGCGTTCCAGATGACGGCCCGACGAGCGCTTTTCGAGGCGGCGGATATCGATCTTGATTTCCATCAGTCTCCGGGCAAGCGACAGGTCGCCGGTCACGAAGATGCTTTGGGCGGCGCGCAGGTTCTCGATGGTCATGTCGAAGAGCGTCTTCAATTCGTCATAGCCTTCATCAGAGAACTTGAAGCCGTTCAGGATCTTCTTGCGGATCTGCTCGCACAGACCTTTCTCGATGATATCGCCCATGTGTTCGAGATTGATGGCGTAGTCGATGACCGTGATCGAACGGCGCGCATCATTTTCGTCCAGTCCCTTGCGGCCAAGCTGCGAGAGGTAGATCTTCACCTCCTGCTGTAGCTGGTCCACCTTCTTTTCCAGCATTGCGATTTCGGCAAGCGGTGCCAGATCGTTGTGCTTGAAAGCGTTTTCGGCGCGGATCAGCATGCGCTCGATCGTATCGCCGATGACCAGAACTTCGCGCGTGGCATTGGCCAGCGCGACGACCGGCGTGTCGAGCGCATCCTTATCGAGAAAGCGCGGGCCATCATCGCTCTGCACATCGCTTGGCACGACCTTTGCCATGAAGTCGGAGACGAAGCCTGAGAGCGGCCATGCAACGATCGTCAGCAGAATGTTGAAGATCAGATGCGCATCCACCGGCAGCATGCTTTCCGAAAGCGGCAGTTGTTGCAGCGCCATCGCGCCATAGGAGGCAAGCGGCATGGCGATGGCGCAGCCGATGGCACGGATAACGAGATTGCCGAGCGTGATGCGCCGAGCGGCGGCAGGCCCACTCATCGTGGCAATGACCGGCGGGATCGCGCCGCCGAGATTGGCGCCAAGAACGAGAACGATGATGAGCCCCGTGGACAGAATGCCGGCCGAAGCCAGCGACAGGATCAGCACGACCATCGCAAGGCTGGAAGAGGAGAAGAAGGCCATGGCTGCCGACAGAAGCAGCGCAACCGGCCAGGCGTCGTCCAGAAGGCCGATAAAGGCGCCGAGTGCGGGTGATGCGCGCATCGGCTCCGTGGCGTTGCTCAAGAGATGCAGTGAGAGCAGCATCAGGCCGACACCGACGAGGGCCGTGCCGCCGCCCTGACGGGCATTGGAGTTGCCCTTGCGCAGCACGATGCCGGACAGAATGAGGAGTGGCGACAGCCATGCCACCCCGGTTGCGAAAATCCAGGCGGTGACGGCGGTGCCGACATTGGCGCCGAGAAGAACGATCTGCGCCATGCGCGGGCGAATCAGATCACGCTCGGCAAAGGAGGCGACGGTGAGTGCGGTCGCGGTAGAACTCTGGAGCGCGATGGTTGCGAAGAACCCGGAGACGAAGGAGCGGGGGCCGTTGCGGGTGCTGGTGGCAAGGATGGTTCTGAGCTTCAGCCCGAAGGCACGCGTGACGCCATCCTTGACCTGCGTCAGACCGAACAGCAGCAGCGCGACTGCTCCGAGCAAATTGACGATAACGATGGTGGATTCCATGAGCGGCCACTCCTTTCCGTCTATTCGGTCATGATCGAAGAATAGCCTTGCACGAGGTCTTCGTCGCCGAGCGCGTGCGGCGGGCAGGAAGAAATCGAGCGCGAAATCTTTCGTTGGCTAACCAACATAGGGACGAAAAGTTCAGTGGTACAGAGGTTTCTGAAACAATCTTTTCAGAATTTCCAGAAATTTATGGCCAAAATGTTTGACGAAGAACTTCGCCGGTGATCATTGCCGCCGACATGGCGACGTTGATCGAACGCTGGCCTTCGACCATCGGGATCAGAACCCGCTCATCCGCCTTGTCATGCACGTGGTCAGGCACCCCGGCGCTCTCCCGACCAAAGAGCAGGATATCGTCCGGTCGGTACGCCACCTTCGTATAGGGCAGGGCAGCTTTTGTGGACGCCAGGACCAGGCGCCGTCCGGTTGTGGCGCGCCACTCCTCGAACCGCTCCCAGTTGACATGGCGAATGAGTGCGGCTGAAGCGATGTAATCCATGCCCGCACGCTTCAGGTTGCGGTCGGAGATATCGAAGCCTGCGGGCTCGATGATGTCGACGCCTGCGCCAAGACAGGCCGCAAGCCGCAGGATCGTACCGGTATTGCCTGGAATATCCGGCTGATAAAGGGCGATCCTGATGTTGGACATGATGGTGTTCCTGTTTTCAACGAGGTCGAGGCGGTTAGCATGGAGGGCTCTCGATGACCAGTCAAAGGGCGACCTTGATGTCACTGAAACGCCACAACCTGGCGATTGCGCGACACAATCTTGGATGTGCAGCCGTTTACATCTGGTCAATGATTATATTTTGAGCTACAAGGCCTCATCTTCAACACCAGCCATAGGAGGTTCAGATGGATCAGCACAATCGATATCGCCTCCCGGCCTTTGTAGTGCCGTTTCAGGCCTAGGTGTGTCTCTGCGGGTCTCCCGCATTTTTCCGATTTAAAATTTCGTCATGTGGCTGTTACGGCCGCGTTCCATGTGTTTTCCCGTTCTGGCGGTGGCGCTTCATGTCCACTGCGCATGTTCTTTCGGGGTATTCTATTCGGAGCTTAGCCTCATGTTTGGCTGGTTTGAAAAACGACTCGATCCATTTCCTTCGTCCACGCCGTCAACGCCACCGAAGACGCTGATTGCCTTCATGTGGCACTACGTGAAGCCGGCATGGCCATGGCTTCTTTTGCTTGGCCTGATGTCCATGGGCATCGCGATTGCCGAAGCCATGCTTTACAAGTTCCTTGGAAGCATCGTCGATTGGCTCTCCACCGCCAACCGCGAGACCTTCTTTGCGGATGAGGGCTGGCATCTTGTCGGCATGGGTGCGCTCGTTCTGATCGGCTTGCCATTGATGGGCTCGATCCACACCATGACCATGCACCAGACGCTGGCGGGCAATTTCGGCATGATCGCGCGCTGGCGGATGCACCGGTATCTGCTGCGCCACTCCATGACCTTCTTCGCCAATGAGTTCGCGGGGCGCGTATCGACCAAGGTCATGCAGACGGCGCTCGCCATCCGCGAAGTGGCGTTGAAGATCATCGACGTTTTCGTCTACGCGATCAGCTTCGTCATTTCGATGCTGTTCATGGTGGCGGCCGCCGACTGGCGCCTGGTCATTCCCTTGCTCGCGTGGCTCGGCATCTATCTGTGTATCCTGACCTATTTCGTGCCAAAGCTTGGCCGGTTGGCGCAGGAACAGGCGGATGCGCGTTCGATGATGACGGGCCGTATCGTGGATAGCTACACGAACATCTCCACCATCAAGCTGTTCTCGCATGCGGGGCGCGAGGAGGTTTATGCGCGTGAGGGCATGGACGTGTTCCTTGGAACCGTTCACCGCCAGATGCGCAAGATTTCCGGCTTCAACATGCTGATCGACATCAACAATGCGATCGTCATGTTTTCGACGGCGAGCCTTGGTCTTTACTTCTGGATGCAGGGCTCGGTGACGGCCGGTTCGGTCGCGATTGCCATCAGCCTTGCCATGCGCGTCAACGGCATGTCGCAGTGGATCATGTGGGAAGTGACCGCGCTGTTTGAAAACATCGGCACCGTCTATGACGGCATGTCGATGATGACCAAGCCGCACGATATCGTCGATGCTGCAAACGCACCAAGCTTAAGCGCACACAAGGGCGCAATCCTGTTCGACGACATCCGTTTCCACTACGGAAAGAACAAGGGTGTCATCGATGGGCTGACGCTGGATATCAAAGCGGGTGAAAAGGTCGGTCTCGTCGGGCGCTCCGGTGCCGGCAAGACGACGCTGATGAACCTTCTGTTGCGCTTCTACGATCTGGAAGGCGGCAGGATCACCATTGACGGGCAGGACATCTCGCAGGTGTCGCAGGACAGCCTTCGCAGCCTGATCGGCGTGGTGACGCAGGATACCTCGCTTTTGCACCGCTCCATTCGCGACAACATCGCCTATGGTCATCCAGGTGCAAGCGACGAGGAGATCATCGCTGCGGCCAAGCGTGCCAACGCCTGGGACTTCATCGAAACGCTGGTGGACATGCATGGCCGCCACGCGCTCGATGCGCAGGTTGGCGAGCGCGGCGTCAAGCTCTCCGGTGGTCAGCGTCAGCGCATCGCGATTGCGCGTGTGTTCCTGAAGAATGCGCCAATCCTCATTCTCGACGAGGCGACCTCGGCGCTGGACTCGGAAGTCGAGCAGGCCATCCAGGAGAACCTGTTTGCGCTGATGGAAGGCAAGACGGTGATTGCGATCGCGCATCGGCTTTCGACACTGACCGAGATGGATCGATTGATCATTCTCGACAAGGGCAAGATCGTCGAGGCCGGAACGCATTCCGAACTGGTGGCCCATGGCGGCATCTATGCCGATCTGTGGCAGCGCCAGTCCGGTGGCTTCATTGCCGACGAGGAGCCGGAGATGAAAGCAGCGGGCGAATAGGAAGTCTCTATAACCTGAGTCTTGCATAATCAGTATACTGAAGTATTGGGTCCCCGCATCATCATGTGGGGACCTTATTTTTTGAAGTGTCTTCTCGTTTCTTGATATTTATCAATAACATTATCTTTAAGAATCACTCTTAATAGTAGTTGAAATGGTTTGTTTTTGGCTATCTGTTCTACTATTGGGGGTGTCATGCGCTTGTTCAAAATGAAAATTAAACTTCTTTTGCCTGCACTCTTCACGCTGTTGATTGTTTTGGGGGCGATCCAGGGCGGGCTGGCAATCTATTCCATGAGCATCATGAAAGAGGAGGGCACACAGCTGGCGAACCGGCTTGAGCGCACACTTCTCATCGGCGATATGGATCGAAGCTTCGGCGATGTGCGACGGGAATATGTCGTTCTTCTCAGTGCCAAAACGCCGGACGATGTCCAAAAGGCATCCGTACCACTTCAGTCCGCGATCGCGGCGCGGCAGGCGGCCTTCGGCGCTTATGGTTCGACAGTGGTCGTTCCCGAGATAAAGCACGTCTTCGAGGCGCTTTCAGCGGCTGTCGGCGATTACGAGAAGGCGGGCAGCGAGTTCGTCAGCCTCCTTGCCGCCTCCAAAGTGGATGAGGCGATGGCGCTCAGGACCGCGCGGATGACTCCTGCGGCTGATGCGTCGACCAAGGCGATCAATGCGCTGATTGCCGCGAACAAGGTTCTGACGGCTCAGTCCCATCAGCATCTAAAGGATGCCTCGGATTTTGCTCTGGAGGCCACGATGACGGCTCTCATTGCGGTGAGCATCATTGCGATTGGCGCGGCTCTTCTGTCGCTCTTCCGGATTGCGCGGCCGATCACCGACATTACCGGGGCTATGAATGCGCTTGCGGCGGGCGATACCGCAAGAGACATTCCCCATGGGGAGCGCAGCGACGAGATCGGTGAAATGGCTGCCGCCGTTTGTGTCTTCCGCGCCAATGCGCTGGAGCGTGAGCGACTTGAACGGGAAGCGGAAGCCAATCGCAGTCTCAGCGAACAGGAGCGTGTGGCGCGCGAGAAGCAGAAGGCGAAGGAGGCTGCGGACGTGACGTTTGCGGTGGATGGTCTAGCCGACGGCCTGAAGCACCTTGCCGATGGCGACATGACCTTCCGGCTCGAGACGCCCTTCGTCAGCGGGTTGGATGGTGTGCGGCTGAACTTCAACGACTCGGTCGAAAAGCTGCAGGCAGCGCTTCGCTCGGTGGGTGAAAATGCGAGAATGATCGATGCTGGCGCCAATGAGATTCGCTCGGCAACCGACGATCTTTCCAGACGCACCGAACAGCAGGCCGCATCGGTGGAGGAAACCGCCGCAGCGCTTGAACAGGTGACGACGGCGGTGAAGGATTCCGCCGTCAAGGCGGGTGATGCCGGTGAGCTGGTGGCGAAAACCAGAGCCGGTGCCGAACGATCCGGCGAGGTCGTGCGGAAAGCCGTGACCGCCATGACCGAAATCCAGAACTCGTCGAATGCGATCAGCAATATTATCGGCGTGATCGACGACATTGCCTTCCAGACCAATCTGCTGGCGCTCAACGCAGGCGTGGAGGCAGCACGTGCCGGCGAGGCGGGCAAGGGCTTTGCCGTCGTTGCTCAGGAAGTGCGCGAGCTCGCCCAGCGCTCGGCAAGTGCGGCGAAGGAAATCAAGACCTTGATCACCAAATCCGGCGAGCAGGTGCGTGACGGCGTGACGCTGGTTGGCGAAACGGGACAGGCGCTTGAAGCGATTGTGGCGGAGGTTCAGGAGATCAACCGGAACGTGGCAGCCGTCGTCGCCTCTGCCCGCGAACAGTCCACAGGGCTTTCCGAGATCAACTCGGCCGTCAACCAGATGGATCAGGGCACGCAGCAGAATGCGTCCATGGTGGAGCAGTCGAGTGCTGCGACCTATGGTCTTGCAACGCAGGCGGCTTCGCTCATGGCGCTTCTCTCCCAGTTCAAGCTGGAAGAGGGCGCGGCGGCGCGTTCCGTTTCTCAGCCGGTCCAGGCATCCAACCAGCCGGCGCAACGGTCGCCAGCCCGCGCGATGGGCCAGCGACTTGCCTCTGCCTTTGCAGGGAGGGGTCAAACGGCAGCGGCGATTGCTGAGGACAACTGGACGGAATTCTGATCCGATCGCGTGCCGATCAATCCTGAGGGCGGGAACATCTCCCGCCTTTTTTCATTACAGATGGTGCCTTCTGGCCCAACGACCGATCGATCTTGTGGGGCCGCATTACCGAAATATAATCTGCCCTGTTCTTTGCCCCTCTCAAGAATCCGCCTATACAATCAATATGATCATCACCCGTGTTTTCCACTATTTCGAAAACTGGATCGAGCCCTTCGCCCGCAAGGACGATCTGAGGCCGCCGGAAAGCACATTCGCTTTCATCTGGTTCTATCTCCGTCAGGCCAAGGCGCCGTTCTTTGCCATGCTGGTGCTCGGTGGATTGACGGCGGCGATCGAAGCGGCGCTCTTCTGGTTCGTCGGGCGGCTCGTCGATATTCTCTCGACCGTCAAGCCGGGGGATGGCTGGTCTGGCCTGCTGGCAAGCCACGGCTATGAGCTGATCGGGATGCTGTTCCTGATCGCTGTGGTGCGCTTCGTCGTCACCATGCTGACGGCGCTCGTCGATCAGCAGATCATCACGCCGGGTTTCTACAACCTCGTGCGCTGGCAGTCCTATATGCATGTGGCGCGGCAGTCGCTGAGCTTCTTCCAGAACGATTTCTCCGGTCGTATCGTCACCAAGGTCTGGTCGGGCGGGCAGGCGGCGGGCGATCTCGTCACATCGCTGATGGAAAGCGTCTGGTTCGTCGGCATCTATTCGGTGTCGATGCTCTTCCTGATCGGCGGGCTGGACTGGCGGCTTGGACTGGTGGTGGTGCTCTGGGTCGGCATCTTCTCCATGCTGGCGCGCTATTTCGTGCCGCGCATTCGCTTCCATTCGCGCGAGACAGCGGAAGCCGCCTCTATGCTGAACGGGCGCATGGTGGATGCCTACAGTAACATCCAGACGCTGCGCCTCTTTGGTCGCGCTGATGCCAATGACCGCTATATGCGCCAGGGCTTCGATACCTTCCAGCGCACCACCATGACCTTTACCCGCTTCATCACGGGGGTACGAGCGTCCATGGCGCTGCTATCGGGCATCATGATCACGTCGATGGCAGCCCTTTGCATCGATCTCTGGCTCTCCGGCAAGATCAGCTCGGGTGCCGTGGCCTTCACGCTTGCGCTGGTTTTGCGGCTCAACTTCCTGCTTGGACGGCTGATGACGCAGTTCAACGGCATCATGCGCAATTTCGGCACGGTGCAGAACGCGGCCGAACTGATCTCGCAGCCGATCGGCCTTGTCGATGCGGCGGATGCAAAGCCGCTCGAGGTGACGACGCCGAGCGTCCAGTTCGATGATGTCAGCTTCCACTATGGACGCGGCAAGGGTGTCATCGATCATCTCAATCTCACCATCGCGCCGGGCGAAAAGGTCGGTATCGTGGGGCGCTCGGGCGCCGGCAAGTCGACACTCGTCAATCTGCTTTTGCGCTTCTATGACGTGGAGCAGGGGCGCATCCTGATCGATGGGCAGGATATTGCGCATGTGACACAGGAGACGTTGCGCGCCCATATCGGCATGGTGACGCAGGATACCTCGCTTCTGCACCGCTCCATTCGCGACAACATCATGTTCGGCCGCACGGACGCGACCGAGGAGGAGTTGCTGGAAGCCGCACGTCGGGCGCAGGCCGACGATTTCATCGCGCGGCTGGAAGACCAGCGAGGCCGCAAGGGCTTCGACGCCCATGTGGGCGAACGCGGCGTCAAGCTTTCCGGCGGTCAGCGTCAGCGCATCGCGATTGCGCGTGTGATGCTGAAGGACGCGCCGATCCTCATTCTGGACGAGGCGACGTCTGCGCTCGACTCCGAAGTGGAGGCGGCGATCCAGAGCAATCTCGATGCGTTGATGAAGGGCAAGACGGTGCTGGCAATCGCGCATCGTCTGTCAACGATCGCCGCGCTCGACAGGCTGGTGGTGATGGATGCCGGGCGGATCGTCGAGCAAGGTACCCATAGTGAGCTGGTGGCGAGCGGTGGGCTTTACGCGGACCTCTGGGCACGCCAGTCCGGCGGTTTCCTGGATGCGGAAGAGCTTTAAGCGCTCCCACCCGGTAGAGAAGAGGCGTACTTTAACTCATTGCTTCTATTTGCTGTGCGGACTTATTCTGCTGCAATCATGAAATCCGCAGTCAGCCCGTAATGGTTGGATCCCAGATTGTTGGGCATGCGCTGGACGCTGATGAGGGTCGCGGGCTTTCGGGCGAAGACATGATCGATAGCGATACCGAACCGTCCGGCCTTGATTGGCCATGTCGCGGGTTCCCAGCTGACTTTCTCCAGCTCTACATTTTCCATGAAGCGGCGCATATCCGGAACGACGCTGGCGGAATTGAAATCTCCGCCGAGAATGACAGGGCCTTGCATGTTTCTCAGCACGTATGAAAGGTTGAGCAGTTCCTCACCATGGTTCTCGTCGAAATAGGGCTTTGTCAGATGCACCTGCGCGAGATTGAGCGTGACGCCATCAAGGTCAATCTGGGCAAAACCGGCGCGCTCTGGGCTGACATAGCTGAGTGTCCCGATCCTGGCATTGCGCAAGGGTCGCTTGGACAGCATCAAAAGATCGCAGGATGCTGTGCCGGCACCACAGCCGAGGCGATAGGGGTAGGTTTGCTGCAGACGCGGCAAAACACTGCGGAGGGCTGCGGCCTCCAGGATGTAAACGACATCGGCTTGAGAGGAGAGGATGGCGTCTGCGATTGATTCGGCGCTTCGTCGATTTTCGCGCAGCACATTGAAAGACATGAGGCGGAAAGGTTTGGCGCCCGCCGGATATTGCCTGTCCGTGACGAAATCATACTGCATGGAAACAGCGTGCGCGGCGAGAACCAGCGACCATGCCAGAAGTGCCACGAAGAGGCGCGAGCGCAGGACAAAGAAGCAGATGATGCAGGCAAGAGCGGCCAGGACCGCGATATGCAGCTGGAAGCTGTTGACGAAGGCCAGAAGCCAAAAATCTCTTACATATCTGATGCTTATCGAAAAAAGAGCTGCGATGATCGCCATCGAGGCGATGCAGGTGAGCCGTGCTTTCACGCTTAAATTCCCGTCTTCTCGCGCTCCCTGATGTCGCTTAGCACGGCCCATGTCCGCATACAATGTTGCTGGATGGACAGCCGGCTGACAAAAACGGACGAAAAAGATGCGGCTCAAGGCGAAATTACGGCAGCTTTGTGTGCTTTCCTCTTGCCAAGGTCGGGCATATTTTGCGATCACACATATAAGCGCGATTTTATCTTCGCGCATGCATGACCAAGACGCTGGGGATGGAGTTTGTCTTGGATCAAATCGGAGCGGGAGGACTCATGCGATTTTCAACGAAATTAGCGCAGAGGATGGTGTAGCGGTGAGCGAGCACGTAAATGACCATGACGCGTCGGGTGAGCCCACCCGTCGCGATTTTCTTTACCTTGTGACGGGTATGGCCGGTGCCGTTGGCGCCGCCGCCGTTGCATGGCCTTTCATCGACCAGATGCGCCCCGATGCATCCACGCTCGCACTCGCTTCCATCGAAGTTAATGTTGCCAGCGTCGAGCCTGGCATGTCGCTGACCGTCAAGTGGCGTGGCAAGCCGATCTTCATCCGCAACCGCACCGAGAAGGAAATTCAGGAAGCCAATGCCGTTCAACTGGCTCAGCTGAAAGATCCGGTTGCCCGCAACGCCAACCTTGCGCCCGATGCACAGGCTACCGACATCGACCGCTCGGCCGGTCAGGGCAAGGAAAACTGGATCGTCATGATCGGCTCCTGTACCCACCTCGGCTGCGTTCCGCTTGGTCAGGCGGGCGATTTCGGCGGATGGTTCTGTCCCTGCCATGGCTCGCACTACGATACGGCGGGCCGCATTCGCAAAGGTCCGGCGCCGGAAAACCTGCATATTCCGACCTTCGCATTCACATCCGATACCGTGATCAGAATCGGATAAGGGGACAGATGAAATGAGTGGTCATTCCAGTTACCAGCCATCGACCGGCATCGAGAGATGGGTCGATTCCCGCCTTCCGCTGCCGCGTATGATCTATGACAGCTTCGTGGCCTATCCGGTTCCGCGCAATCTGAACTACGCATACACCTTCGGTGCCATGCTCGCCGTCATGCTGATCGTGCAGATCCTGACGGGCGTTGTGCTTGCCATGCATTATGCTGCTGATACGACGGTCGCCTTCACCTCCGTCGAGAAGATCATGCGCGACGTGAACCATGGCTGGCTGTTGCGCTACATGCACGCCAATGGCGCGTCCTTCTTCTTCATCGCGGTCTATCTGCATATTGCACGCGGCCTCTATTACGGTTCCTACAAGGCGCCACGTGAAATTCTCTGGATCCTCGGCTGCGTCATCTTCCTTCTGATGATGGCAACCGGCTTCATGGGTTACGTTCTGCCTTGGGGCCAGATGTCCTTCTGGGGTGCGACCGTCATCACCGGCTTCTTCACCGCCTTCCCGCTGGTGGGTGAGTGGATCCAGCAATTCCTGCTCGGTGGCTTCGCTGTCGATCAGCCGACGCTGAACCGCTTCTTCGCGCTGCACTACCTGCTGCCCTTCATGATTGCCGGCGTCGTCATCCTGCATATCTGGGCGCTGCACGTGACTGGCCAGACAAACCCCACGGGCGTCGAGGTCAAGAGCAAGACGGACACGGTTCCCTTCACGCCCTATGCGACGCTGAAGGATGCGCTTGGCGTGTCGATTTTCCTGATCGCCTACGCCTGGTTCGTCTTCTACATGCCGAACTTCCTCGGCCATCCCGACAACTACATCATGGCGGACGCGCTGAAGACGCCGGCCCACATCGTGCCAGAATGGTACTTCCTTCCCTTCTACGCCATGCTGCGCGCCATCACGTTCAATGTCGGCCCGATCGATTCCAAGCTCGGTGGCGTTCTGGTGATGTTCGGTGCGATCGTCGTGCTGTTCTTCCTGCCATGGCTCGATACGTCCAAGGTTCGCTCTGCGGTCTATCGCCCCTGGTACAAGCTGTTCTTCTGGATCTTCGTCGCCAATGCCATCATGCTCGGCTGGCTCGGCTCGCGTCCGGCGGAAGGCCTCTATGTGACGATGTCGCAGTTGGGTACGCTCTACTACTTCGGCTTCTTCCTCCTCATCATGCCTCTTCTCGGCCTGTTCGAGACGCCAAGGCGAATCCCGAATTCGATCACCGAGGCCGTTCTTGAAAAGAACGCCAAGGCGACCACAGACGCGCCTGCCGGCGTGAAGATCTGAGTGCGGGAGAGAATGATGACAATGAAGAAGCTTGTAACGGTCATCGCGCTCATGGCCGCTCTCGGCGGGTTTACCGCCGCCGTGGCAGCAGAAGAAGGCCATGACGATCTCGCGTCGAAGGCGACCCATGCGATTTCAGGCGGGCACTTCCCCATCCTGAAGCCGCATGAGGAGACATGGTCCTTTGCTGGTCCCTTCGGCAAATATGACAAGGGTCAGTTGCAGCGCGGCCTGAAGATCTACAAGGAAGTCTGTTCCGCCTGCCACTCCATGAGCCTGGTTTCCTTCCGTACGCTCGAGGGCCTCGGCTACTCGGAAGATCAGGTCAAGGCGTTCGCTGCGGAATATGAAGTGCAGGACGGTCCGAATGCCGACGGTGAAATGTTCACCCGCAAGGCCGTACCATCCGATCACTTCCCGTCTCCCTATCCGAACAAGGAAGCGGCTGCTGCCTCCAATGGCGGCGCTGCCCCTCCGGACATGTCGTTGCTCGCCAAGGCACGCGGTGTTGAACGCGGTTTCCCGCAGTTCATAATAGACATGATCCCGATCGTCGGCGGTTATCAGGAAGGCGGCCCGGATTACATCCACGCGCTGCTCACAGGTTATCAGGAGCCGCCGCCCGGCATCAAGAACCCGGATGGTACGGACTACAAGGTTCCGGAAGGCACCCACTTCAACCCCTATTTCGGCAGCGCTACATCGTTGAAAATGGCTCCACCCATCAGCAACGATCAGGTGACCTACGATGATGGTACGCCGCAGACGCTGGAGCAATATTCCAGAGACATCTCGGCCTTCCTGATGTGGGCTGCCGAGCCCCATCTGGAACAGCGTAAGCGCACGGGTTTCATGGTGATGATATTCCTGTTCATCTTCACGGTGCTGATCTACCTCACGAAGAAGTCGGTTTATTCGAGAAAAGAGCACTGATAGCTTTCGCATGATCTGCGTAAGAGCCCCGCGGTCACCCGCGGGGCTTTTTTGTGACCTGTGGGAGCGCTCGATGACGAAAATCCGAACAGGCGGCTGTTTGTGTAGCTCGATCCGCTTTGAAACCAGGGCCGTGCCGCGCAATGCTCACACGTGCTCCTGCGAGATCTGCCAGCGGCACTCCGGTGCGACCAGCCTCACCTGGGTGGAGTTCAACGCAGACGATGTTCTCTGGACCGGGCCCGGCGGTACGCCATCGACCTATCGTTCCTCCGATTATTCCAGCCGCGCCTTCTGCGCAGCTTGCGGCAGCACGCTTGGCGCAATCGACGATGACCCGGTCGTTGCGCTTGTCTGGGCAAGTTTTGACGATCGCGACGATGAGGCGTTACGGCCTCACGCCCATTCCTTCGAAGATGTCTGCCCGGTATGGGCCAAAATGCCGAGCATGACGACCGGCGAATAAGGGCCGTGCCTTTTTCGTTTGTTCGCCGACATCAACTTGATAAGGTGCGGCAACTTTCCAATCTGCCACATCAACTGGACATATCATGACCGCTATTGCCTCGGAACTTGCTGCCGCCATTCGCTCGATCAATGACTATCCGAAGCCCGGCATCATCTTTCGCGACATCACCACGCTTCTCGGCAATCCGCGTGCCTTCCGCCGCGCCGTGGACGAACTCGTCAATCCCTATGCGGGCACCAAGGTCGACAAGATCGCCGGCATCGAAGCGCGTGGCTTCATCCTGGGCGGCGCCATGGCGCACCAGCTTTCCACCGGCTTCGTGCCGATCCGCAAGAAGGGCAAGCTGCCGCATACGACGGTGCGTATTGCCTATAGCCTTGAATATGGCGTCGACGAGATGGAGATGCATGTGGACGCTGTTCAGCCGGGCGAGAAAGTCATTCTGGTGGATGACCTGATTGCAACCGGCGGAACGGCCGAAGGTGCCGTGAAGCTATTGCGGCAGATGGGCGCCGAGATCGTCTCGGCATGCTTCGTCATCGACCTTCCCGATCTTGGCGGTCGCAAGAAGCTGGAAGAGCTCGGCGTCGAGGTGCGGACGCTCGTGGAGTTCTCCGGGCACTGATCCTGAGGAATGGGGCGAGCGATCGCCCTCCCTTTAGACGGGTCTGTCGCGCAAGAGCTGCGGTCTTGCGCGACTTGGTCTAAAGTCTATTCGAACTCCAGCACCTTGCTTTCAAACGTGACCACGAGTTCGCCATGTTGGTTGACGCCTTCGTTCAGCGTCGTGTTCAGCAGCAGGCCGGGCCGCGAGGCGAGGGGGCGGGCAGCGAGAAGGGTGGCGAAATAGGTGACGTCGTCGCCGGCATAGACCGGGTGCAGCCATTTGAGGTTGGCGATGCCCGGGGAGGGGCCAAGCTTTGGTGGTTCAATGCCCTCGCTCGCCAGCCGGTTTACTTCCTTCGTCCAGTAATTCAGGAAGCACTTCATCCACGATGCGCTTGTCTGCCAGCCGGATGCACAGAGACCGTCGAAGACAGAGTTTCTGGCGCCTTCTGCGCTGAGGTGAAACGGCTGCGGATCGAATTTTTCGGCATAGCGGATGATCGACTCGGCCGAGAAGTGGACCGTGCCAAGTTCGAGTTTGTGGCCCAGGGGGTAAAGTTCGGTGAACTTCATGGCGTCGCCTCCGCCGATGTTGCCAGCATGGCATTCAGTTCGACAATGCAGACAGTGTCGCCGTGTTGATTTTGCAGTTCATGACGGAGCTTCACGACGCCCCGGTCTGGCCGGGATTTCGACACGCGGCGTTCGACAACCGTCGAGGAGCCTGTCAACGTGTCGCCTGCCAGAACCGGCTTTTTCCATTCGACAAAATCGACGCCAAGTCCGGCGTGGGCGCTAGATTGACCGATGTAGCTGTCCACCGTCATGCGCATCAGCATGCCGCATGTGTGCCAGCCGGAGGCGGCGAGGCCGCCCAGAATGCTGGCCTTGCCGGCTTCTTCCGAAAGATGCATGGGCTGCGGATCGAATTCCATTGCGAATTCAATGATCTCTTCCGCCGTCACCGTTTTTGGCCCAAGCGGAAAGCTGCGCCCGGGCGCAAAATCGTCGAAACTGTATTTCACGAGCTTACTCCTCCGTCCCGTGATGCTCAGAGCCGGTCTGGACACTCCGACAGGTCGATTTCGCGATGCATGTCGCGCACCTCTGCGTCAGGTTTCCAAACACGTTCCGACTGCAAGCTAACGCAAATATTCCCTTTACGTAAAGGTCAGATCGGTCACGGGCTGATGAAAATAGGTGGTGGGTGAGAGGCGCGGAGGTGCTCGGCATGTGAAGCTGCAAATGATGCTTCCTCTCACGGGGAAGCGCACTTACGTCGAACGCTCCCGACAAGCCTCACTCAGAGCGAGGGTGACGCGAAGGATGGTACCAAGCGTCCCTCCCGTTCAAGCGCCGCAGGTGTTTCGCCACCTGCGGCGAGACGCGATCAGGTGTTGAAGCGGAAGTGGATGACGTCGCCGTCCTGAACGACATATTCCTTGCCTTCATCGCGGCCCTTACCAGCTTCCTTGGCGCCGACTTCGCCCTTATAGGCGACGTAGTCGTCATAGCCGATGGTGAAGGCGCGAATGAAGCCGCGCTCGAAATCGGTGTGGATCACGCCCGCGGCCTGCGGGGCCTTGGTGCCGCGGACGATGGTCCAGGCGCGGCATTCCTTCGGGCCTACGGTGAAGTAGGTGATGAGATCGAGGAGGTGGTAGCCGGCGCGGATCAGTCGGTCGAGGCCAGCCTCTTCAAGGCCGAGTGCCGACAGGAACTCCTTGGATTCGTCTTCCGGCAGTTGTGCGACTTCGGATTCGATTGCGGCGGAAATGATGACGCATTCGGCACCTTGCGCCTTTGCCATTTCGGCAACGGCCTTGGTATGTTCGTTGCCATCGACGGCGTCGGCTTCCGCCACGTTGCAGACGTAAAGGACTGGATGCGAGGTCAGAAGGTTCAGGCCCTTGAGGACTTCGATCTCATCGGCTGCCAACGTCTTCAGCAGAAGGCGTGCGGGCTTGCCTTCGTTGAGGAGCTTGATCACGGCTTCCATGACCGGCAACTGCGCGAGCGATTCCTTGTCCTTCGACGTGGCGCGCTTGCGGGTCTGTTCGACACGGCGCTCCAGGCTTTCCAGATCGGCGAGCATCAGCTCGGTTTCGATCGTGTCGGCATCGCCGACCGGGTTGATGCGGCCTTCGACGTGGGTAATGTCGTCATCTTCAAAGCAGCGCAGCACGTGAACGACGGCGTCCACTTCGCGGATGTTGGCAAGAAACTTGTTGCCGAGGCCTTCGCCCTTCGATGCGCCGCGCACGAGACCGGCGATATCGACGAAGGAGATGCGGGTCGGGATGATTTCCTTCGAGCCGGCAATGTCGGCCAGAACGCGCATGCGGGCATCCGGCACGGCGACTTCACCGGTGTTCGGCTCAATGGTGCAGAAGGGATAATTTGCTGCCTGTGCTGCTGCCGTTTTCGTCAGCGCGTTGAAAAGGGTGGACTTGCCGACATTCGGCAGGCCGACGATACCGCATTTGAAGCCCATGGCTTAAACCTGTCTTTGACTTTTGAATTTCCGATTGCGAGCCTTTTGCGGAAACGCCGGAGCAAGGTCAAGTCTTGTTGCAGCAAAGGGCGAGAAATCCGCCCTTTTGCGACTAGGCTTAAGGCTGTCCGAAGCCGAACCATGCAGATATCAGCGCCCAGCCACCATAGACGATGCCGATGGAGAAGAGCACCGAGACGATGGCTAGAACCAGTCCGCCGAGAAGCGCAAGGTCATCGCGTTGTGCCAGCGCCAAGGCGATGATCAGCACCGTGATGCCGGGGAGCGTATTGCCGAACGGGATCGGGAGCGCGATGATCACGGCCATCAGAAAGATGACGATGCCGATGAAAGCCGGTCCGGCAAAGCGGGCCAGCATGTGGCCGCGTGGTTTCAAGAGCGCTTCCAGCTTCTCCAGCCGCGGTGCTGCCTTGTCTGCCGTCAGCTCGATGATCGAGCGCGAAACGGAGAGACGTCCCAGGACACCAGGCAGAACAAGCCTGCGTGCTCGAAACATCATCTGCAGCGACAGGATCGCCAGTGCCGTGCCGAAGATCATGCCAGCCGGAATACCCGGCGTTGGAATGATCGCTGGAATGGCAAAGACCAGCAGCACGAATGCGATCGCCTTGTCGCCCAGCCGGTCCAGCAGACAGTCGAGCGTCACGCGTTCGGGAAGATCATGCGGCAGGCGCTTCAGCGCTGCCGCCATGCTTTGATGCGGCGCTTCCTTATCCATGGAGCGCCCAATTCGGGAAAATCACAATCAAATGGCCGATATTGGTCATGCGCAAAGAGATGGGGAGGTCGCGCTGTGTTTCAAGGCGCCATATCCCCAATCCTGCGTGGCCTGTCGTCTCATCAGGCTAAAGCCGGTGACGCCTTTCGTCATCAGTCCTTCTTGCCGAACATCCTTTTCAGCATCTCGGCCATGGGGCCTGTCTCCGGCAGCTTTTTCGGCTGAGCGTGGTTTCGCGCCTGATGGATGTGCGACTGCGCTGCCGGTTTTGCGGCTTTGGCGGGCTTTTCGACTTCGGCCTTCGCGCCGGTCGCAAGGGCCAACTTATTCATGAGCTGGGAGTCTTCACCCTTCACCAGCATGGCGGCGTTGTCGGCGATGGCGTCGAGCAGCGGGTCGAGCCATGCCTTGTCGGCCTTGGCGAAATCGCCGAGCACATGACCATGCACGCGGTCCTTATCTCCCGGGTGGCCGATCCCGAGGCGCAGGCGGCGATATTCCTTGCCGCAATGGGCGTCGAGGGATTTCAGGCCGTTATGGCCACCATGTCCGCCACCGGTCTTGATGCGCGCGCGGCCGGCCGGCAGGTCCAGCTCATCGTGAATGGCGATGATGTCGCCAGGGGCCAGCTTATAGAAGCGCATGGCTTCGCCGACGGATTCCCCCGACAGGTTCATGAAGGTCAGGGGTTTCATCAGCAGGATCTTTTCGCCGGCGATCTCACCTTCGGAGATTTCCGCCTTGAACTTTCTCGACCACGGCGTGAAGGAGGGCAGGCGTTGCAGGGCATCGACAGCCATGAAGCCGATATTGTGACGGTTGCCCGCATATTGATTGCCGGGGTTGCCGAGGCCTGCAATGATGATCATGGACGAAATTCCGCTTCACTCAAAATCGATACACTTCACCAACGCGAAACGCCGCGGGTGTCAACTTTTTTGTGAGGGCGCTAGCTGTTAGTCGCTGATGATCAGACCGTATTTTTCGTAAATGCGTCTCTGGGTACCGTCGGCAATCAGATCGTCCAGCACCTTCTGCATTTTCTCGATCAGGCTGTCCGGTACGCTTTTGTGGCAGGCCATACCAAGCCTCTGCCGGCTGAAGGTGATGACCTCCTCAAAGTCTTTCTGGGGGAGATTCTTTAGCGCGCTTTCCGACATGGGCATCAGGTCGATGCGGCCTGCGGCGAGCTTTGAGAGCGTGTTGTTGAAATCGGCGCTGATGTCGATCCGCGGAAAATTCATCGAGCGGAGCAGGCCTTCGGTGTAGTCGTTGCGCTGTGTTCCGACGGTGTATTCCTTGGCATCCTCCAGCGTCTTGATGTTCATGGCGTGGCCCTGACGTGCAACCAGAACATTGCGATCCGTGTGGATGGGGGAAACCCATTTGAAGCGGGGCTCGCGCTCGGCGGTGCGGGCCGCGGCAAAGACGCAGTGCATGGGTGCGGTCTCAGCCAGCTTGATGGCGCGCGCCCAAGGCATCACCGTTGCCTCGTACTGCGTGTCCGTGCGCTCCAGAATGATCTTCAACTGATCCCAGTAGACGCCGCTTGGCTGTCCATCGGCGTCGCGAAGATTGTAGGGCGGATAATATTCCGTCGATAGAAACAGTTTTTCGGCACTGGCCGATGTCGCGGCCAGCATGCAGGTCGACAGACCGATCGATAAGAGAATTGCTCGTAACACTGCTACCCCTCCCACAGCGTTTATTGCGCGGCTTTCAGCCTTTTTCCATCCTCCAGCGGAACCTGATAGGTTTCGATCAGAGACTGTATCGCGCGCGGCCGGGAAAACAAATAACCCTGGCCGCAGTCCACGCCGATCTCTTGCAACATCGTCTTCTGCTCTTCCGTCTCGATGCCTTCGGCAATGACGAGGCAGTTCATCTTGTGGGAGATCGCGCTGATGCCTTCCACCAGCATCCGGCTTTTCTTGCTGATGTCGGGCGCATCCTTGCTGATGGAGCGCGTAAAGGACTGGTCGATCTTGACGATATCGACGGGGAAGCGGTTGAGGTAGCTCAGCGACGAATAGCCTGTGCCGAAATCGTCGAGCGCAATGCGGCATCCAAGCAGGCTGATGGCATTCAGGACGGCGCGCACCTGCGGATCGTCATGCATCATCACGGCTTCGGTGATCTCCACGACAAGGCGCTGCGGAACGATGCCGTGGTGATGCAGCAGGCCAGCGATGCGCGTCGGTAGACCGGCCTCAAACTGCTGGGCGGAGAAGTTGACGGCGACATAGGCCTTTTCGAGACCGGGAACGGCCGAGATTTCCGCGAGGTTTCGGATGGAATGCTCAAGAACGCGGTTACCGAGGCGCTTGATGCTGCCATTTTCTTCAGCCACGCCGATGATCGGGCCGGGCGGCAGAATGCCCTTGCGCGGATGGTTCAAACGCATCAGGGCTTCGAAGCCGCAGGTCACGCCGGTCTGCAAGTTGAGAATGGGCTGGAAGTGTGCCTCAAGCCAGTCTTCCTCGATGGCCTGCTCGATTTCCTGCTCGATCTCTGCCCGCTGGCGCGCTTCGTTCATGATCGTGGCGTCGAAGATCTGGGCGCCATTCTTTCCGGCTCGCTTCTTGGTATACATGGCAAGATCGGAGTGTTGCAGCAGTTCCGAGGCGCTGCGGGCATGTTCCGGATAGATGGCAAGACCGATGCTGGCGCTGAGACGAATGCTTTGACCATGGAAAATGAAGGGGTCGTTGAACATCGCGCCGATCTTCTCGCAGATTTTCAGCGATCGCTCTTCCGCGTCCGACCCCGCAAGCAATAGGGCAAACTCATCGCCACCAAGCCGCGACGCGGAGTCGAGCGGATTGAGAACGCCTTTCAGGCGACCAACGAATTGTTTCAGAACCGCATCACCTGCGGCATGGCCGAAATTGTCGTTGATGCCCTTGAAGCGATCAAGATCGATGAACAGGCAGGCAAGCTTCGTCTGAGCCGCGTCGGCATGCAGTATCTTCTGGTCCAGCATGGCTTCGAAACCCTGACGGTTCAAAAGCCCGGTCAGGTGATCGGAAATGGCCTGGAGGCCGTTGCGCTGTTCCGACTGACGAAGCTCGGTGACATCCGTCATCACGCTCAGCACATCTGCGCTGGTCTCCTCGATGCCGGTTTGCAGCGTCTTTTCGGCAATCAGCACATCCATCGAACGCCCATCGGCGCAGATGAAGCGGACGGTGAGCTCAGCCGCGTAGGATTCATCGGTATGGTCGGATGGGCGGTTTTGATGGCGCTGGCGGAAACTTTCGCGATCGTCTGGATGGAGGAAGGCTTCAAAGGCGCAGCCAAGGGAATCCTCGCGACTATAGCCGGTTGCCTTGACCCAATAATCACTCACCGCTGCGACACGATTTTCGGGATCGAGTGAAAACAGCATGGCCGGGGTGCGATTGTAGATTTCCGTCGTGCGTCGATGGGCACGCTTGAGCTCGTGCTCTTCGCGTTCGAGCTGCGTCTGCATTTCGTTGAAGCTGAGAGCGAGCCGTCCCATCTCGTCGCGCGAGCGCCAGTCGACATGGTGGCGCGAGCCCAGCCTGCGGGTTGCCTCAATGGCGGCCGTCAGCCTCAGAAGCGGGCGCATGATCATCATCCGGTTGCCGACGATGGCGGCGCCAAACACCGTCAGGATCGCCAGAACGAAGATCGACAGGAAGGATAGCTCGATGCCGTTCAGCGATGAGAAGACGCCGACATCACGGAAGATGATCTTGATCGTCCCGACCTTGGTTTTGCCGTCGAGGTTCTTGTAGTAGATGTCACGGCTAAGCGACGACATGTCGTCGCTTCTGGGGGCGCTTGATGTCTGAGTGACGTCAAGCTGGCCGAAACTGTCTTCGACCCGGACCATGTAGATCGCAGGATCGTTAATGAGCGTGCCGGTAATCTGGTTGATGCTTTCGTCATCGAGATCCCAAAGAGGGCGGCCGAGAGCCTGCGCGTTGGCGACGATGAGAATTTCGAGCCGGTCGGCCTGGCTGGAGATCGCGGCATTGTAGGATAGGCTGAGCAAAATCGTAAAAAGCGGCGCGACGATAGCCAGCAACGCGCCGGATATGATCACCAGAAATCGCCTTTCTACCGAATGGGTCATCTGCCCTCTCTTGATCCTCAAAAACTCCCGTCCATGCGGTAAAGGCCCAAGCGCCGTGAGGGCGTTTTCGATTGCTCGAGAGCCTTTTCCAGCTGCGGTTGTAGAACCAAAGCTTTGAGGTATCGTTTCGCAGAATGCTTAATCATTCTTGAATTGAGTGATGGCATTCGAAGCGCGTCATATGGCGCGGGCAGCGTCGTCGTGCGGATGAACCAACATGCAAAAAGGCCCCGCATCTTTCGATACGGGGCCTCTTCAAGAAAAACCAAACAGGTCTTATTCGGACTTGTCTTCGCCTTCTGCTTCTTCAGCAGCAGGTGCTTCGTCTTCAACAACGTCGACAACCGGCGGAACGATCGTTGCAACGGTGAAGTCGCGATCGGTGATCGTCGGAACCACGCTCTTCGGCAGCTTGATCTGCGAGATGTGAACGCTGTCGCCGACCTTCAGACCTTCGAGGTCGACGGTGATGGCGTCAGGGATCTGGTCCGCGGGAACGTTGGCTTCGATGGTGTGGCGAACGATGTTCAGAACGCCGCCGGTCTTGATCTCGGACTTCTCTTCATTGATGAAGTGAACCGGGATTTCGACGGTTACGTTCGAGTTGGCCGAAACGCGCAGGAAGTCCACGTGCATCGTGAAGTCACGAACCGGGTCAAGCTGGTAGTCCTTCGGCAGAACCTTGTACTTCTGGCCGTTGACGTCGATCGTTGCGATCGTCGTCATGAAGCCGCCGCCGTGGATGCGCTTGGTGATTTCGTTGGTCGAAATCGCGATAGAAATCGGGGCCTGCTTGTCACCATAGATGACAGCGGGAATCAAACCGTTGCGGCGAAGTTCACGAGAGGACCCCTTACCAACTCGTTCGCGCGCCTCGGCCTTGAGCTCATAAGTTTCTTTGCTCATGGCATTTCCTTTTCGAGGTTATATGGAGAGTTCAAACCGGCTTGGCCGGACGAGAACTGGGGCGGCGCTTGCGCCAACCCGACCGCGTTGCCTCCAAGGGTGTCTACACGGATGCGCGCGCTATAGTATAAAGCGGCCTTGAACGCAAGACCGCGGGGGTTTTACGATGGGATCACACCCGCTCCACGCATCGTGATCCTCAAGCGGCGTCGCATGCGACTATTTTACCGTTGAAAGATCGCCACAACCGGCGCACGATAACAGAAGCTTTGGGAGGAGCCTATGTCGAACGATGCCGCACATGCCAATCATGTCTATGAGAGCGCCAACCGTTCATCGGCTGCCGCAAGTTCCCCCATCGTCGCATCCTGGCGACGCTGCATGACGATGCATCATCTGGCGCCGGAGGAAAACCGCAAGCCGATCTTCCTGTCGGAGGCGGAATTTCGCAGGGCGCGCGATGAGGCTTCTGCTCTTCTGGCCGAAAGCACCGATGAAATCGACCGCATCTTTTCCACCGTCGGCAGGGCCGGGTGTTGCCTGCTGCTGACCGATGCCAAGGGCGTTGCCCTGGAACGGCGCGGTGCTGCGGGCGATGATGACGATTTTCGAAAGGCGGGGCTCTGGTCCGGCGCGCTGTGGAGCGAGGCGAGTGTCGGCACCAATGGCATCGGCACCGCACTTGCCGACGAGCGGCCAGCGGTGGTCTATCGCGACCAGCATTTCTTCAGCTCCAACATCAATCTCTCCTGCACCACAGCGCCGATCCGCGACCACCGGGGGCAGGTGACGGGCGCGCTCGACATTTCCACCTGCCGGGACGATATCAACGAACTGACCTTTTCCATGGTGACGCAGACCGTGCGCGATGCCGCGCAGCGCATCGAGGGCAATCTGTTCCGCCGTGCGTTCCCGGGCGCCCGCATCCTGATCGTGCCGCCTGGCCAATCGACGATGCTGTCGCTGCTGGCCGTCGATCAGGACGATATCATTCTGGGGGCAACCCGCGCTGCACGGCTGGCGCTGCGGCTCGATGATGCGCGGATAGCGCAAGGAATCCCCGCATCGGACGCACTCAAAGAAGAGCGGCATGACAAAGGCAGCGACCTGGTGGAAGCCGAGCGCGCTGCTCTGCGACGGGTCCTGGCGCGCACCAATGGCAACGTGACGCAGGCGTCCGAATTGCTGGGGATCAGCCGCGCGACGCTTCACCGCAAGATGAAGAAGCTCTCCGTGCATTGAAATGAAGGCGCAGGCCTTGATTGGCCTGGCCGTTGTCGCAGATGTGAAACACTGTGCACTGCGGAACGGCCTGCCGCCCCTTTGATTTGCCCGATTGTAGGCACAACCTCTCTCCACGCGATCAACCAATGATCGTTGTTCATCAGGGAGGATGAAAACATGAACATCCAGGTTCAGCACAAAGCGGGAGAAACCCCGTTCAAACTGAAATACGGCAACTATGTCGGCGGCCAATGGGTGGAGCCGAAGTCCGGCCGCTACATGGACAATATCTCCCCCGTTACCGGGCAGAAGATTTGCGAAGTGCCGCGATCCGACGCCAGCGATATCGAAGCCGCACTCGATGCCGCGCATAAGGCGCGCACAGCCTGGGGCCGCACCAGCGTCACCGAACGCTCCAATATTCTTCTCAAAATCGCTCAGCGGATCGAGGACAATCTCGATCTGATCGCCCGGGCGGAAACCTGGGATAACGGCAAGCCGCTTCGTGAAACCACCAATGCCGATATTCCGCTGACCATCGATCACTTCCGTTATTTCGCAGGCTGCATTCGCGCGCAAGAAGGGTCGATCGGCCAGATCGACAATGATACCGTCGCCTATCATTTCCACGAGCCGCTCGGCGTCGTCGGCCAGATCATTCCCTGGAATTTTCCGATCCTGATGGCTGCGTGGAAGCTTGCACCGGCACTTGCCGCCGGCAACTGCGTGGTGCTGAAGCCGGCCGAGCAGACGCCTGCTTCCATCCTGCTTGTCATGGAATTGATCGAGGATCTTCTGCCACCGGGCGTGCTCAACATTGTCAACGGGCTCGGCGTGGAAGCCGGCAAGCCGCTGGCGCAGAGCAACCGCATCGCCAAGATTGCCTTTACCGGTTCGACCTCGGTCGGCAAGGAAATCATGCGCTATGCGGCGGACAACGTCACCAACATCACGCTGGAACTCGGCGGCAAGTCGCCGAACGTCTTCTTTGCCGATGTGATGAATGAGGATGATGCCTTCCTCGACAAGGCACTCGAAGGCTTTGCCATGTTCGCGCTGAACCAGGGAGAGGTCTGCACATGCCCATCCCGCGCGCTGGTGCATGAATCGATCTATGACCGCTTCATGGAAAAAGCCCTGAAGCGGGTGCAGGCGATCAGCCAGGACGATCCGCTAAATGCCTCCACCATGATCGGCGCGCAGGCATCGCAGGAACAGTTCGACAAGATCATGAGCTATCTTGAGATCGGCAAGAAGGAAGGCGCCAAGGTGCTGACCGGCGGCGACAAGAAGTCGCTCTCCGGCAATCTGAAGGACGGCTTCTACATCCAGCCGACGGTGTTTGAAGGCAACAACAAGATGCGGGTCTTCCAGGAGGAAATCTTCGGCCCCGTCGTTTCCGTCACCACCTTCAAGACGGTGGAAGAGGCGATCGAAATCGCCAATGACACGGTCTATGGCCTGGGTGCAGGTGTCTGGAGCCGCGACACCGATCTGGCCTATCGCGCCGGTCGCGGCATCGAAGCCGGTCGTGTATGGACCAACTGCTACCACGCTTATCCGGCAGGTGCTGCTTTCGGTGGCTACAAGCAGTCGGGTATCGGTCGTGAGACCCATAAGATGATGCTCGATCACTACCAGCAGACCAAGAACCTGCTGGTCTCCTACAGCCCGAACAAGCTCGGCTTCTTCTGATACCGCGTGAACCCGGTGCCGGCGGTATTTCCGCCGGTGCCAACTCCGGTCATGGCTGGCACAGATCTTCAAAAAGCGCCGATGTCATTTGTATCAAGGCGATCTGAGTTGACGTAATAGTGTCATTAATCGGGCGCATATCCTCCTCGATATTGTTGCGTGGATCGATATGCGCCCTTTCTTTTTTAATTTTTTTCATTCCGCTCGCGCCGCCTGTGGGTGCCAATCATGAGCGGTGTTGCCGGACAATTTCATGGGACGGAACGCATCGGCGGGCTGGAAACGGAGCGTTCGCGCTGGGTTGCCATTGCCGTCTTCTCGGTCCTTGGCGTAACCCTGTTCCGCATCATCTGTCTTGCCTTCGACAGGACAGATCTCTTCGTCGATGAGGCGCAATACTGGCTGTGGAGCCGGGAGATGGCCTTCGGGGCCTATTCCAAACCGCCGCTGATCGGCTGGATCATTCGCTTGACCACGTGGATTATGGGCGGCGAGGGGACTTTCGACGTCCGTCTGGCGGCGCCCATCCTGCATGCCATGACCGCGGGTGCGATGTTCTATCTGGGGCGGATGATCTACGATGCGCGGATCGGCGCGCTGGCGGCGATCATCTACATCACGCTGCCGGGTGTCTCGCTTTCCAGCCTGTTGATTTCCACCGATACGCCGATGCTGCTTTTCATCGTCGTCTCGCTGATCCTGTGGCGTAAACTCTCTGCCATAAGGACCGAAGGCGGGCCGCTGGCCTTGATGCTGGCGATCGGGCTTGGCTTTGCTGTCGGACTTGGATTTCTGTCGAAATACGCCATGGCCTTTCTTTTTCCCTTCGTGCCGCTGGCGGCCTATCTGGACAGGGATTGGAGGGTTCGGTGGTCGCATGCTCTGCTCGCGGGAGCGGTCGCCACGCTCGTCGTCGCGCCCAATCTGTGGTGGAACTATGCGCATGACTTTGCCACTGCTCGTCACACGGTTTCGATTGCCCACTGGAATGCTGCCGGCCTGAACTTCGGCTCGGCCCTGGGTTTCTTTGGCGCGCAAGCCGGTGTCGTCGGCCCCTTCGTTTTCATCGCCATGCTGATGGCCCTGCGGGATGTGAGGACGCCGACAGTGCGCGCTCTCTGCGCGCTCAGCATTCCACTTCTCCTGTTGATGACCGCGCAGGCTCTGATCTCGCGTGCTTTCGCCAACTGGGCCGTCGGCGCTTATGCGGCTGGACTCCTGCTTGCAACGCCGTGGCTTGCGGCACGGCCGCATTGGCTGCGGGCGTCGCTCATTCTCAACACTGTCGTTGCCATCATCCTGCCGCTGCTGACGATCTTCGGTACGGAGTTGCGTCTTCCCAATGGTGATCTGGCGTTGAAGCGCTATCTCGGGCGGTCTGCTCTTGTATCGACAGCGATTGCAGATGCGAGAAGGCTGGATGCTCACGTTCTCGTTGCGTCCGACCGGTCCTTCCTGGCGGAAATGTTCTATCAGTTGAGAAACGACCACCACATTGTGCCACGGGCGTGGAACGAGGGTGCTGAGCCTCCCTCCAGTCATTATGCGCTGCTCTATCCGCTGCAGCCGGGCGAGACGGCCAAAGCACTTCTCCTATCGCGTGCCGACACGCTTCCTACCTGCATGAAGGATGAGCCGCCGCAGGCCGAGTGGGCGGCAACCGCCGGCTTCATGGAACGCGCCACGGTGGGGCTTTGGAAAATCCCAGCCTCCTGCCTTCAAGGGGCGAACCATGGACCATGATATCCTCCATATGCGGCTCACCATCTGGCTGATGATTGCAACACTTTGCGCCGTCATCGTCTTCGCGGCTTTCCCCTTCCTCGACCTTAGAATTTCCTCCCTGTTCTTCAACGGGCAGGCTGGTGACTGGGTGGGCCGCAGCGCGGACTTCATGTTCTGGAGAGATGTGCTGCGTCACGGCGGTGAGGTGTTCGCTGTCGTCACATTCCTCATTTTCCTGGGCAACGTCCTGATCGGAACCACGCAACAGACCGGCTGGCGGGTCTGGGCGTTCATCTGGGGCAATACGCTGGCCTGCGCCGGGCTGCTGGTCAATGGTATCCTGAAGACATGGCTCGGACGCGCCAGGCCTGACGGCGTGATTGAATTCGGCGGGGTCCAGACATTTACGCCGGCGTTTCAGCTAAGCAATCAGTGCTTCAAGAACTGTTCCTTTTCATCCGGCGAGGCGGCGCTGGTTGCAAGCGTCGTCCTGCCGGTTTGCGTCTTGCTCTGGCCGCAGCTGTCACGCAGCGGCAAGGTCGTCTGCACAGCGATCGCTACTTTCCTGATCATCGCAACGGCCGCCATGCGCATGGCTGCGGGACGCCATTTCCTCAGCGACACAACGATGTCGATCCTTTTTGCCGCGCTGACGTCCCTGATCCTCTATCGTGTTCTCGCGATTGGGCAACATCGGCAAGTCTTCACAGTCCGTCCGGTGGTGACGGACGTGCGCGCCATTCTGAACTACTCCCGAATCTACGCGAGACGGTGGCTGGTGATGCTGGTCAGGAAAAGTGTGAAGACGGTGATCGATCTGCGGACATGGGCGGCGAAGGCAAAGATGTGGCCCTCGCAGCGACATTCAAACGTGGCAGTCGACTAACGCTGCTTCAATCTGTGTTGGCTTGGCGAAATTCTTGTCCTTTGCCAAGGACGATGACACTCTCGTCTTCGACGATGAACGCGACGCTCGCGTTTCGCTCAAAGCCGATAATCCGCAGTCCGTCACGAACGTCATCTCTCAGCGTGCCGCGTTCGGGAAACACGGACAGACCACTCAAGAATTTACCGATGCGGTCAAGATATCTGTCAGCAACGCGGGATGAGCCTGACACGTCAACGATATATAGTCGTAGATGCTGACAAGATCGTTTTGCGCCTCGGGAGTGAGACGCACCATATGACGTTGCACTCAACCGCGACCGTCACGCTTGGCGAGGCGGGATCGGACGTTTGCTAAGCCTTCCTCGAGTGTAACCGTGCGTGTCGGATCTGATTTGTGAGCATCGTATGCCTCCACGACTTCACCCCGAAGCCAACGGTCCACTGCCGCGTCTTGCGCGGCGAGCGTTCTCAAGCCATCGCGGATCACTTCGCTTTCGCTCGCATACTCACCAGACGCTACGTTGGCTTTGACCATTTCCGCCATGTCCAATGGTAGGGTAATGCTGAGGGACTGTGTTGTGCGCATGGTCATCACCTTCATATCGCCATCGGAGAATACACCAAGATAGGATTGAGTCCTACTCGTTTCCAACGGCGGATGTAGAAGGCGAAGGAGCAGCTAGATCAATCGAAAAGACCCGAAACCGACTGTTCCATCGCCGTGCGGTTGATCGCTTCGCCCAGCAGAGTGGCGGTGGTGATCACGCGGATGTTGTGCGCGGACTGGACGCCGGTGGTCGGCTGGATGCTGTCGGTGATGACGAGTTCGCGCAGTTTGGAGGATGCCACGCGGGCGACGGCGCCGCCTGAGAGAACGCCGTGGGTGATGTAGGCGGTGACGCTGGTTGCGCCGTTCTTGAGCAGCGCTTCAGCGGCGTTGCAGAGTGTGCCGCCGGAATCGACGATGTCGTCGATCAGAATGCAGTCTTTGCCGGAGACGTCACCGATGACGTTCATGACTTCCGACTCGCCTGGGCGATCGCGACGCTTGTCGACGATCGCGAGCAGACAGTCGAGACGCTTGGCAAGCGCACGGGCGCGAACAACACCGCCGACGTCCGGCGAAACGACCATGACGTTGTTGGTGTCGTAGTGTTCCTTGACGTCGCGGGCCAGAATGGGCGCGGCGAAAAGGTTGTCCGTCGGGATATCGAAGAAGCCCTGGATCTGGCCGGCGTGAAGATCGAGCGTCAGGACGCGATCGGCGCCGGCTTCGGTAATGAGATTGGCAACGAGCTTTGCCGAGATCGGTGTTCTTGGACCGGCCTTGCGGTCCTGACGGGCGTAGCCGAAATAGGGTAGAACGGCGGTAATGCGTTTTGCCGAGGAACGACGCATCGCGTCGATCATGATCAGCAGTTCCATCAGGTGGTCGTTGGCGGGAAAGGATGTGGACTGGACGAGGAAAACGTCCTCGCCGCGTACATTTTCACCGATTTCTACAAAGATTTCCTGGTCCGCAAACCGTTTTACTGTGGCATTTCCCAGGGGAACATTGAGATACTTGCAGATCGCTTCGGCCAGATGCCGGTTCGAATTGCCTGCGAAAACCTTCATGGGTGCCGCCTGTTTTCCATGCCATCGCTTGAGCCCGGGATTTTTAAAGTCTGTCCGCGGCCACTGCGTCGTTCAACGGGAAGGAATACCCGGCCCAGAAGGGCGCCGGACATGCCGTTTTGCCATGGGCGCCTTAATAGCGCTGTTGCCTGTGAATGCAATAGCCGGAACCGCGTTACCCGTGATTTTCGTGAAAACTTTGTGACTCGGCTGTTTTCAATGTCGCTTCAATCGATTGGATCGGCGCAAGCGCCTTCGACCGACTGACTTATCCACGCCCGCTCTGCCGCCATGCCTGGTAATCATCCAGCGTCTTGGCTGCGATCTTCTGCATCACGCCATCGGTGACAGCCGACCATGGGTCGCCTCCGCGCGAGGCCACTGATTCCTGCCCTTGGAGGCGATGAAGCCGCGCGCCATTGGCATCGAGAATATCCCAGACATAGACGATCGTAACCTTGCTGCCATCTTCGAAGGCGGACAGGTATCCCTTCAGGATGTTGTTGGCCGAGGTATCGGCGGAAGGCAGGATCGTCAGGCCCTTGGCGCGGGCTTCGGCGCCCAATTGCCTGGAGAGCGGCGTGACGGCCTGGACCGGCGCGCCGATGATCGGCAGGAAGCGAATGCTGGCGCCACCCGACGGCGCAAGCGCTGCGGTCTGCTGCTGCGGTTGGGACGGTGGCTGCTGAGCCTGGCGGCTGACGGGCTGCCCATACTGAACGCCGCTCGTCATCGCCTGGGCCTGCGCCTCAAGCGTGTTCTGGGGCGCATAGGCCGGCACTTGCGAAGTGACGCCAGAGCCGGAGCGATCAGCGGCTGCCGCCATCTGGTCGAGATCGCCCTGATTGACGGGGGTCGATGGCGTCTGGTTGTGCCCGACATTGACTTGCGGGGTAAGCGCATCGCTGGTGTTGCATGCAGAAAGCGCCATCACGAGGCCCGGAACTGCAAGGAGCGCACCGAGCCTCTTCATGCCTTGTCTCTCTTCATCATTGGCTCCGTCCTCCCCAGGATTGCTGTGATTTAAGGGTGGTTTGGCTTTGGAGTCAAATCAGGCGGTCAGCATATCGAGGCTGTGACGGGACAGCGATTGTGGGGCACCCTCGGTCGTCACATAGGTCTGACCGAGCGTCATGGCGATGCCGGCATCGCTGTCCATGATGATCATATGGACGAAGAGTGTCATGTTCGGCAGGATTTCCTGGGTGTTGCCGGCATAGAACATCTGATGCTCCATCCAGGAGGGAGAGAAGCGCGCGCCAAGCGAGTAGCCGCAGGCGTTGAGGCGATGGCGGGTCAAGCCGCGCTCATCCATGATCTTGGCGTGCACGTCAAACACATCGCCGAAGGTGTAGCCGGGGCGAAGGACCTCTTCGATGGCACGGATGTTTTCCGCACAGGCGTTGTAGAGTTCCTTGTGGCGAAACTCCGGTTCGCCGATGACGACGGTGCGCATCATCGCCGCGTGGTAATGGGCGCTGGCACCCGCCCATTCGAGCGTGATCTGGTCCTTGGCATCGAGCTTGCGGCGGCCGGCCTTGTAGCGGCACAGAAGCGCATCAGGGCCGGAGCCGATGATGAATTCGTTGGCGGGATAATCGCCGCCGCCGGAAAAGACCGCGCCCTGCATGGCGGTCAGAATGTCGGCTTCATCCGCGCCTGGCTTGATCAGGGCGATGGCCGCATCGAGCGCATCATCGGCAAGCTCTCCGGCGCGTTTGGCATAGGCAATTTCGGCTGGGCTTTTTACCAGGCGAAGCGTGCTGACGAGGTAGGAGGCATCGACGATCTGGCAGAAGCTTGCCAACTGGTTGTCCAGCAGGCGCGCCACCCGGCCGGTCATGCCATGGGTGTCGAACTCGATGCCGACGCGGCAACCGAGCAGATCCATCTCGCTCATCAGGTTCTTGAGATCGAGCGTCGGATCGGCGTTGAGACGATCCACCCAGATGACGATGTTCTCGATATTCGACGTATGACGGGCCTGACGCAGATCGGCGGAGCGCGTCAAAAGCGACACCGAGCCATCGGCCTTGACGATCAGCGTCTGGAAGAAGCAATAGCCGAAGGTGTCGTAGCCGGTCAGCCAGTACATGCTCTCCTGGGCGAAGAGCAGCACCGCATCCAGCTTTTCCTCTGCCATCTTCTCGATCAGGCGGGCACGACGGGCCTCGAATTCGGCGGGTTCGAAGTGTAGAGCCATCTTACGTCTCCAAAATTGCTATTGCTGAGATCTGCCGCCCGTAATCCGGTTCGGACAGATGCGTGGTCCTGCGAAAGGAAAAGAAACGCTTGTCATTCGGATAGGTGCAGAGATTGAGATTTTCGGCCCGGATGCCTGCCTTGGCGAGGCGATCCATGGTCAGTTGCTTGAGGTCGAAATAGGCATGGCCCTCGTTCTTCGAAGGGGCGAAGTATTGTTCGTAGGTGGGGTCGAGCCGCTTGAGGTCTTCGACACGCTCCGGTCCCACCTCGTAATTCTCCTGCGCGATGGAGGGGCCGAGTGCGGCGACGATGTTTTCACGGCGTGCGCCAAGCGCGATCATGCTGTCGATGGTGTTTTCCAGAACGCCATGAACCGCGCCCTTCCACCCCGCATGGGCCGCACCGACGACGCCAGCCTGGCTGTCGGCAAAAAGGATCGGCCCGCAATCGGCGCTCAACACGCCAATGATGACGCCGGGCGTCGCCGTCACCATGGCGTCGGCCTGGGGCCTGTCGCCATCATAGGCTTCATCGATCACGACCACGTTAGGGGAATGGATCTGGTGGACGGTTGCAAGCCGCTCTTCTGGAAGACCGAACCATTTGGCGACGCGGCTGCGATTTTCCAGTACCGACTGGCGCTCGTCTTGCGAGCCGAGACCGACATTCAGACCACGATAGATGCCCTTCGAAACGCCGCCTTCACGGGTGAAGAAACCATGGCGTATGCCGTTTTCGGATGCCGCCTCAAGCAATGTGCTCTGAACGGGAAGCGGCAGCGTGTCGTCCTGCATGGGGTGTTCAATCCTTTGCGGTGTCGCCGATTTTTCAGTGATGATTCTGAGCGAGTGTTTCCGATGGGCGCATCTCAAAAAGATGCCGTGCGGCAGATGTGCTCTGCTTCGAATTGACCCAATGTTGGCCCAAGCGGACTGCCCATGTCAATCTCCTCTCAGGCGCCCGGCACGTTTCCACTCGTCAGCGGGCTCAATCCAGCGCGCGAAATGGCAGCAAATGAAGGGCGGGGCTGGAGACCGCGAGCACCTTGAAAAGCTCGCCCATCTTGCCGGCACCTTCGCCTGCGAGACGGTTGATGGCTTCGGCAATCGCGAGCGTCTGATCCGGCGTCGCGGTGGCCGCCAAAGCCTGTCCGCGTTCCTTGAGCCCGAGGCCATAGAGGAAATCGCCCTGGTGCAGGCAGCCGTTGACATGAACGCCATTTGCCGTTGCCGTCTTTACCAGGCTCTCGAAATCCACGTGGCTGGTCAGATCGGCCTCGCCTGGATGGGCGAGGACGGGATCATACTCATGCATTCTGAGCGCCTGCATGGTGTCGCCATAGCCGGACACCATGTGGCCGTAGTCGATGATCAGCGCGGTGCCGCTGTTGGCTTGCAGCCTTTCACAGAGTGCGGCCATGACGGCTTCGCGCGCAGGCGAATATTCGAAAATCGTGCCGAGCGCCTGGCGCTCCGGCTGTGGGGGAAGAAGGTCCGGATCGATGCCAGCGACGCCTGCGGTGAAGATCAGTTCGTCATCCTCATCAAGGCTGACGACCCGTTCTCTGAAGCCCTGGGGCGTCTTGACGAACTGGCGGATGGGAATGGCATCGAAGAGCTCGTTGGCGGCAATCAGCAGAAAGCCCGCCGGCACGTCGTCGAAGCTCTCGTGCCAGCTGATCTTGCCCTCGTGCACGGCAAGCGTCTTCTGCTGCGTTTCGGTCAAAAGCGGGCTCGTTTCGATGAGATGCACGCTCATGGCGTCATAGAGGGGAGCGGCGATACGCTGGATCACCCGCAGCATATCTGCCATCATCGTGCCACGGCCAGGGCCGATTTCCACCAGCCGGACATTGGCGGGCAGGCCATGGCGCTGCCAGGCATGGACCATGAAGACGCCGAGCATTTCACCGAAGAGCTGGCTGACTTCCGGTGCGGTAACGAAATCGCCCGTCCGGCCAAAGGGCTGGCGTGTCTTGTAATAGCCATGCTCGGGATCTGCCAGGCACAGCGAAAAATAGTCGGTGACGCTTAAGGGGCCGTTGAGGCGAATAAGAGACTTGATGCGACGGGCAAGGGGCGTTGGCATGTCACTTATCCGTTCTGGCGGGCACGGGCAGCAAAGCGTGCCCGCAGGATTGCCCAGACGCCGAGCGCGAACATGGGCGCGGAGAGAACCATTCCCATGGTCAGCCAGTTCCCTGCCAGATAGCCAATCTGCGCATCGGGTTCGCGGAAGAACTCCACGAAAATACGCGACAGCGCATATCCGGCGACGAAGGTGCCCGTCACGGTGCCGGGTGTCTTCAGTGCCTTGAAGGCCCAGATCAGTATGGAGAGAATGATCAGCAGCACGATGCCTTCCAGCCCGGCTTCGTAAAGCTGGCTTGGATGGCGGGCGAAGGGTCCGCCGGTCGGGAAGACGACGGCCCATGGAACATCCGTCAGACGACCCCACAATTCGCCATTGATGAAGTTGGCAATGCGGCCAAAGAACAGGCCGACGGGTGCAACAGCCGCGATGATGTCGAACATGCTCCAGACGGGAATGGCGTTACGACGGGCAAAGAGGATCATCGCGATCGTGGTACCCAGGAGGCCGCCATGGAAGGACATGCCGCCATTCCAGATTTCGAAGGCGCGAACGGGGTTCGCCATGACCGCAGGCAGATCATAGAAAAGCACGTAGCCGATACGCCCGCCGAGCACGATGCCGGCTGCCGCCCATATGATGAAGTCATCCAGATGGACCGGTGTCACTGGCGATTTATCGCCCGGCCACAGCCGGTCTGTCATGCTCAGTTTACGTGCGTAGTACCAGCCCAGAAGAATGCCGACGACATAAGCGATGCCGTACCAGTGAATCGAGATCGGGCCGATGGAAAAGGCGATCGGATCGATATTGGGAAACGGCATGATCGAAAGCGAGGCAAGCGGTGAAAACAAGTCGCGTATTCCATTCTCTTGTTGTTGTCGAAAACACCGGGTTTTCGCACGGCAGGCAGTATTGGCACGATCTTTCCCGCCGGGCGAAAATGGCGGGTGAAAAGGGAGCGGTCAAGGCGATTCTTTGGCGCTTTCACGACTGTCACAAGTAAGGTTACTGCCCGTCATAATCCCGTTTTTGCTTGCAACGCGCCGAGGGAGTGCCTACCTGAAATGCATGAGCCGGATAGAGCAATATGTTTGTCCGGATGAAGACGAGGACACCGCGCCATGAGCACAACCGGAACGAACCGCATTTTCGATGAATTCGCGAAGCTGATGACTGATGCCGCAGGGGCGGCGCAGGGTGTACGCAAGGAAGTGGAACAGGCGTTTCACGCGCAGGCCGATCGCTGGCTGAACAGCCTAGACGTGGTCAAGCGCGAGGAGTTCGATGCCGTGCGCGAAATGGCGATCAAGGCGCGTGATGAGAATGACGCTCTGCGTGCCAGGATCGAAGCGCTTGAGGCAAAGCTTTCCGGAAACGCTTCCTAAGCCAAATCCGATCTTCGATTTCGGACTTCTGTCAGACAGGCCGTGCCCTCAAAAAGGGCGCGGCCTTTTCAATTCGCGTGCTACCAACCGCCAACCTACGCGAGTGCGGATTCGTATCCAAAGAGCAAGCGTTTTCATCACCATTTTTTTTCACTCTGTGGACACATCCAAAAAGCGCAATCGGCAGAGTCGGTTATGACTCCCAACTGATCCGACGCGCCAAGAGATATCCACGGTTCTCCCCGGAAAATGGGACGACGGGGGGTGGCGCTCGGACTCGCTCGTTATAGACTGATTTTAAATGATGATTCGAAACGAACTCGGTAAGCTCCAGACAGGTTCACTGCGTTAATCTGGCGGCGTCGGGCAATCGTCCTAAACTGATGTACCGGCATTTGTATGTGCGTTTTTGTGCTTTCGTGTGCGAAACAGAACATTCATCTCCGGCTGAAAAGGTGCCGTATGAGCCTAATAGAATTCGAAGTTGAACGTCTCTCCAACCCGGTCGATATGATCGAGTTCGTGGCGGCCGCCAACGATTGGTCTTTCGAGCGCTCGGGCGAGGACGAAATTGCCATGACGGTGGAAGGCCGATGGGCCGACTATCATATTTCGTTTTCCTGGATGGAACAGTTCGAAGCGCTGCATCTCGCCTGCGCCTTCGACATCCGGGTGCCAGACCATCGCGTCAATGAAGTGATCCGGCTTCTCTCGCATGTCAACGGCCAGACGCTCATGGGGCATTTCGACCTGTGGCGCCAGGAAGATGTCGTCATCTTCCGTCAGTCGTTGCTTCTGGCAGGCGGTGCCGAGCCGACAAACCAGCAGGTCGAGGTTCTGCTGTCCAGTGCGCTTGAAGCGTGCGAGCAATATTACCAGGCCTTCCAGTTCGTCGTCTGGTCGGGAATGGATGCCAAGGCTGCGATGGATGCGGCCCTCTTCGAGACAGTGGGCGAGGCCTGATACGCGTGCTGTCCTTCGGTTCTAACCCTATCGTTCTCGTCGGCGCCGGCAATATGGGCGGCGCCATGCTCTCCGGCTGGCTGAAGAAGGGCGTTTCCGGCTCTTCGGTGATCGTCATCGATCCGCGCCCTTCCGATGCCATGTCCTCGACACTGAGCCAGGCTGGCGCTCGCCACTGCGAGAGCGCACCGGATGGCGTGACGGCCAGCATTCTGTTTCTGGCGGTCAAGCCGCAATTAATGGATGCGGTGTTGCCGGGCCTGAAAAGTCTGGTCGGTGAAGAGACGGTCATCGTTTCGATCGCCGCAGGCAAGACGCTGTCGTCTATCGAGAGCCATCTCGGTGAGGCGGCGACCGTGCGTGCCATGCCCAACACACCCGCCATGGTGGGGCGCGGCGTGACCGGTGCTTATGCCAATGAGCGCGTTTCGGCCGACCAGCGTCAGCTGGTGGAAGAGCTTCTGAAAGTCAGCGGCCCGGTGGAATGGGTTGCGACCGAAGGTGATATCGATGCCGTCACTGCCGTTTCCGGCAGTGGCCCCGCTTATGTTTTCTATCTCGTGGAATGCATGGCAGAGGCAGGTCGCAAAGCCGGCCTGCAGGCGGACCTTGCCATGCGTCTCGCGCGAGAAACCGTCGCGGGGGCTGGTGAGCTTCTTTACCAGTCCTCCGACGATGCATCCAGGCTGCGCCAGAATGTGACGTCTCCCGGCGGCACGACGGCAGCGGCACTTTCGGTGCTGATGGCCGAAGACGGCATGCAGCCCTTGTTCGACAAGGCGATTGCCGCAGCCAAGACGCGAGCAGAAGAACTGGCGAACTAAAGCATGTCGCGCAAGAGTGGTCACCGGTTTTGCGATAAAGACATGCGACAAAACAAGGACTTAAAGCGTAAGGAGCGATCTGAAAGATTGCGACACGCTTTAAAAGAGGGACGCGGATGAGCGCTGAGATCACCTATCCGGATTTCGAAAAGGTCGATATCCGTGTCGGCACCATTGTCGAAACGGAAGCCTTTCCCGAAGCGCGCAAGCCAGCCTTCAAGCTGAAGATCGATTTCGGTCCCGAGATCGGGGTCAAGAAGTCGTCCGCCCAGATCACCGTTCACTACACGCTGGACAATCTGATCGGTCGACAGGTGCTTGCCGTCGTCAACTTCCCACCACGACAGATCGGGCCGTTTCGTTCGGAAGTTCTCACGCTCGGTTTTGCCGATGCCAATGGCGATATCGTGCTCGCTGCCGTCGAGCGCGATGTGCCGAACGGTGAGAAGATGTGCTGAGCCCGCATCGCCGCTAAGATCATTCTGACGCGGTCAGGCGGGAATTTTCACGATCACCCGTAGCCCACCCAGCGGGCTATCGTCCAGCGTCACATCGCCGCCATGGCTTCTGGCGATATCTCTCACGATCGAAAGACCAAGGCCGGTGCCGGACGCATTGAGGTTGCGCGCTTCATCCAGCCGGAAGAAGGGCTTGAAAACATCCTCTCGGGATTCCCGCGGAATGCCCGGGCCGTCATCATCGAAAACTAGGCTGACAGATCGGGGTGCGCGCCGCAGTTCAATGGACAGCGTCTGCGCGTAACGCTGGGCATTGGCGGACAGATTGCCGATCAGCCGCGAAAAGGCGTTGGGGCGAACGGAAAGATGTGAGACGCCGTTGAGTTGAAACGTCATCGTCTTGCCGACCATGTGGAAATCACTCTGCAGTTTCTGCAGCAATGGCCCCACTTCTAGTGTGCCGACATCCTCTTCCGCATCATCGCGGGCAAAGGCGAGGTAGGCTTCCAGCATCGACTGCATGTCATCGACATCCTTGTCGAGGCCTTCCAGATCCGGATTGTCGCTCGCAAGTGCGAGTTGAAGCTTGAAGCGGGTGAGGATGGTGCGCAGATCGTGGCTCACACCATTCAGCATTGCGGTGCGCTGCTCCATCTGCCGCTCGATGCGTTCTCGCATGAGAATGAAGGCGAGGCCCGCGCGTCTGACTTCATCGGCACCCTTGGGCGAATAGGCGGTGATCTTCTGGCCGCGTCCGAAGCTTTCGGCGGCTTTGGCCAGCGCCACGATCGGTCGGATCTGGCCGCGCAGGAAGAGGATGGAAATACCCAGCAGAACGAGCGATGCGCCGACCATCCACACAAGGAAAATATGGGTATTGGACGCATAGGTCTGGTTGCGGCGCGTGAAGATGCGCAGCGTCTTATCGTTCAACTGGATGCGGATTTCGACCAGCGATCCATTGCCATAGGTATCGATCCAGAAGGGCCTGCCGATCTGGGCTTTGATCTGATCGGCCAGGATGGAATCGAGGATGGAAAAGAAGGGTTGCGGCCGAGCAGGCGGCAGTTCCGTCTTCGGCTCGATATAGACGCTGAGATCCAGCTTCTCGCGAGCAATATTGATGACCCGCTGATAGTCGTCCTTTTCAGGATCCGTCTCGATCAGTTCGATGATGGCGGCAATATCGCGCGTGACGGCAGCAGACAGACGCTCCGTCACCAACTGCCAGTGTCTTTCCATGAAGACGGCCGCGACGACCGCTTGCAGCAGAACCATGGGCAGAATGATGATCAGCAACGAGCGGGTATAGAGCCCGGTGGGCAGCCAGTGCCGCAGCCACCGCACGAAGAAGCGCCACCCTCGTGCCGGGGCGCTGTTTCGGGCGAAACTCATGAAATCGAGGCTTGCCATAGATCACCTGTCCATCCGGCTCTTTTCCGGACGCGCCAGAAGGGTGTGGTTCAATCCACGCTCAGACGGTAGCCGATGCCGCGCACCGTCTGCAAATAGACCGGGTTGGCCGGATCGTCCTCGATCTTGCGCCGAAGGCGGTTGATCTGCACGTCGATGGTGCGCTCCCCGACATCCGCGTCCGCATCCACCAGCTCATGTCTGGGAATAGTGTCGCCGGCGCGTAGCGCAAAGAGCATCATGATATCCAGTTCGCGGTCCGTCAGCCGGATCATCTCTGCACCGCGTCGAAGCTCCTTCTTGTGGAGGGAAAAGTTGAACGGCCCGAAGATGATCTGGTCGATTTTCGGCGTGTCCGGCGAGGTGTTGCGTCGCAGGATATTGTTGATGCGCAGCACGAGTTCGCGCGGATCGAAAGGCTTGGCGAGATAGTCGTCGGCGCCCGCCTCAAGGCCGGCAATCCGCGAATCCGCTTCCGAGCGCGCAGTCAGAAGAATGACCGGCACGGTCTTGTTTTCGTTAAGGGACTTTGTCAGCGACAGGCCGTTTTCGCCAGGCATCATCACGTCAAGGATAAGAAGATCAAACTGGATGCCCTGCATCTTGCGGCGTGCTTCGGCGGCGTCTGCCGCAGCGGTTATGCGGTAGCCCTTATCGCTCAAGAAGCGCTGTAGAAGATCGCGGATACGCGCATCGTCATCGACGATGAGAAGATGGGGGGCGTCATCATCCGCCGGCTGTTTTGGTGTGGCTGTGGCCATCGTCATTCTGCTCCCGTCTTTTCGGCGTCGCGCATTCTGGCGAGAAATTCAAGAACGCAGGTCCTTGCCTCCGTCGACATGCCCTCCAAGGCCCGCGCGATCCGGCGCGACTGCGGATCGCTCAAGGCAAGCGCCAGTTCACGACCGGTCAGTGTTGGGTAGAGCCTGCGCTGGCGACGGTCTTCGGGTCCCGCCATCTGGCGGATGTAGCCGTCGTCGATCAACTGCTTCAGCACGCGTGCGAGGCTCTGCTTGGTGATCTGCAGCGTATCGAGAAGATCGGCGACCGTCATTCCAGGGTTGCGGCAGACGAAATAGACCACACGGTGGTGGGCGCGCCCATAGCCGAGCTTCTCCAGAATAGCGTCCGGATCGGAGACGAAATCCCGATAGGCGAAGAAGAAGGCCTCAATCGTGTCGAAATCGATCTTTGCATCATCGACATGGGGCAGGGCCGGAGCCTGTTTGACGGCAGCCTTTTTCAACGATTGGGCAGGCACTGTTCTTCCTTCACATTACCGAATGTGGACCATCATTATCACGAGATTGGCCCAAATGGTGTCCGACCCGGGCGTCTCTCGATCAAATTCTGTTGCGTTCGATAATATGCCGCAGGTTGAACATCAATGCCGAAGCTCGGCCAAGGCATAGGCAATTGCATGCAAGCAAAAGAGCGCGGACTGGCCGCGCTCTTCGCTACTCACACACGATGGTACTCTACGCGACTTTACTCGTACACATACACCACGCGGCGCGTGCTTGGTTCAACCAGAACGCGGCGATCGTTGACGCGGACGTAGCTGTACTCGTAGTCAGGAATGGCGACGAGTTCCGCGCTGGCAGGAACGGTCGTGCCAATGGCGACATCGCCCTCGACGCGCACGACGTTGCCCGGATGCTGATCGATATAGGTGATGACCTGCTCCGGCGGGTTCACCTCACCGACGCGACCGAGGTTCGGATCGCCTGGGTTGGGCTCTTCCTGCTGAACGCTGGCCGTCTTCTCGTAGGTTACGACCGGAACTTCGATGTCGGCGCGACGCTCGTGCAGAATGACCGGCGAGCCTTCATACATGACATTCAGGTAATCGGCATTGGCCCAGCCGCGAACGCCGTTGACTTCAATACGGCACCAGGCGCTGCCTTCGAGGCATCCGTCAAGAACCGCATTGCTGCCGCGCGTGGCAAGGCCCACTTCCGGGTAATCTTCGCCCGGGCCGGATCGCACGGAAATGTCAGATGCCGTGGTCGCAACCATGGCTGCATTGGCATAACCGGCGATCAAAGCGAAAGCGCCGCCAGCAATCATCAGTTTCAGCTTCTTGTCCATCTGTCTCTCTCCTTTGAAGACTGGGGCAAGAACGCAGCTTTTGCTTTTCCGTTCCCGGAATCGTGAACACTATGTTTGAAAAAGCACTATGCATGCAGTTGTAAGATGCTGATTTGATTACTCCTTTAACATTGTCGATAATGCTTTCAAAGCTTTGCTTTTTTTCACATTTCATTGTGCTGTTGCGCATGGGAGTCTATAGGGAGGGCGGTTTTTTGAAAGCAGGAGGTCATCATGGGAAAGTTGCAGGCAGGGATCATTCCGGTCACGCCATTTGAGCAGAACTGCACCATTCTCTTCGATGAAGACACGAAGGAGGGCGTCGTCGTCGATCCGGGCGGAGATGTGGATGTCATCGTTCAGACCGTTGCCGAAAATGGCATCACGCTGAAGGAGATCTGGCTGACCCATGGTCATCTGGATCACGCAGGGGGTGCGAAGGAGTTGAAGGAACGTCTGTCGCTGACGATCACCGGTCCGCATGAGGACGATCGTCCGCTGCTCGAGCGGATTGAAACCCAGGCACAGAAATATGGGATCACTGGTCTACAGAACGTGCTTCCCGATCGCTGGCTGAAGGATGGGGATGTGGTGTCCTTCGGCGACCACAGTTTCGAAGTCTATCATTGCCCAGGCCATGCGCCCGGCCACGTCATCTATTACAATCGCGCGCAGGGCTTTGCCCATGTCGGCGACGTGCTGTTCAATGGTTCCGTCGGTCGCACGGATCTGCCCGGCGGAAACCACGAGCAGTTGCTCGCCTCCATCCGCGACAAGGTGCTGCCTCTTGGCGACGACGTGGGGTTCATCTGCGGCCATGGTCCCGGCGGGCGTTTCGGTGAAGAGCGGCGCTCGAACCCTTACCTGCAAAATCTCGGACCGATCGGGGCTGCGCCTGCCGCTCCAGGCGGGATTGAGAAAAGTACAAACTGATAGAGGCGAGGGCACCGCTTCTCAATCAGATCCATAAAAAAACCCGGCATTCCTGCCGGGCTTCAACTAGAAGAGAAAGTCGTTATGGCTCAGCCAGCAATCTGAAGATTGACGGCCTTGGGGCCCTTGCCGCGACGATCCGGTTCCGTGTCGAAGCTCACTTTCTGGTTTTCTGAAAGACCGGACAGGCCGGAAGCCTGTACAGCAGAGATGTGAACAAAGATATCAGCGCCACCATTGTCTGGCTTGATGAAGCCGAAGCCCTTGTCGGTATTGAAGAATTTAACGGTGCCAGTCTCGGCCATGCATCAGGTCCTTTTCGCTCTGCCCGTGTTCAGCTCCAGGCAGCATTACAGTTTTGCCCGCTAGGGCGTACGGCAGGCAGTTCTTGATGTTTGAGAGATTGAACCATCGCCGTGGAAGTCTTGACGTTCTGATCAACGTTTTGTTGTTCCCACCGCTCGAAGTATTGTCTCCGATGCATCTATTTCTAGGTCTTCCCACGCTCGCAAATTGCCCGAACGGCGACAGAGTGATGTGTTTATTTAAAATTGGCAAGCAAAAGTTTTTAGGCGCCAACCACGATCAATCGGGGGCGTTTTGACGCGTATAACGCGTGGCGCGGAATTTTTTCCCGTCAGGGCGTGGTTAAGAAAACAAAACCATCGTTAGCATTGGAAATTTCCGGCAATTTTCGCTCACAGTGATGAAGACTTCATCAACACATGGCTGAGTTCAGGCCATTTCGCCAAGTTTTCGTTGGCGTCTTTTCGTAAGTTCCGGCACCAGTTCCACCAGCAAAATGGCGGCAAAGATGATGGCGCAGCCAATGTAACCTGCCGTCGGGATGATCTCTCCCAGAAACAGGGACGCAAAGAGGGCACCGAACAGAGCCTCGGAGGACAGGAAGATCGCCGCTTGTGGCGCGGTGGTATAGCGCTGGCCGATGACCTGGAGAACGAAGGCAAGACCGGACGAGACGAGCCCGACATAGAGGATCTCGCGGATAGAAGCGGCAATCGCCTGGGTATTGATCGGCTCGAAGGCAGCGCCGATGACCATGCTGAGAATGGCGCAGACGGAAAACTGGGCGCAGGAGAGGGCAAGCGGTCGATTGCTGGCCATGACGGCACGCCCGGCAAGTGTGATCTGCACAGCCCAGAAGAAGGCGCAGGTGATGCTGAGGAAATCCCCTGTCGTCAGACTGCTGAAGGCGCCGCCCGACAGCAGGAAGATGCCGATGAGCATCATCATGGCGCCCGGCCAGACGACCCAGTGCGGATAACGCCGATAGATCAGAACGGCGATGACCGGCACGAAGATGACGTAGAGCGCCGTCAGAAAACTGGAATTGGTGACGGAGGTGGTGAGCAATCCCACCTGCTGGGTGGTCGCACCCATGAACAGTGCCAACCCGACCAGGCCGAAGGCGCGGTATTCCGCCTTGCTTGGTTTTGAGCCCATACGGCGCGTTTCCATGAGCGCGAAAGGCAGGACCGCAAGGGCCGCAACGGCGAAGCGCAAGCCGACGAACCAGAAGGGACCGATGGAGTCCATGGCTGTGGACTGGGCGACGAAACCGCCACCCCAGATCGCGGCAGCAAGAAGCAGTACGAGGTTTGCCTGAATGCGCGTCATTCTTCACCATCAGAAGCAACGGTCCGTTACTTCATCGTCTTGTCGAAAAGGCGATCCGTTACCCCTGAGGCCCGACGAGTAGAGGTGCTCGGTAAAACCGGCGGGGTTGCATGAAGCAGCAGATCTTGACCCTGAAGATGGCGGAGATATCGCTACGTGTCGTAGCAGGTGCCTCGGACAGCCATTTCATCGGTGCTCTATCAGCAAGGGCGGAGTTCGGCAAGGCACGGGCAGGCGCGCTCAGTCGCGGTTGCGACGCAGACGGCTTTCGCGAATGCTGCTGAGCGTCAAGAGCACGCCGCCAACCGCCATGGTGCCGAAGCCGAGCACCACGAGGCCGGTGACGAAGATGCGATCCGATGCCTTTGAAATCGGTGCGCTGGCAATGGCCGATGTCGTCATGGGATCGACCGCTTGCGAAGCGTCGGAGGAGGTTGCAAGACCCGCTGCCATGGTGAGAATGACCATGATGGCCGCAAGCGCCATCCAAAGAGAGAACAGCATCTTTTGTATCTTCAGCCGATCTGCCAAATTCCGGTCATTCATAAGCATCGCCGTGGTCCTTGTCTCTTCTGCCCGCGTGCCAAAAAGAGGCTTGGAAGTGGACCCCTTGGAGACCGAATTTCGTCAGTCCGGCGTATTTATTGTGGCGAAAAAAAGACACCAGTTAACGAGAGGTTAAGGCTGGTAAATCTGCCGATTTTTTCGGCGTCTGCCCGTTTGTGGCGTCATGACCGGGCTCGCGTCGACACGGTATCTTTCAGGCATGGACGCGGTTTCATGTGGGCGGGGCCAATCGCCCATTCTGCAACAAAGTAAATGCGACTCATCTTATCTTTTGATGGGTTTTGACCTTGAAAGACTTTCGGTCTTTCGACATACCACTTGCCGCAGAGGGCGGCGTTCCGCCTGCAACTTCTGTCGATGTCAACTTCAATAGGACCGATAAAAATGGCCTTCCTTGCCGACATTCTCTCCCGCGTAAAGCCATCCGCCACCATCGCCGTTTCGCAGAAAGCTCGCGAACTTCAGGCACAGGGTCGCGATGTGATTGGCCTTGGCGCCGGCGAGCCGGATTTCGATACGCCCGACAATATCAAGGAAGCAGCCATTGCCGCTATCAAAGCGGGCAAGACGAAATACACGCCTGTCTCCGGTATTCCGGAACTGCGCAAGGCGATTGCCGAGAAGTTCAAGCGCGAGAACGGTCTGGACTACAAGCCCGAGCAGACGATTGTCGGCACCGGTGGAAAGCAGATTCTTTTCAACGCCTTCATGGCAACCCTTAACCCGGGCGACGAAGTCGTTATTCCAGCACCTTACTGGGTGAGCTATCCGGAAATGGTGGCGATCTGCGGCGGTACGCCGGTTTTCGTCAACACCACGCTGGAAGACAACTTCAAACTGAAGCCGGAAGCACTTGAAAAGGCGATTACGCCGAAGACCAAGTGGTTCATCTTCAACTCGCCATCCAACCCGTCCGGCGCGGCTTACAGCCACGACGAGCTGAAGGCGTTGACCGACGTTCTCGTCAAGCATCCGCATGTCTGGATCCTGACCGACGACATGTATGAGCACCTGACCTATGGCGACTTCAAGTTCGTGACGCCGGTGGAAGTGGAGCCTTCGCTCTATGATCGCACGCTGACGATGAACGGCGTTTCCAAGGCCTACGCCATGACTGGCTGGCGTATCGGCTACGCGGCCGGTCCGCTGCAACTGATCAAGGCGATGGACATGATCCAGGGCCAGCAAACTTCGGGTGCCACGTCGATTGCCCAGTGGGCGGCCGTCGAGGCTCTGAACGGTAGCCAGGACTTCATCCCGGCCAACAAGAAGATCTTCGAAGGCCGTCGTGACCTCGTCGTCTCCATGCTGAACCAGGCCAAGGGCATCAATTGCCCGGTTCCGGAAGGCGCGTTCTACGTCTACCCGTCCTGCGCCGGTCTGATCGGCAAGACGGCGCCGTCCGGCAAGGTGATCGAGACCGACGAAGATTTCGTCACCGAGCTTCTGGAAACGGAAGGTGTCGCGGTCGTTCACGGCTCCGCCTTTGGTCTCGGCCCGAATTTCCGCATTTCCTACGCGACGTCGGAGAAGCTTCTCGAAGAGGCCTGCAACCGCATTCAGCGTTTCTGCGCCAATTGCCGCTAAGCCTTGATGGCATTGATAAAGAGAAACCCGGCAGCGATGCCGGGTTTTTTATTGCTCGATGAGTTGGTCGATTTCGTCCCAGGCATAGACGATATTGTCTGAGCGCCAGATTGGTCCGGGATCGCGAAACTCTCCGATCTTGCGTGCATGGAGCGCTTCGTAAAATCTGCAGGCGGGCTCGTTGCCCTTGACGACACTGAGGGCGACGGCGCCGTAGCCCATCGTTTTGGCGTGAAGTGCCAAATCCCTTAGAAGACGCTTGCCGATCCCCTGCCGTTGGAAGCTGGACAGGATGTAGAGGTTCTTGATCTCTGCGCGGGATCCGAATACCGGGTCCGAGGGTCGGCCGATCGCGCCGATGCCGACAACCTCGCCCTTTACTTCCGCCATCAGAACCAGTTGGTGAGGCTCTGCCTCGGACAGTTTCCTCGTCCAGTAGCGAAGCCGGTGCTCCTCATTGAGCGCTGCGATGACGGAAGGGGAGGCCAACTCCCGCATCGTCTCCCTCCAGACGTCGACATGGACGCGCGCAATGGCCTGCGCATCGCTCAATTGGGCCCTTCTGACGTCGAACAACCTACGTCCTCACAGCCCAAGAAACAGCAACATGATGAAGGTGGCAAAGAGTATCAGATGCGTCATGCCTTCGATGGCATTGGTTTCGCCGTCATTGAGATTGATGGCAGCAACGATGAGGGTGATGAAGACCATGACCGTCTGGACCGGCGTCATCGCCATGATGAAGGGTTGGCCGGAATAGAGCGCGATCGCTTCCATGACCGGAACGGTGAGGATGACGGTCGAGAGCGAGGCGCCCATGGCAATGTTGACGACGGGCTGCATGCGGTTGCGCAAGGCGGCACGCATGGCGGTGAGGATTTCCGGTGCCGCCGAAATGGTGGCAACGACAACAGCCATCAGGCCCTCAGGCGCGCCGCTTCCTTCCAGGCCATGGGTGAGGAAGGTGGCCATGAACTCCGCCAGAACGCCGATCAGCACCACGCCGACGAGAATGACGCCGATCGAATAGGCGGCCGAATTGTCCTCTTCACTGTCGCCATGCGCATTGCCTTCCGGGGCGGCCTTTTTACGATCTGCACGCGGGTAGCTGTAGCTGAAGAAATAGCTGTGCGGGCCAACCTGCATTTTCAGGAAGAGGCCGTAGAGTGCGATCATCGCGACAATGGTGAAGGCGGAATAGAGGTGCCACTTTGCTTCCGGCACGAATTCCGGCACGATCATCGAAATGCCCATGGCCGTCAGGATCATCACGCCATAGGTGCGGCCCGAATCGTCATTGTAGGGTTGCTCCCCATGACGAAGCCCGCCCAGCAGTGCGGCGAGGCCAAGGATGCCGTTGATGTCGATCATCACCGCCGAGTAGATCGTATCGCGCACCAGGGTAGGGGAACTCGACTCGCTCATGATGATGGCGAGGATCAGCACCTCGACCGCGACGGCGGACAGGGTAAGGATCATCGTGCCGTAGGGGTCTCCGACCTTCGCGGCGAGGATTTCCGCGTGATGGGCAACCCGCATGGACACCGCGACGATCACGGCAATCAGCGCCGCCGCAACGACGAAGGAGAGTGCCTTGCTTGCTTCCAGCACGCTATGTTCTGCCAGATAGGCGACAATCGCGACTGGAACGGCCAGCAACAGCATGCGCTCCTGCTTCAAAGTGTTGGCGACGGACATCTTTCCTCCAGATCTCAGAGCCGTTCGGGCGAATACCGGCTCCGCTGCTGCAACTTTTCGGTCCTGCACATTTTCACGCCCAACTGTGAGCAGGCGAAAATGCTTCGGGCCGATGATCTTTTCCGTGACAGGTCGAGAGGCGGGTTTGCACTCTTGGCCATTTGGTAGGATAGTGAGCGCGAGGACATGATAACGAAACCGCGATCTCAGTCCTGAAATGCCTGTTTGCGGTATTGGTTGTCAATCTTCTCCAAGCATAACAGGAGGACATACGCATGACCAAGGTGTGTTATGAAATCGTCGAGCACGATGGCGGCTGGGCGTACCGAATGAACGGTGCCTATTCCGAAGCCTTCCCCACGCACTCCGACGCCGTCCAGGCCGCGAAGATCGCCGCTGCCGAACAGCAGGTTGGCGGTGAGGATGAGGAGATCAGCTATCAGGACGAACGCGGACGCTGGCACGAAGAGTTCAGTCAGGGCGGCGACAGGCCGGAAGCTGAGGTTGTCGATACCTATGCCCAACGACAGGCTGGCACCCCCGGTTGACTTCTATTGGGGGGTCTTAAAGCGTGTCGCGATCTTTCAGATTCGTTCCATAGGCTTCAAGTCCTTGTTTTGCCGCGTGTCGTTATCGCAAAACCGGTGACCACTTTTGCGAGGCCCATGCTTTAGCGCTTGGATGATGGCGCTTCGGGATCAGTCGCTTTTAGATGTGCTTTCAGCCCATCCACCAACGCAGTGAAGACCGCACGGCAGCGTGGCGAGGTTCGAAGATTTTCGTGCATGGCAACCCAGGTGTGGAGTGCCACTTCGAATTCCGGCAGGATGTGCTTTAGCCTCTCATCGCGTTTGGCCAGTCCGATCTGGCACATGCCGATACCCGCACCTGCGCGAACCAGCGCGAGTTGGGCCAGATTGCTATCGGCGCGCGTGGCGAAAGGAATTTGATCGGCGTCGGGGATCGCCGGATTTTCTTTCTTCATGTTCTGAAGGATGGCTCTGATAAAGGGCGTCTTGCGATCGAAGCCCACCAGCCGGTGCCCCTCCAGATCCTCTTTCTTCATCGGCGTTCCCATTTTTTGCAGGTAACTGCTTGTCGCGTGGAAGCCGACGCGAAAATTGCCGACATAGCGCATGACGATCGCATCCTGGACCGGCTCGGTCATGCGAATGGCGATGTCCGCCTCTCGCCGCAGCAGATCCTCGATGGTGTCGGAGAGCGAAAGCTCGATCTCGAGCTTTGGATAGGTGTCCTGCATCGCGGCGATGATGGGTGGCAGGACCTCCACGCCAATCACATCCGAGGCGCTGATGCGCACGGCACCTTCGATCTTGCCGACCTCGCCGGAGGCGGCACGCACAAGCGCCGCTGCGGTGGCAGACAGATTTTCCGCATAGGGCTTCAAGGCAATAGCGGCATCGGTGGGAACAAGGCCATGGGGCGAGCGGATGAAGAGCTGATAGCCGATCGCTTCCTCAAGCGCACCAATATGGCGGCCCACGGTTGGCTGTGTGATGCCGAGCTCTCTTGCCGCCGCTGACAGCGAGCCGTCACGCAGCACGCTGAGGAAGGTGCGGTAATAATCCCAACTGATTTCGCGATCGACGATCATAATTTTTGTATGGCCGGTAAACGTGTTTAGCTAATTCTGTATAGCAATCTTTTCGTCCATGCTCCAGTCCAGAACGATTGCTCAAAAGGATTGGAGTTCATCATGGCCGAGGAAAAAGAGCGCGAGCAGCAAACAGCATTGGTTCTTGGCGCCCGCGGTGGCATTGGCGGGCACATTACCGAAGCTCTGCTTGGACGAGGCTGGAAGGTACGGGCGCTCGTGAGGGATAAGGTGCCAAGCTCTCACCACCCGATGATCGAATGGTGCGTCGGTGACGTGATGATCGCGGAAGATGTAGTGCGGGCCGCGCAAGGCGTCTCGCTCATCGTTCATGCGGTCAACCCACCCGGTTATAGAAACTGGGAGACCCTTGTTCTCCCCATGCTCGATAGTGCCATCAATGCGGCGGAGACAGTCGGTGCGCGCATATTGCTGCCCGGCACCGTCTATAATTTCGGCCCCGATGCGTTTCCCTTGCTGAGGGAGGACAGCCCGCAGAGGCCGACGACGCGCAAGGGAAAGATCCGCGTGGAGATGGAAGACCGCTTGCGCGCGGCATCAACGCGCGGCGTGCCGGTGCTGATTGTTCGCGCCGGAGATTTCTTTGGACCGAAGGCGCGCAACAATTGGTTTAGCCAGGGTCTCATTCAGCCCGGAAAGCCTGTGCGCGCCATCTCCAATCCGGGAAGACCCGGGATCGGCCACCAATGGGCCTATCTTCCGGATGTGGCGGAAACAATGATGCGTCTGCTCGCGCGTGCCGATGAGCTACCACCCTTCGCCGTCTTTCACATGGAAGGCTTCTGGGATGCGAATGGGCGCCACTTGCCTGCCGCTATCGAGCGCGTCGTTGGGCACCACGTTAAGATGAAGCGCGTCCCATGGTGGTTGTTTCGCATCTGCGCACCCTTCGTCCCGCTGTTCAAGGAAGTCCTGGAGATGCGTTATCTCTGGCAACAGGAAGTGCGGATGAGCAACGAGAAGCTTGTGGCGTTTCTTGGCGACGAGCCGTGCACGCCGATCGATGCGGCCGTCTTTGCGACGCTCAAGGATTTGAATTGCCTTGAGCCATATCCTGCCGGCTCAGGGATGGACCTAGCCCGCAACGAAAGCCGCGCACCCGTTTGAGGTGCGCGGCGTTCAATCTATGATCAGGCAAGCGCCGGATAGTCGGTGTAGCCTTCAGCGCCGCCGCCGTAGAAGGTTTGCTGGTTCGGTTCGTTCAGCGGCGCATTATCCTTCAGGCGCTGAACGAGATCCGGATTGGCGATGAAGGCCTTGCCAAATGCGATGGCATCGGCCTTGCCGCTGTCTACGGCTTCGATGGCGGATGCACGGTCGTAGCCATTATTGGCGATCCACAGTCCCTTGCCGCCAGCTTCAACGTAAGCGGCTTTCAGGGCAGCGTAATCGAAAGGCTTGTCGCCCTGCTTGAAATCACGCGGGCCACCGGTTGCGCCTTCGATCACGTGGATGAAAGCAAGGCCTCGGGAGCCAAGCTCTTTCACGACGTAGTTGAAGAGTGGCTGCGGGTCGGTCTCGACAATGTCGTTGGCAGGCGTGACGGGAGACAGGCGAATGCCGGTGCGGCCCGCACCGATTTCCTTGGCAACGATGTCCACCACTTCCAGCAGGAAGCGTGCACGGTTCTCAATCGAGCCGCCATAGTTATCGGTGCGCTGGTTGGTGCCGGACTTCAGGAACTGGTCGATCAGGTAGCCATTGGCGGCGTGGATCTCGACGCCGTCGAAACCTGCCTCGATGGCAGCCCGTGCGCCCTTGCGGAAATCTTCCAGAATGACGGGAATTTCAGCGGTGCCAAGTTCGCGCGGCTCGGATGTTTCGGCGAAGGACCCGGTGCCGTCATCATTGATGATGTAGGTCTTGGACTTTGCCTTGATGGCGGAGGGGGCGACGGGCTGGCCGCCATGGGGCTGCAGCGAGGTGTGCGAGATACGCCCGACATGCCAGATCTGTGCGACGATCTTGCCGCCCACTTTGTGAACGCCATCGGTGACCTTCTGCCAGCCTTCGATTGCTTCCTGCTTGTAGAGGCCCGGAACATCGGCATAGCCCTGGCCCTGCTGCGAGACGGGTGTGCCTTCGGTGATGATCAGGCCTGCGGTTGCCCGCTGCTCATAATAGGTAGCGTTGAGGTTGTTCGGGATCGCACCCGGGGACCGATTGCGGGTAAGCGGCGCCATCACGATGCGGTTTGCCAGGGCGATGTCGCCAGCCTGCGCGGGTTCGAACAGTTTGGTCATGGTGCTTTCTCTTCCTGTTGATAGGGAGCGCAGCGATTGCGCCAATGCGTCAAAGGGTTTCGTTCAGATAGGCCAGAAACTTGGCGATGTTCTCTTCGTCACGTTCATAGAAATTCCACTGGCCAACCTTGCGCGAGCGGACGAGACCGGCCGCCTGCAAGGCTGCGAGATGGGACGAGACAGTGGACTGCGACAGACCACTGATTTCGAATTGATGTGCACATACGCCCATGCTGAAAGGGTGCGCCTGGTTGAAGTGGTTCTCCGGCTTTTTCAGCCAGTTGAGAAACTTCAGCCGCACCGGATGGGCGATGGCTTTCAATGCGTCTTCGGGGTTCATCTCATTCCTGCATATCTAAACATCATGATATTTATATCGAGAATTTTCGATATCAAGGAAAGGCGGGAATTTATCTCAAAAAAAAGGCCGCTGGATTTCTCCGCGGCCGACAGTTTTGAAGGTAAAAAACCTCCAGAGGGGAACAGCACCGGACAACTGGAAAGCGTCGGGTGCTGACCAAGATATGGAGGCGGAAGGCGCTGGAAACAAGGGCAATTTCCCTTAAATAACGCGTCAAATCGAGAAAATTATTGCGGGTAAAAAAAGAGGGCCGCCGGATTGCTCCAGGGCCCTTGTAATTGTGAAGGTCAAAAAACCTCCAGAGGGGAACAGCTGATGCGGCGGAACTGGGAGGAAAAGCCGCCGTGTGCATCAGCTATGTGCGATATGATGCTTTTATGGGCAGGCTTCAACTCTTTTTTGTGCAAGACAGGCATGCGTGCTGTGCATTGCTTGCCTGTTTTGTCATATTTTCTTCGCAAGGCTGCCACTGCGCCGAGATGAAATTCGGCACTATGGTACCGCTCATCGCCTTGTATTGGTTCATCTTTCAGGCACTGAGTGACGCGTCAGAAGTTCCAGTTGCGGGCCTTTGCCACGATGAAGTCGCGGAAGGCTTTCAGCTTGGCGGCGTTCTTCATCTCGTCCGGGTAGCAGAAATAGGTATCGAAGGATGGAATATCGGCCGGAAGCGACAGCTGAATGAGACCTGGATCGCGTCCCACAATATAATCAGGAAGGCAGGCAATGCCGATTCCCAGCAGACAGGCGCGCTTGATCGAGGTCTGGCTGTTGATCTGCAGGTGGGCAAGCCGGGTGTTGTCGGATGAGCGCCCGGCATTTTCCAGCCAGTTCACGTCCAGAAGGTAGTTGGGTGCAGGCTCGCCAAACGAGATGATCTTGTGGTTGTCGAGATCCTCGATCGACTGCGGCTCTCCATATCGGTTGATATAGGAGGGCGCGGCATAGACGTGCATATGCACGGTGAAGAGCTTGCGCTGAATGAGATCCGACTGCTGTGGCTGGCGCAGGCGGATGGCGCAATCCGCATGGCGCATGTTCACGTCCAACTCCTCATTGTCGAGGATGAGCTGGATCGCCATTTCCGGATAAAGCTGGAGAAACTCCTGCACCTTGTCCGTCAGCCAGCCTTGGCCGAGGCCGACGGTGGTGGTGACACGCAGTTTGCCGCTTGGCTTCTCGGTCGTCTCCGTCAGTTGCATCTTGACGGTTTCGAGCTTCAGCAAAACGTCATGCGCAGTTCGATAGAGCAACTCGCCCTGTTCGGTGAGGATCAGGCCGCGCGCGTGGCGGTGAAAGAGCTTGACGCCGACATCCTGCTCCAGCGCGCTGACCTGGCGGCTGATGGCGGACTGGGACAGATGCAGCTTGTCCGCTGCGTGGGTGAAGGATCCAGCTTCGGCAGCCGCATGAAATATGCGCAGTTTGTCCCAGTCCAATGGCATAGGCATGCGGTTTGGTGCCCTTCTTTATTCGGCTGCAACAGCCAGCGGCGCCTGTGCCGCGAGATAACGTTCGGCTTCGAGAGCCGCCATGCAACCCATTCCGGCCGCGGTGATGGCTTGGCGATAGGTATCGTCGGTGACGTCGCCTGCGGCGAAAATGCCTTCGACATCCGTTGCCGTCGAATCCGGTGCCGTCCACATGTAGCCATTTGGCTTCAGCTTCAGCTTGTCCTTGAACAGTTCGACCGCCGGTGCATGACCGATCGCCACAAAGACGCCGTGGATCGGCATTTCAGTGATCTCACCGCTCTTGGTGTTGCGCAGACGTGCACCTGTCACGGATGGTGGCATGGGTGGCTTGGCCGGCGTGCCGGTGATTTCGGCAACCTCGGTGTTCCACAGGATCTTCACATTCTCCTTGGCGAAGAGGCGCTCCTGCAAGATCTTTTCCGAGCGGAAGCTGTCGCGACGATGCACGACGGTGACCGACTTTGCGATGTTGGCGAGATAGAGCGCTTCTTCCACGGCAGAGTTACCGCCGCCGACCACGATCACGGCCCTGTTGCGATAGAAGAAGCCATCACAGGTTGCGCAGGCGGAAACGCCAAAGCCCTGAAAGTGCTGTTCGCTTTCGATGCCCAGCCACTTCGCCTTGGCGCCGGTGGAAATGATCAGCGTGTCGGCTGTCCAGATCGCGCCGGAGTCGGTCTTGACGGTGAAGGGGCGGACAGTCGTCTCGACCTCAGTGACCAGATCGTTGACGATCTCAGCACCGACATGCTGCGCCTGCTTCAGCATCTGATCCATCAGGAATGGCCCCTGGATCGGGTCGGCATAGCCTGGGTAGTTTTCCACATCCGTGGTGATCATCAACTGGCCGCCCTGTTCCATGCCGGCAATCAGCACAGGCTCCAGCATGGCGCGAGCAGCATAGATGGCGGCGGTGTAACCGGCGGGGCCGGAGCCGATGATCAAAACCTTTGTGTGACGGGCGGACATGGGACGGTTCCTTTCAACAGGGTGCAGGCAGCCGGATTTGGAGGTGGCGCCAGGATAGATACCCTTCTTGCGCAGCATTTAAGGGTGTCCAGTGCCGATATTCAAGGGCAGCCTTGCATTACCAACAAGGCAGTTGCAACAGAACACGTAATTTTGTGTCGCGAGCACGACGGATTATTGCGAATCCCGTCGCGTGGAGTAGAAGGAAGCACGTAACCGCTGACGAAGGAATGCATGCGTGGCCAGCGTCGAACTCGATGCCATCGATCTCAAAATCTTGCGTGAACTGCAGCGCGACGGCCGCATGACCAATGTCGAGCTCGCCGACCGCGTCGGCATTTCGGCGCCACCCTGCCTGCGCCGCGTGCGCAAGCTGGAAGAGGCGGGCATCATCGAAGGCTACCACGCGATGCTGAACGCCCCCAAGCTCGGCTTCGATCTCGTGGCCTTCTGCATGGTGGGCCTGAAGCGCCAGTCCGAAGCCAACCTTAAAGCCTTCGCCGCCGCCACCGACGGCTGGCCGCTGGTGCGCCAAGCCTGGATGGTTTCCGGCGACAGCGACTTCCTGCTTCACTGCGTGGCCGAAAACCTCACGCAGTTTCAGGATTTCGTCATTGAAGTGCTGACGGCCGACGAACATGTGGAGACGGTGCGGACGATGTTGACCATCCGGCAGGTGAAGCGGTTGGGATTGGTCGAGGTTTGAGAGGAGGCGGTCAGCCTTCCTTTTCCCAGTTGGAAACGCCATCAACATAAGTCTTGGTCAACTTCCGCTCATCACGCCATTCGCGACCAATATCGGTGATGATAAAGCGCTTTTTTGCTCCGAGCATGTAGTTCTTGTAGGGGCGCACGAAGTCCTCCATGGCCGGATTGATACCGTCATAGAACTGCTTTTCGGGATCGTAACGATCATCCATGAGTGATGCCGCGGTTCTGGCAAAATCGGTTCTCAAGAAGGATGGCGAGGTGGCGAATAGCGGGAATGGCCTGCCGACTTTGAAACGGATGCCGAGGATGGTTCTTCTGTCCCACCGGCGATGGAAATGGCCGTATCTGAAATTCCAGTGCTTGTGGTAGTGGTTCAAGGATAATTGGGCCAGGTCTTTATCGGAAAAGATGCGAAAGACTTCAGCCGGATCGAGTTGTTCATCAAGCAGCCAATCATCCTCGAGATGAAACAGGATTTCGGATTGCGCCTGCTGCCACAGGTATTTGACCGCCTTGCAGAAGCCTGGTTGCTCTGGCGTGTGGATGTGAGCGTTCGGGAAGAAGGAGCGAATGACCGCTATCGTCGCGGCTTCATCATCGGTGTCACCAAAAATCGGATCGATATTGGCGTAGAAATTGGCGATTTCAAATCGATCGAACATCGACGCCTGGAAGCTCTTCAGCGTTCTTTCAAGGAGCTCTGGCCTGCGGCCGGCGACAAGGCAGATATCGATTGGCGGCATTGGGCAAAGTCCTCAAAAAGGCTGCAGGCAATTGTTCAGGCGGGCTGAGGTTTAATGATTTCCGTATGTCGTTTCAACGACGGATTGGTCTCTAGGCACGCATGAGCCACTTCTATATCCGACACAAAACCAACTCCTTTGCGATAGGTGGCAAGGAATATCCATTTTACCTCTGACCGCTATGTGTTAGGGGACGGAACCTTTGTTTCGGGACTGGACATGAAACAGCTTGATATCGTTGTGGTCAATTTGGCTCGCTCGCACCAGCGGCGCGATGCGATGACTGCTTTGTTGGATCCGCTGGGTCTGCCCTACAGCTTTTTCGAAGCGGTGGATGGGCGCGCAGGACCACATCCTCTTTTTGCCAGATTCAATCCGCGAATGGCTGAAATGCGCCGTGGCTACACTTTGACCGGTGGCGAACTGGGTTGCTACGCCAGCCACTATCTTCTTTGGGAACGCTGTATCTCAGAAGATAAGCCGCTGCTGATTTTTGAAGATGATGTGGCGCTCAATGAGAACTTCCTCACGGCGTATCAGGTGGCGGCTGATCGCATTGAGAAGTATGGCGTCATACGGTTTTCTCGACACAAGAGACCACCGTGGGCAGTCGTGGAGACGCCGGCGGAAGGGCTCGACATCGTCAGGTTGAAGATCGGTCCGCACGGCACATCATGCTACGCGGTTTCCCCGGGAGCCGCCAAAAAGCTGGTGGAGACGGCGAAGGTGTGGTTCGAACCTGTGGACTGCCATCTCGACCGGTTCTGGTTGCACGGCGTCAACTGCTACAGTTTTTCTCCGTCGCCTGTGACCCATGCCGCAGAAACCGCAGCGGAATCGGAAATCTGGCAGGGTAAAGAACGTGAAAAGAAGTCGCGAAGATTCAGGCACCGGCGGGCGCTTTACCGGACAGCAGACAAGTTCGCCCGCGTTATATTCAATATTTGCTATGTCGGTCGCTGGCAACGCCACTCAAAATAGAGCAAGAATACCGCCTTTTGATCAAGTATGCAGTTGGGAAATATGGTGATTATTACTCGCATAGTAGGCGGACTCGGTAACCAGATGTTTCAGTATGCGGTAGGACGGGCGCTTTCCATTGAAAAGAATCAGACACTCAAACTCGATTTGACTGAGATGGATCGATATAAATTGCGGTCGTTCCAGCTTGATCAGTTTGGTATTCACTGTGACGTAGCAGACGAAAAAGAAATTCCTTTCCGCCTCCGCAAAAGCTTTTTCGGAAAAATCATTACCTCTTTCAAAAACGCGGGCCGTGTTGCTCAGGTGATCGAAAAGTCCATCTCTTTTGATCCCGCCATCCTGCAACTGCGTGGTTCAGTGCATCTATCCGGTTATTGGCAGAGCGAGAAATATTTTACAGTTCATGCGGACGCTATCAGGCAGGATTTTTCGCTAAAGCGACCTTTCAGCGGTGAAAGAGAAGGAAGCTTTAGTCAAATCCGAAACGCGGAAATCGCTGTGTCCGTCCACGTGCGTAGAGGAGATTATGTCACAAACCCCACTGCGAACTTAACCCATGGCACCTGCGAACCGGAATGGTATCGTGCGGCGATGGAGAGGATGGTTGAGCATACAGGCCCCGTCACATTCTTTGTTTTCTCCGATGACCCGCAGTGGGCGCGTAATAACCTTCCGAGTTTTGATCGAATGGTTTTCGTTGAACCGCAATCAGACGGTCGCGACGGAGAGGATATGCATCTTATGGCCAGGTGCCATTCCCATATTATTGCCAATAGTACCTTTAGCTGGTGGGGCGCCTGGCTCAATCCGCGCCAAGATAAACATGTGATCGCGCCCGCTCGATGGTTTCGTTCCGAAGCACACAACGCCAGCGACTTGGTTCCGGTGCAATGGGAGCGCGTATAAACCAGAGTTTCGCGCTAGCACGTCCAGCAAAAGTGCGTTGGCGATTTTACGTCCGGTCTGCATCAAAACAAAAAGATTGAGCGTCTTAGACGATTCGATTTTAACAGGAAATGCTCTGGGCATCGGCATCAAGGGGATTTCTTCCCACCCCGCCCCAGCAATTTACTTTTGACGATCCAGTAGAAAACGACCACACGTCTCGTAAGTCCCTGAGCTCGCCTAAATCGGGTCTTGCGTTGGGGGCTATTCGAAGCGAGTGGGACGAAGTGGCTTTTTTCGATGCTAAACATCGGCTGGATTTTCGAAGTGCCGGATACTATGTCATCAACAATCTGCCTATAGCGGTCCACTATGTTCTTGTAATCAAAGCTCTTGGCATATGCGATGATCTCCTCTCGTGACTTGACTGCCTGAACGCGATTTTCAACAATTTTTTCGCGCAAATATTTAAGATCTTTAATCTTCTCTTCAGGAACTACGGTAATAAAAGATCTCGCGGTATCGAGGTTCGCCGACGATGCTTCGCTGACAACCACTCCTAAGCCTGATGAGAGTGCCTCCAAACATACCAAGGGATGGGCTTCTGCCTCACTTAGCAGTACCAAATTGCCGTAGTGCGTAAGCTCATTATAAACGTCTTCTCTCGCCCATTCCCCCAGATAACTTTCAGTTGTAGGGTTGAAACCGGCACGGTATGCCTTGGAGTAACTTCCTATACCGCCGACGAAATCGATATCGGCCCGAGCGCGCTGTGCCAAGCTCTGACGCTTCCTGACGCTGACCTGCGCCAGACATACGCTTTTGTGAGGCTTCGTCGGCGCGGGATCGTATTTGAAGAGACCCGTGTTGACGCCATTGGGAGTGATGCGGATCCTCCTAGGATCAACGCCATCCCGAAGATACATTTGCGCAATTGAAGGAGACAGACAAAATAAATATAAATGCTCCTGAGAGACGGCGAAACTGTGCGTACTGGCGATGTATTTGGGAAACAGGTGGGGGGTTTCCAGATACCCAAAATGAGACGTAAATGCCCTATTCTTGCAATTTATGCGGGTCATGATTCCAATATGATTGTCCGCGTGGCAATGTACAAAATGGGGATTATAACTATTCACTTTTTCGATAACTTCGTCTGCCGATTGTTGGTTGACGATCAGTACGTCACATCCTTGCCTTTGAAGTTCGAGGCTATAGTCGTAAACCAGTGTCTCGACGGCTCCCCAGCCTTGAGGTGGAACGCTGATCAGACCCGGAGCGATAAGTGCGATCTTCATTGAACTGTACCAAATGTGCGGTGAGTATTGCTATTCTACGTCTTTATGTGTCGCGAAATTTAGCGATTTTTGGCTGTAGCTATTGGGTATCCTCCCTGACAGATTGAGCAGGACAGACAGCAAAGCCTGATCCTGCCTGTGGTTCTGCCTGTTCGATCCAATCGGAGCAATTGCTTCTCTGATCGTCGCCAATCGTGCCCACTCAGGAACAATGCTTTTTGCCGTTGGGTGCTCCGAGTATACGGCTATGCATGCGCCATTGATGTTTCTTTTTCCTTTGGCCCATTCTATATCTTTGTTAAAATAGCTTAGGGTCGCCGGATGTGTCCATCTCGCCAAGTCTCCTGATGAGCCTTGAGAGAACAAGCCATATTTCAGAGCATGTGCTTGAAGTCTCCAGAGTTTGCCAAGGATCATATTTCCCGCGTCCATCCAGATGACGACGCCACCCTGTTCTTGAACAATGTCATTGATTATTATTGGCTTCCACGCGTACTCGCCAGCATTAACGCTCACGTCGAACCATGCGGGATATTTGCTGTAATTGAATCGTCTGATGTCCGATGGCAGGTCTATTTTTTGAAGTCTTTGGACGCTTTTGTCCGATAGACCAAGATCAATTATAACCATTTTATCTTTTTGATGATTTTTCTGTGCGCTCTTTAGAAATTGCTCTAAAGAACGGGCATGGGTTTCATCGGCTGCGGTTACTAAAGTTAGCTTTGGCCTTTTTAGGTGATACCTCAGTAAATCTAACAAGTGTCTCGATATCCTAATCATCATCTCCTCCCATATAAAATATATACCCTGGTTATTTTATGTTATTCTTGTTATGAATAATATTACTCTGTCGCATTTTCTCTTTTGTTCCTCTGGGTTATTTACTTTAATATATCTGATTCCCATATTTTAAATGTATTTAACGTAAAATTGCCGTCAAGAATTGCTTCGTGAACGATGTAGTTTAGCTGCGTGCCACAGCGCTTTCGCGCCGTTCCGGACCTGGCTATATCGCCTCTCGAAAGAGACCTCAGAAAACAATGTCTTACTCTTGGCGTCCTTAGTGAGAGTGACGTTGTTGCATATTTTTGAAATCAGATTTATCACATTGTATTCACTCAGGACTTTTGTTCTCGCGGCGCGAATTGCGTCAACTGAGATTTCTGCTCGATCCGACTCCAAAGCCGTCTTGATGGATTTCAGTGATCCTTCCAGGTCTCTGGGGTTTATGGTGATGATTTGTTTGTCTGAAAAATACTCGCCGATGTTTGGGCAACCACAATATATAGGTAAGGTCATGGAAAGATATGTATCAGAAAGCTTTTCTGTCCAATAATCAAAGTACGAGCTATTTTCGATGGCTATGTGATAGCGGTACTCAGGAATTACCTGCAGCTTATCACCGAAATTATTTCTGCCCCTGCCAAACAAATCGACCTCATCTCCAAAGTAATTTTTTATTTTCTCCGCAAACTCAATGCGTTGCCGATGCCCCGTAGTGTATGCCTTGTTGGACGTGATGATCGAAATGGACTTTTTTTTTGTCGGTTGAAATTGTTCAAAGTCAGAATAATCCCACATTTTTTTGAGTGGGACGCCCTGTTCATCCCATAATCCAATATGCCAGAGTGTTGGAACGTGGCCTACAATCAAGTTCTTGTGTCTGCTGCTTTGATCAACTCCATAAACCACGTCAAACTGGGATAGAAATCTCTCGTTATAGGTTTTAATGCTGGGTGGTTCGGATGCCAAAAAGATGCTAGTAGTTGCCTTGATCTTTCCGGATTGATCCTCTGGAATTTCGTTGAATGCGACAATGAGGTCGCAATCGTTCACATCGCCGGAAAGCTCAAATTCGATACCGTTCCAGCAGGGAGACCTGTCTGGAAAATATCGTAGCCAGAACTCAGGCGTACATGACGATATCAAGCCAACTTTGAGCATTTCCAGGTCCTTGTTATTTCGCCGTTGAATAGTGTTCAGACGTGGCAAAAGTCGAAGTTAGTGGCTGGTGAGAGCCTTCGCCGCATCGTTTTCATTTTCTCTTCGCTCATCGGCCTTAGTGTCTCGGTAAAAGTTCGCCCAAATCGCGCTGGTCAAATGCCCAAACTTTTGCAGATAAGTTCATGGGTGTGAAGAACGAAGATACCTTTGCCGTTCCAGAGTTGTCGGTGATGATCTTTGAGTCGTTTCGCTATAGATCAGACTTGGTGGTGCACAAACCGGAAATGTCGGACTAAGTCGGCAGCATTCGTGTCATCGATTTGCATATGCATACTTTCAGTTGTTGTGCCACTTGACGTTTCAAGTGCTTTACATCCGCCGGAAGAAATCTTCCTTTGCCGCCTTCGCAGCTATTTTTTTGATCAGAGGAGCTCTTGTAAGGTCGAGCGGACCGTCGACTCCGCGTAGGACGCGATCAATATTTTCGAATACATCAAAATACTTCGGCGGCGTAGCTAAATGAAACATATCGGAGTTCGTGACGCTCATTACATCAAGAATAACTTGATCGTTAACGCACAATCCAAGCTCCAGTAATTTCTTGTATGAAGACCGTGCCAAGCTGCAGTATTTAGAGACCAGTTCTGCTGGAACAAGCTGCATTCCTCCCGCGCAGGCGAACTTTCCTTCAACGACCCGCATTCTGAGCTTTTCAGGTTTGATGTCAGTTAATCTCTCGGTTTTCTTGGCGGACAAGACAATTTTTCTTCTGGCGCACGGTGTCACCTGGGTGAGGGATGGAAGAAACGGTGCAGCGCCTCCGCGTCTTCCCAGCCCGTAATCCAGCCATAAATAGTGCGTGAAACCGCCACTTGTTCTTAAAAAGGCACGTTCGATAGCATCCCACTTCGCTAATCCTACGATGTTATACTCGGCATGATGATACTCTATTCTATCAACCTTTGCCGTTTTTGTTAACTCCGAGAAAGACGTAGAGGATAAAGTGCGCCGTGATTCCTGTAGATACTTATGAGCCTCAAGCTCACCGAAGCCAGCTATATCCTTGTGGTCAAATCCGTCGGAAATCGCTCCGAGCTCGTCGGTCAATATGTATTTCGGCGGCGACATTTTCTTAACATATTCTGTCGCGAACTTGATGTAGTCGTCTTTTGAACGAGGCGATATATCCCATTTGGCCCGGCCTAGATCGTAAAACGCCGTAACGATAAGTATCTTCAAGCCGCCCTCATTGAATACTTCGTTTAACTGGGTTGTTAAAACTCGCCATAAACGTGGTCAACATGCCTTTGATTCCGGCATTCAACGCGATGTGGGGCTCCCACCCCATTGCACGCAGTTCTCCCGCACTCATCAACTTTCGCGGCGTGCCATCCGGTTTACTGAGATCGTGCTTGACCTCGCCCTTGAAGCCCACGATGTCGCAGATCAGTTGAGTGAGATCCAGGATGGAGATGTCTTCACCGCTACCAACGTTGATATGCGCATCTTCCGAGTAGTTCTTCATCAAAAAAACGAGCGCGTCCGCGCAATCGTCCGAATGGAGAAACTCACGGCGTGGGGTGCCGGTGCCCCATATAACGATCTCTTTGTCGCCGCGTATTTTGGCCTCATAAGCTTTACGAAGAAGAGCTGGCAGCACATGGCTGGAGTTCAGATCGAAGTTATCGCCCGGGCCATACAGATTTGTTGGCATCGCTGAGATGAAGTCACAGCCGTATTGCTTGCGATAGGCTTGCGTCAGTTTAATGCCGGCGATCTTGGCGATCGCGTACCATTCGTTTGTCGGTTCAAGCGAGCCGGTGAGGAGTGCTTCTTCCTTGATCGGTTGTTCCGCGAACTTTGGGTAGATGCAGGATGAACCAAGGAACAGCAGCTTTTCGACGCCAGCGCGGTAGGATGCGTCGATGATATTGCTTTCGATCATCAAGTTTTCGTAGAGGAATTCGGCCGGGCGTGTGTCGTTGGCGAGAATGCCGCCGACTTTTGCTGCCGCCAGAAAGACCGCTTGTGGACGGTTTTCCATTATCCATTCGCTCGTTTGCGCCTGGTTCGCGAGATCGACGGTATCGCGACCGACGGTCAGGATTTCGCAGTCTTCCTGTTCAAGCCGCCTGACGATGGCCGAGCCCACCATCCCGCGGTGGCCAGCAACCCAGACGCGTTTTCCTTGAAGGTTATAGATGCTCATAGGCTATACGCCTTTTGCGATGGTATCGGACTGCATGAGCCGCAAGTCCTCGACAACCATCTCTCTTGCCAGTTCGCGAACACTCGTTTCATGCTTCCAACCCAGCTTCTCGTGCGCCTTTGTCGGGTCGCCGATCAGGAGATCGACCTCCGTTGGACGGAAGTAGCGGGGGTCCACTTCCACCAGCACCTTGCCGGTTGCGGTATCGATGCCCTTTTCGTTTACGCCTTCGCCTTCCCATCTCAGGGTGAAGCCGGCGTCGGCGAAGGCCCATTCCACGAAGGTGCGGACGGGGGTAGTTTCGCCTGTGGCGAGCACATAATCATCTGGCTTGTCCTGCTGCATCATCAGCCACATGCCGCGGACATACTCCTTCGCATGGCCCCAGTCGCGCTTGGCATCGAGGTTGCCGAGGTAGAGCTTTTCTTGGCGGCCGAGCTTGATGGCGGCGGCGGCGCGGGTGATTTTGCGGGTGACGAAGGTCTCGCCGCGCAGCGGGCTTTCATGGTTGAAGAGGATGCCGTTGGAGGCATGCAGGCCATAGGCCTCGCGGTAATTCACCACGATCCAGTAGGCGTAGAGCTTGGCTGCAGCGTATGGGCTGCGGGGATAGAAGGGCGTGGTTTCTCGCTGAGGCACTTCCTGCACGAGGCCGTAAAGCTCGGAGGTGGAGGCCTGGTAGAAGCGGGTCTTCTTTTCGAGGCCGAGAATTCGGATCGCCTCAAGCAGGCGAAGCGTGCCGATACCGTCGGCATTGGCGGTATATTCCGGCGTTTCGAAGGAGACCTGCACGTGGCTTTGGGCGGCGAGATTGTAGATTTCGTCCGGCTGGGTCTCCTGCACGATGCGGATGAGGTTGGTTGCGTCCGTCATGTCGCCGTAATGCAGGATAAAACGTGGGTTTTCCTCGTGCGGATCCTGATAGATGTTTTCAATGCGGCCGGTGTTGAAGGACGAGGAACGGCGCTTGATGCCATGGACGATGTAGCCCTTGTCGAGCAGCAGCTGAGCCAAGTAAGCACCATCCTGGCCGGTGACGCCGGTAATGAGGGCTACTTTTGCTTTTTCGGACATCGGCTTGCTTTCATCATTTCTTGGCTCGGGCGCGTCGAGCAGAAGCAGGCGCGCGTTCACGCTGCGATACCGCAAGTCGTCGGCAAAATAAACCGGGAAGTTGATGCCGATGTCTTGAGAGTATCGAGACCGGACCTTGCCGGCGACACATCTTGTGCTGTGATCATTGAAAAGCCTATAGAGTCGCTGAGCTGCGAAGGCCTTGTTGGACTTCAAGAGTTGGAAGAGTGCGACATGAACCAGGCCATTCCCGTTTTCGTCATCAACCTTGCGCGTCGCGAGGACAGGCTGGAGCGCGTGTCGCATCATCTGGAAGAACGTGGCGTGGCGTTTGCCCGTGTCGATGCCTGCGATGCGACGAAGGTGGATGAGGCAGTGCTGGACGGCGTCATTACGCCTGCTGGTCCGCTCGGTGCGCTGGGCCTCGGCGACCGGTCCTGCACGGTGAGCCACACCTATGCCTGGGAAGCCTTTTTGCAGACTGGGGCGCGGTTCGGTTTGATGCTTGAAGACGATGTGTTTCTCTCGGGCGATGTCTCCAATCTCTTGCGGACGGATGACTGGATTCCCTCTCATGTCGAGGTGATCAAGCTGGAGAAGTTCGGCTCCGGCAGTTCCAAGGTCCTTTTGGGGGATGCCGAGATCAAGGTTCCGGGCACGGAGCGCGCTCTGCACCGCATGTATTCAAGGCATGTGGGGGGCGGGGCCTATATTCTGTCGCGCCGGGCCGCGCAGATAGCGCTGTCCTATCGCGGACGAATGAGGGTTCCTATCGATCATTTTCTCTTCAACGACACGGTGTCGCCGGTTTTCCGGCAGTTGAAGCCTTTCATCGTCCAGCCGGCAATGGCGACGCAGCGACAGTATGAGTATAACTCGGATATCGCCAAGTTCGGGAAGGCCGCTCGCCCCACGGGCTGGCGGCTGAAACTGAGGAAGCTGCGTCGGGGCTGGAACGAGATCAGCCAGATTCACCGGCAGCTCGTGGTTTTCCTGACCAAGCGCGGCGCCATCAGAGAGATTTTCTGGAAAGATTCCGCGCCCTGACGGTCATTTGGTCTACGTAAGCTTCAGTTTCTGGCTACCTTTATTGTGCGCAAGGCCGCCAAGCACGCTTTTGCCCTATAAGTCACGTGGACTATTATCGGACGCGGTTATATAGCGCTTAAGCATTGGCCGGGTGCGGAGCGATATTGGATGAGTGCCGAAAGAATTCTTCACATGCATTTCGGTAAGGAGGGCGGTGCCGAGCGCTTTTTCGTCAATCTGGCAACGGCTTTTGGCGATCGTGGTATCGAGCAGCGCTTTATTGTGCGTCCGGGTCGCATTTGGCGTGACGAGATCGCGGCCCTTGGTCCCACCATCGAAAGCGAATATCGCCGCATCTCGCCAAAGGCGCTTTGGCTTCGCTGGCAGGTGAACAAAATCATGCGCGAATGGAAGCCGGATGTGGTGATGGCCTGGATGTCGCGCTCCTCGCGGCTTGTTCCAGCACATGGCAACAGCGTGCGGCTGACGCGGCTTGGCGACTATCCACGTCATCTCAAGAATTTCCGTAACAACGATCTCATTGTCGCCAATGCGCCCGGCATTGCCGAGGCCTGCGTGCAATTGGGATGGACGAAGCCGGTCAAGGTCGTCTCCAATTTCGTTCGTGAAACCACCATCAAGCCGGTATCGCGTGCCAGCATGGGTACACCGGAAGATGCCTTCCTCGTCGTGGGCACCGGACGGTTCATCCGGCGCAAGGGGTTCGATGTTCTGATCAAGGCCGTGGCGCAAATTCCCGATGCCTGGCTGTGGCTGATCGGCGAAGGCGACAAGCGGGCCGAGATGGAGCAACTGGTGCAGGAACTGGGCATGGCAGACCGCACCCGCTTCACCGGCTGGGTCGAGGAGCCGATGAATTATGTTGCCGCGGGCTCGATCTTCGTTATGCCATCGCGCCATGAGCCGCTTGGCAATGTAGTGCTCGAAGCCTGGCAGGCGGATGTGCCGGTGGTCTCCACCCGTTCCGAGGGGCCGTCCTGGTTCATCCGGGATGGGGAAGATGCGCTTATGTGCGACATCGACGATGTGGATGGCACCCTTGCGGCGATCAATCGCATCCGCACAGATGATCAACTGGCGGCGAAACTGCGAGAGCAGGGCAGGGCGAGGCTCGACGCCGATTTCCGCAAGGATGCGGTGGTGGATGCCTATCTCGATCTGTTCAAGCAGATGAAACGGTAGGGCGTTTTTGATGGTCTCCAACTCAAATGACATCCCGGCAAATGCCGATTTCTGCTGCTACGTCATCAATCTGGATGGCAGCACGGAGCGCTTCTCGCAGGTCTCGTCGGCGCTGGAGAAAGCCGGCGTCGCATTCGAGCGTCTCTCGGCTTTCGATGGGCGCAAGCTCGCCCTCGATACGGTCGCCGATTATGATGCCGCGGCTGCCAGACGCTATATGGGCCGCGAGTTGGTTGGTGGCGAAATCGGCTGCTATTACAGTCACTTGAATGCGGCGAAGGCGTTTCTTCGGACGGACAGATCCTACTGCCTCGTGATCGAAGATGACGCCGCACCGCATGAAGCCCTGCAGGCGATCGTGACGGAAACGATCGGTTTTCTCAATGCGCATGATCCGGATTGGCGGATCGTCAATATGGGTAATGAGAAGCTGAAGATCTTCCGTCCACTGAAGACCATGAGCTTCGGGAAAAATATATTTACTCTTTGCTCCGCCCACTATTTTCCGATGACGACAGGCGCCATTCTGTGGTCGAGGAAAGGTGCGCAGGAGTTCGTCGATGGACACCGTGTGATCTTCGCGCCGGTTGATAACTTCTTCCGCCATTGGATCACACGGGTTGGCGGCGGCTATTCTTTCTTTCCACGACCCGTCTCCACCACCGATGCGGTCAGCGATATCGCGCATCCCGGAAAGATATCGAGAAGCCGTAATGCCCGCAGCTTCCTTTATGGTCTGCGCAAACAGCGGCGGCTTATGGTGGACAAGCTGATTGCGACCAAGCGGAAGTATTTTTCGTGATTTCGCGCCGTTACAGTCACCTTCCAGTCCAAGCCGGAGAAAGTGCGTTACGATGAGCGTGAAGCGGATCTTTCATCTTCAATTTGGCACGGATGGCGGCACCGAGCAATTCTTCCTGCGCCTCACCCGCGCTTTTCACGAGCGTGGCATAGAGCAGCAATTTGCAATCCGGCCGGGCGTGACATGGCGTCACGAGCTTGACGATCGGGGCACAGTGCATGAGGGCTACTATCTTCGCCGCTGGCCCAACTGGTGGCTGCGCACACAGTTGCTGAAGCGCTCGATGAAGCAGGGGCCGGCCGATGTGGTGATGGGGTGGCGTGCGCCGACGGCGCGGCTGATGCCGGACACCGGTCATGCCATACGCGTTGTGCGTCTGGGCGATTATCCGCATCACGTCCGCTATTTCGGCAACACCGATGCTATCGTTGGCAATGCGCCCAACGTCATCGAACACTGCCGTACACTCGGCTGGCAGGGTAAGACGACGATTATATCCAATTTTCCGGGCGAGGTTGGCACTTCCGTGGTCAAGCGGTCGGATTTTTCGACGCCGGACGATGTTCCTCTGGTTTGCGGTCTTGGCCGCTTCGTGCCGACCAAGGGTTTCGATACCTTGCTGCGGGCGGTCGCGGCGACGCCTCACCTCTGGCTCTGGCTGGTTGGCGATGGCCCCGATAGAGCCGATCTGGAGCAGTTGGTGCAAGAGCTTGGGATTGCCGATCGCGTCCGCTTCATCGGCTGGGTTTCGGAGCCGGCGGCCTATATCAAGGCTGCGGATATGTTCTGCGTGCCGAGCCGACAGGAGCCGCTCGGCAACGTGCTGCTTGAAGGGTGGAAGGCCGAAGTGGCGGTGGTGTCCACCAACACCGAAGGGCCATCCTGGGCGGCGACGCATGATGAAAGCGCTCTCTTCACCGAGATCGACGATGTTGAAGGGATGGCGCAGGCGCTCCTGCGTCTGGAAGGGTCGCCCGAGCTTCGAGCGAAGCTGGTTCAAGGTGGGCGAGAACAACTCGCCGCACGCTTTTCCGCAGAGCGGATCGTCGATCAATATCTCGAATTTTTCGAGGAATTGCGCAGCAGCAGGCGGTGAACGCCCTCGCGCAGTTGCAGCTTACGCCGCGATAACGTGATCAGGTATTGCGATCGGAAAAGCGATACTCGGCTGTCTAAACGTGCGCATAGATGGCGCCGAGAGACCGGGCTTCACCTTCGAGCGCGAAATTTTCCACTGCAGTCTGGCGTGCAGCCGCACTTCTTCGCTGAATCATCTCTGGATCGCTTAAGAAGCCAGAGGTCGCTTCAACCATCGCATCGAGATTATCGCGGCCAATGACGGTGCCGGTTTCGCCTTCACGCACCAATTCCGGAAAGGCGCCGACATCCGTTGCGATTACAGGTACACCCGTCGACATGGCTTCCAGAGGGGTGAGGCCAAATCCTTCCCAGCGCTGGGGCGCAATGAACAGGTCAAGCGCGCGGTACCATTCGTTGATGTTGGTATGCTCTCCGACGAAGAGGATGCGGTCGCCAAGACCTGCGGCGCGCACTCTTTCCTTCAAGCCATTCTCGAAATCCACATGCGGACCTGTCGCGCGTCCAGCAACGATGGCCGACCATTGCGGGTGGTCTGGCAGAACGCGGATCATCGTGTCAACGAACAGATCGGTACCCTTCTGATGCCGTATACGGCCGAAGCAGCCGGCATATTTGCGCTGAGGATCGAGGCCGCGTGCGACCTTTGCTTCAGCCTTATCGGTGGGCGGGGAGAAGCGATCGGTGTCGATCCCGTGCATGATGACCGTGCTCGGTACCTCCAGATAGGAGGCCGTCTGGCTGTTCGTGGCAATCACGCCATCCATTCTGGAAATCAGAAATTTGGTCCAGCCGGTGTGCTTACGCTGCGAGGCGGAGGTGAAGACGATCTTCAGCTTCATGCGCAGGATGTCGCGCATGATGATGGCCGGCAGCATTTCGATATTGCGGCGCGCATGCCAGACGCGCGGTCTGCCTGCCGGACCGTTTTGCCAGAGCCGCCACAGATCGCGGAAACGCACATATGGCAGGCTTTCGGGCAGGCCGGGGCCGATGACGGCGATCTTCTGCCCGAGCCGGTTCTGCACCGGCACGAGCTGAATGATCGTGGATGTCACGCCCGAGAGCCTGCGCTTGAAGTTCGGCGCAAGGACGCAGACATCTCTCAGATCGACATGGGGCAAGTCTTGAAGTCTCGCAACAGGAGCGGGGGATTTCAGTTCCAGTTGACGGACAGGATCTCGTAGCCGCGCGAGCCGCCAGGTGCATTCACTTCAATGCTGTCGCCCACTTCCTTGCCGATCAGGGCGCGGGCGATGGGAGAGGAAATCGAAATGCGACCTTCCTTCACGTCGGCTTCCTGATCGCCAACGATCTGGTAGGTCTTTTCTTCATCGGTGTCTTCATCGATGAGCTTTACGGTGGCGCCAAACTTGATCTTGGAACCGGACATCTTGGAGAGATCGATGATCTCGGCGCGCGCGGTCAGATCTTCCAGCTCGGAGATTCGGCCTTCATTGTGGCTGTGCGCTTCCTTGGCGGCGTGATACTCGGCATTTTCCGACAGGTCGCCATGGGCGCGCGCTTCGGCGATCGCCTCGATGATGCGCGGGCGCTCTTCCTGCTGACGCCAGCGAAGTTCTTCCTGCAACTTGACGTAACCGCCCTGGGTCATCGGTACTTTTTCTACCATCTTTTTATTCCTTCACATTCGCACCGCGGTAGTCGCAGACACAAAAAGAAACAGGTTCCGGAGCAAAACTTCGGAACCATGTCAAAATCACAATTTGTCGGACTATATCAGAAGAGCATCCTGAAATGCCAGCAAATTAAAAGGCCCGTAAAAAACAAGTATTTTCAACGTGCTCCGCTTGTGATTTGACTTTCATCAATAGAACATATAGAGAACATTCTATGAAGAAGTCAATCAAAGAGCGGCTTGCAGTTCTCTCCGATGCAGCGAAGTATGACGCCTCCTGCGCGTCCAGCGGGACCTCGAAACGCAACTCGGCGCAAAGCGGCGGGCTGGGGTCGACAGAGGGTTCTGGCATCTGCCACGCCTATGCGCCGGATGGCCGTTGTATCTCGCTTTTAAAGATTCTTCTGACCAATTTCTGCATCTATGATTGTGCCTATTGCATCAACCGTTCGTCCAGCAATGTCGAACGCGCACGCTTTACCGTGGAAGAGGTCGTGTGGCTGACCCTGGAATTTTACCGGCGAAACTACATCGAGGGTCTGTTCCTCTCTTCCGGCATCATCCGCTCTTCCGACCACACGATGGAGGAACTGGTGCGCGTGGCAAAGGAGTTGCGCGTCACGCACGGGTTCCGAGGTTACATCCACCTGAAATCCATCCCCGAAGCATCGCCGCATCTGATCGAAGAAGCGGGGCTTTATGCCGATCGTCTCTCGATCAATATCGAACTCCCGACCGATAGCGGGATAGGCAAGTTTGCGCCGGAAAAGCAGCCCGGCAATATTCGCCGCTCCATGGCGGATATCCGGCTGAAGATCGAGGAGGCGGGCGAACCGACATTGAAGACGAAGCGGGTCAAGACTTTCGCGCCGGCGGGACAGAGCACGCAGATGATTGTCGGTGCCGACGGCGCCGATGACGGCACGATTCTCTCGACCAGTGCGCGGCTTTACGGAAGCTATGGCCTGCGGCGTGTCTATTACTCCGCCTTCAGCCCCATTCCCGATTCGTCTAAGAACCTGCCGCTGATCAAGCCGCCGTTGATGCGCGAGCACAGGCTCTATCAAGCCGATTGGCTCTACCGGTTCTACGGCTTCGACATCGGCGAGATTACCTCGACGCAGCATAACGGCATGCTCGATCTCGATATCGATCCCAAGCTCGCCTGGGCGCTCGGCAACCGCCAGAAGTTTCCTGTCGATGTCAATTCGGGTGAGAGAGAGATGCTGCTGCGCGTGCCTGGGTTCGGCGTGAAGACGGTGAACTCCATCCTGTCTTCGCGCCGCTTTCGGCGCCTGCGCTTGGAAGATCTGGCGCGCTTCGGCGTATCGCTGAAAAAGGTGAAGGCGTTTGTCGTCGCGGATGGCTGGACGCCGGGCAAGTTGACCGAGCGGCCCGACCTGCGTGCCATGTTCACGCCGCCGCCGGAACAATTGTCGTTGCTGTGATGTATGCGGTCGAACTGGAGGGCAGGGGCAATTTTGGCGAATGGCGCGACGCCGCGCGTCCGCTTCTTGCGGCAAGTGTGGCACCGAGCGAGGTGGATTGGCGCCTGAAGAGCGACCGCGGCACGCGTCTTGATTTCGAGCAGCAGGCATCTCTACCGGTGGCGAAGACGCCAGCGCAGATCACGGTTCCATCGGCCTTCTTGCCATTGGCGGAAGCCATCATCTGCCACAGCGATCCGGCGCGCTTTTCTTTGCTGTATCGTCTCCTGTGGCGGCTGCAGCAGGACCGGGCGCTGTTGCAGATCAAGGCGGATCCGGACGTTCAAGCGGCCAGGCAGATGGAGAAATCCGTCCGTCGCGACAGCCACAAGATGACCGCATTCGTCCGTTTCAAGGAAGTGCCGGGCGAGGGCGCGCAAGCACGGCGCTGCTTCATTGCGTGGTTCGAGCCGGATCATTTCATTGTCGAGCGAAAGGCGCCGTTCTTCCAGCGGCGCTTCAACGACATGGATTGGCTGATTGCAACCCCGAAAGGATCTGCGCGGTGGAATGGTCAGTTGCTTGAGACGTCGCGAGAGCCGGCGGAGCGGCCGGATATTTCCGACGAGACGGACGAGTTATGGCGCACCTACTATGCCAATATCTTCAATCCGGCGCGGCTGAAGATCAAAGCCATGACGGCGGAAATGCCGAAGAAGTATTGGAAGAACCTGCCAGAGGCCGATCTCATCCCGGAACTTGTCATCGGCGCTGAGGCGCGCGTGCTTGGCATGGCGGCCAAAGCTGCGACCGAGCCGCAGATGTTTCACCATCGCATCCAGGCGGCGGCTGCAGCCAAGCCACAGGAAGTGCTGCCGGATGCAAACACGCTCGCTGGCGTGAAGCGGGAAGCTCAAAGCTGTCAGATGTGCCCGCTGCATTGTGCCGCGACGCAAACCGTTTTCGGTGAAGGGCCCGAGAAGGCGCAGGTGATGATCGTCGGAGAGCAGCCGGGAGATCATGAAGATCTTGCCGGGCGACCCTTTATAGGGCCGGCGGGGAGGGTGTTCGATCAGGTCCTGGGGGAGACTGGGATTGAGCGTCAATCGCTCTATGTGACGAACGCGGTCAAGCATTTCAAATATGAGGTGCGGGGCAAGAAACGCATTCACCAGAGACCCAATGCCGGTGAGGTTGAGCGTTGCCGTTGGTGGTTGACGCGGGAGATCGATCTTGTTCAGCCCAAGCTCATCGTCGCGATGGGCGCAACAGCGGTTTACGCTTTGACGGGGACGAAAGAGACGCTTTCGAGCGTTCGCAGCCGGCCGATCCCCATAGAGAATTCGCGCATCCTCTTTGCGACAGTGCATCCATCCTACCTGCTTAGAATTCCCGACCCGGCACGTCAGTCGCAGGAGCGGGCGCTCTTCGTCGAAGACCTGCGCGCCGTGCGGCGATTGTCCGAAGCGTGAGGTGAAGCGCAGCGGCGTTAGGATCTTGCTCCGGCAGTAGAGCAGTTCGTCCTTTTCGAAAATGCGCTGTTTCTAAACATTAAAAGCCGTTCATGAAGTAATTGTAATGCGACTATCTCCGTTTTTGGGAGTTTAATCAGCATCAACATCCAACGGTGGTTAGGATGTTGTATGTGGAATTTATAAAAGGATTTGTATCATGTCTATTCGTAATAATCTTGCTGTTATTCTTGTTGCCGGTACTATGCTCGGCGGAATTGCTTACACTGCCGAAGCTGCATCGACAACTGCAGCGCAGACGGAAACCAAGGGCGCTGTTGTTCCGAATAAGGCCATCGACAAGGATGTTGGTCGTCTCTCCCAGGACGGCGCGCAGGCCTTGGCCGACATTCAGGCAACACGCCTGGCAATCTTCAACGCGAAGCCGGATGAGGCGAAGACCTTCATCAACAAGGCGAAGGACGAACTGCAGAAGGCCTCCAAGGACGAAGCAGTCTTCATGAAGGCTGAAGCGGACCTGACGAAGCCGACCAAGGCACCTGTCGCTGGTGATGCGAATGCGGATGCAAAGCCCGCATCTGCGACGCCCATCCAATGGTTGCCGGTCGACTCGCAGTTGACGCTTGGTGAAGACTTCAAGGCAACGCCTGAAAAGGTCGCGGCCATCACCGAAGCCAATAAGAGCCTGAAGACCTCCGATCGTCAGGGTGCGCTTGAGAAGCTCGCTGTCGCGGATGTCGATGTCGAGTTCATCACCGCCGCTCTACCGCTCAATCAGACGGTCACCGATGTTGGCAAGGCTGCCGACCTGATCAACCAGGGCAAGTTCTATGAAGCCAATGCGGTGCTGAAGGATGTGACGGATAACGCGATGCTCAACATCGTCGATATCTACGGTCAGCCTTACAAGGCGAAGGCAGAAAAGCCTGCCAATGCTGCAGCGGTCACGCCTTCGACAGACAAGGCCGCTGCTCCCAAGGGCTAATTGCCCTTCCACATACTGAAACGAAAATGGCCTCCCCGTTTGGGGAGGCCTTTGTTTTGAACGCTTTACCTTTCGAACGGAAACGGTGCCTTAGAAATAGCTCTGCAGCGGCTTCACTTCGAGATTGCCGGCCTTCAGCGCCTTGATGGCGAGGGCTGCAGCTTCCGCACCGGCCATGGTGGTGTAGTAGGGCACCTTCTGCATCAGCGTTGCGCGACGTAGCGACTTGGAGTCGGAGATCGCCTTGTTGCTGTCGGTGGTGTTGATGACGAGCTGGACCTGACGGTTGCGGATGCCATCTTCAATGTGAGGGCGACCTTCCTGAACCTTGTTGATCTTCTCGGCTGCGATGCCTTGCTCCGCGAGGAAACGCTGCGTGCCGCCGGTTGCCAGAACCTTGAAGCCTGCTTCCACCAGAATGCGGATCGCCGGCAGAACGCCTTCCTTGTCCTGATCGCGGACCGAGACGAACACCGTGCCGGAGCGCGGCAGGTCGACGCCAGCGCCCAACTGCGACTTGGCGAATGCCAGCGCGAAATCGGTGTCGAGACCGATGACTTCGCCGGTGGAACGCATTTCCGGTCCGAGCAGAATGTCGACGCCGGGGAAGCGGGCGAAGGGGAAGACGGCTTCCTTGACGGCGATGTGCTTCAGGTTGCGTGGATCGGGCTTCTCGCCGTAAGCGGCGATCGCCGCATCGAGCTTCTCACCCGCCATGACGCGGGCTGCGATCTTGGCAATCGGCGCGCCGATGGTCTTGGCGACGAAGGGCACGGTACGCGACGCGCGCGGGTTGACTTCCAGCACGTAGATGGTGCCGTCCTTGATGGCATATTGCACGTTCATCAGGCCGCCGACCTTCAGCGCCTTGGCAAGTGCTGCCGTCTGGCGTTCCAGCTCATCCAGCGTTTCGGGCGAGAGCGAGCGGGCAGGCAGCGAGCAGGCAGAGTCGCCCGAGTGAATGCCGGCTTCCTCGATATGCTCCATGATGCCGGAGACGAAGACGCTTTCGCCGTCGCACAGCGCATCCACGTCCACTTCGACAGCATTGGTCAGGTAGCTATCGAAAAGCAGCGGGTTCTTGCCAAGCAGCGTGTTGATCTGGCCGGTCTTGTCGTTCGGGTAGCGCTGCTTGATGTCTTCCGGCACGAGGCCTGGAACGGTATCGAGCAGATAGGTCTGCAACTGGCCTTCCGAATGGATGATCTGCATGGCGCGGCCACCCAGAACGTAGGAGGGGCGAACGACCAGCGGGAAGCCGATTTCGGAGGCGACGAGGCGAGCCTGTTCGACCGAATAGGCGATGCCGTTGTTCGGCTGCGCCAGATCGAGCTTCATCAGCAGCTTCTGGAAGCGGTCGCGGTCTTCGGCAAGGTCGATCATGTCCGGCGCGGTGCCGAGGATCGGAATGCCGTTCTTTTCCAGCGCTTCTGCAAGCTTCAGCGGTGTCTGACCACCGAACTGCACGATGACGCCGACGAGTTCGCCCTTTTCCTGCTCCGCGCGCATGATCTCGATCACGTCTTCGGCGGTCAGAGGCTCGAAATAGAGGCGGTCGGAGGTGTCGTAGTCGGTCGAAACCGTCTCCGGGTTGCAGTTGATCATGATCGCTTCGAAGCCCGCATCCTTCAGCGCGAAGGCGGCATGGCAGCAGCAATAGTCGAACTCGATGCCCTGGCCGATACGGTTCGGACCGCCGCCGAGGATCACGACTTTCTTGCGGTCGGACACTTGCGCCTCGGAGCGCAGTGCGCCGACGAAAGGCATCTCATAGGTGGAGTACATGTAGGCGGTCGGCGAGGCGAACTCGGCAGCGCAGGTATCGATGCGCTTGAAGACCGGACGCACATTCAGGCTGTTGCGCAGCTCGGCCACTTCCTTCGGGCGCTTGCCGGTCAGAGAAGCGAGGCGGGCATCGGAGAAGCCCATGGCTTTCAGCATGCGCAGGTTTTCGGCGTCGGCCGGCAGGCCGTGTTCGCGCACGCGCGCTTCCATGTCGACGATCGCCTTGAACTGGGCGATGAACCATGGATCGATCTTGGAGTTCTCGTGCACTTCGGCTTCGGACATGCCCGTGCGCAATGCCTGGGCAACCATGCGCAGGCGATCCGGCGTCGGCGTGCCAATGGCAGCGCGGATGGCGTTCTTGGAGCCTTCGCCTTCTTCGTAACCGGGGATTTCGATCTCATCGAGACCGGTGAGGCCGGTTTCCATGCCGCGCAGCGCCTTCTGCAGCGATTCGGCAAATGTACGGCCAATGGCCATCACTTCACCGACCGACTTCATGGCGGTGGTGAGGATCGGCGAAGCGCCGGGGAATTTTTCGAAGGCAAAGCGCGGGATCTTCGTCACGACATAGTCGATGGACGGTTCGAAGGAGGCAGGCGTTGCGCCTCCCGTGATGTCGTTGTCGAGTTCGTCCAGCGTGTAGCCGATGGCAAGCTTGGCCGCGACCTTGGCGATCGGGAAGCCGGTTGCCTTCGAGGCAAGCGCGGAGGAGCGCGACACGCGCGGGTTCATTTCGATGACGACGAGGCGGCCATCCTTCGGGTTGACGGCGAACTGGACGTTCGAGCCTCCGGTTTCGACGCCGATCTCACGCAGAACCGCAATCGAGGCGTTGCGCATGATCTGGTATTCTTTGTCCGTCAGGGTTAGGGCCGGGGCAACGGTGATCGAGTCGCCGGTGTGAACGCCCATCGGGTCGATGTTTTCGATGGAGCAGATGATGATGCAGTTGTCCGCCTTGTCGCGGACGACTTCCATTTCATATTCCTTCCAGCCGAGAACCGATTCTTCGACCAGAACTTCCGTCGTCGGCGAGGCATCGAGGCCGCCAGAGACGATATCGAAGAATTCCGAGCGGTTATAGGCAATGCCACCGCCGGTGCCGCCAAGCGTAAAGGACGGGCGAATGATGGCTGGCAGGCCGACATGGTCGATCGCCTGGGCGGCGATTGCCATGGCATGCGCCATGTAGCGCTGCTTGCGGTCTGTCTCGCCGAGGTTCCACTGGTTTTCCAGCTCGTCCAGAGCCTTGTCGAGGTCTGCGCCGGAAAGCTTGCTCTTCACCTCTGCGCGGGCTGCCTCATGCTTCTTGCGGTCGGCGTCCTTGATCTCGGTGGCGTTTGCCAGCATCGAGCGCGGGGTTTCGAGACCGATTTTCGCCATGGCTTCGCGGAAGAGGGCGCGGTCTTCGGCCTTGTCGATGGCTTCCGGCTTGGCGCCGATCATCTCGACATTGTAGCGGTCGAGCACGCCCATGCGCTTCAAGGAGAGCGCGGTGTTCAGTGCCGTCTGGCCGCCCATGGTGGGCAGCAGCGCATCGGGGCGTTCCTTGGCAATGATCTTGGCGACCACTTCCGGCGTGATCGGTTCGACGTAGGTCGCGTCCGCAAGGCCGGGGTCGGTCATGATGGTGGCGGGGTTGGAGTTGACCAGGATGACCCGGTAACCTTCTTCCTTGAGCGCCTTACAGGCCTGGGTGCCGGAATAGTCGAATTCGCATGCCTGACCGATGACGATCGGTCCCGCGCCAATGATGAGGATGGATTTGATATCTTGGCGCTTTGGCATGGCTCTCGTTCCGCTTTCGTGTTGCGCAAAAAACGGCCATGGTGAAACTTCACCGGCCGGGGCGCGCAATTCCAAATCTTTTCAGGCTAGAAGCGGCTTATAGGCAAATGTTTTGGCGAACGGAACCCCGAATCTTCGCTTTCCGACAGGAAAGTTCTCGCGCCGCAAAAGGATCATGCCGGGTGATCCTTCGCGCGTTGTCAAACGTAAGCTTCTTCAACCGCTTAAATCGTCGCCTCCAACCGGATGCAGGATAATCATGATCATCGTTCATTACCTGGAAAATTCCCGCGCGCACCGCATTCTCTGGCTGCTGGAGGAACTTGAGCTTCCCTATGAGGTGAAGACCTACAAGCGCGGCTCGGATATGCGCGCGCCGAAGAGCCTCAAACAGGTCCATCCACTCGGCAAGTCTCCAGTGATCGAGGATCGGGGCACGGTTTACGCAGAGAGTGGCGCGATCATCGAATATCTGCTCGATACCTATGGAGAGGGCAGGCTGCGGCCGGGGAAAGGCACGGATGGCTATCGGCGCTATCTCTACTGGCTGCATTATGCCGAAGGATCGGCCATGCCGCTTCTGTTGCTCAAGCTTCTCTTCTCGCGCCTGCCGAGCCAGATGCCGTTTTTCTTAAAGCCCGTGGCGGGTATGATCTCCAAGGGCGTGGCGGCAAAGCTCATCGATCCGCAACTGATCGACCATGTGGCCTATTGGGAGGCCGAGCTTTCCAGGGACGGCTATTTTGCCGCAGACATGCTGACCGGCGCGGATATTGCCATGAGCTTTCCGGTCGAGGCGGCGATGAGCCGAGCGGATGGCGTTGGCGAAACAAAGGCGATCAGGCGCTTTCTTGATACCATACGCGCACGGCCTGCCTACCAGCGCGCGCTTGAGAAAGGCGGAGCCTATATCTACGCGCGCAGCTGACCCTTACTCCTCTTGCGGGAACGCTTTGCGGTAGTTAGCGTTTAGCGCAAGCATATTGAAGGGGAGATTGCCATGCAGTGGAGAGGGCGCCGCCAGTCGGACAACATCGAAGATAGACGCGGCATGTCGACCGGCGGAATGGGCGGCGGCGGTGGTTTTCGCTTACCGACCGGCGGCCGCGGTGGCGGGATCGGTATCGGTGGTCTTGTCGTTATTTTGCTGATCAGCTGGGCACTTGGCATCAACCCGCTGACTTTGCTCTCGGGCGGTGACACATACTCCGATAGCGGCAGTCAGCAGCAACAGACCGGCACGCGCCCGCAAGGCCAATCCAGTGATGAGACGACGGCGTTCGTCCGCACCATTCTGGCAGAGACCGAAGACACCTGGGGCAAGATCTTCCAGGCCTCCGGCGAAACCTATCAGAAGCCGACGCTGGTTCTGTTTTCCGGCCAGGTTCGCTCTGCCTGCGGGAATGCGACGTCGGCATCCGGCCCGTTCTACTGCCCGGTGGATCGCAAGGTCTATCTGGACACCGACTTCTTCCGCGAGCTTTCGCAGCGTTTCGGCGCCTCGGGCGATTTTGCCCAGGCCTATGTGATTGCGCATGAGGTGGGTCATCACGTCCAGAACCTCACCGGCGTGCTTCCAGAATTCAACCAGCGTCGCCAGTCCATGAGCGAGAGCCAGGCCAACGCGCTTTCAGTAAAGGTGGAACTACAGGCCGATTGCTATGCCGGCATCTGGGGCAAATCCACCCAGCAGAAAGGCATCCTCGAGGCGGGCGATCTGGAAGAGGCGCTGAACGCCGCCCACCAGATCGGTGACGATACGCTGCAGAAGAAAACGCAGGGCTATGTGGTTCCCGACAGCTTCAACCACGGCACTTCGGCGCAGCGCGTCGAATGGTTCCGCCGCGGGTTTGAGAGCGGGCGGGTCGAGGATTGCGATACGTTTTCGGCTGATATCTAAGGGGCGTCTCACGTTCTCCTCGTCATCCTCGCCCTTGAGGCGGGGATCCATGTCTTCCCGAGCAGTCAACGGCTTATGGATCCTCGGGTCGAGCCCGAGGATGACGGCAGTGGAGGTCTAGACCTCCCGCGTTACGGTGAACACCGCGTTTCTTTTATGAGAGAACGCGGGCCCCCGTTGAGGCGCCGCGGCGTCCCTTTGAGAAACCGCAGCGAGTTGAACTTTGGGGGAGCAACCAGATCGACGATTTAACTCGCCAGCCTCCGCGACGGAGCGTCCCTCTCTCCGCCGTCCATCTTCTCCCAAGTTCCACCGTTCCTGTGACGCCATGCAAGCTGGCCTTTATCGTCGATGGTGATGAGCGCGAGCCAGCCATTGTCAAACAGCGCGCTCACCTGCGGATGCCGTTGCAGGATGTCGGTGATCGCCTCCTTCGGGGCCTCTAGGGCGACAGTCAGCCGCAGCGGTTCATGGACCAGTTTTTCGCCATCATGCACCGATTGCCAGGGAAGCCCGGCGCGCAGATTGCCGCCATTGCCTTCGACTACGCCGATGCCGCCGACGACATTGTGCAGCAGCTTGTTGCCCGCACCGAAGAGGGAGGGTGCGACCGCCGAGCCGAAATATTGCAGGCTGATCCAGCTTGCGACGACCACTGGTGCGGTCAGGATGAGTTCGAGGATTTTGAAGTCCTCGTCCTTCTGCCAGACATAGTCATGCAGGAAGGTCTGGCCCTCCAGCGATTTGCCTGCCGTGCGTGACCGTGGAGCGGCGATGAAGGCGCGGCATCCGGCAAGGCCGAATTCCGGCCTGGTCTCCGACCAGTCGCGGCTTCGCGCATGCAGGTTTTGCGGTGTGGCCCGGGGAAGGTGCTGTGCCCGCTCCGCCCTCGTCAGGCGGCCAGCATCCGCCAGCCATTTGCGCAGTTGAGCCAGATCTTTCGAAGCGATGTTGCAGTCCAGATCATCTTCGAAGAGCGTGACGGCGTCCGTGGTCGTGTCGTGCAGGCCGGCAAGGAAGATGGTGTCGTCCGGAATGGTGATTCCCCTTGCGGTCAGGGCCTCACGCACCGCCCGATCGTTGATGAGATCGGCCAGCAGACGTGCATTGACATCACCCGCATGGCCGCCGCAGGCACCGCAATGCAGCGCGCTGGCGTAAGGGTTGTTGACGACATTGGCGCCGTGACCGCAGATCAGCACGAAGCGGCCGAAGCCCTCGGTCAGCGACATGGCTCTCAGCACCCTTTCCGCCATGGCTGACTTCGTTTCCAGGTCGAGGTTTTGGACAAAGCGAGGCTTGGCCTTGTCGAGCTTCGCACCCTTGGTGAAACGCAATCCGTCCCGCAGAAGCTTGCCCGCATAGACCGGCCCCATTGCCTCAACGAAAGCGAAGGAGGAGACGGCGGCGAGCTTGAACCGGCCCCAGGCGCGGATGGCCCGCGCACCGAAGCGGGCCTTCTGGTCAGCCCTCTGATTGTCATCGACGGCGCTGCAGGTGAAGACGGATGGCTTCAGCAGCACCGGCAGCCGGTGTTCTGCGACATCGGAGGCAAAGCCGTGATGGCTGGCGCCAAGGCCGAAGAAGCCGGCAAAGCCGATCGTGCGGATGGACGGGTCCATGCTTTCGAGCGACCGCCGGAAGACTTCGGAACGGACATCGATGCAGAAGGCTGCCTGCAGTATCGGCCGCTGGTCTGCCCCGGTGGCGGTCGAAGGCGCGGTGAGAGCGGCTGCGAGCTTTCTCTGGGCCGCGTGCTCGGCCGCAGACTGCAGAAGGTTGTCGATCTGGATGTCGCGATTGGCGACAACAGGCGCCACATGGGCGGTGCGGACCTTCCGCCACTCGGCCTCGATACATGTTTTGTGCTGCTGGTATAGCGCTTCTTCGAACACCAGCCGGATTGCGAGAAGCTCAAGCGCTGTTGTGTCGACGCCGCCGTCGATTTCGGCTTTGAACTGGATGTGGCGGGCATATTGCGCCCAGCCACCAAGCGTCAGCAGCAGCTGGTGGAAATAGGTGCCGGGCTCTGCGCCAAGCCCAAGCGAAACGGAAGCCCGTTCGATTGCCGCATGCGGCGTTTCGGGGGTGTCCGACACATGGATGCCAAAGCCCTTGAGACCGAGAATTTCCGGGGTGAGGTCATGGGTGGCAAAGGCCCGCCAGGCGGCGTAGAGGCCGTTGCGTCTCGATGCCGCCCAAAGGGCCTGGCCCTGATCGAAGAAGCCAGCAGCAAACGTGCCGATCCGATCCGAGATCAGGCCCGGCCAATCCTGATCCGTCGCCTTTGCCGCAAGATCCGCCACGGTGGGCAGAGCGCGGATCGGTGATGCTTCGTTCGAGAGGGCAGCCTCGATCGCAGCCAGATCGATGCTCGGGTCGGCGGTGTTCGTGCGGAGTGCTGCGAGGATATCCTCGTCCGTCATGTCACCATTGGCGATCTTGTCTGCAAAATGCCTGCGGGGCAGAGCAAGCCGTACGCCTCCGATGCGGGCCAGCAGCGCCGCGGTCTGATCAAAGGTCTCGTTTGCCTGGCCGAGGAAAGGGTTGACGGCAACGGTCGCCGTCAAGGGCCAGGCTGGTGGAATGGCCCGCACGGCCTGATCTGCGGCTTTTGCCAGAGCATCGCCGTGAAGCGTATCGACTGGGGTCGTGTTGGTCATGAGAGCTACTCCTTCACGGAAGCAGAGGTTGCGGAGGCGGAGACGGGAAGTTTCCAGCCGCCCAGCAGGCGATCGAAGAGGGCGTTGACATAAAGCCCATTGGCGAGGTGGACGCGCAGACCGGCTGCTGCCGGATGGTAGGCCCAGAGGGGAAAGAGCGACTGGGCGACGGCGACGAGGCCGAAGGTAACGACGGCCAGCAGCATCAGCGTCCATTCCAGTGGGCCGGGCTGCGGCGGAGGCGGGAGCGTGCCGTGCATCAGCCCGTCAGCGATCTTCTGCAGGGCGAAATAGGCGGTGGCGGCCAGGACGGCGTAAAATGACGTCCGCCAGGTGAGCGCCCAAGGAGCGGCATCCGCCAGACCCTGGGCGATCAGATAGGCCACGCCTAAGATCAGGATCGCGCCGAGTGCCAGTGCCTGCGGTGGCTTGTCGGCGAAGCCGAAGAGGAGCCCGATCACCGCATAGATGGCAAGAGCGAGCAGGAATGCGCGACCGACGGCCTTGGCGTTGGGGACGGTGATTGGGCCGGGGCGGCGGATCGAGGCAACGGTTTCGATGGCCGAGCCGGAGGCCAGAAAGGAATGAGCCTTGTAGAGCGAATGCGCGACGATGTGCAGCAGAGCGATCGGGAAAAGTGCCAGGCCGCATTGCAGGATCATGAAGCCCATCTGCGCCACTGTCGACCAGGCGAGTGAGGTCTTGACCGCAGATTGGGTCAGCATCACCACACTGCCGAAGATCGCCGTGAAGCCGCCGACCATGACCAGAGCCGCAAGGACGATGGGAGCCTGCAGCATGACATCGGCGAAGCGGATCAGGAGGAAGCCGCCGGCATTGACGACGCCGGCATGGAGAAGTGCAGAAACCGGCGTTGGGGTCTCCATGACTTCCGTCAGCCATCCATGGGTGGGGAATTGTGCAGACTTCAACAGGGCAGCGACAGCCAGAAGTGCGGCGGCGGCGATCGTCAGCGGCAGGCCTTGTCCCTGTTGTGCTTCGGCAAGGATGGTGGCGATGTCACCGGTCTGGAAGGCGACGGCAAGCAGGACAACGGCGCCGATCAGGGCGAGATCCCCAAGCCGCGAGACGAAGAACTTCTTGCGCGCAGCGCGCCTTGCAGCAATCCGCTCCGGATAGAAGATCAGCAACTGGTGAAGCAGAAGACTTGCCGCACACCAGCCGATGACGAGCTGCAGCAACGTGCCGGATTGCACGAGCAGGAGAACTGCGGCAAGCGTTGCCGTCATCCAGCCGGTAAAGGGTCCTTGCCGGGCTTCTCCATCGAGAAAGGTCCCGGCATAGCGCAGCACCACCCAGCCGATGAAGGAGACGAGCAGAAGCATTACCAGACTGACGAGGTCGAGCCTCGAGGCGAGCGCCACGTAGCCGTAGCCGATCATCGAGCTCGTGCCGGGTCCATAGAGAGCGAGGACGAGGCCTGAGAGAAGAGCGACGAGAATGGATGCGAGGGCGGCCAGTTCGGCAAGGCGGATCGCCGCGCGCGGCCGAAGACCCGGTGCCTTGAAGGCACTATACGATGCATAGGCGAGAAGAAGCGGCGCGAGGAGCGGTAGAGCGTAGATCACGAGAGTTCTCCGGTCTGTGGGCTGCTTGGGGAGGAGGTGCAGCGGCGTATGACAGACGGATTATCAGGAACCGAAGCCCAATAAAAATTCATTGTTTCTTTTGAAACGTTCTATAAAATAGAACGATGTCCGATCTAAACTATCACCACCTTCGCTATTTCCGCGCCGTCGCTCATGACGGCAATCTGACGCGTACGGCAGAACGGCTCAACCTGTCGCAGTCGGCATTGTCTATTCAGATCAAACAGTTGGAGGAGCGGCTTGGTCATGCGCTCTTCGAGCGGCGAGGGCGGCAGCTTTACCTGACCGAGGCTGGCCGCATTGCGCTGGACCGCGCCGACACGATCTTCGCCGCTGGTGAGGAGTTGATCGAGACTTTGAAAGAGACAGGACGCAGCCGCCGCGCCATCCGCATTGGCGCGCTCGCCACGCTGTCACGCAACTTCCAGATCGAGTTTTTGCGCCCGATCCTCGGGCGTTCGGATGTCGACATGATTCTGCGGTCGGGCAGCACGAGCGAGCTTTTGGGCGCGCTGGAAACGCTGAACCTCGATATCGTTCTCCTGAACCAGCCGCCGATGGCGGATTCCGTCACACCCTTCATCGCTCAACATATCTATCAGCAGCGGGTCAGCCTCGTGGGCAGGCCGTCCTTCGGCAAGCCGGGAGCGACGCTCGCTGATCTTTTGGCCGAACATCCGGTAATCCTGCCGACGCTCGAAAGCAGCGTGCGTACTCAGTTCGAGGCCTTGACTGCGCGGCTTGGCCTCAGTCCTCAGATCGCAGCCGAAGTCGATGACATGGCAATGATGCGCCTTCTGGCACGCGAGGGGGCAGGGCTTGCGGTTCTGCCGCCCATCGTCGTCAAAGGGGAGCTGGAGGCCGGCACACTGGTAGAGTTCGACGCGCTGCCGGGCATGGTCGAATCCTTCTACGCTGTGACGATCAAGCGCCGTTTCCCCAACCCACTGTTGAAGCCGCTTCTGCAGGGTGAGAGTTAGGCAATCAGCAGCGCAGTGACAAACATGCCAAGCGCGAAGATCGTATGAGCAACGAGGTTGAGCGCGCGCACCTTGTTGGGGTTCGGTGTCTTGGAGGCAGCCCAGCCGATGCCGAGGCCGGGTTGGAGCAGGAACCAGCCGGCACCCACGGTGACGATACCGACTATGAAGGGTAGCAGGAAGGTCGGGGCCGCAAACCAGCCCGGTGGCACGATGAACGCAAGGATAATGCCGTAGAGAATGCCGACCGCATAATGGGCGATCCAGCCGATCGCGACCTCATTGGCGTGCGGTTCGGCCTTGGCAATGCTGTCGTGGAAGACTTTGCCCTTGGGCAGGTGCCAGAACCAACGGCCGACGGGACCCCAATTGGCGGCCGATTGGCCGAAGGCGCGGTGCAGGATGATCGCCCAGATATCCATGAAGAGCGTACCGCCAATCCCCATTGCCGTGCCGCGCCAGAAAATCTCCCACATCCGTTATCCCTCCCGAATCATGATGTGGAGAAGATGGCTCGCGCCTGAGGGTGAGGCAAGGGTAGGCCGCTCCTCTGGCGTCTGAGGGAAAAGAAAAAGGCCCGAAAACCGCTCGCGGTTCTCGGACCTCGTTTGTCTGGTCTATGCTGACGATCAGGCGGCCTGGCCGTAGCTTCTGTGCCGGCTTTCGTTCTGCGAGAGCTTGAACTGGGCAAGCAGCGTCTTCAGGGCCGCGGCTTCTGTCGCGAGGCCGTGGCTCGCGGCCGTCTGTTCTTCCACCATCGCGGCATTCTGCTGCGTTCCTTGGTCGATCGTGTTGATTGCGGTGTTGATCTCCTGCAGACCGGTCGACTGTTCGCGGGTGGCAAGCACGATGGCGTCTATGTGCTTGTTGATCTCCTGTACTTCCCCAACGATGGTTTCCAGCGCCTTGCCGGCATTGCCGACCAGCGTCACGCCGGATTCAACCTGCGTGGTAGACGTGCTGATCAAGGTCTTGATTTCCTTGGCGGCATTGGCAGAGCGCTGAGCGAGTTCGCGCACTTCCTGGGCAACGACAGCAAAGCCCTTGCCTGCTTCACCGGCACGAGCGGCTTCCACGCCCGCATTGAGCGCCAGCAGGTTGGTCTGGAAGGCAATCTCGTCGATGACGCCGATGATCTTGGAGATTTCGGTGGAGGAGTGCTCGATGCCCTCCATGGCCTTCACCGCATCGCCGACGACGACACCGGATTGTTCTGCGTTCTGACGCGCGCGCTCCACCAGACGACCGACCTCTTCGGCCCGCTTGGCCGAATCCTTGACGGTAGTGGTGATTTCCTCAAGCGCTGCTGCCGTCTCTTCGACGGAGGCTGCCTGTTGTTCGGTGCGCTTGGAGAGATCGTCCGCCGAGTGACGGATTTCGCTCGCACCGGCATCGATGGCATTGGCATTGTGGCCGACATTGACGAGGGCCGCATTGAGCTTGGCGATGGAGGCGTTGAAGTCGGAACGCAGGCGATCGACGCGCGCGACGAAGGGCGTGTTGATGCGGTGGTTGAGGTTGCCATTGGAGAGATGGGTCAGGCCTTCGGCCAGCGCATCGACGGCGAACTGGATATCGGCGCTGTCCTTGGCGGATTGGCGCTCGCGTTCGGCACGCTCCTGTTCGGTCATGGTGCGGTTGCGCTCGGCATCGCCTTCCAGACGCTGGCGCTCCAGCGCATTGGTGCGGAAGACGGCAACGGCGCTGGCCATCGAGCCAATCTGGTCGGTGCGCTCCTGGCCGGGAATTGCAATGTTGAGATTGCCAGCGGCAAGCTGCTCCATGGCGAAGGTCATGCGCGTCACCGGTGTGATGACCACGCGGCTTAGAAGCAGAACCAAGCAGCCGATCATGCCGGCAACGGCGAGAGCCGTGGCGATGATCGCGGCAACGCGAAACGTCGAAACGGAGGCGAAAGCGGCCTTGCTGTCGACGACGAAGCCCAGGTGCCAGCTGACCGAGGGCAGACCCTGCACCGGAATGAAGCTGATGATCTTATCGGCACCGTTCAATTGCGTCTGGCTGAGTGCCGTGCTGATCTTCGGCGTGTCTGTCGGGAAGAGATCTGCAAGCGTCTTGGAAATCACGCCCGCATCCGGGTGGATCAGGATCGTCCCGTCATTATTGACGAGGAAAGCGTAGCCATCCGGGCCGGCATCGATCTTCTTGATCATCTCGACAAGGCTCGTCAGCGTGAAGTCGCTTGCGGCGACGCCTGCGAGCTTGCCGTTGCGCTTCACCGGAATGGCGGCACTCACGACCAGTTCGCCGGTGGAGGAATCGATATAGGGCTCTGTCAGGATCGGCGCGTTGACCGCAACAGCCGCCTGGTACCAGGGGCGTTTGCGTGGATCGTAACCTTCCGGCATCTTCTCGTTTGGCCAAGTGGTAAACACACCGGCCTCATCGCCGAAATAGGTGGACTTGAATTCGCGCACCAGAACGTCGTTCTCGAGCGCCTTGTCGAGGGTGATCTGGTCGGCACCCTTGCTCAGCGCCGAAGCAACCATCTCGGTCATGATGACGCGACCGTTCAGCCAGTTGGCAATGCTGAGTGCCGCTTCTTCACCGGTGGAGCTCACCTTGTCGGAGACAAAGCTGTTGGCGGCGCCGCGCTGGAGGCTGTCGATATAGAGGGAGAAGCCGGCAAAGGCAGCAACGACAAGGCAGGATGCGGAAATGACGATCCGCGTCATCAAGTTCGATTTCGTGGACAAGAGATAGACCCTCGGATGGTCCGGCATGACGCCGGATTGACTGGAAACATGCCACTGGCAATTGCGGCGCGCGTCATGCACCCGAGAATTGATTTTCGTCAGTTAAGAAGCGTTAGAGTGAAAACTGTAAACATAAGCTTAAGCTGATGTTTTCCATAGTGCTTCGCGGATCGATCGACTTGATCTTCCGTAACGGCAACGGAAAGCTTGATTTTGAGGCAGTGCGCCTTTTTGTTGCGCAGTTCTGCCAAGTCTTTTATGCATGGCATCGACCGCTTCCAGCATACTCTGGAAGCGGTTTCAGTTTGAGGTGAGATCATGTCTTCGTCGGTAGCTGTCGGGAACGCGTCGCAGGGCGGCAGTTCATGGGCCGCGCATTTGCGCGCTACGCTTGCATTGGGTATTCCGCTCATCGGGGCGCAACTGGCGCAGCTTGGCATCCATACGACCGACATGATCATCGTCGGTCAGCTCGGTGCGGAAAAGCTTGCCGCCATGGTGCTGGCCGGTCAGTTCTTCTTTGTCGTCTTCATTTTCGGCTCCGGCTTTTCGGTCGCCGTCGTCCCCATGGTTGCCAATGCCTACGGGCAGGGGGATGCGACATCGGCCCGGCGCGCCCTTCGGATGGGCATGTGGGTAGCGATCGTCTATTGGCTGCTGGCGCTTGGCATTTTTCACAATGCGGAGCGCATTCTGGTGGCGCTTGGGCAAAATCCGAATGTGGCGAAGCTGACGGGCGATTATCTTGCCATTTCCAAGTTCGGCATGCTTCCGGGGCTGCTCTTCTATGTGATGCGCGGTCTGGTCAGCGCAATCGGGCGTGCGAGCATTGTTCTCTATGCGACGATCGCCATGCTGCTGATCAACGGCGTCCTGGCCTATGGCCTCGTTCTCGGCCATTTCGGCCTGCCCGCCATGGGCATGAATGGCGCTGCCGTGGTGGCCGTGATCGTCAATCTTTTCAGTCTCGTGTTCATCGTCGTCTATATTCAGACCCAGGAGGAAACACGCCAGTACGAGCTCTTCGTGCGCTTCTGGAAGCCGGATTGGAAGGCGCTCGGCGAGGTCTTGCGTCTCGGTCTTCCCATCAGCATTACCATTCTGGCGGAAGTCACGCTGTTTTCTGCCGCCTCCATTCTGATCGGCCAGATCGGCACGATCGAACTTGCGGCCCATGGTATTGCGCTGCAATTGGCATCGCTTGCCTTCATGATCCCGCTTGGGCTGTCGCAGGCCGCAACGGTGCGTGTTGGCGTTGCCCATGGCAGAGGCGATTATCCCAATCTGATCCGCGCTGCGATCACCGTCTATGCAGTTGCCTGCGTCATTGCGATTTGCGGCGGGATACTGTTCGCGGCGGTGCCTGAACGGCTCGGCAGCCTGTTTCTCGATGAGCGGCTGCCAGAGGCGCCACAGGTGCTGGCTTATGCGTCGACACTGATCATCATGGCAGGTTTGTTCCAGCTTGTGGACGGTATCCAGGCCGTGGCCGCGGGCCTGCTGCGTGGGTTGAAGGATGCGCGCGTGCCAGCTCTTCTGGCTCTGATTTCCTATTGGCCGATCGGTTTTGGCCTTGCCTGGACCATGGCCTTTCCACTCGGCTTCGGGGGCGTCGGCGTCTGGTCCGGCTTTGTTGTGGGGCTGAGTGCCGCGGCGATCATGCTCACCACGCGCTTCTATCTGCTGGTGAAGCGTGAAATGAAGACGGCAGGTAAAGCGTGAAACGAAAACGGCCCGCGTTAAAGCGGGCCGAGCGTTATCTCAAATAAAGCCGAGTCTTATCAGCGCTCTGCGAGGGCCGGTTCGCCCTTCTTCTCACGCAGCAGGTTGACGAAGCGGCGGAAGAGGTAGTGACTGTCCTGCGGGCCGGGCGATGCTTCCGGGTGGTGCTGCACCGAGAAGACCGGCTTGCCAGTGATGCGCAGGCCGCAATTGGTGCCGTCGAACAGTGACGTGTGAGTCTCTTCAACGCCTTCCGGCAGAGACTTCGCATCCACCGCAAAGCCATGGTTCATGGACACGATTTCCACCTTGCCGGTGGTGAAGTCCTTCACCGGATGGTTTGCGCCATGGTGGCCCTGGTGCATCTTTTCGGTCTTGGCGCCAACGGCAAGGCCGAGCATCTGGTGGCCGAGGCAGATGCCGAAGATCGGCAGGTCGGTCTTGATCAGGTTCTGGATGACCGGCACGGCATAGGTGCCCGTTGCAGCAGGGTCTCCCGGGCCGTTGGAAAGGAAAACGCCATCCGGCTTCAGCGCCATGATGTCTTCGGCAGAGGTCTGTGCCGGAACGACGGTGACCTTGCAATCCAGACCGGCGAAGAGACGCAGGATGTTGCGCTTCACGCCGAAGTCGACGCAGACGACATGGTACTTGGCATCCTGCTCACCGAGCGTGCCGTAACCTTCGCCCCAAACCCAAGGCGTTTCGCTCCAGACGGAGGACTGACCGGAGGTGGCTTCAATGGCGAGGTCGAGACCGACGAGACCGCTCCAGGCCTTGGCTTCAACCTTCAGCGCTTCGATGTCGAAAACGCCGTTCGGGTCATGGGCGATCACTGCGTTCGGAGCCCCGTTTTCGCGGATCCAGGCGGTCAGCGCGCGGGTGTCGATGCCGCACAGCCCGATGATGCCGCGGCTCTTCAGCCAGTCGTCGAGATGCTTGGCGGCGCGGTAGTTGGACGGGTCGGTGATGTCCGCCTTGAATATGACGCCAACCGCGCCGTGGCGTGCTGCCGGCGTCAGGTCTTCGATATCTTCGTCATTGGTGCCGATATTGCCGATATGCGGGAAGGTGAAGGTGACGATCTGGCCGAGATAGGACGGGTCGGTCAGGATTTCTTCGTAACCCGTCAGCGCGGTATTGAAGCAGACTTCCGCCTGAACCTTGCCTGTCGCGCCGATTCCGGTTCCCTCGATCACGGTGCCATCTGCAAGAACGAGCATGGCGGTCGGTTTGCGTGTTGTCCAGGGAGCTGTCTCGGTCATCTCGTTTTCCGTTTCTGCCGGTCCGGCCCGCCTCTTGAAAGGCAGGACGAAAGCGGTCATGTTTTCTCGCGGAGCAAGGACGCGCGAAAGCCTTCGCGTCGTAACCTTCGTTAAATTCTCGTGCAGGTGCCGGAAAATAACGGAAGCGGTCCGTGCGGTCAACCGCGGGGCCGGTGAATCCGCAGGAATTAAAAGCAAGCTTCTTCAAAGACTTGAGCAAAGGGTTTGCCGATTGACGCCTGCTCGTTTATGTCACCCGCACAATTGTTAAGGAAAGTCTTGGGCTGGAAATATCTTCACGCCCGGCTTTCCAAGGAGAAACTGAGATGATCCGCGATACATTCGCAAGCGCCCTGAAAGAAGCCATGAAGGCCAAGGATGCCCTTCGCCTGTCGACGATCCGTTTGGTGCAGACGGCGATCAAGGATCGCGATATCGCCAATCGCGGCGTCGGCAAGGAGCCTGTTTCGGATGAGGAAATCCTGCAGATTCTCGCCAAGATGATCAAGCAGCGCGAAGAATCCTCTTCCATCTATGAGAAGGCAGGACGCGAAGAGCTTGCCAAGCAGGAGCGTGACGAAATCGCCATCATCAAGTCCTTCATGCCGGAAGAAATTCCAGAGGCGGAGGTTCGCGGCATCATTGAAGGTGTGATTGCCGAAACCGGCGCATCGGGCCTGCGGGACATGGGCAAGGTGATGGCTGTTCTGAAGGAACGCTATCCAGGCCGTATCGATTTCGGCAAGGCATCGGGACAGATCAAGGATCTGCTGAAGTAAATTTTGGCGGGCATCGCTCAGGCCGTCGTAAGACGATGAAAATAAGAAAGGCAGGGCCTATGTGGGAGCCCTGCCTTTCTTTTATCGGAAGGTGCGCCTGCGGACTGGCGACCTCTTATCGGGCGAGCGGTGGGGGGATTTCGCCCGGGCCTTCCGATGGTACTCATCACTCTCGACCTCATGTCGATGATGAGAGATTGCCACGCGTCTCGCTCTTCTTCAAATTACAAATAGGTAATTTGGGGCGGTCGGTTTCTGCCGCAATTTCGCCGGAAGTTTCGATAGAGCCCCTGCTTTGCGTTCAATGACGGACACTGTGAATAACGTGTACGAGGTCGCGTCAGGCTTGGTATTTGGCAGCCGACAGGCTTATATAGAAGATCGCCGGATGGCCGGCAGAGATTTCAGGTACAATGCGCTTTTCAAACTCCTTCCTCGACGAGATACGCGACCGGGTGAACATCTCCGATGTCATCGGTAAACGCGTGACGTGGGACAGGAAGAAGAGCAATGCCTCTAAGGGCGACTTTTGGGCCTGCTGCCCCTTCCATGGCGAAAAGAGCCCGAGTTTCCACTGCGAGGATCGCAAGGGTCGTTACCATTGCTTCGGCTGTGGCGTTTCCGGCGATCATTTTCGCTTTCTGACGGACCTCGACGGCATGGCCTTCCCGGAGGCCGTGCAGCAGATTGCCGATATGGCGGGCGTTGCCATGCCACAGCCGGATGTGCAGGCCGAACGGCGAGAGCGTGAACGGGCGTCGCTTCAGGACGTCATGGAAATGGCGACCCTGTTCTTCCAGGATCAGCTGCAGACGGCGGCAGGGGCGAGAGCGCGTGCCTATCTGCGCGATCGAGGGCTTAGTGGACGCACCATCGAGACCTTCCGGCTGGGCTATGCGCCGGAAAGCCGCAATGCGCTGAAAGAGCATCTTGCGGCCAAGGGGATCACCAAGGAGCAGATGGAGGCCTGTGGCCTTGTCGTGCATGAGAACGTGCCGGTCTCCTATGACCGTTTTCGCGACCGCATCATGTTTCCTATCCTGTCGTCGCGCGAAAAGGTCATCGCCTTTGGCGGTCGTGCCATGGCGGCGGATGCGCTGGCGAAATATCTGAATTCGAACGAAACCGAACTCTTCCACAAGGGCAGCGTCCTTTACAATTTCGCCCGTGCGCGCCGCGCCACCCAATCCGCCGGCACGGTGATTGCGGTGGAAGGCTATATGGATGTGATCGCGCTTTATCAGGCGGGCGTCGAAAATGTCGTGGCACCACTTGGCACGGCGCTGACCGAAAATCAGCTTGAGCTTTTATGGAAGATGGCGTCGCAGCCGGTTCTCTGCTTCGATGGTGACGGAGCTGGTATTCGCGCCGCCAACCGTGCGGCGGATCTGGCGCTGCCTTATATCAAGCCCGGACGCTCGGTCAGCTTCGCGCTGCTTCCCGACGGCAAGGACCCGGACGATCTCGTGCGCCACGAGGGCAGGGCGCCTTTCGACCGCGTGCTTTCAGAGGCGAAGCCGCTGGCGGCGATGATCTGGAGCCGTGAGACGAGCTCGACCGCTTTCGATACGCCGGAAAAACGCGCCGAGCTGGAAAACCGGCTCCGCCAGATCGTGTCGGTGATTGGTGACGAAAGCGTGCGCCGCTTTTACCAGCAGGATATGCGCGACCGGCTGAATGCGTTCTTCCAGCCGCAGTTTCAGCGCGGCGGCAATAACATGCCGAACCGCAACTTCGGTCGCGGTGCGCAGCCCAATGGCAGGAATGGACAACGTGGGCAGGGTGCAGCCTCTCCAGGTGGTGGCGGGCGGATTTCCGATCGGCTCAGCCAGTCCGGTCTGGTCAAAGGATACCTGACGGCGCCGGCGCTTCGCGAGAGCGTTCTGGCACTGACCATCGTCAACCATCCGCAGTTGCTGTTGGAGGAATATGACGAGATTGCCGCGATCGACTACGAGAACCGCGATCTTCAGCGGCTGTGGTCGCAGGTGCTGACCTATGCGGCGGAGAATGCGGCGGAGCTGTCTCGTACTGGCCTGATGGAGCGGTTGGAAGCACATGGTTTCGACGCGATGGTGAAGGCGATGAACCAGCAGGTGCGCAATGCGCGGCTCTGGACCGCGACCGAGCAAGCAGCACCGGAGGATGCGCGTGAGTGTTACATTCAGGCGCTCTCGTTGCACAAGCGTACCAAGGCTTTGCGCTGGCAGATGGTCGATCTCGAACGGGAAATCGCCGAGGCCATTGAGGCCGGAGATAGCGAACGCGTCACTCTACTGATGCGGGCCCTATCCGAGGTGCAGCTTGAAATCGGCCGGATGGAAAACCAGGAGGCGATCATCGACGGCTTCGGTGTGATGTCGGGCAGGGTGAAGGGTCCGGCTTACGGGCATGGGTGAAGCGTGTTTCGATGGTGGAGATCGGATGCTCGCGCTCTAAAGTCTTGGGTTGTTGCCCGTCTTTACCGCAAAATCGCGTGACGCCTTCCTGCAGCGTGCATTCGTTGTTTCGACGCGCTCAGGCTTGCCTTTTGTAATTATTGCCCTAAATAGGGGATAAGTTGGTGAAGGCCCGCAAAATGTTGCCGCTATGACGGCTTTTTCGGTTTTTAACCCTAGGTCTGGCCGGAAAGGCTTGACGTAACGGGAAATAGCGGGAATCACCATTTCAGGAAAAGTAAGGTGGAATGGACCTTGGCGGATCGAAACTGCATGAGCATGTATTTCCGAATGCACTGTCTTAAGGTTCCTCCGGTAAGTGCCGCGTTTAATCGGCAGTTAAAGATCATTCCGTTAGGTGTTTGACGTGATTCGGGGCTGTCGCCGGAAACCTTTCCAAGGTGGACGGCGTTGGCCCAAGGCGGATGTGAGCGTCAGGGAAAGCGACGAGATAGATGGCAACCAAAGTCAAAGAAAACGAAGAAGCTGAAAACGAACGCGATGGCGCGACGGATGGGCCGCTTCTCGATCTTTCGGATGACGCGGTCAAGAAAATGATCAAGGCCGCCAAGAAGCGCGGCTACGTCACCATGGATGAACTCAACGAAGTTCTGCCATCCGATCAGGTCGATCCCGATCGCATCGAAGACATCATGGCGATGCTCAGCGAAATGGGCATCAACGTGGTCGAGGACGAAGACGCCGAGGAAGCTTCCCCCGAGGCTGACAACGACGATTCCGACAGTGACGAGTCCGAAGGTGGCGAACTTGCGCCTTCGAGCGGAACGGCACTTGCGGCTGCCAAGAAGAAAGAGCCGACCGACCGCACCGACGACCCGGTGCGCATGTATCTGCGCGAAATGGGCTCGGTGGAGCTTCTGTCGCGCGAAGGCGAAATTGCGATCGCCAAGCGCATCGAGGCCGGCCGCGAGACGATGATTTCGGGCCTGTGCGAAAGCCCGCTGACCTTCCAGGCGCTGATCATCTGGCGCGACGAACTCAACGAAGGCACGACGCTGCTGCGCGAGATCATCGATCTCGAAACCACCTATTCGGGTCCGGAAGCCAAGGCTGCTCCGCAGTTCCAGAGCCCGGAAAAGATCGAGGCCGACCGCAAAGCTGCCGAAGAGAAAGAAAAGACCCGCCGCGCCCGTAACCCGGGTGGTGATGACGACGTGACCAATGTCGGCGGCGAAGGCCTGCCACCGGAAGAGGAAGAAGAGGACGACGACGAGTCGAACCTGTCTCTTGCCGCCATGGAAGCGGAACTGCGTCCGCAGGTCATGGAAACGCTGGACACGATTGCCGATACCTACAAGAAGCTGCGCAAGCTTCAGGATCAGCAGGTCGAGGCGCGTCTGGCCTGCACGGGTACGCTGTCCACCGGCCAGGAGCGTCGCTACAAGGAACTGAAGGATCAGCTGATCACGGCGGTGAAGTCGCTTTCGCTGAACCAGAACCGTATCGACAGCCTTGTCGAGCAGCTCTACGACATTTCCAAGCGCCTGATGCAGAACGAAGGCCGTCTGTTGCGTCTTGCCGAATCCTACGGCGTGAAGCGCGACAGCTTCCTCGAGCAGTATCACGGTGCAGAACTCGATCCGAACTGGATGAAGTCGATCGCCAACCTTGCAGCCAAGGGCTGGAAGGAATTCGCACGCGAAGAGAACAACACGATCCGCGACATTCGTCAGGAAATTCAGAACCTGGCGCAGGAAACGGGTATCTCGATTGCCGAATTCCGTCGCATCGTTTCGATGGTGCAGAAGGGTGAGCGCGAGGCACGCATCGCCAAGAAGGAGATGGTGGAAGCCAATCTTCGTCTGGTGATCTCGATTGCCAAGAAGTACACCAACCGCGGCCTGCAGTTCCTCGATCTCATTCAGGAAGGCAATATCGGCCTGATGAAGGCGGTCGATAAGTTCGAATATCGTCGCGGCTACAAGTTCTCGACCTACGCCACATGGTGGATTCGTCAGGCGATCACCCGCTCGATCGCCGACCAGGCGCGCACGATCCGTATTCCGGTGCACATGATCGAAACGATCAACAAGATCGTTCGGACATCGCGCCAGATGCTGCACGAGATCGGTCGCGAACCGACACCGGAAGAACTGGCTGAAAAGCTGGCGATGCCGCTCGAAAAGGTCCGCAAGGTTCTGAAGATCGCCAAGGAGCCGATCTCGCTTGAAACGCCCGTGGGTGACGAAGAAGATTCCCATCTCGGCGACTTCATCGAGGACAAGAACGCGCTTCTGCCGATCGATGCCGCCATTCAGGCGAACCTTCGCGAAACCACGACCCGCGTTCTCGCATCGCTGACGCCACGCGAAGAGCGTGTACTGCGCATGCGCTTCGGTATCGGCATGAACACCGACCACACGCTGGAAGAAGTCGGCCAGCAGTTCTCGGTGACGCGCGAACGTATCCGCCAGATTGAGGCGAAGGCGCTGCGCAAGCTGAAGCACCCGAGCCGCTCGCGCAAGCTGCGCTCGTTCCTCGACAGCTGATCGGCAGTCGCGCAAGATTTAAAACCCGGTCAGACGATGGCCGGGTTTTTTGCTTTCATGCGGTCAAAGTTTTCACGCCGGGGCCGATTTTCGGTCGCTTGAGATGTCAACGCCTATGGAAACACCCCTGAAACAGAACATGCGGCGACCAAGAAACTGGATCATCCCAGCGTCTGTGCTGCTGCATGTTGTGCTCATTGGGGCACTGTATTTCTACGGCGACTATGAGGCTTCTATGCCCGTTGAGCCGGAGAGCGTGAGCGTGGAACTGGTGGACCCTCCGAAGGAGGAGCCGCCGCCGCCACCAGAGGAGAAGAAGGCGGAAGAAGCGAAGAAGCCGGAACCACCACCGCCGCCGCCACCGGATAATCAGCGCGCCGCGAGCCTTCCCAGCGTCGCCATTCGTCCCGACAAGACGCAGCTTGATGCGCGTGATGAGCCAGGGGAACAAACGGACGAGGGCGGTCAGGAACAGATGCAGCCGGGTGAAGGAGCGGCTCCGGAAGCGCAGAAAGAAGAGATGGTTGCCAAGCAGGAGCCGCCGGCAACTCCGGTCGCACCTTCACCATCAACGCCAGTTTCTTCCGAAGCTTCTGCACTGCCTGCCAATGCTGCTCATGGTGAGATCGCGGCCTCTCAGAACTCGCCTGTTCAGGATCAGATTGCCACTGTGGTGCCTGTGCCAAGGCCAGATCCAAAAGAACTCAAGCCTTCGCAAGCGGATGCCCCAGCCTCCGGTGAGGGTAATACAGAGCTGAAGCCTGCAAAAAAGATACTGGCAAGCGGTAAGCGCCCGAAACCGATGCTTAGACAAATCATGGGGAAGTTGCCTCCGCAAGAGCGCGTCGCGCAACTATGTATTGCGGAGACGATGGCTCAAATCAGAGTAAACAAGGGTAGTTTCATCGGATTGCAGCCGCATACGGGCAAAGACTATCCAATCGCTGGCAACCTCATGAACGCCAAGGGTGCGTTCAATGTCGGCAACAATACATGGTTCGCTGTCAACTACCGATGCGAAGTGGACATCGACAAATATATCGTAACGGATTTCCGTTTTCACATCGGTGGCCAGTTTGCACCAGAAGACGTCAAGCGCCTCAAGCTTCCAGAGGGTTGATGGCGTGCAAAGTACTGGTCGGAAGATCGTTTGCGACCCCTGTGAACGGGGCTTGAAGCGAGAATACAACCCTAAAGTGCCCTATAGCAAGGGCCTGAAAATCGGAATCGATTTCCGGAAAAGCGCGATGCGCAGATTTTAACAGTGGGACGCGTCCTTGGTGCGTCCAGTAGGACGCACGGCACTCTAGACGGCGCTCGGCGTTTTACGCCTCGACCTTTTTGCCAACAAGCTTGCCGATAGACGACAGCAAGGAATCCTCGTCATAGGGCTTGCGGATGATCGGCACATGCGCCAGTTCGCCCGGTACCATGATGCCGTCGGCGTAGCCCGTGGCGAACATGAAGGGGATTTCGCGTCTCAGCAACTCGTAGGCCACCGGGATTGAAGTATCGCTGCCGAGATTGATGTCGAGAATGGCTATGTCCGGCTTGGCCGTCTTCAGCTTTTCCAGCGCCATTGCGGAAGATGTCGCGGTTTCGATGTCGGTAATGCCATGCTGTTCCAGCATGTACTCCACGTCCATGGCGATCAGCATCTGATCTTCAACGAGAAATACGTTCAACTTTTCCTCCGGGGAATAGGATGCGAAATCGACTTTTCCGCCGATCTGCGTGTCGTTGGTCGTCTCCACGACGCTGACCGAGGCGTGGCGCGCGGGGATGAGAATTTGTGCTTCCAAGCCATGGGGCAGATAATCGATGCGGCTTTTGCCGCCGAGGTCATAGGGAACGCTGCGGCTGATGAGTGCCGTTCCGAAGCCGGTTTTTGCTGGCGGCGTTATTCTGGTGCGGGCTTTTTCCTGCCAGTCGAGCACGACGTCACGCCGCTCGTTGAGGCGCCAAGAAACAGACAATTCCCCGCCGGCGTGGGCAAGCGCGCCGTATTTGGCGGCGTTGGTGGCCAGTTCATGCAGGACGAGTGCCATGACCGAAAAGGCGCGCGAATCCAGCACCACGGCCGGTCCATCGAGCGTAATCACGGTCTCCGGCGACCGATGAGGAGAAAGCTCTGCCTCCAGCAGATCCTTCAACATGCCACCACCTTCGCCGCGCACGACCTGATCATGGGCGAAGGAGAGCGCCTGGATGCGTCCCTTGAGCGCCGTCACATATTCCTGCAAGGTGCGGCCTTCCTGGGTGGGGTTGCCCACCAGAGATTTGATAATGGCCAGCACGTTCTTGACGCGGTGGTTCAGCTCTTCGTTCAGCATGCGCTGGCGCACTTCTGCCTGCGCTCTCTCGTCTGCCATCAACTCGCTATGGCGGAATGCCACTTCCACCAGCGCAACGCGCGCCGCTTCCGCAATCTGCCGGTCCTCATCCGTCCAGGGCTGGGCCTGTTTGTGAACGGTTTCCTTCCAGATGGCGAAGCTCTTGCGCGGTGTCAGACGGTCGCCCATCGGGCCTGTCTGGTAAGATTTTTCCGGATTGCCACCCCAGTTCAGCGTCTGGATCAACTCCTTGCGAAAGAACAGGAGATAATCGTTCTTCACCTGCGAGAGCGAAACGGCCATCAGGCCGGCCGTCACGCCGCTATACTCCTCGGCCTCGGGCAAGTGGTTGAAGAGCGCATGGGTTGCCCACACCTTGCCCTCTGCCACGGAATGCAGAAGCCTGCCGATGTGCGGAATGGCGGTGTCCGGCGGCGTGCTGCCGACGCTATACCAATTGTCGTTCATCAACAGACCGACGCCGTCGCAGGGCATCAGTGTCTTGAAGTCATGCAGGTTGTCCGCCAGAAGCTCTTCGATATTCGTCTGGTGGGTGGCAAGACGCAGGAATCGATCGAGTGCTGCGTGTGCGTCCTGCGCGGTCATCAGCTTTTTCTGCTGCTTGAGTGCCTGCAGGTGGAGGGAAAAGAACTCGCCGAACATTTCCGCCGCAATGCGCACCGGCATGGGCAGGATTCGCGGAGAATAATGGTGACAGGCAATCAGCCCCCACAGTTCGCCCTCGACAATGATGGAAATCGACATTGAGGCCGACACACCCATATTGCGAAGATATTCCAAGTGGATGGGCGAGACGCTGCGCAGATGGGCATAGGAAAGATCCAGATGCTCTCCGGATGCGTCGAGACGCGGGATGACTGGGACCGTTTCACCCTCTGTGTTGGAAATGATGCGCAGCGTGTTCTTGAGATACAGCGCGCGCGCCTGCTGGGGAATGTCGCTTGCCGGAAAGTACTGGCCGAGGAAGCTCTCGAGCGCGGGCTGCTTTGCTTCCGATATGACCTTGCCCGCGCCATCCTGCTCGAAGCGGTAGATCATCACCCGGTCATAGCCGAGCATTGCCTTGATCAGACGGGACGTACGGGAAATCAGACTGTCGACATTGTCTGCTTCGCGAATGCGATCGATCATCAACTGAGCCGTGTGAAGAGGCTGTGCCTCATCGGTCGCCGTTTCCAGCTCTATGATCGTGACGGACTTATAGCGATGGATTGCAACATCATAGGCTCTGCCATTGCCCATGCGGACATTGGGTAGAAGGGCGGCACGGTTGCTGTTTGCCGTCACCGTCAAGGCATTGCGCAGATCGTGCACGGCCGTATTGCCGAAGATTTCTTCGGTCTGGCGCCCGGTCAGGTCGCCTGCAATGCCAAGAAAGGCCTCGCAGTTCTCTGAATAGCGAAGGACGGTGCGCATTGCGTTATCGCACACGATCAAACATCCATGCGGCTGAATGCTGCCTGGAATGTGAATCGGTTCTCTGTCGCAGTTTGTGAGATCGACCTTCTCGTCTAAAGGCATCATGGGTCAGTGTTCCAAGCGCAGTGTTATGCTGGACTGCAGGTGGGCCGCTCTTTGAAGGGAAGAGTTGGGCCAGTGGAAATCCCTTGTTATCTCTCTCCCTAAAGGAGAGGGTGCAAAGGTCCCAGAGCCGTTGTCTTGCATTTCGTCAAAAGTGCATATTCCAAGTTCTTCTGCGCTTGCAAGGCAATTCATAGATCGTCTCGTCCGTGGGGTGTGCGTCCAGTACGCACCGACTTTGCCCATAGTGAGCAATAACGGCCAGCTTTTACTTTGGTTCCAGCAGTAGGAAAGAATAATTATGCCGCAAAAGACGATTGAACTGAGCACACGGGGACAGGGTCTTTACGAGTTTACGAATGAAGCTGCCGCGTTCGTCAGGAATGCCGGGATGGAGGAGGGGCTTTTGACGGTGTTCGTGCGGCACACCTCCTGCTCGCTGATCATTCAGGAGAATGCCGACCCGGATGTGCAGCGCGATCTCAAGACATTCTTCTCGCGCCTCGTGCCGCCCTCCAGCGATCCGACGATGCGCTGGGTCGTCCATACGATGGAAGGACCGGATGATATGCCGGCACACATCAAGGCGGCGCTGACGCAGGTCTCGATCGGCATTCCCGTGTCCGCGGGCCGGATGATGCTTGGCACGTGGCAGGGCATCTATCTTTTCGAGCATCGGGATCGTCCGCACCGGCGCGACGTGGTGCTGCACCTTTCCGTTTGAGAGTTTCCCTTGCCTGAACGATGGGTGAATGGCCGGTTCTGATCATGTTCAGCAGCCCTTGATTAGTGTCTGCTCAATCGGTCCGGCGCAAACGCCAGGCCACGGTTCTTTAAAAACGGAGCAAGACCCATGATTGGCAACTTTGTAAAAGCAGGTTTGGCAGCCCTTATCGCACTCGGCGGCGTTTCCGCCACAGCCACCAGCGCCTCTGCCGATGGTTTCCGGTACGGCATGTATGTTCAGGATGGCTATCGCCATGGCGGCCACGGTGGCCCGGGTTGGGGCCGTCCGGATCGCGGTCGTGATCGCTGCTCGCCTTGGCTTGCAGAAGAGAAAGCAAGCCGCATGGGCATTCGTCGCGCTCGCGTTGTCGATGTTTCGCCGCGCCGCGTCGTTGTCGCCGGCTTCGATCGCTACGGCCGCGACCGCGTCGTGTTCGCCAATGTTCGTGGCTGCCCGGTCATCCGCCGCTAACTCCTGATCGCTGATCCGATCAGAACAGTGCCCCCGTCACGAGAATGGCGGGGGCACTTTTGTTTTGGCCGATATTCCAGCATCGAGATTGGGGAAGGGCGCGCTCGGAAGACGCGCCCTTTCTGACTTATTGCTCGATGGCGAATGTCACATTGACGTTGATGACATAGGTGTTTTCGCCTGCGGCAATCGGCACGCTGTCTTCCTTTTGCATGGTGGCGCGCATCATCGGTGCGGGAACCGGCAGTGGGCGAGGGCTGTTCTCGCTGATCTCAAGAACGCGTCCGACCTTCACACCGGCTGCTTCGGCCAGCGTCTTTGCCTTGGCAACGGCGTTCTCCACCGCCTTCTTGCGTGCATCGGTGAAGACCGCTTCCGGATTGTCGTTGGTGAAGGTGATATCGCCACCCTGGTTGATGCCGAGCTTCACCGACGTATCGAGAATCGCGCCGAGCTTGGTCAGGTCGCGCACCCGCACTGTCAGTCCGTTCGTCACCTGATATCCGGTGATTTCCGGCGGGATATAGACACCATCCTTCGGCTCGAACTGCTTATAGACGGGCTGCACCGAAAAATTGGAAGTCTGCAGATCGCGGTCGGCAATGCCGGCCTTCTTCAACGCTGCCTGCACCTCCGTCATCGCCTTGTTGTTTTCGCTCAAGGCCTCGTCGGCCGTTTGCGCCTGCTTCAGGACACTGAAGGAAAGAACGGCCATATCGGGAGCGGTAGAGGCGTTGCCTTCGCCCGAAACCGTAATCGTCGCTTCGCGCGGCTTGGCGTCTTGCGCAAGGGCTGCGAATGGCGCGAGCGCGGCAAGCGTGACGGAGCCAATAGCGATCGAACGAGCCAGTCTGGATACCATGAAAAAGTCCTCTGTTGATGTCCCTCTACATCCTATGGCTTTAGATTATGAGACTATTACGGCATAGATTGTGTCCGCCGATTTTCAACGGCTTGTCGCACCGGAAAAATTGCGTTAGAGCGAGACCCACGCACCGGCTGGACCATTGCAGCCCTGCGCATCGACGCGTCTTGCATCGAAGGGCCTGTAGCTCAATGGTTAGAGCCGGCGGCTCATAACCGCTTGGTTGGGGGTTCGAGTCCCTCCGGGCCCACCATTTTTCTTTTTCTTCAACTGGATAGCGCAAGCATCCTCTCACGGGATGAGAGCTTTACCGTAGCCATTCTCGCAGCTTTACGGGTTGCTACCGCCTTGCTAAAGCTTGCTCGGGGAAGCGGGGCATAGCAGCATGACGATCTGGTACTACACTGTTGGGCAGGAACGCGAAGGGCCTGTCAGCAAAGAGCAAGTCCGCGCGTTGATCGCAAGCGGCAAGATTGTCCGCGATGCCTATGTCTGGCGGGAGGGGATGGCGGACTGGGAGATTGTTGGGACGCATCCCGAGTTTGAAGACACGTTCGTGGCGCCGCTCTCGGTTAAACCATCACCTCTGCCCTTCGCATCCAAAGCGCTGGATGGTGAGCAGAACGCGATGCGTCCTTGGCGGCGCTTCTGGGCAAGACTTGTTGACATCATGCTTCTGGGGCCGTTGCTTGCCGCAGCGATCGCATTCACGCTGGCGGCATGGGCGCCATCCGTCTACATTTACATCTCCTCGATGGAAAGACCGATGCTGGACGTCCTGCTTATGGTCGCACTATTGCCGATTATAGCGGTGGCGCTGGCACTATGCATGACTCTCTTCGATACAACTCCAGGAAAGGCGCTTGCTGGCGTCCAGGGTCGTGTTCCGCATGGGACGAACAGACTTTTCTTCTATCTCGCACGCGAGTTCAGAGTATGGGTTTCTGGCCTTGGAATGGGTATTCCCGTTTTCTTGCCAATCGCTCTTGTAGTTCAATACCGGAGATTGGTATCCTGTCGTGCAGCAAGTTATGATACGGCTTCTCAGTCTATTGCCGTCAATGCACGAATGTCTCTAGTTCCTGTAATCGCTCTTGCGGTCGTTCTTTTCGCCGGTCACGTTTTCCTTTGGAAAGAAGGTGACCGTGCCGCCACTTACGTCATTGGAAAACAGGTTTGGGTCAATCCGATCAACGGTAAAGAAACTCTGCTACCATCGTTCTGGAATTTCCAGCCGTTAAACTCCTCAAGCGAGACAGAGATACAATTCGCAACAGATGACTTGTTGGCACTGGACGCCTCGGCAAGAGCCCGAGGCACGAAACATGCGGATGATTTGAACGCGGACGTCGGAAGCAGGCTCGTTTTATCGGCTTTATTCGGCCATGATACGCTCGGTTGGGATGGTATTACTCCTGACAAATACGCGAGTATCATTGATGGCATGGCAGGCAAACTTTGGACCCGCTCCTCCGACTGGCGCCCAGTGGAAATAGAGGGTTTCAAAGCGCTTCGCGCTACCGGCTATTCTCGGGATCCGTCTAGGGTCGATGTCGAAACCACTCTCATCGTTCAAGGTAGAGACGCTTGGCAGGTTTCAGTATCGACGTACGATAACAGCCCCGATCAATTGAGGGAGAGGGATCGGTTCCTAAGCGCGTTGCTCCAAACGATTAAGTGAGCAATCCGTTTGACCGACTTGAAACACACTTTGGAAGTGTCGCTCGCAGTCAACGGGCGACGGCTTGAAGACTCGTTACTGGATCAGGTGAATGTGCCGTCCAAGCCCTCACATTCGGCCGCATCTTGGCGAGAACCGCCGATCCGAGTTCCGTCATCCAAAATTATCGTCCTGCTACGGTCTGCTCAAACGCACCAGGGCAAACGAGGCGTGAAACGGTATGGCTGACTGGTATTACACCATCGGGCCGAAGCGCGGAGGCCCCGTCGACGAGGAGATTATTCGCAGGCTGATCGAGACTGGTCATGTCACCCGCGACGACTACCTCTGGCACGAACAGATGACGGACTGGGAGAAGGCCGGTCTCAATCGCGTTTTTGCCGATAGTTTTGCATCACTGGCCCTCGGGTCTGAGGAACAGCGTGTCGCGCCGAAACCGTTCTTTTTGCCCGCGCGTCCTTGGCGCCGCCTATGGGCAAGGCTTTTCGATCTATTGATGATGTCACCTTTGTTCACGATCGTCGGACACGACATCTTGGTTGCTGCTTACCTCTATTTCCATGGGAACCGACCCGGTCTTCTCCTCGCTGCACTCGTCCTGTATCTAATGCTGATCTCTCTCGCAGCTATGATACCCGCAATATGCATGGCTTTATTTGGCACCACGCCAGGCAAGGCCATATTCGGCGTATGGGTGTTTGCGCCTCACGAGAGTTTTTGGCCACGTTTCAGATTTTATTTCGGTCGCGAGTACAGGGTGTGGTTTTGGGGGTGTGCGATGGGCATCCCGCCGTTGTTCATTCTCACATTCCTTTTTCAGTACAGGCGACTGAAGGTCGATCTGAACGCGAGCTATGACAGGGAACGCTCGAGTGTGTTGGTGCTTCGGCCAAGCCGCATCGCAGCCTTGATCATGGTGCCGGTTATGCTGCTTCTCATCGGTTGCGCTATTGTAAATGTGAGCGACTATCGCTCCGACGAAAGGATCACTGCGAGCCATGGCGCTCTTCCCGTGCCATCTTACGAAAGTGTCCCCTTCGATCGGATGGTCGTACCGAATTTGACACCGACCGACTCAACCAAAACATGGGTGAATCCCAGGTCGGGCAGGGGCGCCAGGATCAGCAAAATCTGGGAGCACCCTTATAATGACTCCTCTAAAGACACCTTCGTCTTCCGGGCGCCGACGCTGGGGATGACAGCACTGGTTTCCCACGAGCTTATTGGGAATGACGGCGCCGATCCGACGGCTTATCTGAAGGATCTGGAAAGACGCGTCGGCCATATTATGAAACCGACCTCCGATTGGGGGGCAGCCTATGTCAACGGAGTGCAGATCATGCGGGTATCCGGAATTGCCACGACTGCGTCGGAAACACGCGCAGAACTCACGGTTTTCATGAGGGGTGGAAATGCCTGGCTGGCCTTGATAGTGACGCCAGGAAATTCCGAACTGCAGTCGATCGAAAGAAAGAATTTTTTGAGTGCGATATTCGGAACAGTCAATTGAGTGGACGTCCGTTCCCGTTGGCTCCTGGTCGCCCGATCCTGTATGGCGAAGGAAATCCGCCAGTTGTCGCGGATTCAGGCAAGTTACGCCTCATCGTGGCGATCAAGAGCTCAATGGTCTTTTCGGTTCGGAGTGCTCCTGTCACGCCGACTTTACTGCGTCTGCCTGTGCGGCTTCGCGTTTAGGGCTATAAGGGGAGCTCAGCATGCGTTTTGTCGACGGCCTTGGGAGAAGAAACACTGACTAACATCATGTCGTATATCGCGGAGCGTCGTTCATGATCGTCGGCATCGTTCTGACGGTCGCCTTGCTGCTGTTTCTGATGGCTTTCCCGCGACATCTGAAACCTGTTGTGGCAGCACTTGCCGTGGTGTGGGCCTGCCTCGGAGGCTGGGTTTTGTTTGACTGGGTCCGCTCTGGCGAAAGGCTGGAGAAGATCATTGCCACGGCGGCCTATGATCCAACCTGTCGGGATGAGAATGCGCCGATCCGGGTGAGCTTTCAGAATACCAATGATGTGGCGGTCGAGCGACTGACCTATACGCTGGAAGGTTTTGAGCCCGCCTTCCGTGCGCCTATTTCGCTCGAGGCCTATCAGCCAAACGAAAGGCGGTTGGGGCCGCATGAGAGCTATGCTGCGTGCCGGCCATTTCGGTTGCGCAGCAATGAGCAGGCCGATCCCGCGCGGCTGGAATGGCGTGTGACGGTCAACTCAGCAGATTTCGAGTGAGCTTCCTGATGGCGCGGCGATACAGCATTGGCCCGAGAATCGGACTCGATTTTCGGAAAGCACGATGCGTCGATTCAAAAAGCTAAAGCGTCCTTTGTGCGTCCAATAGGACGCACGGCGCTTTAGAGTCTCTGCGCTTCGCCGTGCCATTTGTCATGCTTCAATCAGAAGCGCGCGCCTTTTTCGGCGATCATCTTCGTCAGGCTGCCATCCGCCGGGAAAAGCGGGATAAGGCAGGCTTGAAGGGCATGGTAGATGTCTCCCTTGCCGGGGAAGAGGGTGTTGGCCGGAACGAGGTCTTCCGTCAGTTCCTCATGCCAACCGCCGAATTGATGATCAAGGAAGGTGTTGGCGATCGTGCTCCAGATGCGGCGATAGCTATCTTCGTAGAATTCGTCGGCGGGCAGATGCTCGTTGAGGAAGTGGGCCGCACCGGCGGCTTCGCACATCGGCCACCAGAGCTTTTCCGTCTTGGCAGGCGTGTTGTCCCAGTCGAGCGTATAGAAGAAACCGCCTTTTTCGCGGTCCCAGCCGAGCGCCATGGACTGGACGAAGAGTGACTTGGCGGCGGTCGGCATCCAGTCGTGCTTGCGCTCACCCAGGATCCACAGTTGCAGGATGAGGCGCGACCATTCCAGCCAGTGGCCAGGCGTGGAGCCTGAGGGGCGGAACATTTCGTTGCCGCGATAATCCTTGACCAGCACCCAGTTCTCGTCGAAATGCTCCGGCACGCGGAAGTCGAGCGCGCCAGCGGCGCGGCGGATGATGAGGTCGGCAATGCGTTCGGCCTTGATGAGGTAGGTCTTGTCGCCCGTGGCCTCGAAGGCGGCCATCAGGGCTTCGGTGAGGTGCATGTTGGAATTCTGGCCGCGGTAATTCTCGATAGGCGACCAGTCGCGGTGGAATTCCTCATTGATGGCGCCGTGCTTCTCTTCCCAGAATCGGGTTTCGAGAACCTCGGTCACATCGGCCAGCATCGCATCGGCCAGCGGATGACCGACGACCTTGGCGGAGGAGGCGGCGAGAAGCACGAAGGCGTGGCCATAACCCTGCTTCGTGGCGTCGGCAGGGCCGTTGTCATCCACCTGCCAGAAATAGCCGCCATGCTCCTGGTCGCGGTGCTTGTCCCACAGATAGGTCATGCCATGGTCGACGATATCGCCGCAGCCGGGGCGACCGAGCAGGTGGCCGATGGAGAAGCAATGGACCATGCGGGCAGATGCGTGGATGCCGCGCACCGGATTGTCGGAGGAGAGGGGAGCGCCTTTCCGGTCGAGATCGAAGAAGCCGCCTTTGGGATTGACCGCGCGATATTGGAAGAAGTCGAAGAGGCCTTCCGCCTGCTTTACCAGCCATTGGCGGTGCCAGGGCAGCGTGCTCCAATAGGCTTTCGTGCTTTCCGTCTCGGTCATCCATTCCTCCTTTGATGCGCTGTTGGAGCATACCTATATCTTTGAGGCGCAAGGGTGTCATCCAGGGTCGGAATTTCGTAGCTTCCTTTTTAGTCCAGAACCATAGATGCCGGATGATATGTTGACATAAAGATATCTTTATGTGACTTGATATCTTGCTGATTTGCAAAGAATGAGGAGTGAGTGCCGATGTTGGACGATCTGTTTGGCCCCCTGGGCGGCAAACGCGACGGCGCGGAAATTCTGAAGGCGCTGAAACAGGCGGCCGAAGAGCGCATCCTCATTCTCGATGGTGCCATGGGCACGCAGATCCAGGGCCTTGGATTTGACGAGGACCACTTCCGGGGTGATCGTTTCATTGGGTGTGCCTGTCACCAGAAGGGCAATAACGACCTGCTGATCCTGACGCAGCCGGATGCGATCGAGGATATCCATTTCCGCTACGCCATGGCGGGGGCGGATATTCTGGAGACCAACACGTTTTCGTCCACGCGCATCGCGCAGGCCGATTACGAGATGGAAGGCGCGGTCTATGACCTCAACCGCGAGGGCGCCTTCATCGTGCGTCGTGCCGCCCAACGCGCCGAGCGCGAGGATGGCCGCCGCCGTTTCGTCGCCGGCGCTATCGGCCCGACCAACCGCACCGCGTCTATCTCGCCGGATGTGAACAATCCCGGCTACCGCGCTGTCAGCTTCGATGATCTGCGTGCCGCCTATGGTGAGCAGATCGACGGCTTGATCGATGGTGGTGCCGACCTCATCCTTATTGAAACCATCTTCGACACGCTGAACGCCAAGGCCGCGATCTTCGCCTGCGAGGAGCGCTTTGCTGCCAAGGGCATTCATCTGCCAGTGATGATTTCCGGCACGATCACCGACCTTTCCGGCCGCACGCTGTCGGGTCAGACGCCGTCGGCCTTCTGGAACTCGGTGCGTCACGCCAACCCGTTTACCATCGGCCTCAACTGTGCGCTTGGCGCAAACGCCATGCGTCCGCATTTGCAGGAACTGTCGGATGTGGCCGATACCTTCATCTGCGCCTATCCGAATGCCGGCCTGCCGAACGAGTTCGGCCAGTATGACGAAACGCCGGAGATGATGGCGGCACAGGTTGCTGAGTTTGCCCGTGAGGGTCTGGTCAATGTGGTGGGCGGCTGCTGCGGCTCGACGCCGGAGCATATTCGCGCCATTGCGGACGCCGTGAAGGGTTTCGAGCCGCGTAAGGTGCCGGAACACAAGTCCTTCATGTCGCTGTCCGGCCTCGAGCCTTTCGTGCTGACCAAGGACATTCCCTTCGTTAATGTCGGCGAGCGCACGAACGTGACGGGCTCTGCCAAGTTCCGCAAGCTGATCACCGCTGGCGACTATACGGCTGCACTTGCCGTCGCCCGCGATCAGGTCGAAAACGGCGCACAGATCATCGACATCAATATGGATGAGGGCCTGATCGACAGCCAGAAGGCCATGGTCGAGTTTCTCAATCTGATTGCCGCCGAGCCGGATATTGCTCGCGTGCCGGTGATGATCGACAGCTCCAAATGGGAGATCATCGAGGCTGGCCTGAAATGCGTTCAGGGCAAGTCGATCGTCAACTCCATCTCGCTGAAGGAAGGCGAGGAGAAGTTTCTCGAGCAGGCGCGTCTGGTGCGCAATTACGGCGCTGCCGTCGTCGTCATGGCTTTTGACGAAGTGGGGCAGGCCGATACTTACCAGCGCAAGGTTGAGATCTGCACCCGCGCCTACAAGCTCCTGACGGAGAAGGCCGGGATTCTGCCCGAAGACATTATCTTCGACCCGAATGTGTTTGCCGTTGCAACAGGCATCGAAGAGCACAATAATTACGGCGTCGATTTCATTGAGGCCACCAAGACCATCCGCGAAACCATGCCGCTCGTGCATATTTCCGGCGGCGTCTCGAACCTGTCCTTCTCCTTCCGCGGCAACGAGCCGGTACGCGAGGCGATGCATGCCGTGTTCCTGTATCATGCGATCCAGGTCGGCATGGATATGGGTATCGTCAATGCGGGCCAGCTTGCGGTCTATGAAAGCATCGATGCGGAACTGCGCGATGCTTGCGAAGATGTGGTGCTGAACCGCAATCCCAACGCGACCGAGCGGCTGCTGGAGATTGCCGAACGTTACCGGGGTACGGGTGCCAAGGAAGGCAAGGTTCAGGATCTGTCGTGGCGTGAACTCCCCGTTGAGAAGCGGCTGGAGCATGCGCTGGTCAACGGCATCACCGAATACATCGATGCGGATACGGAAGAGGCGCGCCAGCAGGCGGCGCGTCCGCTGCATGTCATCGAAGGTCCGCTGATGGCGGGCATGAATGTGGTCGGCGATCTTTTCGGTTCGGGCAAGATGTTCCTGCCGCAGGTGGTCAAATCCGCCCGCGTGATGAAGCAGGCCGTTGCCGTTCTTCTTCCCTATATGGAAGAGGAAAAGCGCCTGAATGGCGGCGATCAGCGCAAGTCGGCCGGCAAGGTGCTGATGGCGACGGTGAAGGGCGATGTCCACGATATCGGCAAGAACATCGTCGGCGTTGTTCTCGCCTGCAACAATTACGAGATCATCGACCTCGGCGTCATGGTGCCGACCACCAAGATCCTCGAAACGGCTGTTGCGGAGAAGGTCGATGTCATCGGTCTTTCCGGCCTCATCACGCCGTCGCTGGATGAAATGGTGCACGTGGCCTCCGAGATGGAGCGCATGGGGCTCGACCTGCCGCTTCTGATCGGTGGGGCGACGACGAGCCGTGTTCATACGGCGGTGAAGATCCATCCGCGTTACGAGAAGGGCCAGGCGATCTATGTGACGGACGCCTCGCGCGCGGTCGGCGTGGTGTCAGCACTTCTGTCGGAAGACCAGAAGCCAGCCTATATTGACGGCATTCGCGCCGAATATGCCAAGGTTGCCGATGCGCATGCGCGCAACGAACGCGAAAAGCAGCGCCTGCCGCTGTCGCGTGCGCGCGAAAACGCGCAGAAGGTGGATTGGACAGGCTATCAGCCGGTCAAGCCGCAATTCATCGGTACCAAGACATTCGAGGGCTACGATCTCGAAGAGCTGTCGCGCTATATCGACTGGACGCCTTTCTTCCAGACATGGGAGCTGAAGGGTCGTTTCCCAGCCATTCTCGAAGATGAGAAGCAGGGCGAGGCGGCGCGCCATCTCTATGCCGATGCGCAGGCCATGCTGAAGAAGATCATCGAGGAAAAGTGGTTCCGACCGCGCGCGGTGATCGGCTTCTGGCCGGCCAATGCGGTGGGCGACGATATTCGTCTGTTCACCGATGAGAGCCGCACCTCGGAGCTCGAAACCTTCTACACGCTGCGTCAGCAGCTTTCCAAGCGCGATGGACGGCCCAATGTCGCACTGTCGGATTTCGTCGCGCCGAAGGACAGCGGCATTGCCGACTATGTCGGCGGCTTCGTGGTGACAGCGGGTATCGAGGAAGTGGCCATTGCCGAACGTTTCGAACGGGCCAATGACGACTATTCATCCATTCTGGTGAAGGCGCTGGCCGATCGTTTCGCGGAAGCCTTTGCCGAGCGCATGCACGAACGGGTGCGCAAGGAGTTCTGGGGCTATGCGCCGGATGAGCGCTTCAGCAGTGAGGACCTTGTTGGAGAGGCCTATGCCGGTATTCGCCCGGCACCTGGCTATCCGGCCCAGCCCGATCATACGGAGAAGGACACGCTCTTCCGCCTTCTGGATGCGACAAACCAGACGGGCGTGGTGCTGACGGAGAGCTATGCCATGTGGCCTGGTTCGTCTGTCTCCGGTCTCTATATAGGCCATCCCGAGAGCTATTACTTTGGCGTTGCCAAGGTGGAGCGGGATCAGGTTGAGGATTATGCTCGGCGCAAGGGCATGCCCGTGAAGGATATTGAGCGCTGGCTTGGGCCAGTGCTGAATTATGTGCCGGTGGATGCGGCGAAGGATGTTGAGACGGCCGCTTGAGCCGGGGGCGGGCTGTCTGCGTGCTTCGTGTTCGCGGCGGCACCCCCCTCTGTCCTGCCGGACATCTCCCCCTCAAGGGGGGAGATCGGGTGGGGCGACCGCTCGGGCATCTCTAATGTTGCGGACGGATTGACGAGCTACCTCCTTGCTGATCTCCCCACTTGAGGGGGAGATGCCCGGCAGGGCAGAGGGGGGTAACGGTCCCGCAATCGCTTACATCGAAAAGAAAGAGGGGCCCCGCAGCCCCTCCAAAACCACAAACGGGAAAACCCTCACAGCCTTCCGCGCCAGCTATTCCTCACATCAATAGACGACGACGCCGCGGATGCTTTCGCCCTTGTGCATCAGGTCGAAGCCCTTGTTGATGTCTTCAAGCGGCATGGTGTGGGTGATCATCGGGTCGATCTGGATCTTTCCTTCCATGTACCAGTCGACGATCTTTGGAACATCGGTGCGGCCGCGAGCGCCGCCGAAGGCCGTGCCCATCCAGTTGCGGCCGGTGACCAGCTGGAAGGGGCGGGTGGAGATTTCCTGGCCGGCGCCTGCGACGCCGATGATGACCGATTTGCCCCAGCCGCGATGCGAGGCTTCGAGCGCCTGGCGCATGACCTTGGTGTTGCCGGTGCAGTCGAAGGTGTAATCGGCGCCGCCGATCAGGTCGCCATTGCGCTTCGTCATGTTGACGAGGTGGGGCACGATATCATCACCAACATCCTTCGGATTGACGAAGTGCGTCATGCCGAATTTTTCGCCCCAGGCCTTGCGATCATTGTTGATGTCGACGCCGATGATCATGTCCGCGCCGGCAAGACGTAGGCCCTGAAGCACGTTGAGGCCGATGCCGCCGAGACCGAAGACGATCGCCGTCGAGCCGATCTCGACCTTGGCCGTATTGATGACCGCGCCGATGCCGGTCGTCACGCCGCAGCCGATGTAGCAGACCTTGTCGAAGGGCGCGTCCGGGTTGATCTTGGCAACGGCAATTTCCGGCAAAACCGTGTAATTGGCGAAGGTGGAGCAGCCCATATAGTGATGGATCTTGTCCTTGCCGATGGAGAAGCGGCTGGTGCCGTCCGGCATCACGCCCTGGCCCTGGGTGGAGCGGATGGCGGTGCAGAGGTTGGTCTTGCGCGAGGTGCAGGAATAGCATTCGCGGCATTCCGGCGTGTAGAGCGGAATGACGTGGTCACCCTTCTTGACCGAGGTGACGCCGGGGCCGACGTCAACGACGATACCGGCACCTTCATGGCCGAGGATCGCGGGAAAGAGACCTTCCGGATCGGCACCGGAGAGGGTGAAATCGTCCGTATGGCAGATGCCGGTCGCCTTGACCTCGATCAGCACCTCACCGGCGCGCGGGCCTTCCAGCTGAACGGTCATAACTTCCAATGGCTTGCCTGCCTGAACGGCGACTGCGGCGCGAACGTCCATCGTCTCGTCTCCTTCGTGTTTTTGTCATTCGTGGAAGCACTTTTTGCCCGACGCGGGCCTCATGAACAAGTGCAGTTGCGGCAATTCCTCAAACTTCCGCGACCTCTGTCATCTTGAGGCGGCGGGCGCTCAGCCTTTCGCGCCAGATAATGAAGAGGCCGGATGCCACGATGATGACGATGCCGAGCCATTTGGACGGCGTCGGGAAATCGGAAAACAGCAGATATCCCAGAATGGTGGCGGAGATGATCTCGAAATACTGAAAGGGGGCAAGCAGCGACACCGGCGCAAGCCGAAAGGCCTTGACCACGAGAAGATGCATGTAGCCGGAAATCGAGCCGAGAAGGATCAGGAGAACGAGCCCATGATTCCAGCCGGGCAGGGACATTTCGAAGTTGGCGTCTCCGAAACCGGTGCCGATCAACAGGGCGCCGCCCATGAAGATCGTTCCGGCGATGCCAGCCATGGTCTGCATCACCAGCGGGCTGTCGCCGTCGCCGATCGCACGGTTGAGGAAGAGATAGAGAGTGAAGAGGAAGGCGCAGGCGACCGGCAGAAGCGAGGTGAGGCCAAAGAGCTCGAAGCTGGGCTGGATGACGATCATCGCGCCGATGAAACCCACGGCAATGGCGCTCCAGCGCATCCAGCCGACCCGCTCGCCCAGAAACAGCGCCGACATGATGGTGAGCAGGAAGGGCTCGACGAAATAGATGGCGAAGACATCGGCAAGCGGCATGTATTTGACGGCGGCGAAAAATGTCAGGCTCGCGGCCGCATGCAGGACGCCACGCAGCAGGTTGAGCCAGGGGCGCTTGGCATGGATCAGCGACTTCGGCGACATGACGAGCAGCAGCGGCAGGGTGCAGACCAGCTGAAAGAAGAAGCGATAGAAGGTGACCTGGCCGGGAGACATGCCGGCATGGGCCATATATTTCGCAATCGCATCCATCACCGGCAGCACGATCATGCAGGCCGCCATGATGAGCATGCCGCGGACCGGCTGGCTGACACTGTGCGAAGAGGACATGGGAGATTTCCGCATTTCGGGATGGGATGGTCGCGGCAGATTAGAGGATTCTTTGGCGGTTGAAAGCGCGTTCTCGCCTTTCACTTGCCCAACCACGCCGCCATCACGTCGCTTTTCAAGCCGTCACGCAATTTCCATGGTGTCTTTATCGTCGAGCGGTTATAGCGGGCAAAAGACATCCGATGCTTGGAATGGAGATATCAGTGGAACGCACCTGTCTTGCCGTCATTCTCGCCGCCGGTGAAAGCACACGCATGAAATCCTCCATGTCGAAGGTTTTGCATCCGGTTGCTGGTCGCCCGATGATTGCGCATGTGATGCAGGCGGTTTCCGGTGCGGGCGTGAGTGCCGCCGCTCTCGTCGTAGGTCGTGATGCGGACAAAGTGGCGGATGCCGCGCGGGTGGCGGGTGTTTCCGTCGAGCCTTACTTGCAGAAAGAACGGCTTGGCACGGGCAACGCCGTGCTCGCGGCGCGCGACGCCATCGAGAAAGGCTTTGACGATATTCTGATTGCCTATGGCGACGTACCGCTTCTGACGGCGGAGACGCTGAACCGGGCGCGCCAGGCGCTGACCGACAATGTCGATGTCGTCGTCATCGGGTTTCATACAGACAAACCAACGGGTTACGGGCGTCTTCTGGTGCAGGATGGTGAGCTGGTCGCCATCCGCGAGGAGAAGGATGCGAGCGACGACGAGCGCAAGGTCACATGGTGCAATAGCGGCTTGATGGCGATCAATGGTCGCCGGGCGCTGGATCTGCTCGACCGCATCGGCAACAACAATGCCAAGGGCGAGTATTATCTGACCGACATCGTCGAGATCGCCCGCGCCCAGGGCGGCAGGGCTGTGGCCGTCGATGCCCCCGAAACGGAAATGACCGGCTGCAACAACCGCGCCGAACTCGCCATCATCGAAAGGCTCTGGCAGGAGCGGGCGCGTCATCAGTTGATGATCGACGGCGTCTCGATGATCGCGCCGGAAACCGTTTTTCTGTCCTGGGATACCAAGATCGGTCAGGACGCTCTGATCGAGCCGAATGTCGTCATAGGTCCCGGCGTCACCATCGAATCGGGTGCGATCATCCACGCCTTCTCGCATCTGGAAGGCGCGCATGTCAGCGCCGGGGCAACCGTTGGTCCCTATGCGCGGCTTCGTCCGGGCGCCAATCTGGCGGCGAAATCCAAGGTCGGCAATTTCTGCGAAATCAAGAAGGCCGAGATCGGCGAGGGTGCCAAGGTCAATCACCTAACCTATATCGGAGATGCGTTCGTCGGCGCAGGCAGCAATATCGGCGCGGGTACGATTACCTGCAATTATGACGGTATCAGCAAGCACGAAACGCGGATCGGCAGAAACGCCTTCATCGGCTCCAACTCAGCGCTCGTGGCACCCGTAACCATTGGTGATGATGCTTACGTCGCCTCCGGTAGTGTGATTACAGACGACGTTCCGGGCGATGCGCTGGCCTTCGGTCGGGCACGCCAAGAGGTCAAGGAAGGCCGCGCCAGTGTGCTTCGCGCTCGCGCCCAGGCGATCAAGGATGCCAAGAAGAAACCGGCGTAACCTTCTGACAAAGGTAACGAATAGACATTGAAAGTGACCGCGGTTGCGATTGCGGTTTTTGCGGAAATCGCTACGACTTCCGCCATTGAAAAAGCATCCGTCAGGAGACCTGACTCGGTTTTCGGATCATCGGATGCTCACCAAAAAATCTTGGAGACCTGTATGTGCGGCATCGTCGGAATTGTTGGAACGCAACCGGTTGCGGAGCGCCTTGTGGATGCGCTGAAGCGGCTGGAATATCGGGGCTATGACTCCGCAGGCGTTGCAACGATCCATGATGGCGCAATGGACCGCCGCCGCGCCGAGGGCAAGCTCTTCAATCTGGAGAAGAAGCTCTTCGAAGAGCCGCTTCCCGGCATCACCGGCATCGCGCACACCCGCTGGGCAACGCACGGGGTTCCGAACGAAACCAATGCCCATCCGCATTTCGTCGATGGCGTCGCCGTCGTTCATAACGGCATCATCGAGAATTTCTCCGAGCTGCGGGAGGAGTTGAAGGCTGAGGGCGCGACCTTCACCACCCAGACCGATACGGAAGTGGTGGCGCAGCTGCTCGCCAAGTTCACCCGTGAGGGACTGTCGCACCGCGATGCGATGCTGATGATGCTGAACCGCGTGACCGGCGCCTTTGCGTTGGTGGTGATGTTCCAGGACGAGCCGGGCACGCTGCTTTCCGCCCGTTCCGGTCCGCCGCTTGCCGTCGGCCATGGACGCGGTGAGATGTTCCTTGGGTCGGATGCGATCGCGCTTTCGCCTTTCACCAACGAGATCACCTATCTGGTGGATGGCGATTGCGCCATCATCACCGCGGCCGGTGCCGAGATCATCGATTTTTCCGGCAAGCCGGTGCAGCGCCAGCGGCAGATTTCCCAGGCGACGGCCTATGTGGTGGACAAGGGCAACCATCGCCACTTCATGGAAAAGGAAATCTACGAGCAGCCGGAAGTCATTTCCCATGCGCTCAGCCATTATGTGGATTTTGCCGACAAGCGGGTGAAGGATGTCGATCCGGCGATCGATTTCTCCAAGCTCACCGGGCTGGCGATTTCCGCTTGCGGAACGGCCTATCTGTCCGGCCTGATCGGCAAATACTGGTTCGAGCGTTATGCGCGCCTGCCTGTGGAGATCGATGTGGCGTCCGAATTCCGCTACCGCGAAATGCCGTTGTTGCCGACGCAGGCCGCCCTCTTCATCTCCCAGTCCGGTGAGACGGCGGATACGCTCGCCTCTCTGCGCTACTGCAAGGAGAACGATCTGAAGATCGGCGCGGTCGTCAATGTGCGCGAATCGACCATTGCGCGTGAATCCGATGCGATCTTCCCCATTTTGGCCGGCCCTGAAATCGGCGTTGCCTCCACCAAAGCCTTCACCTGCCAGCTTGCCGTTTTGGCTTCGCTGGCGATCGCAGCCGGTAAGGCGCGTGGCACGCTGACGGCAGAGCAGGAAACCGAGCTTGTCCGTCATCTGATCGAGATGCCGCGAGTGATGAGCGAAGTGCTGAACGCTATCCAGCCGCAGATCGAAACCCTGTCGCGCGATCTCTCGCGTTTCAAGGACGTGCTTTATCTCGGCCGCGGCACATCCTTCCCGCTGGCGCTGGAAGGCGCGCTAAAGCTCAAGGAAATTTCCTATATTCACGCGGAAGGCTATGCCGCAGGCGAGTTGAAGCATGGGCCGATCGCGCTGATCGACGAGAACATGCCGGTCATCGTCATCGCGCCGCATGACCGCTTCTTCGAGAAGACCGTATCGAACATGCAGGAGGTGGCAGCCCGCGGTGGGCGCATCATCTTTATCACCGATGCGAAGGGGGCCGCGGCCTCGTCGCTGGAAACAATGGCGACTATCGTGCTGCCGACCGTCGATGAACTCATTGCGCCGATGGTCTTTTCGCTGCCGATCCAGCTGCTTGCCTACCACACGGCCGTCTTCATGGGCACGGATGTGGACCAGCCGCGCAACCTGGCAAAGTCGGTCACGGTGGAATGATGATCCGTCCGGGACAGGTCGGCGATCTCGACGCAATCGGCGTCGTGACGCAGGCGGCGTTCCGGGATGTTCCCCATAGTGACCATAATGAGCACCTCATCATCGAGCGCTTGCGGCGGGCCGGTGCGCTCGCTGTTTCGCTTGTGGCGGAGGAGGACGGGGCGATCACAGGCCATATCGGCTTTTCGCCTGTCGGACTTTCTGGAAGCAGTGACATCTGGTTCGGCCTTGGTCCGCTTTCCGTGTTGCCGGAAGGGCAGGGGCGGGGTGTCGGTTCGGCGCTCGTTCATCGCGGCCTCGACGCGTTGCGCCAGCTGAATGCCAGCGGGTGCGTCGTCATGGGCGATCCTGCCTATTACCGTCGCTTCGGCTTTCGCCACGATGAGCGACTGAAGGCCGAGGGCATTGATGACGAATATTTCATGATCCTGCCCTTGCAGGGCGGAACGCCGTCCGGCATTGTCCGTTATCATCAGGCATTCTTCGGTGACATCGCCTAGAGCATTCCGGTGATAACGGGACCACCTTCAATGCTCTCGGTCTCTGTTTTACCGCATTGTCCGACGCCAAAGCGATCACGCTTCGGCTGGAGATGCTCCAACATTCAGTGAGTTGATGACGGATCACCCAATCAGAATTTCCTTTGCGACACGCCTGCGTAACAGCTTTCTGACCGGCGTTCTCATTCTGGCGCCCGTCACGATCACGATGTGGCTGGTCTGGACCTTTCTGCAATGGGCCGATAGCTGGGTGAAGCCGTATATTCCGACGCGTTACGATCCGGAAGAATATTTCAACGTCGCCATTCCCGGTTTTGGCCTGCTGATTGCCGTGATCGGCATCACCGTCATCGGCTTTCTCGGCAACAATCTGATCGGCAAATGGATCGTCGGCGTCGGCGAATCCATCCTAAACCGCATGCCGCTGGTGCGGCCGATCTACAAGAGCATCAAGCAGCTGTTTGAATCGGTGCTGAAGGAGCATTCCAATTCCTTCAAGCGCGTCGGCATGATCGAGTTTCCGTCACCCGGCACCTGGGCCATGGTCTTCGTCGCATCCGAGGCCAAGGGCGAGCTTGCCTTCCGCTTCAATGAGTTAGGCCAGGAAATGGTGGCGGTGTTCCTGCCGCCAACGCCGGTTCCGACGGCGGGCTTCCTGCTGTTTGTGCCGAAGGACAAGATCATCATGCTCGACATGTCGCCGGAGGATGCCGCGAAGCTTTTGATTTCCGGCGGTCTGGTCGCCCCCGATTTCGAGCCGCCCAAGGCTCTCGCGCCCGTCTGAAACTGCCTGAACCCGTGGCTGGATCGAATCACGACTTTCCCTCAATGTTGTTTCGAACATTGGGGGAAACATATGCGCTTTATTCGAAACGGGGTTATTCCGGTCTTCTCGACGATCATCTTCGCCTTCTTCGGTCTCCTGCTGACCGGATTGCCGGGATACAATATCGTGACGACGCTTGACGGACAGCCTATCGCCGGTGCCCCGACACCTGCGCAGGTCGATGCGATGATTTCGCAAGGAAAGAGGATGGATAGCCACGTCGATTTCTATGGCGTCGTGCTGCCCGGCGAGCCTTTGTTCTGGACGATCGGGATCATTCTGGTGGCAGCGTTCATCGGCTACAAGCTCGGCTCGGCTTTCAAGATTCCGGCTGCCGGATGATTGGTGGGGAAGGGCGCCACGCGCGCCGCTTCCCCTTTTTGTCGTGTTTTTAAAGCGGGTCGCGATCTTTTAGATTCGCTCCATACGCTTTAAGTCCTTGTTTTGTCGCATGTCGTGATCGCAAAACTGGTGACCACTTTTGCGCGGACCAAGCTTTAGCGCCCCTTAAGCGTCGCCAGTTCTTCCACGCCCACATGGCTCTCCACGGCGCTGCCGCGAAGGTGAAGATAAAGCCCGATGAAGAAGGCGAGCACTGCGATGAAGACCAGGTACCAGGCATGCGCCATAGGATTGATCGCAAGTGCTGAACTGACCGCAATTGGCGTCAAGCCGCCGAAGACGGCGTAGGAGACGTTATAGGCGAAGGAGAGGCCTGAGAAACGGACCGATGCCGGGAAGGCGCGGACCATTACATAGGGCACCGCACCCGCCATACCGACGGAGAGACCCATCACCGCATAAAGCGCAAACATGGTGGTGAGCGACGTTCCGGCATAGCTGTAAAAGGTGAAGGTGGCGACGCCGAAGAAGATGCTGGCGCCCATGAAGAAGATGCCGCTGCCGATACGGTCGATCAGCGCGCCGGCGATGATCACACCGAATATCAGGAACAGTGTGCCGAAGCTCGTGCCTGCCAGTGCCTGCGTTGGTGTGTAGCCGTAGAGCTTCTGCAGGAAGGTTGCCGTCATCAGCGTCGTGACGACGATGGCCGCGGACAGCACCCAGGTCAGCAGCGCCGAGACCACGACACCGCGCATATGGTTCTTCAGGACGAGGCTGAGCGGCAGCTTGTCCGAGAGCGATTTGGAGTTCTTCATCTGCGTGAAGATCGGCGTTTCTTCCAGCCAGCGGCGCAGATAGACGGCGATCAGGCCGAAGATACCGCCGATGAGGAAGGGGATGCGCCAGGCATAGCCGGACACGTCTTCCGGCGTGAAGATGGTGTTGATGGCAAAGGCGATGAGCGAGCCGAGCATGATGCCAAAGGAGAGGCCCGAGGTCAGTAGACCACAGGCAAGGCCGACGTAGCGGAAGGGAACGTGCTCAGACACGAAGGTCCAGGCACCGGGAACCTCGCCGCCGATGGCCGCACCCTGGAGCATGCGCAGCACGATGAGCAGGATCGGGGCTGCAACGCCGATCGTCGCATAGGTCGGCATCAACGCCATCCCGAGCGTGGAGAGCGCCATCAGCAGGATCGAGAAGGCGAAGACGCGCTTGCGGCCATAACGGTCGCCATAATGCGCAAGAATGATGCCGCCGATGGGACGGACCAGATAGCCGGCAGCGAAGATGCCGAAGGTCTGGATCATCACCAGCCAGTCGGGCATGTCCGGCGGGAAGAAGAGGTGGCCGATCACGGTCGCGAAGAAGACGAAGATGATGAAGTCGTAGAATTCCAGTGCGCCGCCGAGGGCGGAGAGGCCAAGCGTTCTGTAATCCTGCGCATTCAGCGCGCGGGCGGGAACCGGGGTCGTGGTGGGAGACATGAGCGGTTTCTTCTTTCAGGGATCGTTCCCTGTGCCATGCGGTATAGCCGCCGCTAATTCAAGTCTTTTGTCGGCAGATGTCACAGGCTCTTTTAACGCGCGTCGTAATCTTCTGGATTCACTCCTCGCGCTTCAGTTGGTCCCTTTACCGCGTGTCGTTATCGCAAAACCGATGCACACTTCTGCGTGGACCATGCTTTAGTTGATCCTGCACAGGATGGCGGTCGTATCGTCCGATTGTTTAAGGCGCGGGTATCTCAAGCCTTCTGGATCGATCTCCCGCTCCAATTGGCGAAGCTCCTTGATCAAGCTCGGCAAACCCGCGGTCACGGCGCGGCGCATGAGGGCGCCCGGCGTGTATTGCCCGTAAAGGCTGACAAGATCGGCCAGCCCATCGGAGCAGATGATGGCCGTCGCGCCGCCGGCGATGTCGATCGTCGCGGTGGCAATGTGGTCAGCCGTTTCAGGAACGAGGCTCAAGGACCAGACGGTGCCGTCCGCCATATTCTGTCTTTCGCGGTTTCGCCGAAGATCGGCGAGCGTCTTTGGATCGCTGGTTGCCATGCCGGCTGCACCGATGCCACCGAGACGCGCGACATGGGCACGGGCGGCGGCCTGCTCTCGCTCGAAGGCGTCGGGTAGCGCCATCAGGTTTTGCTCGCGGCCATCATCGTGAAGAATATAGGCGACGCTATCGCCGAGGCCTGCAAATTGCAGCCCGTTTTGCGTGACGCGCAAGCCTGCGAGTGCCGCGACCGGCCAGGCGTAGCGCGGCTGATCGCCGGCCAAGGCCTCGAAGCTGATCCTGGCATCTTGCGAGATGCGGCGAATGATGTCTGCGAAATCAGCCTCAGGCGTAACCTCGCTCATCAGGCGCTTGGCCGCGAACTCGGCAATCCATGCGGCATCGGAGCCGAAACCCGTCATGAACTGCTGGTCGCCGAGGCCGGTTGCGCCATCGACGACGAATGCGCTGGAAGCATTCCACGCCAAACGATCTTCGTTGGCGCGCTCTGGCTTGCCGGGATCGCTGATGCTGTCGATGACGTCAATCTGCATGGGTCTCACTCGAAGCGGTTGATGATGCTGATGCCGCTGTCCTTGAAGCTGTCCATCGCGGGCAGCGCGGTGACGGCATCGGTGAGCGAAATATGTTTGCCGATAAGCTTTTGCGGCGAGAGCTTGCCGGCGCGGATCATCGCCAGCATATCGTCATAGCGCCAGGCCTGCATGCCGTGGCTACCATAGATTTCGAGCTCATGGGCGATCACACGGGCCATCGGGATCTGCGGCATGGAATGATCGGCGAGCATCAGGCCCACTTGAACGTGGCGACCTCGGCGGCGGAGATTGCTGATGGAGTTGCAACAGGTTTGCGGATGTCCGAGCGCATCGACGGAGACATGCGCGCCGCCGCCGGTCGCATCGCGCACGGCTTCGGTCACATCGGCAACATTGCGGCTGTTGATGGTGACGGTGGCGCCGAGTTCCTTTGCCAGCGCCAGCTTGTCATCGGCAATATCGATCGCGACGATCTGCGCGCCGAGACCGGCGCCAATCATGATGGCGGAAAGGCCCACACCGCCGCAGCCGTGAACCGCGAGCCACTCGCCACCCTTCAGGCGACCTTGATCGACAACGGCGCGGAAGGAGGTGGCAAAACGGCAGCCGAGGCTTGCCGCCGTGTCGAAGGTCATCTCATCCGGCATATGGACGAGATTCTGATCGGCGTAATCGATCGCGACATATTCGGCGAAGGAGCCCCAATGGGTAAAGCCCGGCTGAAACTGCGTTTCGCAGACCTGCTGGTTGCCCGAGCGGCACTCCTGGCAGTGGCCGCAGCCGGAGACGAAGGGAACGGTGACGCGGTCACCGACCTTGAAGCGCATGACATTCTTGCCAACGGCGGAAATCACGCCTGCGAATTCGTGACCCGGCACATGGGGCAGGTGGATGTCGCTGTCGTGACCCATCCAGCCGTGCCAGTCGCTGCGGCACAGACCGGTTGCCTTGACTGAAATCACCACGCCGCCCGGCGTGGGTTCAGGGTCCGGCAGGCTCGCAATTTTCGGAGCTTCGCCAAACCGTTCGTAGAATAATGCGCGCATAGGTGCCTCCTGATCTGGCCCGGAGTTACCCGGTTTTTCGGCCCCGAAACAGTGCGCTACTCTGCTACAATCATCAAATCTTCTGATGCAAAGTGCAGCGTGATCCGCTCGCCAATGGCAGGTGGCGCCGTGCCGGGATCGTTGAACATGTCGAAGGAAAGCACGCTGCCGCCGACATCAATACGGGTTCGGATGACCGAGCCGAGGAAGTGGCTTGAGGTAACGACGCCGGAAATGGCGACATCGCCCTTGGCGCTTTCTGCAAGTGATCCCGCTTCCGGACGAAGCGCAACGGTGACCTTCTCACCATTGGCTTTTGCAAGCGGTTTTTGCAGCGATACTTTCTGATCGCCGATCAGAACCGTGCTCGTCGTTGCGTCGACAACGGTGGCATCGATCAGGTTCAGCGTGCCGACAAAGGAGGCGACGAAGCGAGTGGCAGGGTTGTTGTAGATCTCGAAGGGTGAGCCGATCTGGTCTGCGCGGCCGGCATTCATCACTACGATGCGGTCGGAAATCGACAGGGCTTCTTCCTGGTCATGGGTGACGAAGATGGTGGTGATGCCAAGTTTGCGCTGGATCTGACGGATTTCTTCGCGAAGCGACACACGGATCTTGGCGTCGAGGGCGGAAAGCGGTTCGTCGAGAAGCAGGACCTCCGGCTTTGGCGCCAGTGCGCGGGCCAGCGCAACGCGCTGCTGCTGACCACCGGACATCTGGAAGGGATAACGGTCTGCCAGATGTTCAAGATGGATGAGCGCCAGCATTTCCTTGACGCGCGCATCGATTTCCGACCTTGGCTTCCCCGCGACCTTGAGACCGAAGGCGACGTTTTCGCGGACATTCATGTTGGGAAACAGCGCATAGGCCTGGAACACCATACCGATATTGCGCTGATTGGGTCGAAGTGTCGTCTGGTCCTTGCCATTGATGACGATGGCGCCATCGCTTGGCGTCTCAAAGCCTGCGATCATGCGCAGGACCGTCGTCTTGCCGCAACCGGATGGGCCGAGGAAGGAAACGAATTCGCCCTTCTCGATGGCCATGTTGAAGTCATGCACGACCTGCACCGGACCAAAGGACTTCTTAATGTGCGTGAGTGTCAAAAAGCTCATGTAAAATCCTCAGGCCTTGGGAGGCGCGCCCTTCTGGTAGCGGGAGACGAGTTGGATGAGACCGAGGCAACCCCAGGTAATGCCGAAGGAGATGACGGCAAGGGCAGCGGGCTCGTAGGCTCTATTTGCGCCGAGAAGCTGCATATAGGGGCCGAAGGCCGGTCGGTTCAAAAGCGCTGCCATGGTGAATTCACCGATGACGATCGCAAAGGTCAGGAAGGCGCCAGAAAGAACAGCCACCAGCACGTTCGGCAAAATGATCCGGGCAAGAATGGTGGTCCAGCCAGCGCCGAGGCTCTGGGCTGCTTCGGTCAGCGTGCCGATATCGATGGTGCGCAGACCCGTATCGACGGCGCGGTACATGTAAGGCAGCGCGAGCGTCGTGTAACCGAACATCAACAGCAGGTTGGTGCCCGATGTCGTACCTGTCAGAGGCAGCCAGCTGGAGGTGTTGTAAAGGCGGATATAGCCGAAGACGATGACGATGGCGGGGATGACGAGAGGCAGCAGCGTGATGAATTCGATCACGGGGCGCAGTGTCGGCAGTTTCAGCCGCACCCAATAGGCGGTTGGCACCACCAGCAGCACGCCGAAGACGATGGTGACGAGCGCCATGATGACCGAGTAGGTGAAGGTCTCCTGAAAGCGCGGATCGCTCAAGACCACGGCATAGGCATCAAAGGAGTAGACGCCGCGCCGCATCTTCAGCGAGAAGTTGGTCATGCCGATCAGCGGCAGGGCAAAATAGAGGATGCCGAAGAGGAGGGCGCCCCAGGCAAAAATCCGCTTCATTTCAGCCACCTCTCACTGCGCGTGCGCATCCAGATGTACAGCGTGTTGGCGATACAGGTGACGATGATCATGCCGAAGGCCAGCGCATAGCCAAGATTGGGGTTGCCGAGAACGTCACCACGAATCTGGGCGAAGAGCAGGATCGGAACGATGTTGAGCGAGGAGCCGGTCAGCGCAATCGCGGTTGCGACGGCGCCGAAGGCGTTAGCGAAGAGGAGCGAGAAGGTGCCAAGGATTGACGGCAGCAGGATGGGAAACGCCACCATGCGCCAATACTGCCAGCCACTGGCGCCGAGAATTTCGGCCGCTTCGCGCCATTCGCGCTTCAAGCCGTCGAGGGCCGGGGTGATGATGAGGATCATCAGGGGGATCTGAAAGAACAGATAGGTGATCGTCAGGCCCCAAAAGGACAGAATGTTGAAGCCCATCACGCGCAGGTCGATGCCGAGCTGTGTCTTGAGGAACAGCGTGACGAGTCCGACCGGGCCGAGGGTGGCGATGAAGGCGAAGGCCAGGGGAACGCCTGCAAATTGCGAGGCGACACCGGAAAAGGTCAAAAGCGGCGCGCGGATTTTCTGCGGCAAACCGCCCAGCACGACGGCGGAGGCCACGGCAAAACCAATCAGACAGCCAAGCGCTGCCGAGGCAACGCTGATCTTGATCGATATCCAGTAGGCCGCGAGAATGGAGGGCGTGAAAAGCCCGATGATGTTGTCAAAGGTGAAGCTGCCGTCCGGGCTCTGAAACGCGCCGATGACGATCTTCATCGTCGGCATGATCAGGAAAAGCAGGACAAAAATAGCGAAAGGCAAAATGCCGAGCCATTCGAGCTTCGGCCGATAGCGCCGTTTCACCGGCAGTGCTGTGCCAGTATCTGCTGATGACATGCTGTCCCCAATGCCGCGATCATCGCGGTCTCGTTCTTTATGTGCAGCAGGCCGCCCCGGAGTTTTCATGCCGGGGCAGCCATTGGTCTTTACGTCTTACTTGACGTTCGCGCCGACAACCTTGTCCCAGCCGCCGGTAACCGCTGCCTTGTTGGCATCGACATCGTCCAGGGTCGGGAAGGTGGCCTTTTCATAGGCTGCCGGAGGCGGCAGGGCGTCGAGAAGGTCCTTCGGGATCTTGTTGGCCTTGGCAAGCGCGTTGAAGCGGATCGGGTGGCAGAAGCCCTTCAGCCAGCCGAGCTGACCGTCGTCGGAATAGAGGTGCTCCATCCACAGCTTCGCAGCATTCGGATGCGGTGCATAGGCGGAGATGCCCTGCACGTAGACGCCAGCCAGGACGCCCTTTTCAGGAACGACGACTTCGGTCGGCGGGTTGCCGTTGAGGGTCTTTGCCCAGCCGAGAGCGTTGTAGTCCCAGGCAATCACGATCGGGGTCGCACCCTGCGCCAGCGTACCGGCCTTGCCGATGACGGGAACGAAGTTGCCAGCCTTGTTGAGGTCGGCGAAGTACTTCAGACCGGCTTCACCAGCTTCTTTGCCGTCCTTGGCGCCAGTGGAGAGACCAGCGGCGAGAACGCCGAGGATCGCCTGGTTGGAGGCGCGTGGGTCACCAGCAAGCGCAACCTGGCCGGCATATTCCGGCTTCAGAAGATCAGACCAGTCCTTCGGCGAATTGCTGACGAGGTCCTTGTTCACGAAGAAGGACATAACGCCGTAATAGTCGCCGTACCAGTAGCCTTCGGCATCCTTGACGTTGTCTGGAATTTCATCCCAGGTGGAGACCTTGTAAGGCTGCAGAAGGCCTTCCTTCTTTGCCTGCGGACCGAAGGCCAGACCAACGTCGATCACGTCAGGTGCCTGTGGGCCCTTGTTGTCCTTGTTGGCCTTGATGGCTTCGATTTCGTCGGCCGAGCCCGCGTCTGGGTTCAGCTCGTTCACCTGAATTTCCGGGTACTTAGCCTTGAAAGACGCGATGACGTCGCCGTATCCACACCAGTCGTGCGGCAGGGCGATGGTCGTCAGCATGCCTTCTTTCTTGGCAGCTGCGATGAGTTCTTCGCTTGGTGCTGCCGTGGCGATTGCCGTGGTGGCAAGCACGATTGCGGTGGTAAGCGAAAGCAGTCGGCGGCTGTGCGAGATCACTTTGGTTCTCCTCTTCGTGTCTCATGCGTCGGCGGACGCTGTACGTGGCTTGCATGAATGTTATGTGACGGTTGTAAGGGTGCTCATCGCGGTCACGCTAGCCCCGTTTGGGCCTCCCTGCCATCATTACGTCACTTTTTTGTCATGTTGCGGTGTGTGCGACATTTGTCGTTCTGCTTGCGTCTTCTCCCTTTTGTCCTTTTAGTCGGTTTCGATCGTCCGGCTAGTCACCCTCGATCGGGTTTTCTGAACAGGCGTGTCTGTTCGAAAAGGCCTTCAAGCGCGTTCATGCGCTGGCGGGTCTCGTCCCATCCATTGCTCTGCACCGCCTCGATCAAAGCTTCGACGACGAAGAGGGTGACGACCGAGCTGTCCCATGCCGATGGCGCCTCGATCTTCACCCGGAAGGTGTGTTTGGCAAAGCGGGAGACAGGCGATGTCCACTGGTCGGTGAACAGAAGAATGCTGACATCGTTGTCATGCGCCACCTGGGCGAGCGTCACCATATCCTGCTCATAGCGACGGATATCGAAGATCACCAACACGTCGCCAGCGCTCATGTTCAGCATATATTGCGGCCATGAGCTGGAGTTGGATGACATCAATGCCGTCTTCGGGCGGATGACCTGCATATGGGTGAAAAAATACTCCGCAATCGCACCGGTGATGCGCCCGCCGACGAAATAGATGCCGCGCTTTCTGTCCGAGAGAAGTGCAGCAGCATTGTCGAAATCGGCCGTATCCAGATCGCTCAGCGTGTCGCGCAGATTGTTGGTGATGGCAGCGGCGAAGCGGTTGAGGATATGCAAGCCCGGCGCGTTGCTCGCCCATCTGTCATGCTTGGCAATCGGGTTGGAAATGGTCGCTTCGAGCTCCTGGTGAAGACTTGCCTGAAACTCGGGGTAACCCTTGTAGCCAAGCTTTTGCACCATGCGGGCAACGGTTGGAGTGGAGACGCCAGCATTTTCCGCGACAGTTGTGATGCTGCCGAGGCCGGACACGGGGTAATTCGCGAGCAGGCTCTCCGCGAGCTGCCTTTCGGCGCGCGTCAAACCCTCATAGTGGGTCTGGATGACCTCCGACACCGTCGCAGACGACGTGTTGCTCAAATTCTTCCCCTTTTCCGGTTTTCTCACCGGGTTTTGCGCAAGATTAAGATACGCAGTTGCGGCGGAGTCAATCGGAAAAATGAAGAGAAAATTTCAAAAATCCATTTGACACTTGCGGATATGTGAAGAATTCTCTTCGCGTCGTTGGGGAACGGCAAAACCAGATGGGGTACGACCATGACGGTTCGTTCGCAATTTTTCCACGCCGACGAAGGTGACGCAGTCGCGGTGGAAAACGAAACGGGGAAAAGCCGGGTGCTGCTCGTCTGCGAGCACGCCTCGAAAACGCTTCCCGCCCGTTATGGCGATCTCGGTCTTGCCGAGAAAGTCTTGTCGAGCCATATCGCCTGGGACCCCGGCGCGCTTGCGGTCGCGCGTCTTCTTTCCGAGAAGCTCGATGCGACGCTCGTCTTTCAGCGGTTTTCGCGACTGATCTATGACTGCAATCGTCCGCCGGAATCGGCCTCCGCCATGCCGGTCGTAAGCGAGATCTATGACATTCCGGGCAACGCCGATCTGGATGAGGCCGAACGGTTTCTCCGGACTGCTGCCCTCTACGTCCCGTTCCATGAAGCCGTGTCCAGCCTCGTCGAAAAGCGGAAGATCCTCGGCATCGAGAGCGTCATCGTGACCATTCACAGTTTTACGCCGGTCTATCACGGGCGGGTGCGCGAGGTGGAAATCGGCATCTTGCATGACAGGGACTCGCGTCTGGCCGATGCGATGCTCGCCGACCGGGAAGCGGCCTCTTTCAAGGTTGAGCGCAATGAGCCCTACGGGCCGGAGGACGGCGTAACCCACACGCTTCGTCTGCACGCGCTGCCGGAGGGTCTGTTGAATGTGATGATCGAAGTTCGCAACGATCTCATCGCAGACGAGGCGGGACAGCGTGCCGCTGCCGACTATTTGGGTGAAAGCCTCGAAAGAGCGCTTGCCAGCATAGGAGACTAGACTTGGATGTCGGCAGGTTACCCTGCCGAAGATAATGTGCCGTGTGGTCCAGAACGCCAAAAATGGCGCACGCCAGACGGGATAGGGAACAGCAGATGCATGCGGCCGGTGGGAAGGTCCCGCCAGCCGAACTGGGGCAAAATCGGCCAATCCGGCTGACTGCCTGCTTTTTTCTTGATCAGGAGAGACAAGGCATGGACAGTTCATCATCCGGCGTCAGCTATAAAAAGGCAGACGCATCCTATTTCGAAAAGCGTGGACTATCGCGTTATGCGGGCGTCTGGTCGCTGTGGGCGCTCGGCGTCGGCGCCGTCATTTCCGGACATTTTTCCGGCTGGAATTTCGGCTTTGCGACCGGCGGCTGGGGCGGCATGCTGGTGGCGGGTATCATCATCGCCATCATGTATCTGGGCCTGACCTTTTCCATCGCGGAAATGAGCCCGGCGCTGCCGCACACCGGTGCGGCTTACTCTTTTGCGCGTACTGCGATGGGGCCCTGGGGCGGCTTCATTACCGGGCTTTGCGAAAATGTCGAATATGTTCTGACCCCTGCCGTCATCGTCACTTTCATTACGGCCTATGTGAATTCCATTCTCGGGCTCGATCCGGCCTATTCGCCGCTTCTGTGGGTGTTGTTCTACATCATCTTCCTGGCGCTCAACGTCTTCGGGCTTGAGCTGTCCTTCAAGGTGACATTGGTTATCACGCTGATTTCGCTCGGTGTTCTGGTGTTCTTCTGGATCAGCGCCATTCCCAATATCGATTTCTCCCGCTGGGCGCTGAATATCGGCGTCGGACCGGATGGCAAGGCGGTCGAACTGCCGGAGGGCAATGGCTCCTTCTTCCCGTTCGGCATTTCCGGCGTTCTGGCAACACTTCCATTTGCCGTCTGGCTGTTCCTGGCGATCGAACAGTTGCCGCTCGCAGCCGAAGAGTCGGTCGATCCCAAGCGCGACATGCCGAAGGGCATCATTCTCGGCATCATCACGTTGATGGTTTCCGCCTTCATGATCGTGCTGCTCAATCCATCGCTTCCGGGAGTCGGCGCATTCCACCTCAGTTCGGCGCTGGAGCCGCTGCTGGATGGCTTCAAGGCGGTCTATGGCGATAGCGGTGTGGTGCTGCTGGGTCTCGTGGCTTTGACCGGTCTGATCGCCAGCTTCCACACCATCCTTTATGCACAGGGGCGGCAGATCTATTCGCTCTCTCGCGCTGGCTATTTCCCGACCGCATTGTCCATCACCCATGCCAAGTTCAAGACACCGCATGTCGCCATGCTGACGGGTGCGATCGTCGGCTTGGGTGTCATGATGATCATCTGGTTCGCACTCGGTGCGGAGCAGGGCGGCAGCATCATCGGCAGCGTGTTGCTGAACATGGCCGTGTTCGGCGCGATGTTCTCCTACATCATGCAGGCGATCTCCTTCATTCTGCTGCGCAAGAACCTGCCGCATATCGAACGGCCATTCCGTTCGCCGCTTGGCGTTCCAGGTGCGGTGCTCACCATCATCATCGCCGTCGTGACATTGCTCTATCAGGTGCAGGACCCGAACTTCACCAAGGGTGTGTTGTGGGTGGCAATCTGGTTTGCCGTGGCGATCGCCTATTTCGCTGTCATCGGTCGCCACCGCCTGATCCTCTCGCCGGAGGAAGAGTTTGCGATGGAACACAAGCAAGCCGCACTCAACGCGTCTGCCGCGAAGGCTTGAAGATCAAAAAGAGAAGGGCGGCGCTGTTAGGGCCGCCCTTTGACAAAAACCAACATAGGGAACAACGAGATCATGACGACCTATACATTCGACGAGTTGAAGAAGGATGTCGCCGAAGGGCGCATCGACACGGTTCTGGCGTGCCTCGTGGATATGCAGGGTCGCCTGATGGGCAAGCGCTTCCAGGGGCAGTTCTTTGTCGAGAGTGCGTATGATGAAACGCATTGCTGCAACTATCTGCTCGCCACCGACATGGAGATGGAGACCGTTCCCGGTTATAGAGCCACGAGCTGGGAGAAAGGCTACGGTGACTACACGCTGAAGCCGGACATGGCGACGCTGCGGCGGGTGCCTTGGCTGGAAGGAACAGCGCTGGTTATCTGCGATGCCTATGATCATCACACCCATGCGGAAGTGCCGCATTCGCCGCGTGCGATGCTGAAAAGCCAGGTGGCCCGGCTCGAGGCCATGGGGCTGAAAGCCTATATGGCGAGCGAGCTTGAGTTCTTTCTCTTCGATCAGAGTTTCGAGTCGGTACGCGCCAGCGGCTATCGCAACCTCAATCCGGCCAGCGCCTACAATGAGGATTACCACATCTTCCAGACCACCAAGGAAGAGGAGGTGATGCGCGCCATCCGCAACGGTCTGCAAGGGGCCGGCATTCCGGTGGAAAACACCAAGGGCGAAGCGTCCGCCGGGCAGGAAGAAATCAACGTGCGCTATGCCGACGCACTGACCATGGCCGACCGCCATGCCATCATCAAGAATGCCACCAAGGAGATCGCCTGGTCCAAGGGCAAGTCCGTGACCTTCCTTGCCAAGTGGAACTATAGCGCCGCCGGCAGCTCCTCGCACATTCACCAGTCTCTCTGGAGCCTGGATGGCAAGACATCGAAGTTCTTCGATAAGGATGCTGATCACGGCATGTCTGAGATGATGAAGCATTATGTGGCGGGGCTTCTGGCGCATGCCAGCGAGATCACCTATTTCCTCGCGCCGTATATCAACTCCTACAAGCGTTACATGGCCGGCACATTTGCGCCGACCAAGGCAGTCTGGAGCATGGACAACCGCACGGCAGGCTACCGTCTGTGTGGCGATGGCACCAAGGGCATCCGCATCGAGTGCCGTGTGGGCGGCTCCGATCTCAATCCGCATCTTGCCATGGCAGCACTGCTTGCGGCCGGCATTGACGGCATCGAGAAGAAGATGGAACTTGAGCCGCAATTCGTCGGCGACGCCTATGGCGGCAAGGAGGTTCGGGAGATCCCGAAAACGCTTCGCGACGCCACGGATCACCTGAACGGTTCCGCCATGCTGCGCGGGGCTTTCGGGGATGACGTGATCGACCACTATGTGCGTGCCGCAAAGTGGGAACAGGAAGAATATGATCGCCGCGTGACCGACTGGGAAGTCGCGCGCGGTTTCGAAAGAGCATAACAGGCTAGGAACATATCATGGTCATGATCCAGAATATCTCGCCGATCGACGGCTCGGTCTATGCCGAACGGGAGGCGATGTCGCTGGATGCGGCGCGCGGCGCCGTGTTGAAGGCGCGGGCTGCGCAAAAAGCGTGGGCACGCCGCCCTTTGGAAGAACGCGTTCAACTGGTTTTGAAGGGCGTGGCGCGCCTCAACGAAATGGTGGATGAGGTGGTACCGGAACTCGCCCACATGATGGGCCGCCCGGTTCGCTATGGTGGGGAGTTCAAGGGCTTCAACGAACGCTCGAATTACGTCGCCTCGATTGCCGCCGATGCGCTCGCGCCGCTCGTTGTCGAGGATAGCGGCAATTTCGAACGCCGCATCGAGCGCGAAGCGCATGGCGTGGTCTTCGTCATCGCGCCGTGGAACTATCCCTATATGACGGCGATCAACACGGTGGCGCCAGCGCTGATGGCCGGCAACACGGTCGTCATCAAACATGCGGCGCAGACGCTTCTCGTCGGTGAGCGCATGGTGCGCGCTTTTGTGGAAGCAGGTGTTCCCGATGATGTGTTCGTCAATGTCTTCCTCGATCACCAGACGACGTCTGCCCTGATTGCCGAAGGGCTGTTCAACTTCGTCAATTTCACCGGATCGGTGGAAGGCGGGCGCGCCATCGAGCGCGCGGCGGCTGGCACCTTCACCGGTCTTGGACTGGAGCTCGGCGGCAAGGACCCAGGTTATGTGATGGAAGATGCCGACCTCGACGCTGCCGTCGATACGCTGATGGATGGTGCGACCTATAATTCCGGTCAGTGCTGCTGCGGCATCGAGCGTATCTATGTCAACGAAGCGCTCTACGACGCCTTTGTCGAAAAGTCCGTTGCCTGGGTTTCGAACTACAAGCTTGGCAACCCGCTGGAGCAGGAAACGACGCTTGGGCCGATGGCCAACAAGCGTTTCGCCAAGGTGGTGCGCCAGCAAGTGGCCGACGCTGTTGCGAAGGGCGCCAAGGCGCTCGTCGATCCGAAGCTCTTCGCCGCTGATGACGGCGAGAGCGCCTATGTCGCGCCGCAGGTGCTGATCGATGTCGATCACTCCATGGAGTTCATGACGGAAGAGACCTTTGGCCCAGCGGTCGGCATCATGAAGGTGAAGAATGACGAGGAAGCCATCCGGCTGATGAACGACAGCAGATACGGCCTGACCGCCTCGCTGTGGACCCAGGATGCCGGACGGGCAGGGCGCATCGGCCGCGAGATCGAAACGGGCACCGTCTTCATGAACCGTGCGGATTATCTCGATCCGGCGCTCTGCTGGACAGGCGTCAAGGAAACCGGACGCGGCGGTTCGCTCTCCGTCATCGGCTTCCAGAACCTGACTCGTCCAAAATCATACCATCTGAAGAAAGTCACGAAATGAACATCGTCGCAAACTGGAGCTATCCGACCCCCATCAAGCTCGGGCGTGGCCGCATCAAGGAACTGGCGGATGCCTGCAAGACGCTCGGCATCAAGAAGCCGCTTCTGGTGACGGATCGCGGTCTTGCCGGCATGGCGATCACCGGCCATGCGCTGGATATTCTTGACGAGGCTGGACTTGGCCGCGCGATCTTCTCCGACGTCGATCCGAACCCGAACGAGATCAATCTCGAGGCGGGTGTGAAGGCCTTCAAGGATGGCGGTCACGATGGCGTCGTGGCCTTCGGCGGCGGATCGGGTCTCGATCTCGGCAAGGCTGTCGCCTTCATGGCGGGGCAGACGCGGCCGGTCTGGGACTTTGAAGATGTCGGCGACTGGTGGACGCGTGCCAATTCCGATGGGATTGCACCGATCGTGGCGGTGCCGACGACGGCTGGAACGGGTTCTGAAGTGGGACGCGCCAGCGTCATTACCAACTCCAAGACCCATGTGAAGAAAATCATCTTCCATCCGAAATTCCTGCCGGGCGTCGTCATCTGCGATCCGGAACTGACCGTCGGCATGCCGAAGGTCATCACCGCGGGCACTGGAATGGATGCTTTTGCCCATTGCCTGGAAGCCTATTCGTCGCCTTTCTATCACCCGATGAGCCAGGGTATTGCCCTGGAAGGCATGCGGCTGATCAAGGAGTTCCTGCCTCGGGCTTACAAGGACGGCACGGATATCGAAGCGCGCACCAATATGATGACGGCAGCCGCCATGGGTGCTGTCTCCTTCCAAAAGGGTCTCGGCGCGATTCATTCGCTGTCGCATCCCATTGGTGCCGTCTACAACACCCATCACGGCATGACCAACGCTGTGGTGATGCCTGCCGTGCTGCGCTTCAACCGTCCGGCGATCGAAGACAAGATCGCGCGTGCGGCTGCCTATCTCGGGATCGAAAGTGGGTTCGATGGATTCTACGATTACGTGCTGGAGCTTCGCAAGGAGCTTGGCGTGCCTGAGAACCTCACGGCCATGGGCATCAAGCCGGATCGTATTGACGAGCTGACAGCTGAGGCGATCAAGGATCCAAGCTGCGGTGGTAACCCGGTCGAGATGACGCTGGAGAACACCAAGGCATTGTTCGAGGATTGTTTCTGATCGATGGAGGCGGCACGTCACGCGTCCCGCCTTGTCCATTTCCGGCCGATCCCAAAGTGCAGGCTCCATCCTCCAATATCGCCATATTCTTATAAACGCGCTATGATCCTTTCTCCACGGGAGGAAGGATCATGAGCAAGAATACGATCTGCATCTGGTACGACAAATACGCCGAGGCTGCGGCACGGTTCTATGCCGAGACTTTTCCGGACAGTTCGGTTGGCGCGGTTACGCGTGCGCCCGGCGATTATCCGAGTGGCAGCCAGGGTGACGTTCTGGTGGTGGAATTCACCGTCGCTGGCATCCCCTGCATCGGCCTGAATGGCGGCCCGACCTTCAAGCACAGCGAAGCGTTTTCCTTCCAAATATCAACCGAGGATCAGGCGGAGACCGACCGCTACTGGAACGCCATCGTTGGCAATGGCGGGCAGGAAAGCGAGTGCGGTTGGTGCAAGGACCGGTGGGGTATTTCCTGGCAGATCACGCCGCGCACGCTGCTCGAAGCGTTGGCTGCAGGCGGAGGGGAGGCCAAGCGTGCCTTCGCGGCGATGATGACGATGAAGAAAATCGATGTGGCGACGATCGAGGCTGCGCGCCGCGGCGACTGACCCTTGTCACCGGTATCGACCCAGGATGACGTCGTGCTGCTTCAGAGGTGTTTTCAATTTGTTAACCATATTGGTTAACACTCTATCAAGCACCATGCTTCGGTGCATTCCAGAGCATCGCATTACCAAGGCTCTGACATCTCGGGGTCACCATGACAGTCATCACATTCGCCAACACAAAGGGTGGGGCCGGCAAGACCACCGCGGTTCTTCTGCTCGCAACCGAACTGGCCCGCACAGGCCACCGCGTCACCGTTCTCGATGCCGACCCGCAGCTTTGGATTTCGCACTGGTTTGAAATCTCCGGCTCGATCAACAATCTCAGTGTCATATCAAACGTGACGATGGCCTCGCTGGAAGGCCATATTCGTGAGAACCGGTCCAACACCGACTGTTTCATCATCGATCTGCCTGGCACCAAAAGCCCGCTCTTGACGATGGCGCTCGGCATTTCAGATCATGTTCTGATCCCCGTGCAGGGTTCCGCCATGGACGCCCGCGGTGCAGCGGAGGTGCTTGACCATATGGCATTTCTCGACGCGAAGATGGGCCGAAAGATCGATCATTCCGTCGTGCTGACGCGCGTCAACGCCATGGTCAGCACGCGTGCGCTGCTTCAGGTGAAGATGCTGCTCGAAAGCCGCAACGTGCGTGTGCTCAACACACCGATTGCCGAACGTGCTGCCTTCCGCGACATCTTCGACCACGGCGGCACGATTGCCGCGCTGGACTGTCAGAAGGTCAGCAATGTCGACAAGGCGCTGGAGAATGTGCGCCTCTTCGCGGCCGAGGTGCTGGCTCTTCTCCCGGCACGTGTCGTTCGTTCTGGACGCGATTTCAGGTTCGGCCGCAGGGCTGCTTGATCGACAACTGCGATGCAAACCAGGGCGCTCACCGTCCTGGTTTGCCGTTCCGGGTTTCTTCCAGGCTTGATAGGCTTCGCCAGACGGTCAACGCCGATCGGAGGATGGGTTTGCGGTGCCCCTGTTATGATCGCTTCCACGACAACGGGGGTGCTCTGACTTACGCAACGTCCCTTTGCTGGGCTGCGAGATGATAGGGCTTCACCAGACAATCTGCGGGAATCCCCCATTCCTTATGAAGCTTATAGATCATGTCTACGGTCAGGGCGCGCTTCTTGTTCAGCACTTCAGATGCGCGAGAGCGGGAGCCGAAAAGCGCGGCGAGATCCGACTGTGTCCGGCCGGTCATCTCCATATGCGACCTTATTAACTCCACCGGTTCAGGCGCATCGATCGGGTAGTGCGTATCTTCATAGGCCTCTATGAGAGCCGCCAGAATATCGAAGCGTTCCCCTTCAGGCGTTCCCCGTTCCGGCGGATTATCGAAGTAGGGTGAGACCTCGGCAATGGCCCACGCGAGGTCATCATTGTTCCTGATGGCGCGAATGTTATCCATTACACTGTCTCCGGGTTGATCTTGTCATATTCCTTGTGGGTGCCGATGAATTTTATCAGGACCCGTTTATACGCATAAGCAACATGCACGATCAGTCGATATTTGTTTCCCGCGATGTCGAATATGATCCTGTTGTCCGAAACAAAATCGACCGTAGCGCCAAATGCGGCCTTTACATCCGAGGGGCCAGTCCAGTCAGCTTTGCTGACAATTGCATGCCACGTCCTCAGCGGAGTTTCAGCTCGGGAGTGTTGCTCCCAAAGGGCCTTCAACGTCGATTTGGCGATGATCTGCATGCATCACCATGTAACACAAAGGGCACGCTCGGGCAAGAAAATTCCCAAATCGGGAACGTTCTGTGGCCTTTTTGACAAAGGGAATTCTCTGTGAGGAGGCCATTCCATGACGAAGGCTGAAAACTTTTGCTTGATTTGGAAACGATCATTTCCTATATCTCGATCCATGACAGAGATTGCCTCCTCGCCATTACCCAATCGCCAACGCGGCCGACCGCGCGAGTTCGATGTCGATGCCGCTATCGACAGGGCAATTGGCGTGTTTTCCGAGCGCGGCTTCCATGCGACCTCAGTAGGGGATCTGACGGAGGCGATGGAACTGACGCAGGGCAGTCTCTACAAGGCGTTCAAGGACAAGAAAGATATCTATATCGCTGCAGTCGAGCGCTATAAACTGGTGCAGACGAAGCGGTTCGAGGCCAAGGTGCAGGCCGGTGAAAATGGCCGTGAGAGGCTGAGGGCGGCGATGGAGTTTTATGCCGGCAACTCGGCGGGCTCGTCCGGTGAGCAGGGCTGCCTGATCGTCGGGGCTGCCGCCGACCTTGCGTCGCTGGATGCCGATGTGGCGCGCGTGGTGCGCAGCGCTATCGAGGCGCGCGAGAAGATACTGGCCCGCCTTGTGCGGGAAGGGCAGGCGGATGGCTCTGTTACGGGTCGGGGCGATGCGGACGTTCTGGCCAAGACGGCGCTCTGCCTACTGTATGGAATGCGGGTTGTCGGCAAGACCGGCCCCTCACGGGAGGATATGTCGTCGGTCGTCGATGCCGCCATGCGCATTTTCGATTGATCTTTTGTTTAATTTGGAAATGATTGTTTCCTAATTTGGAGTGACGTTATGGCTTTGAAAGCTGTCGACACGAATGAAGCGGTGGCAGAGACAATGTCGTCCGCCATGATCTTCTTGCTGGCGAGCGCCTGTGGGCTCGTGGCAGCGAACATCTATTATGCGCAGCCCCTGGCAGGCGTGATCGGTCCTGAACTCGGCCTATCATCGGCAGCGACTGGATTGATCGTGACTCTGACCCAGATCGGCTATGGTCTTGGCCTTCTGTTCGTCGTGCCGCTCGGCGATCTGGTGGAAAATCGCAAGCTGATCGTCGGTACCGTTGCGACAGCGGTTCTGGCTCTGATTGCCGCGGCGCTCGCGCCGCATGCCGGTCCCTTTCTGTTTGCAATGTTCCTCGTCGGCGTCAGTTCGGTGGCGGTGCAGATGATCGTGCCCTTCGCCGCGCATATGACGCCGGCTGCAATCCGCGGTCGGGTCGTCGGCAATGTCATGAGCGGCTTGATGGTCGGCATCATGCTGGCGCGCCCGGTCTCCAGTGTTCTCTCGGAGTTCGTTTCCTGGCGTGGCGTCTTCCTGGTCTCTGCTGTGGCGATGGGTATTCTGGCAATGGTGCTCTACCGTCAGCTGCCACGGCGCATGCCGGATGCGAAGCTGCCCTATCGTGCGCTTCTGGCATCCATGGCGGAGCTTGCGCGCACCACACCGATCCTGCAGCGGCGGTCTGCCTATCAGGCGGCGATGTTTGGCGCCTTCAGCCTGTTTTGGACGACCACGCCGCTTTATTTGAGCGGCCCGGCTTTCCAACTGACGCAGGGGCAAATCGCGCTCTTTGCCTTGGCGGGTGCGGCCGGTGCGATTGCGGCTCCCATCGCCGGGCGTGTCGCAGATCGGGGCTGGACGTGGGGGGCAACGCTCTTTGCGCTCATCACTGCTGCAACGTCTTTCCTCGTCACCCATATCGCACCGGAAGGATCCCATCTGTCTCTGGCGCTGCTCGTCATCGCCGCCATCATCCTGGACTTTGCCGTCACCACCAATCTGGTGCTGAGCCAGCGTGCCATCTTTGCGCTCGGCGCAGAGT